>Ga0209635_10001069_pt1 | contig 20012 bp, 20 predicted proteins | sample DeeMarSWOR230_32_FD_187463 | JGI IMG/M metagenome (GOLD analysis project Ga0209635, IMG submission 187463) | Marine sediment microbial communities from White Oak River estuary, North Carolina - WOR-2-30_32 (SPAdes) (version 2) | ecosystem: Environmental > Aquatic > Marine > Intertidal zone >...
CACCCGGACTCGTTGATCATAAGGAAGAGCAGCGTGGAGAAGGCGAAGGAAGTCAGCGAAAGAGCAGCTCAGGTGCTGAGGTATTGCGGGGAACCTGGCTTCATGGAGGAAGTGCGTAGTTTGGACGAAGAGCTATGGTCTGGCGACGGCGACCTGAACCCAGGGACTACAGCTGACCTGACCGCGGCCTCCATATTCGTGCAGCTGTTAACCGGTTGGAGACCTTGACCCGAATATCTCGTCCATTAGGGCGCTGCACTTGCCCTGCTTGGTGGCTTGGTATAGGCGAAGATAGTGCGGGTATAGGCTCATCCACTCCTTGATGCCGTTCTCGGTGATGTAGCCCTTCAGCCGCCCAGCCTCATTCACAGCGAGGCTCGTTATCCCGAACTTCTGCATCACGCCGAGTGCCTCCTCCACCGTGTTCTCTGTCTCCACCGAGATCACCGGGGTGCAGACTACGTCCTTGACGTGGATGTCGTTTCTGTGGATTTCGGGCTCCGTTAGCCACTTCATGGCGTCGAACATGTTGAAGCATCCGATGGGCTGGCCGTCTTCGATGGCAATTATGTCGCCGTGGTAGTTCTCCATGAGCCTGCTGACTATGCCCATGAGCCTCTCAGATGCCTCGACCGTGGGCACGCTCCTATCCATCAAGACCCTGCATGGTAGGCTGCAGAACTCCGGGTCAATCGGTGGGTACACTCCGTATCCCTCGCTATATAGAGTATATATGTTCTATTTTAATTTTCAAATAATAAACGAGAAAACGGCTAGTCACAGCTAAGTCCACCCATTTCTTGTCACATTTAACGACCGATAAATACACTCGAGTATCCGCCAGAAAAAACCTATAACCACATAGCGGTGATCATTTACCGTGAGCCTTGAATGAACTCTGAGAAGCCTACCCTCTACGTCACAAAGGCTGTGAAGAAATCGAAGGTCTTCGAAGCCGTGAAGACAAGGTTTGAGGAGTCCGGTGCATCGACGGTCGTCGTGGGGAGCACCAAGGGGAAATCTGCGATACAATTATCTGAGGCCCTCGGCGGCGCGGCGTCCGTGGTGAGCATAACCGAGTTCACGTACAGCGACGACGTCAAGAAGACCATGAAGAAGAAGAAAATCGCCGCCGTGGAGAAGGCCGACCTGCCCATCCAGGACAACCGGGAGATGAGGGAGACCCTCATGATATTCGGCCCAGGAGTAAAGGCGGCGCTGGAGGTCGCAGCCATAGCCGTCGGCCAAGGACTCGTCCAAGGCGACTTCGTGGTCGTTGCAGGCGGCGACAAAGGCATAGACACGGCGATACTCGTGTCCAGCGACCACCCCGAGAAGGAGCTGATCTCGGACCCGCTTAAGCAGATGCTTGTCAAAGAGGTCATCGCCCTCAAAGGCTACTGAGAGAATGAAACATGTCCAGAGACGACAGCAAGACCATAGGCGGCTCCATGGAAGAGACCAAGGAGAGGCACAGGCGCTACCTCCGCGCCGTGAACAACCCCCTCAGACGCAGGATACTCAGGGCTCTCAAGGAAGGCAACGGTACCATGGAGAGCCTGAAGGCGCGCCTCGGCGTCGACGCTAAGACTCTGGACTGGCATATGCGCATACTTGAGGACGGCTATTGCGTCGAGAGAGACGAGGAAGACGGCGTGACACGCTACGTCTTGACCCAGGAGGGCCTCGTCGTGGACTACGTCGAAGGGCCCTGATGGGCATGTAAATGTTTTATATATTTTCCAAGCCGACTATCTTCCGTGTTTGACAATGCTGAGTATAAACAAGTTGGCTCTAAAGCATGTTGAAGAGCTGATCGCGAGCCCGGAGTACTACAGGGTGGCTGTCGAGAAGCTCCCCTCGGGGGCGACGGTCATCGACACGGGTCTGGATGCCCACGGCGGCTACGAGGCCGGCCTCATGACCACTCGCATCGCCATGGGGGGCGCGGGCACCGCCGAGCTCGGGTACGCCGACTACGGCGGACTTAAGCTGCCGACGGTGGTCATATCCACCGATCACCCGGCGGTGGCCCTGTTCGGTGCCCAGCTCGCCGGTTGGAGGATAAAGCCGGAGGGCTACACCGCGGACGGCTCAGGCCCCGCGAGGGCGCTCGCGCTGAAGCCCAAGGAGGTCTTCAAGAAGATCGGGTATAAGGACGAGGCTGACGTCGCCGTGATCCTGCTTGAGACCGAGGTGAAGCCGCCGGACGCCGCGGCGCACTACATCGCCGAGAGGTGTAACGTCGCCCCGGAGAACGTTTACATGGTGCTGACCTCGACCACCTCCATGGCGGGGATGGTCCAGATATCCGGGCGCATAGTGGAGACGGGGCTGTTCAGGCTCGACGTGCTGGGGCTGGACCTCAAGAAGGTGCTGTACGGCGCGGGGTACGCGCCTGTGATGCCCGTCCACACAGACATGGGTAAGGCCATGGGCAGGGCGGAGGACGCCCTCACCTACGGCGGCGTGACCAGCTACGTGGTGGACGAGGACGAGGAGAAGCTGAGGGAGATAGCCGAGGAGGCGCCCTCCAGCAACTGTGGCGACTACGGGAAGACAAGCTACGAGATATACAAGGCCGTGGACTTCGACTTCACCAAGATAGACCCGGCGCTGTTCGCTCCCGCCGCCATCACTTTGACGTGCGCCAAGACGGGCGCAACGTTCACCTACGGCATGGTCAACGACGGCATCATCAAGAGCTCCGTAGAGAACTAGGAGCTGGAGGGGAATCAAGGTGGCCAAGCTTAAGGTTACCCTGGTCTCGGGGAGAACCTCTCAGCAGGGCGTCGGCCTCGAGGAGGGGAAGACCTCGGAGAGCTACGTCAAGAGCGTGAACCACGTCCAGCTATGCCCCGGCGACGCGGAGAAGTTGAAGCTCGAGGAGGGGGGCGCGGTAGCCGTGGCGACTCGGCACGGCTCCGTTGTGGTGAACTGGAGCCCATCCAAGGAGCTGGAGCCCGGGATGGCGTTCTTCCCGTATGGCCCGTGGGCGAACCAGGTCTACGGGTACGAGACGGAGGGCACTGGGATGCCCATGTTCAAGGGCATAGAGGCAACGGTGGCGCCCTCCAAGGACAAGGTGAAGTCCATCGAGGAGCTGGTGAAGAGCATGGGGGGCGGAAACAAGTGACCGTATACACAGATGTGGTGTGCCCCTTCTGTGGCTGCCTCTGCGACGACCTAGAGGTGACCGTTGAGGACGGCCACATAAAGGGAGTCAAGAACGCCTGCGGCATCTCCCGCAGCAAGTTCATGAACCACGACAAGAACAGGCTGGAGTCCCCGACGATCGACGGCGTCGAGGTGCCGCTGGAGAAGGCGGTGGACGAGGCCGCGGACATACTGTCCACCTCGAGGAGGCCGCTGGTCTACGGCCTCAGCTCCACCGAGTGCGTGGCCATAGCCAAGGCCGTGGAGCTCGCCGAGCTGGCCGGCGGAGTGGTCGACAACACCTCGTCGGTCTGCCACGGCCCCACGATCCTCGCCCTCCAGCAGGTGGGCGAGTCCAAGACCACGCTGGGGGAGGTGAAGAACCGGGCCGACCTGGTGATCTTCTGGGGAAGCAACCCATCCCAGGCCCACCTGCGGCACATACTAAGGTACTCCGGGATGGCGAAGGGCAGGTTCGTCCCCAACGGCAGGAAGGACAGGTACATCGTCGCCGTGGACATCAAGATGACAGGCACAGCGCGGATGGCGGACGAGTTCATCAAGGTAGAGCCTAACAGGGACTTCGAGCTGCTCCAGACACTGAGGGCGGCGGTCCGTGGACATGAGCCTTCCGCGGATAGCGTAGCCGGGGTGCCCCGGGAGAAGGTGATGGAGCTCGCCGAGAGGATGAAGGCGGCGAGGTTCGGCATAGTCTTCTTCGGGCTGGGGCTCACCCAGAGCGAGGGGCGGCACATGAACATCGACGCCGCCGTCGGCCTCGTCGCCGAGCTGAACAACCACACCAAGTTCCTGCTGACGCCCATGAGGGGCCACTACAACGTGGGTGGCGCCAACACGGTTACGACGTGGCAGACGGGGTACCCCTACGCCGTGGACTTCAGCAGAGGCTACCCCCGGTACAACCCCGGCGAGTACACCAGCATAGACCTGCTGGCCGGGGGGGAGGCCGACTCCGCGCTCATAGTGGCGTCGGACCCAGTAGCGACGTTCCCCGCCGGCGTTGTCAGGAACCTCGCCAAGATACCCGTGGTGACCCTGGACCAGAAGGTGACGCCCACCACGATGCTCAGCAAGGTGGTGATACCGGTGGCGACGGCGGGCGTCGAGGCCGAGGGCACCGCGTACAGGATGGACGGCGTCCCCCTGAGGCTCCGGAAGCTGGTGGAGCCCAAGGAGGGCGTGCACTCGGACGCGGAGGTGCTTGAGATGATAATCAAGAGGATGGGGGGATGAGCGGCTTGAAGGACATGATAGTCAAGGGAGGCTTCGTCTACGACCCCCTCAGCGGCGTAGACGGCGAGCGGATGGACATACACCTCAGCGGCGGCAAGGTCGTCGAGGAGGTGGATGAGAGGGAGGCGAAGGTCATCGACGCCAAGGGCAAGATCGTTATGCCGGGGGGCGTAGACGTGCACAGCCACATAGCGGGCAGCAAGATCAACATAGGCAGGCTCATGAGGCCGGAGGACCACAGGAAGGACCCCGTGCCCAGGAGCAAGGTCACCAGGGGCGGCGTGGGATACAGCTGCCCCAGCACCTACGTCACCGGGTACAGGTACGCCCAGATGGGGTACACCTCGGTGATGGAGGCCGCGATGCCGCCCATAGGCGCCAGACACGTCCACGAGGAGCTCAACGACACCCCCATCATAGACAAGACGGCGTTCACCCTCTTCGGGAATAACTACTTCACACTAAAGTACGTCAAGGAGGGAGACCTGGAGAAGCTCAAGGCGTTCATGGCGTGGCTCCTCAAGGCGACCAAGGGCTACGCCGTCAAGATCGTAAACCCAGGCGGCGTCGAGAACTGGAAGTGGGGCCGAAACGTGGACGGCCTCGATGGCAACGTGGAGGGCTTCGACGTGACGCCGAGGCAGGTGGTCACCATGCTGGCGAAGGCCAACGAGGAGCTGGGGCTCCCCCACACAATACACCTCCACTGCAACAACCTGGGGATACCCGGTAACTGGGAGACCACCGTCGACACCATGGACACGGTGGCCGGCGTCAAGCCCGCGAAGGGAAGAAAGAACACGGTGCACGTGGTCCACTGCCAGTTCAACGCCCTGGACGGCGACAGCTGGATGACCCTCAAGTCGGGCGCAGGCAAGATAGCCAAGTACGTCAACGCTCACCCCCACGTCACACTGGACATGGGCCAGGTGATATTCACCGACACCACCACGATGACCGGGGACGGCCCGTGGCAGTTCAGGCTCTACGGCCTCACCGGCAACAAGTGGGTTAACAGCGACGTTGAGATGGAGGGCGGAGCCGGCGTCGTCCCGTACAGCTTCAAGAAGAACAACCCAGCCAACTCCATACAGTGGGGCATAGGGCTGGAGATAGCGCTCATGGTCAAGGACCCGTGGCGGGTCTACATGACCACGGACCACCCCAACGGCGGCCCCTTCGTCTACTACCCCAAGGTGCTGGCGTGGCTCATGAGCAGGAAGGCCCGCACCGACGCCATGCTGGAATGCAACAAGGCCGTGATGAAGAAGACCAGCCTCGCAGGCATCTACAGGGAGTACACCTTCAACGAGGTGGCCATAGTCACCCGCGCCGCAACCGCCAAGGTCCTGGGCCTCAAGGACAAGGGCCACCTGGGCGTCGGCGCGGACGCCGACGTCAGCGTCTACGACGTGGACCCGTCCAAGTGGAGGCCCAGCATGTACGGGGAGATCGAGAGGGCGTTCAGGCTGGCCAGCTATACCATAAAGGGGGGAGAGGTGGTGGTCAAGGACGGGGAGGTGACCTCCACGCCGCTGGGCTCCACGTACTGGGCCAAGGCGGAGACGCCGCCCGAGCTTGAGCAGGAGCTGGTGAAGGAGCTTGAGCAAGACTTCAAGGACTACTACACGGTGGGCTTCAGGAACTACCCTGTGGAGGACGCGTACCTGCCCACGCAGCGGGCGGTGGCGGCTGAGGGAGGTGTATGGAAGTGAGCTTCAAGCTTAACGGCGTGGAGATCGAAGACACCTTCGCCGAGGGCTTCGGCATGTGGGGCACGCGGCTGATAATAACGGCGGCGAACAGGAAGTGGGCCGACACGGCCGCCACGGAGATGACGGGGTTCGCAACCAGCGTCATCGCGTGCGACTGCGAGGCAGGTGTAGAGTCCCAGATACCCCCCGAGGAGTCACCGGACGGGAGGCCAGGCACCGCCATCATGGTGTTCGGGTTCTCCGCGAAGAGGCTGGCGACTCCTCTGCTCAACAGGTTGGGCCAGTGCGTGCTCACCTGCCCCACCACCGCGGTGTACAACGGGCTGCCGGCCGAGATGGCGGACGAGATGATCGACGTCGGGAAGAGCGTCCGTTTCTTCGGGGACGGCTACCAGGTGAAGATGCGGATGGGCGACGGTTGGGAGGAGCGGCAGCGGTTCTGGCGCATCCCGGTGATGGAGGGCGAGTTCCTTGTCGAGGAGAAGGTGGGCGCCAAGAAGGCGGTGGCCGGCGGCAACTTCCTCGTCATGGGGGAGACCGAGGCGGCGACGCTGGAGGCGTCCGAGAGGGCCATCGAGGCCATCCAGAAGGTGCCCTACGTCATCACGCCTTTCCCGGGCGGCCTCTGCAGGAGCGGCAGCAAGGTGGGCTCCACCTACGCGTTCCTCAGGGCCTCCACGAACACGCCTTTCTGCCCCGCCATCAAGCACAGCCTCAAGGACAGCCAGGTCCCGAAAGGGGTCAACTCGGTGCTGGAGGTGGTGCTCAACGGCCTCGACGAGGCCTCGGTGAGGAAGGCCATGGGCGCAGGCATAGAGGCGGCCACCAAGGTGGAGGGAGTGAAGTGGATAACGGCGGTGAACTTCGGGGGCAAGCTGGGCAAGTACCAGATACACCTGAAGGACTGCGTGGGAGGCGGCTGAGATGAAGAGGCTCACGCTGGTCCCCAAAGAGGTCACCCAGATTCCCGTCGAGGCCGAGGTGATATCGCCGAAAACGGTGGCGGGCATGTCCCTCGAAGAGGTTCAGCGGCTCAACGTCTACCAAGGCAAGGTCAGGCTCACGCTGGCGGACCACTTCGACGTTTCAGGCGAGGTGGCGGAGACCCCGGCCGAGCAGATGATCGTGGTGGACGGCGACGCACCCCACGTCAAGTGCATGGGCGCAGCCATGGACGCGGGGACGCTCGTCGTCAAGGGCGACGCCGGCATGCACACGGGCTCCCAGATGGCGGGAGGCACGCTCACCGTGGAGGGCGGCGCAGCCAACTGGGCTGGAGCCGAGATGAAAGGCGGGGTGCTACGCATAGAAGGTGACGCAGGGCACCTGCTGGGCGCCGCGTACCGAGGCAGCAGCGAAGGCATGACCGGCGGCTGCATCGTGGTCGGCGGAGGCGTCGGCAGCGAGGCCGCGAGCTTCATGAGGCGAGGCATCATCGTCGTCAAGGGCGACACGGCTCCCTTCACCGGCGTCCACATGAACGGCGGCGAGATACTCGTCTTCGGCAGAGCCGGCAGACGCCTAGGCGCCCAGGCCAAGGGAAACGGCGGCTTCATGGCTTGCTTCGGTGGCGTGGAGGAGCTGCTGCCCACCTACATATATGACACCACCTTCAGACCCACCTTCATGAGGCTTTACCTCAGGCAGCTGGCGGAGACGTTAAACGTCGGAGAGGCTCTCCGGTACCTGGACAAGCCCCTCAGGCGGTACAGGGGCGACCTGGCCGTCGGGGGCAACGCCGAGATACTCATCGCCGAGCCCTGAGTGAGCCGTGTGAAGGTAGGGATACTGGGAAACGACGGGAAGGAGTGGCACATCCAGAGGCTCCTCGGCGAACTCCGCAGGCGGGGCGCCGAGGCCTACGTCTTCCCGGCTACTAAACTCGTCTCACGGATAACATTGGAGCCCAAGATCTCCGTCAAAGGTTACATGATCGAGGACTACGACGCCGTGATCGTGCGCAGGATGCCTGGGGGAACGGCGGAGAGGGTTTTCTACAGGATGGACGCCGTCCACATGCTGGAGGAGTACGGCGTCTACGTCGTCAACCCGGCGCTCAGCATAGAGAAGTCGGTCAACAAGTGCTACACATCGGCTCTCCTGGAGAAGGCGGGGATAACGTCCCCCCGCACGGTGGTCACGGAGAGCTTCACCGGGGCCATGGAGGCCTTCGAGGAGCTGGGGGGCGACGTCGTGGTTAAGCCACTGTTCGGCTCCCTCGGCGCAGGGATCACGCGCCTCACCGACGGTGACATAGCTTACAGGGTGTTCAGGGCGCTGGAGTCCACCCAGAGCGTATTTTACATCCAGGAGTACATCCCTCACGGCAACGAGGACATAAGGGCGTTCGTCATCGGCGGTGAGGTCGTCGCCTCCATGAAGCGCGTCGCCGTGGGGTGGAAGACCAACATCTCCTCGGGGGCGGCGCCAGAGCCCTATGAGCCGACAGGTGAAGAGGTCGAGACGAGTCTCAAGGCGGCAGAGATGTTGGGGCTGGAGTACACGGGCGTCGACCTGATGCGCAGCGAAGATGACGGGACGCTCTACACCCTCGAGGTGAACAGCACCCCCGGCTGGGAGGGGCTCCAGAAGGTGACGACTGTCGACATAGCCGAGAGGCTCGTCGATTATGTTTTTGAGCAGCTCGGGTGAGGTGGTCTTCTGAAGCCGAAGGACCGGGACATAGTAGAGACCTGCGACGGGCTGATGTTCGTCGTTGTGGGCTACCTGCACCCCCCTGGCAGGGTGACGGCGTACCTAAAATATGTCCCCACGGTTGAAGGGAAGTGGGGCAGGGGGGGCACACGTTACACCCGGACCCTCCGGTACTACCACGTCACCCAGGTCGAGAACACGTACGGCTACCTGAGGGAGAACCACCCAGACTACCTCTACGACTGCCCCATCCGCAACATCACCGTCTCCTGCGTGCCCCTCAGGGACGTGAAACGCTACTACGACCCGGTCGAGAGGGTCGACTCACTAATCCAGGATGGACCGTCGGACCCCTTGGAGGAGAAGCTGCTTGAGCTCGTCGAGTACCTTCAGGGACATGTAAGCGTTGAAGGTAAGATCGGTGTTACCGGATCCATCCTGACCGGCTCACACAACCCGGAGTTCTCTGACATCGACATCACCGTATACGGACGAGAGAAATCACGGCGGGTGAGGGAGGCCGTCCTCGGGGCGAGAGAGGAAGGCGTCATCCGCGGCCGCAGCGAAGAGGAGGTTGAGAGGTGGGTCGCCCAGCGCGCCGAGAAGTTACCACTGAGCAGGGAAGAGCTCAGAAGGTTAGCCTTTCGGAGGTGGAACTACGGGTTCTACAAGGACACATACTTCTCGATACATCCGACGCGGACGGACGACGAGATAACGGAGAGCTACGGCGACTATGTCTACCATCGGTTGGGCGAGGTGAAGGGGACAGCCGTCGTGGTGGACGCCTCCGAGTCCATCTACCTGCCGGCGATCTACAGGGTGAGTGAATCCAAACTAAGGAACCGAGACTCAACCATATCTGAGATAGTATCCTACGAGGGCATATACGGCGGACTGTTCACGGAAGGAGAGAAAGTTGAGTTCACAGGCATCCTTGAGAGATACGAGGGGAAAGAAATGGGGCAACGCTTGGTGCTGGGCGGAGCGGGCTCCACCGGCGGCTGCGTGAAGTGGGCCTAGTCCTCAGGGAAGGGCGTCCACTTCTCGTCCAGGTACTTGGCTATGCCCGACGAGTCTAGGGGACCCACGGACACGGTCCAGCCTGACAGCTCCTGTATCTCGCCGCTGAGCCTGGCCGACCTCCCCGGTATCACCAAGTGGCGGTGCTTCACCTTGTCGCCCACCTTGAAGTTGGCGAGCGCCTCTGCCACCGTGTCGGCCGTCATCTTCCTGCCCGCGACGGCGCTCTCCACCGACATGCCCTCGCTGTCCACCACGATAAGGTAGCAGTTCAGCTTGGCCGACTCGATGTCTGAGGCCACTGTGTAGTAGGTGAGGGCGAAGTTGGTGGTCAGCATCACCGGCGCAAGCTCGTCGGGTTCACCGAACACGACCAGCTCCGGCTCAACAGACACGGGCTTCCGCGGGTCGGTGTATATGTTGTTCCTGAGGATGATCTGCGGCAGCAGCGCCCAGCCGCTGATCCCGTGGACTATTATGGCGTCCGCGAACCTGTCGATGCACAGAGCCGAGAGAACGGCCTCGTTCCACTCGTTGATTATCGTGTCCTCCTCCTCCACGGCCCAAGCCACGAGGGGCAGCCCCAGTATCGGGTAGCCCAGGTGCTCCTCCTCCTCGTTGACGGACTGCCACCTCAGCTTCACGAGGTTGTTCAGGTTGGCCGCCATGTGGTCGTTGGGCGCGGTGCCCGGGTCCATGACGATGTCCTCCACGCCGTACGCCTCGAGGGTGTGTGTTAAGGTCTTCAACATGTCCAGGTCCTGGGGGGACGATGCGACGATTGGGCAGTCGTACTGGAGGGCAAGCTCAGCCATCTCCTTCCAGTTGTCCTTTGTGGCCGCGTAGATCAACGGACGCCTTTCCGTGGCCACCTCCAGGCCCATCCGCATCACATCAGGGCTTAGGGTGCACAATATAAGGGACTTGTTGGTGAGCTCGCTGGCCTTCTTCACGGCCGCCGCGAAGGTGTCGGGGTCGCCGCTGGTGCTCCTCACCGATAGCATGTCCAGTGTCAGCTGCATCCCAATGTACTCGTAGCTGAAATCGTTGAGCACGTTGACGCGGAGCTCGAACTCCTCGTCGCTCATCTCGTCGCTGACGTCGACGGCTATCGCCGGCTGATGGAAGTACGTGAACTCGTGTCTGTGGAACACGTACTCGCCGCCGAGGGTCAACGCGGTTTCTCCTACGCCGACCTCCACGGCCTTCACAGCCGGCTTGAGCAGCGCCCAGAGCTCGTCATAGGCCTCCTTGTTCTCAGGATCCAGGAGGGGCTTGCAGCCTTCCAGCAGAGCCTCCCTGTTCACCAGTTTGGCCGCGAAGGCCATGCAGTTGGCCTCGCCGCATTCACCGCAGTTGGTCCTAGGCAGCTTCTGATAGATCTCTATCGGACTCAGTTCTTTCGCTGGCATCTCATCCCTCCTACATCCTCACCGAGACCCACTCCGTGGGCTCGGCGGGTTTATCGTCGCTCATCAACTGGTTTATCATCGTCTTCAGCGCGTCCACCGCGGCTGGGTGCATCATCATGAAGTAGTCGACGCCGGCGAGGAGCAGCGTCATACCTGTGACGGTCTCCCATATGGGTCCTCTGAGCTCCCTTGGCGCGAACTCTGGGCCCATCTTCATCCAGGCCTCTCTGGCGGCCCACGCGTTGGTGGTGCCCGAGCTCATGGGGTGGTTTAGCTCGGGGTCACCCTTGAGGCCGGCGAGGCGGCACCGCTCCATCACGGTGAACGCGTAGTCTAGGCCGTAGCCGAGGGCGGCGGTAGTTGTGTCCATGAGTATCTGCTCCTTGGGGACGAAGTCGTAGAGCTTTCTGTTGAGCTCTCTGGCCTTGTTGACGTCCATGCTGGTGAAAGCTATGACGCAGTTGTCGTGGGCGTTTACGAGCCTGGCCGTGCCTTCGATGTCCATGTCCAGGGTCACCGAGTTGATGAGAAGACGCTCCCCCTCGATATTCTCACAGATGGCCTTGAAGACCTCGTAGTCCTTGTGAGGGTCTCCGCAGCCGCCTATGCTGAGGGGCACGTCCACAGCCTCCAGTACTGCCTCCACGGTCTTCAGCGCCTCTTTGGGGGGCGCGTCCTCTATCAGTGGGTCTATGGTGAGTAGATGCACGTTTATCATCTCGGCGCCGAACTTGTCGACGCAGACCCTTGCCCACTCGGCTGTGTCCTCCAAGTACTCCCTGAAGTGCATCTTCACGGCCTTACTTAGGGGCACCTTGGGCCAGTCGAAGACGTCCAACGCTATGACGGGCTTGTTCGGGGTCTCTGCCTGGAAGTTGAAGAACGGGAGCACCTTCTCGCCGCCGATGACGTATGACACGGCCCTCGTGCCTCCCTCGGTCTTGGTGGCCCCGAGCTTCACCTCGACGATACTCCCGGGGTAATCGCCAACGGGCACGCCCATGGTCTCCGGGATGAGCTCCGTGGGCTTAGCTGCGGGGGCCACCGGCGCCAACCCAGGCGCCGCGGGCATCATCTGAGGCACAGCTATCCCCATGGGCGACGCTGGTCCTCCCAGCAGGCTCGTTATCCTGTTAGCGGAGTCCCTTATCAGGGCGAACTCGAAGCCCAGCCGCGCGAGAAGAGGCGAAGATATGCCTCCGCCTCCGCTGCCCTCCACGCTGAACTCTATCTCTTCTAGCTCGATTTCGACGTCCTCTAGCTCTATCGCCTGGAACTTGGCCAGCTTCTCAAGTAGGTCTTTGTTGAGCAGCAGCTCGATGTCATTAGGTTCGACCATGGGGGATCACTCCTTGTCGACTTTGATGATTGCCTTCTCTGCCTTGATCTTCGCGTTCTTGAGGATTATGCGTATGTTCATGCCGCTGGGCAGCCCGGGGACGGCGCCTGCCGGAAGCTCCATGGTGGGCATTGTGAACGTAGCCGGCATCTGCTGCTGATACGTCATCTGCTGCTGAGGCGCCACCGCCGGCGCCGCCGCGGCCGCCGGCTCCTCCTTCCATGTGTCCACTATGGGGTGGCCCCTCTCCCTTAGCCAGTCCTTGAGCTGGTCCAGAGTCTCGACGTCCTTCTCCGTGGCTATCTTGGGTATCATATCCTCGGGCATGAACTCCTTGATCCTGTCCCTGATCTCCTCGGGCAGCCAGACGACGCGGTCCCACCCACCGTCAGCCTGGAGGAACTTGGGGCTCCTCATGTACTCTATGCCTAGCCCGTGGAACCCGTCAACCTGCCTGCCGCCGGCCGTGAGGTCGCTGATGGTGACGAAGTTGAGCCCGTTCACGGTCTCTCCCTTGTAGTTCCTGTGCACTATTCCGAAGCCGTCAACCTCGGGGATGTAGAAGAGGCATCCCTCGAAGCAGCCGCAGCTTGTGTGCGGGTACCCGAACGCCGTGTACAGCTGGACGCGCTCGATCTCGCCCAGGCTCTTGTCCCTGATGACCTTGTTTACTCCCTCGTATTCTCCAGTGACGTCGTCGATGAGGGCTCCCTTGGGTATCTCGAAGACGGGTCCCTTAGGGTCCACCTTGGCTGTCGCCCTTCCGTCGAACCAGCTGATGGCGCCACAGTTGGCGTACCGCTGGGGCGTGATCACACATAGGTGTGTAGGCGCGAAGCTCTGGCATAGGCTGCACCCGTAGAACACGTCTACCTCGTCGTCGCTCATGCCCCTGGCTCTGGCGTCCCTCGCGTCGTATATCTCCATCGCCCCCGCGTAGAGCTCCTTGACCTTCTCGGGGTCAGTGTAGAAAGTGATCTGCACCTTCTTTATGAACGGCATCTCGCTCTTGTAGAGCCGCATAAGCACATCGCCGAACATCTTGAAGCTGTTGAACCCCTTCTGGTAGCTCTTCTTGCTGAGCCTCATCTGTATGTCGTACCGCTGGTTCAGGTGCATGAAGCCCTCGATGAAGTTCACGTACTCGTGGAGCCGGCGTTCGATGACGCCCTCCAGGTCCTTCTCTATCTCCTCCCCCGCGACATCGATGACCATGCCGAAAGGCGTGTTGGTGCCCTCCGGGAGGTCGGGCAGGTCGGGGCCGACGACGGTCATCCTGCCGTCCTCGATCTCATCCATTGGCTTGGCCGTGACCAGCTCGAACTTGTAGTCCTCCCTAGGGCCTCCGAGCTCGATCTGCATGTCGCGGCCGCGTATCCGTTCACCCTCGTAGATGATACCTACATCCACGGGGATGTCCTCGAATAGACTCATCTATTTTCCCTCCTCCAATCCTTTGATTATATCATCCAGCGCCGTCAGCCAGTTCTTCATGGGCGACGAGCCCATGGACCAGCTGGCGTTCGGCTGGTAAGCGTTACCCAGCGAAACGGTCCTGAGATCCTGGGCGAAGCTCTTCAGCCCTGACTGGACAAGCCACTCCATGTAGTACAGGGTCCCCACGAAAAGGACTATGTCGTATGGACCTTTCCCGTCGAACCCTGCCCAGCCTGGGTCTCTCAGCCTGTCGCCGAGGTTCATGAACTGCATGCTATAAACCTCGACCCCCCTGTCCCTGAAGGTCTTCGATAGGTGGCCCGTGGCGACCACGGTGACCCCGGTTTTAAGGAACCTGATAGCCGAGTCAACGAGGTCGCCGTCGTTTGTCTCGATATCCGGCGCTTTACTCCCCACCACCAGCAGAGGCCTCTCGGCCCTCTTTATCATCGAGACAGCTACCTTGGGCTGAGGTATCACATTGGCCTTCTTAGGCCCCGGAATCTCGGCGGTCTGCCCTGTACGCATCTTCGCTGACATCTCTGCTACCTCACCATCCTCCTGAGCAGGGTCGGGTCCAGCATCCCTATCTTGCCCTCCTCCCAGCCCTTCTCCTTTATGATGCCGAGCACCTCCTCCTTCATGGTGAAGGGGACGTCGGCTTCCACGCGGACGTACTGGTGAAGGTCGTCTGGCATGGTGCCGTAGTAGGTCTTGTGAAGGTCGACGTAGTGGCTGAGCTTGACGGCGCGGCCCTTGGTGGTGTCGTTGGGCCTCATGCTGAGCTTGGCTGTCATGACCATGGCCTCCTCCAGGGTCTCGGCCGAGTAGAATAGGTGCTCGGGCGCCGGGCCCACGTACTTCTCCTCGCCCGTCCTCGCGTCCAGAGTAATCCAGTCCTCCTCCTTATCGGCTCTGCCGAGCAGGTTACGCCGGTACTTGGAGCCGTGAGGTCCTACGATGACCGGGATGCCGAGTCTCCAGCAGCCTGACGCTATGCTCGCCGCCTTTTGGGACATGGCGCCCCAGGCTATGCCGACGGCGCCCACCCTGTTGTAGATGTAGTCGGCTATCTCCTCGTAGTTAGCCCTCAATGGGCGTTTAGCGAATATGTTGGCTATCTTGATGGCGGCCCCCGTTATGTGGGCGTTTGATACGCAGCTGCCTATGTTGAGCAGTCCGCCTGCGTCGAAGTTCCCGGGGTACTTCTCGTAGAGGTTCAGGCCGTCTTCGTCTTTCCTCAACGCGAGGTCCATGGCGGCGCACCCAGTCGCGACCACGATGAACCTCCGCTTCAGGAACTCCTCTGCAATATCTGCCACCTCCAGTCCCCCCTTGGGGTAGTTGGCGCACCCGACCAGGGCAACGACCCCCGGTATCTCCCCGAAGACTATTCCTCTGCCGACTTCCCTGATCTCGACGTCGGTGACCGCTCCTCGGCCCACCCGTATCGCGAACGAGTCTGTCATTTCCTTCTCCTCAGCCGCCTTCGTCAGGAAGCTTATTATGGGTAGATCCTCGGGGCAGGCGCTCTCGCATCTTGCGCAGCCGACGCACATGGGCTGGATCTCCGCGAGGGCTTCTACGGCCCCTTCGGCCGCGGCCTTCACGGCGTCCATTACGGGGAGGTTGTTGGGGCACGCCATCACGCACTCCATACAGCCGCGGCAGTTCCCCGCCAGCTCTACCAGCTCCTCCATGGAAAGCGGTTTGAAGCCGGCCCTCTTGGGCTTCATCTTCAACGCAGTCTTAACGACGACCTCGCCAACCTTATCGGGCTCAAGTATCAGCACCCCTGGGGTCCTTCCCTCAACAAGGTCCTCTACGATCTCGTCCGAGGGATCATGGGTCCGGTTGGGTAGCCCGAGCATGCTCTTCTCACTCGTCGCTATGACCGGCGCCCCGATCTTCTGCGCCTCGTCGACTATGTCGGTTCGGAGGCACTGCTCGTCGACGACCACGACATCGGGTATCCCTGTGCGGATGTACCTGAGCTGCCAAGAGATGGGGCCCAGCACCTTCGCGCGTTTATCGTATCGGCTGTTATCGTGGGCGGTGCAGCAGAGGCCTCCTACCTCCACCTCTTCGAAGAGCTTGTTCTCCATCAGGTAGTCGATGATGTCGACGCTAGGTAGAACGTTGTGCCCTATGCACATCACCACCGCTTTTGAGGTGTCGATGGAGCCGAAGCCTATCTCGGTCATTGGGGCGTCCGCCACGCCTTTTGGGAAGTCGAGGGTGGATATCTGGCACAGGTCTGCGACCTCCATGGCGACGTGGTCCAGCATCCCCGCGTGGAAAGCCTTGGACTCGAAGTCTATGTTGTCGCCTTCCTGCCCCGTGTGCGCCGTGGCGGTGAGCTGGACGAGCTGTGTCTCGACGTAGTCGAGGATGTCCTCCAGGTCTCTCAGCGTCTTCGGCCTGATTCCGCACACGAGTCTCGAGTTCGGAGCCTGTACGTTCGTGTTTATGGCTATGTCGAGCTTGTGGTCTCTACCATACATCTCGATAAGGTGGTCCATCATGTGTCTGGCGTGGGCGCAGTGAGTCGAAGCCCCAATGCAGCACGCCAGAAGCACTATACGTGACTGTTGGGCCGCCATCGTGAGGCCGCAGGCGCCCTTCTTGTCGCCCGTTAGGTCACATTTTCCGAAGGTGCAGAGGCAGCAGAGGTCGCAGAAAGGCATGTAGAACGGCTTGTAGCGCTCCAGAAGCTTCCTGTCCCAGTCCCTGAATGTGCCTATCGACGGGAACGGAGTCGGCCCCATGGGTTCCTCCCACTCGTCGTCGATTATTCTCCCTACCTGAATGTCCAGTCCCTTGAACACCCCGATGCTCGAGGATAGCTCATCTATCTTCAGTCTTAGATCCTTCTTTGACAATTCCATTCACCATTGGGTTCCTACGGAGAACATTAGTATGATGATGATATTTATAATATGTTTACTGAAGTTACTTACCTTCTGATGTAATTAACAGTAGTCTATACAAAGTTCTTAAAATGAGTATGTAGTAGGTTAGGAGATGGTTAAAATGGCCGATAAACGACCAGCGTATAGCCAACTAGTAGAGGACATAAGAGCCGGCAAGTTCGTTCTCACTGGCGAGCTGGAGCCCGAGAAGGTGACGGGCTTGGAGGAGGTACTCGTCAGCGCCAGAGCAATGAAGCCCTATGTAGTCGCTGCCAACGTAACCGACAACCCCCTAGCCTACGCGTATATGAACTCCCTCGTACCATCGTGGGTGGTCCAGAAGGAGGTGGGGCTAGAGACGGTTTACCAGATGACGGTGAGAGACAGGAACAGACTCGCGTTGACGTCCGATATACTAGCGGCTTCTTACTTGGGAATCAAGAACGTCCTAGCGATCTCTGGGGATCACACGGTCCTCGGTGACAATAAGGGCGCAGTCTCGGTGTACGACGTAGACTCCGCACAGTTCGTCTACATGCTGCACAAGATGATAGACGAGGGCGTAGACGTCGCCGGGAACGAGATCCACGGCAAAGTCGAGATAAACGTGGGGATAGCGGCTAACCCGAACGCGGACCCGCTGATGCCGGAGGTGCTGAAGGTAGGGCGTAAGACCAAGATCGGCGCCGACTTCATCCAGACCCAGACCATGTTCGACATCGACAAGACCAAGGAGTTCCTCAAGGAGGCGGAGAAATACAAGTGCCCAACGCTGATAGGGATCTTCCCGCTGAAGAGCTACGGGATAGCCGACTTCTTCGACAGGTTCATACCAGGCGTCTCGGTGCCGCCGGATCTGCTGACCAATATGAAGAAAGCTAAAGAGGAGCCCGACAAGGAGAAGAGGAGCCAGCTCTACGACGATGTGAACCTGGAGTTCTTCAGGCCCTTCATCAAGGAGATCCGCAAGACGACTAACGCGGCGGGGATCCACGTCATGGCTGTCATGTACGAGAGAATATTCGAGCCACTGCTGGAGGCGTTCTAGGAGGAACATGAGATGATAATCACAGAGCAGAAGTCGATGGAAGAAGTCCAAGAGATGATCGCGCCCTACGAGAAGCTGTTCATAGTGGGCTGCGGGACATGCTCCACCAGCTGCCAGACGGGCGGCGAGGACGAGGTCAAGGAGATGGCCGAGAAGCTCGGCGACAGGGTAGCCGGCTGGGCCATGGTGGAGGACCCATGCGACCTGAGGCTCGACAGGCGGGACCTCAAGGAGTATAAGAAGCAGATCGCTGACTCCGACGCCGTATTAGTTATGGCGTGCGGGGCGGGTGTTCAGACAGTCGGCACATACAGCAATAAAATAGTGCTGCCGGCGCTGAACACGCTGTTCATAGGCGAGACCGAGCGCCTCGGCAAGTTTCACGACATGTGCAGAGCCTGCGGCGACTGCATCCTCGACGAGACCGGCGGCATATGCCCCCTAACCAGGTGCGCCAAGGGGCTGCTCAACGGCCCCTGCGGCGGACAGGTGAAGGGCAAGTGCGAGGTCGGGGACTATGAGAACGAGTGCGCGTGGGTGCAGATCTATGACAGGCTGAAGGAGCAGGACAGGCTGGATCTTTTCACGGCCTTCAGACCTCCTAGAGACTTCTCTAAGAAGACACTGAAGACGCACCACGTCTTCTAATTACTTTCCCCATTTTCCTTTTTTCAGATGCTCCTCGAAGATAGCCAGAATCATGTCGGGGAACTCGAAGGCGTGGATACCCTCCATTGAGCCCAGTCTTGCGACGTTCTCGGCGTCCTCTCTCCGCACCCTAAGCCTCAGCTTTTTCCCGCTGGGCAGCGTCGTAGTTGTTTCCCCCTCCCTAAAGTCCACAGGCATGATGTACACAGGGACGTAGCCCTTCACTGCTTGGAGTGCGGCGTTGGTGAGCAAGGTGTCAGCGACCCCGACGGCCAGCTTGGCCACCGTGTTGCTGGTGGCAGGGGCTATTAGCATGAACATGAACTCCCCGACCTGAAGCCTAGCCGCGAGGAAAGGCGTGTTGGCATCCACCTCGTTCCACACATTGTCGAAGCTAGCTCGTAGCTCCTTCTCGACCCTGTAGTACTTGGCTACCGTCGCCCCCGCCTTGGATAGGAAGACCTCGATAATTAGCTCCGGGTGCGCATGTTTCAGAGCCTTCATCGCCTCTATGGTCTCGTTGATCTTGTCGCCGGAGCCCGTTATCCCCCACGCGATCTTCATGCCCGTTCCTCCATGTACTCCATGAGCCTGTTCACCGTCTTCCTCATGCTCCTCATGCCCTCCTCGTCCTCCCTTATGCCTTCCATGCTGTCCTTAGACCAGAGGGAGGCGCCGAGGTTGGCCCCGAAGAAGCCGCCGCTGAGGGGGATTGCGCCGTTCAGGGTCAGGAACGTCTGGATCTGCTGCAGTGCCAGCTCCTGACCCCCGATGCGGTCGCCCCCCACCGCGATGGCGATCCCAGGCTTGCCCCGTAAAGCGTCCCTGTCTTGGGCGAGGAGCGCCCTCGTCCGGTCCATGGCCGCTTTAATCTGTGCGCTCACGCCGCCGTTGTACACCGGCGTCGCAAAGACAAGGGCCTCCGCATCCCGGAGGAGAGGGTAAAGTTCCTGGACGTCGTCGTCGATTATGCATCCCGCTTCCTTGAGGCAGTGGTCGCAGTGGATACAGAATCCTATCTTCTTGCCACGTACGCTCCAGAAAACAGTCTCGTACCCCTCCTCTTGGAGCATACCCAGAGCTGCTCTGAGCACGTACTCGGTGGTCATGGCGCGGGGGCTGCCACAGAGACCCAGAATCATGTGAATTAATCTCCTTGAAGACGTATATTGTTTATCTCAAAGCAGCGACAGGTTACTTCATAAACCCGAACCTTGTTTTTATCCAGATACCTACCTATTCCATTTCCTTGCGAAAAATGAATGTAACTCTTCTTGGAAATTCATCGACAATATGCTCACGTATATTTCGAAACCCATTCTTCACATAGAAGTGATGATTCTTCAAGGCCCAGCAGGGAGTCCCAAGCGTTCACGACCTCGCATTAAGGTGACGCCCTTCAACGAGCCTCCA
>Ga0209635_10001070_pt1 | contig 20008 bp, 30 predicted proteins | sample DeeMarSWOR230_32_FD_187463 | JGI IMG/M metagenome (GOLD analysis project Ga0209635, IMG submission 187463) | Marine sediment microbial communities from White Oak River estuary, North Carolina - WOR-2-30_32 (SPAdes) (version 2) | ecosystem: Environmental > Aquatic > Marine > Intertidal zone >...
ACTCCAGTAGCTGTTACTTGCGGACTGTATACGTTCCATGTGCCATCGCCATTATCTAAAATGGTAGCCGTTAAATCCGTCCAGAATAAGTAATAATCGTCGGTAATCTTGTAAAAGACTGTCATTATGCCGCTATCATCTGTAGGCGGCGACTCCGCCAGTACCAGCGCTCCCCACAATGACGGCGTAGTAATGCTGGTACAGGCTACTACGAGTATTAGCAGCGCTATGCCTAAAATTACTGCCTTGCTTTTTACCTTTTTACCTGTCATGTTACACCTCCATTATTTAGTCTATATACGAGTAGCTGCCGGCGTCCGCGTTTTCGTCTACCGTATTGCCAGAGTATTGATTATTAGCTGTGTTAAATACTGTACCACCGGCCGTAGCGTCAATTCCAGTACCTTGATTTCTTATTCTGTTATAACCTTGCGACGCTTGCGCAGCCGTGTTTACAACGCAGCCAGCCTTAGCTTCTATACCATAAGTATTCGTTGTAGATGATGCGTCAAGAATACAGCCATAAGCTAGCTGTAATTGTCCTGTATCACGCAGTCTGGCGCATCTATCACCCCCAGAGGTAGAATAGACTTTACTACGCAATAATGATACATACCCAAAGCGGTAAATCTCAAATACATAAGTATCGCCGACAATGTACGACGTATCCATTGTTAGTATAGCCCCTTCGGATACGCCGCCGTTATAACCGCCAGAATTACTTAGCTTTACCCTATATACATCTACTCCTGACGCTAAAGTAACAACTAGCCCATCATTATCTACTTCAATGTCATAAATCAACACGCCCTTTTGTCCATTTATTATATTTATCCCATTGATAGATGTACCCCAATCGTAGACTTTATAGGCGAGATCTACAGCATCCGAGAAAACACCGACTATGGTAGCAGTATCACTATCGTCCGAGTCAATTATCCGGTATTCGTCGTCGTTGGTGATATAAATAAGCATATTATCGTAACTACCAAACTCGCCAGTATCCGTTATCGAGCCTTGCGTAGCGCCGTTGCCTTGAACTTTGCTATCGGCAGTAGCCGCTTTTTGCTCGCTTAGTGTACCTTGTAAAGTTATAGTATAAGCGCCGGTTGGCTTTTTACCACTTATAGTAACCGTTTCGTCGTAGTCCTCGTCGTTGATATTTATAATAACATCGCCATTGTAATTGGCCGGTATCTGATCTACGGCGTATTGTATAGTCTGAAAGGCGTCGCTATCGACTCCGGTACCGTAATTTATGCTATCTGTGCCGTCTGTTTTATCGACGTACATTGTAATAGTACCTAGATTGTCTAACGGTATCCAGTTACTGCCGTCGTAGGCCAGTAAAACCTTGCGGCCAGTCGGAGTATGTACAAATAGCTGATACGTTGCCGGTGATACTGGTACGGTAGCGCCGTTCTCGATCTGCCAGTTTTCTAATTGCTGGCCGTTCCAGTCGAAACTAGCGCCAGCATGACCGCTAAGAGCGGCCAGTACATTAGCCGGATTGGTAGCCACCGGCGTATCATCTATCGTAGCATAAAGGAACGTATCAGCGTCGTAGTCGCTTTCCATGACTGCACCGGCAGCGTCTACATTAGTAGCGTCGGTTACATCAGCGCCGGCCTCTATTCCGTCCAGCTTGGTACCGTCTGCCGATATGTCTCGGCCGTCTACAGTACCGACGTTAATTAAGTTCTGAGCGTTCCAGTCAAAAGCGGCTGTAGCCTCTCCGCTCAGTATCGCCAGTACCTCAGCTGGCGTCTTAGTCTCCGGCGTATTATCCAGAGTAGCGTAAAGGAACGTAGTTGCACCGTAGTCGCTTTCCATAACAGCGCCGGCCGCGTCTACGTTAGTAGCGTCGGTTACATCTGCGCCGGCCTCTATGCCGTCCAGCTTGGTACCGTCTGCCGATATGTCTCGGCCGTCTACAGTACCGACGTTAATTAAGTTCTGAGCGTTCCAGTCAAAAGCCGCGCCAGCGTCTCCGCTAAGATCGGCTAATAATTCGGACGACGTTAATCCCTCTATGCCATCGGCCGTAAAGCGACAATGTTCTCCACTATTTACGGTACCGGATACTACCAGTATATTAGTATCCGCTATGCCTATCGACCGGCTTGACCATGTACCAGAGGTTACATAAGCTACGCCTGTTACGGCGGAACTATCCCATGCCGTACCACCGGCGTCGTTATCTATCAAGCCATCGTCGTTACTGTCGTATACAGACTTTAGCATGTCGCCGGTACCGCCACCGCTTACCCCTTGCCATGTACCATCTGAGCGCAGATACATCGATGTATTGCCGGCCAGCTTAGGTAATAGTCCATGATAGCCGGTAGTAGCGTCCAGATCCGTATTATCGTCCGGAGTAGCTAGATCGTCCAGCTTGATAGCGTCGGCGCCGCCGCTCTCATGCCTTGCCGAGTGATCCTCTATATCTATGTTATCGGTAACAAAGGCATAAAACGTACTGCCTATTAGCACGTTACGGATCAGATAATCAGACGTAGATCCTACGTCTATGCCGCCAGCGTCGGTAACTATATTCTCAAAACGCCAGTTATCACCGCCGGCCGTAAAGATAGCCGTAGTATCGTCTCCGTCAAAGGATACAAGGCCGCCTACTCCAATTATCGCTACGTTGGATATATTCCGCGAGACTGTCTCTCCTACGCCAAAATTGTAGTATCCGGCCTCTACCTCGATACTGCCGCCGACATCTGCCGGCAGCGCATCGAGTATTTGCTGAAACTGTACATGATCGTCTATGCCGTCGCATGTATAGTCCGGATCGTGCGCCGTTGCTATATTTCCTATTCTGAAAACGTATTGATTAGGCGCCGGCTCTGATATGCTAATCGGCAATAGTACAGACAGCACTACCAGTAGTACCGCTATAGATATAAAACAAATACGCTTAGTTTTCATAATTTAACCTCCATGTCCAGTTACAAAATCGTCCGGAAAGTCGTCGTAAACCTCCGGCGCTCTATCGTCTGGCTTATATAAAGTTTGGCCGGTTACGCATGAGCCGATTAGTCCAATAATAAAGATAACAGTAGCGACCGCCGCCGCTATCTTTAATATCGTACGCCTACGCTTTAACCTCGCCTCTCTAACTTTATTCAAAGTCCGCCTCCGCTCTTGGCTCTGTCATAAACGGCTTTGCCAGCTCGATAACCTTACGGCCTCGCTGGTACTGCGCCATTTCGTTACCAGTAGTTAATAGCTTTAATTCCCTGAACTGCCGCTCGGCAGCTTGCCGCTTGTTACCGCGTAGCTGGCTAATACCTTGTTTTAACTTTTCTACAGATAACTCTAGCCTGTTAGGCAAGTCGTTAATAACGGCGCCGCTATCAATGGCTACTCCGTACAGATCTACCTCAAAACTACGCCAGAACGATTGTAATAGCATAAACCGGCGCTCTAAAGTCTCCTCGTCTATCTCGGCCTCCAACTCGCCTTGTTTATAGACTTTCTTTTTATCCATGTCGTAGATGATCTCGCCGCCGATTATCTTGTACTTTTTAAACGCCTGAAAAGGATCCTGCGCTTTATAGCTGTCGAAAAGCCGCCAGAGCCTATTCCCAAACTTCAAAATAGTTTGCCATTGATTGTAACGTCGGCCACTTAGCCTAGACGACCAATCGGTATACTGATATAAAAATTGCGTACCGCGTGGTACGTTATGCTCTCGTCCGTACTCCGTCCAGCGCAGATCTATACCGCCTATAAACATATCGACGTCTCTCTCAACGTCTCTAGGCAGCGATATAGACTGATCGGTAAATATAACGCGCAATACATTTTTGCGTATCTGTCGTAGCCACTCATCCGCCATAATACTAACTGTCGACATCGGCCTCTTTTTTTGGTACCAAGTATGCAATTCCTCGATAGCTATTACGGCCTTGTTTAACTCCGGATCAAAAGCTAATAGCTTGTCTAGTTCTAAAGGATTAGGCACGTTTTTAATGCCGGCGCGTTCTGGATAAAGCGGCAGATTAGTATATATCTTTTCGCCCTCGTCCAGTCCGTTTAAGCAGTAATACGCCAGTAACGCAGACTTGCCGGTACCTCTTAGGCTGCATATCCCTATTACATAGTCGTCCGGAAATGGACTATACGCCTCTGGCGGAATGTCCTCTGGATCGAAAGTAGCTTGCTCTGCCAGATCGTCAATGTCGTCTATCTCGTCCAGTCCTAACAGTTCTACTTCTGCCATTACTCGTTATCCTCGTCGGCTTGCTGCCGGCTACGCTCTCTGTCTAGCCGCTCCGAAAGCCGCTTTCGGCTGTCGCCTTTATCTCCGGCTAGTACCGACGGCGCTATTATTTGAGTCATCCCCATTAGCGCTTGTTTTCTACCTTTGCCCTCTATGCCTACAGAGGCGCCACAAACGTTAGCGCAGTCTATTGTATGATCGTCGTCTATAATGGTATGTCCATTATTATCTTTGTAGCAGGCCAACGATGTAGATACGAAAAGCCACCAGCTAGCTTCTTCCGGCAGATCGGCGCGTGTTAGCATGTTGGCTACCTTTGCGGCCTGATCCTTACTAATGCTTAAAAATTCTTTCCAGCTTGCGCCGCTGCCGACCGGTACCATTACGCCTAGCTTGTCTCTTTTCCATCCGTCCGTCTGTCTGTTTTCCATTTATCCCCCCATAGCTACGACCATGACAAATATCAAAAAGACCATGATCGTAATAGGGAAAGCCAGTACCATAATCTTTTTTACCTCTGCCGCAGTACTAGGCTTTCTTTTAATTAGCGCTTGCAAAAACTTTTTCCAAGCGTCGCGATACGTTACAGCCTTGCTGTAATGTTCCGGCGATCCCATGCCGTATTGATTAGGCTCTGGAAAAGTTAGCGGCCTGTAATTGCCGTCCGAGTCCTTTATACCGTAGTATACCGGCTTTTGTTTTTCGTAGAACTCGTACTCCGATATCGATCCGCCGCCGTTTTTTATGTCGGCCAGTATCTTGTCGATATCGGCGGCGTCCTCGTAGATATCCAGTCGTCCTTTACTCACAATAAATACTGTAGTATCCATTAGCTTATTAAATCCTGTATTATGCCGCTCGATAGCAAAAACAGTAGTCCTATTATGGCAAAGAGCGCTACCAGTATTAGAAAGCCGGTAGATACTCTGTCGTAATTGGCCTCGTCCTGAATATCCTGTACTACTCTGGATCGAGCCTCGTTACGAGCGCTGGCCAGTAGCTTTGCTCTCGAACTCATGCGCGCCTCCGGTATCCAGTCCAGACTATCAAAACTAAACGGCCGCGCCATTGGCTCGAATAAGCTACAGCAAGCGCCGAGATAGTACTCTTTACCGCCTCTATGCAATATCGCCTTAGCTACGGCCTCCGGACTGCTATCGTAGCCGAGTAGATCTCGGCCATTGATAAAGCTAAGGCCGGTACTCTCTATATCTCTCCGTACCAGCGTACGATCCTCGCCTTTGGTAACTGCCATTAGCTTGTCGTATGCCGAGCGTTTAGACTTGCCGAATAACTCTCGCAAAGCCATAGTTACCTCTCGAAAATATAGCTGGCCGCCTCTAGTATAGAGAGAGACAGCCAGCTATACACGTTTCCTGTACTCCTATTGTCAATATGATCGACGTCTGCGCCGGCGAGTAGGCAGTTTACCGCGTACCGCTTTAAAGCCTAACAAGCCGGTAACAGTCATAATACCGACTATGTAAAGCAACGGTACCAAGCCTAAGAAGCTAGACAGACCGGTATAGTTATCGATATCAGCCCTAGCCAGTAGCGTATCGGTATTATCGATCACTAGCGGCAGTAGTATAATGGCTACCACTACGACAATCGTTACCATGATGGTATCCCTGATACTCATACCGCCGCCGCCGTAACCTACCCATATCAAAACGCCGCCAAAGAGTATTAGACTGATCATCATCAATAACGGAAAGATCTCTAGCATAGCCTCGCCGCCGGCGTAGTTACTCCATGTTATAGTACTATTGGCACCTATGAGCGTGTCTACGGTATCCATGCCAATACCGAGCATTATCAAACCCATCACAATTACGATAACGCCGAGTACTACAGTCTGGATATTTACGCCAGATCCGCCTCCAAGTCCTTTTCTCATAGCCTTGATCCTCTGCTACTAAATCTCAAAATCTCTGTCGACCTCAGAGTAACAAAAGTGTAGCCAATAGTACTAATCTCCGCGTTTAGCTTTAAACATCTGCCAGATAAACGCGACCACTAACCCCAAAATAACCAAAAACGGCAAAAGCCGTACGAAAGTAGAAAATCCTGTATATTGCTGAAAACCCTCTCGCAAGTAGCTGATAGTTAAAACTCTGGACGCCGACGCCTGTAGGCCGGCGACCGTTACGCCGTATGTATCCTCGTCGTAATTGGTAACGAGCGGCGTATCGCTGCCATTGGTAGACTCTACCGTTAAGTCGGTTAAATCTTCGTGGTAATGCTGGTATGATAGAGTCTCTGTCGTACTCGTCTCGCCGGCGCCGGTATCAACCTCGAAGTTTTCCGAGTAGTCCTCTGTTATCGTATCGGTAACAACGTCCGGCAGCATACCGCCGGCTAACAATAGTCCGAGTACTAAACAAGCTATACCTAAAAGTACTTTAGCGATTGGAATAACCTCGCTTTTTTAGTATTGCTTTTATTTTGCCAGTACCAAAACTATATTAGCTTAGGAAAAGTGATTTCCTATGTTAATAGTTTTTTGGTACATATATAATATAGAGTGATGGCTATATCTGTACGACCATCTGGACGTCCGATTATGGCAGCAATTATCGGTACGCCAGATGACGACGATATGAAGTTATACGACCTTTTCTTTAATGTATGTAGAGCGCTAACATGTAGCGATATAACGGCTTTGTCTCATGGGCTAGGTTTAACAGTTAGGACGGTACGAAACTGGCATTACGGTTTGAACTTTCCCAAAGAAAAAAGTACTGCTAAAGCTGTGATAGACTGGTACACAAAAGGAAAGCCGGTTAAAAAAATACTACAATGCGAGAGCCTACAAACACTATTGTAAAAGGAACTTTAGCTGCTATCGTAATAGTAGTACTGTTTACATTTAGCAGTATACCGGCGCTGGCCTCGATAGCGTCTCCGGATACATTACAGATACAAGAGGTATTAGTTTACGAAAACTGCCGAGAGGCCGGCGACCAGCTTTACTTGATAACCGAGTATATACACTATGATACTGAGCCAGACGAGTCGGCAGAGGATCTTTTTATACTGCGCTTGCTGGACGCCGGTAACAACGAGATAGCATCGGCCAAGCCGTATGCTTTTTACAATGACGGTTACGATCTCGGCGTAATGGCCTTTTATTTGAACGCTGCCAGCGCGCCAGACTACGAAGCCAGTTTAACTGTCCAGCTTACCGGCGATCCTTTAGCAGATTGGACTAGCAGCGTACCAGTAGTTACTACGGACGGTTTAACATGGACTACCGGCGAGATTACCGACATGCGCCAGATAGTATCGACTCGGATAGTTACTCTGGCCAGTATGCTAGAACAGGCATGGACTACGGAAATGATAGCAGTTTCACAAGGTACGACCATACTCAGCGATACTGGCGCAGCATACTTTTTGAGAGTAGTCCCATATCTCAGTACCGTAGCACCGTACGCAATAGGCCAATATACCTTTACTCCGGACTATCCAGAAGAAGATGTAACGGAAAACGACTACGAAGATACTCTACTGACCGGCATAGATGGTACGATACTCGACCTCGATCCTATTATACGCAGTTTACCGGCCGAGTCCAGACTAGAGAGAGGCGTAGTACTCGGCATTATCTATTATGCTGCCTTTGGCGCGTTGTTACTCTTTCTCGTAAACAAAAGGAAGTTTAAAAAAGGTACCGGCCTTCTAGCGTTTGCCGGTATCATAGGCTTTTCATTTTTTGGCGTTCCTTTAACCTTATGTATAATAGCAGCTTTTATAGCATTGATAAGTATATCCTATGTAGTGCTAAAACAGGCTTAGTATGAGACGATACAAATACGGATTAGCTACCGCTCTAGCGGTTTTTATGGCGCTGGCGTTAGCCATGCCGGTAATGGCCGCATATTACAGCACTATCTCGGTAACAGAGAGCAACGGCACCAGCTACGATATGCTGCCTGTTCTGGCCAGCATGGATATTGATTACCTAGCCGATAATCACTTTATAGAGGCAGACGGCCGCGACGTTAGAGTTAAGACTGGCGGCGGCGCCGACGTGCCTTTTATGCTGGTAGACGATAAGGTACTTTTTGCCAGCGAGATAGACGAAAGCATAACTAATCAATTCCGCTTTAGTACCGGTAATAGCTTAATTAGCGACTACGCTATAGTAGTAGGCGATGGCGGCTATATCACTACGGCCGATCATGCTAATTTAGAGCCGGCCGACGATTTCGAGATTGAGTTCGATAGTTATATTGATACTGATGATACTCTGAATTTATTAACAAAAACAGATGCTTTTGGCATAACTACAGATGGCGTTGGCCATTTAATAGCCACTATTTACAGTCCAGATGATATACAGCAGACCAGCCAAGATGATTATATCGAACTATATACTGGCCAAAAAATTCGCGGCGGCGAGCGCATAGACAGCTTTCCCTCTAGTGTTATTAGCCAAGTATCTTTTTATATGAGTAAAGTCGGCTCGCCTACAGGTACTTTATACTGTAGAATTAGGCGCGTTTCCGATGATGGTATAGTAGGTACGCTTGGTAGTATTGACGTCTCTACTTTACCGACTCATCCTGTCGCTACATGGTACGACTTTACCGATGATGTAACAAATCCTACGGCTCAGAACTTACGCTTTACAGTAGAATATGACGGCGGCGATGCTAGTAATAAAGTTAGAGTCCGTATTGATACGGCAAATCCGTACGCCGACGGTGAATTGACGTATTACGTTGCAAGCTGGACTGACGATAGCGGCGACGACGCCGCCTTTAAAGTTTTATTTGGCGACGATATTACAGCTACCGCTAATGTAGTATCTGGCGAGCATACCATAAAAGTAACCGGCGACGGCTCAGATCTAAAAATCTACGAAGATGATATTTTAGAGGATACAGCGACCATAGTAGCGATACAGGATAATGCTAACGACTGGACTATAGCAGACATGCCGTACTGTAACTACTTTAAACTTACTGCGGCCGATACTCTGCGGCTAACATACGATCCCGACGATATCATAACTGGTACTACTCTCGTCAATGAAACAGCCGCCGGCACTTACGACGGAACTATTACCTATGGCACTAATCCGGCCGGCATAGCAGTAGCCATGTCTGGATTAGAGACAACGGCCGTTAGTTACCCTACGGATCCAGTAGAAAGTACCGACATAATACAGCCTACTACGGCTGATCTTTTCGATGTTAACCTAGAACGCCTACAGGCTAATCCTCTACAGCCGATAGTAGCTATAATAGCAAGCGGTATCAATTTAACCGAGCGCCTAGTCTGGCTCGCGCTTGCTTTTATTGGCCTATTTATACTGCTAGTGTTTATACTCGATAAATCCGAAGGCCAGCTATCCTTTACGTTTTTTGGCGGCGCTGCCTATTGTCTGATAATGTACCTACTAGGCATATATCCGCTCTGGATAATCGTAGTCTTTACAATCGCCGGCATAGCTTCGCTAGTCTACGAGAGAGTCATAGCATTATGATAAAGAGGTTATATAATGACAACTAGGCTACTAATGGCGTTTTTGATAGTCTTTGTCGGTACTACCTTTTTAGGCTCAATTCTAACAGGCGGCGGCGGAATAGTCTCGACTACACTCAGTAGCGACATCGCCTCAGACGCCGACTTTATACCGGCCAGCGATACGAGTACCTTTTCTAACAAAGACGTGCTAATGATCAGAGAGGAGAAGATACTCTACAATTCCTTAAACTCTACCGGCTTTATCGTCTACGAGCGCGGCTGCGATGATACCATAGCAGTTAATCATACGGCCGGTACTGTTATCTATAGCGAGTCTGGCGGCATATTAAACGCTGCGCTCGGCTATAACATTGGCGTAGAATTAGAGACGTCGGGCAGCTTGGCCATAATTCAGCTACCAATACGATTTTTTACTACAACGTTGCCGCATCTTGTTGTACTTAATGCTAACTTTTTGAGAGATAATCCGGCGCTACAGATTATCGGCGTCTTTTGGCTCGTTGCTGGTATCGCGTTATTGATTGATATGTCTATAAGAGTCGCACCGATAGCCATAGCTGCCGCGCGTGCCGTCATTGGCTTTATACGCGGCTAATAACCTATGCCGTAAAGCCATAGCGGACTATTCATACAGCCGATTATCGATATACTTAGTACTACTGCTACGAATACGATAATCAAGTATAGCTGCCAGTCTCGCTTGATCGCCTCTGTTATCTTTTTCATTTCTCAATATGGCTCTTTTGAGCAATTATGTTTTTTAGCGCAGGCTCGCAAATGGCGATAGAAGTTAGCGGTGCCCGATAACTTTCTGCTCATTGTTCTTCTCATGTGGCTTGGTGCCTTCTTCCAGACAAAACAGGGAAATCGCCGATGGCAGTATGAGCAAATGTATTCGCCACTTCGGAAATCCACACTGAAACGCAAATCAAGGTCTAACATTTCTCAATATAGCCCAAGTGGGTAATCACGTTAGCACATCTGCCAGATCGGGATAGCCCCAATCCGGTTCAAGAAATTTTAAGGGTTTACCATGGGTTATTGCGTATCTAATTTCTCTTTTTGTTCCATCGCCTATATAGCCATTCACGTTCACTATAAAGACTTCATCAGCTATGTCTATCTTCCGTAGGTGAAGCTCGTCTAAAACTTCGGCTACGCCCTCTTGCTCTGCTAAATGATGATCTATTTCTTTGCCACCCCCTTCGTGGTTAGAAAGCAGGATACACCAACCCAAAGCAAGTATGCCCTGTTTCGCGTAGTTCCAGATTATGTTAGACATTTCCACAGTAAATCTAGTTGAACCGCATAGACAAATAACCTTAGTTCCGTTTATCATTCAAACCTCCTATTGCTCACTATGGCTCTTTTGAGCTATCTCATTGTTGCAAAATCATAGCCATCTGTTCTTTAGGAATTTGTTTATCTTTTGGTATGTGAGCGTTTGGGTGATGTGCTTTTTCGTGGCAATTTCTACATAGCACCTTCAAATTGTCTTGTTTATTTTTCGGACTATTATGACGACTCTCATAACGCTCTAATGGTATTATGTGATGAACTTCTAGCCAACCTCTTGCCCCACATTTCTCGCAAGCATAATTTGCCCTAGCCAATGCCATATTCTTCGCATTATTCCACCATAGCGGCGAAATATATTTCTGCCAGTAGTTAAAACTGCAATCATCTGAGCAATACTTACGTCTGCCTTTTGGCAAAGCATTACCACACCAAATACATATTCTATTTCTCATTTCAAGCATTTTGAGCTATTACCATTGTTCTTCTAAATAACCTCCGTTTGCCCCTAAGTAACCCTCTAAATGAGGTTTAAACCATATACTATGCTCAAACATATACGTCTGTGGTAAAAATACCTTGCCTTGTATAGCTAAATGACATCTTTGACATAAGCAAGCTAAGTTCCAGTCCGCATCGTTACTTTTATCTCCGTCAAGGTGGTGGATAGTTAATGTGTAACCGGCTTCCGTATCGTGAGCATGGCCGCACCTTTCACAACGCCAGTTCCATTTACCCTTTAATGCCAGCGCTTTTTCTCTAAAGCATGGATTGTATTCGCCTATGCCTTTCATTTCCCAATTTACCTATTTTGAGCAATTTCCGGCTTTTCGTACCTCAGTTCCGGATCGGCCTCGACCTGAGCGATAAACTCTTTAGCGTAATTGTCTATCCCTCTCGTGTAACGATATAAGCCATATAAGATAGCACCAGCTACAACCGCAAAGACCGCTAATTGTACCGCCATGTGTGCCGTATTTAGCGTAGCAATAGCCGCTAGCAAACCGATAAGAAAGCCTGCTATTAAAACTATAAATCGCTTACCATGTGCTTTTTGGTATCTCCGCTCGGCTATAGCCACTATGTCTCTCTTTTCTAATTCAATCATTTTTTACCTCCGTTTTGTTATCTATGTCTTAATGTAGTACAGCGCGATGTTGGATCTTTATAGCCGTATTGCAGCCAGTTCTGTAATATACCCTCGATATACGCCCAAGTCCTTTTATTCTGCCGCACCGCCTCGCTGATAGCCTCAGTTATCCAGTCTCCGCCGTATTCGTCGTAATTATCGGTTATTATTAACTTTAATTGATCCGTTAACTCTCCTATATTCGTCTCGTAAAGATCTAAAACTTTTTCTAGACTTGGCGGCGGTATACTACTACTACTACTATTTTTATTTAATTTAATTTCTTTTAATTTAGTTTTATTTGACATGTGATTAACATGTAGTTCAGATGTATTTACATGTAGGCTACATGTAGTTACACCGTAATTACATGTAATTATGCCGTCTTTTACGATAGGCTTTTGTGGTAACTCGCGGCGCCGGTTACGGTAGACGTCAGCCAGATTGTCAACAAGGTTACGGCACCAAATTATTTTATATTCCGTCCAGAGTTCGAGATCTACCGCCTCATTGGCTAAAAGGATCTCCATTATTTTGTCGGCCGTCTCGACGTCTATAAATGACTTGGCGGCCAGAGTCCGCCATTTCGTATCGTTCCGCATGTCTAAGTAATGGCCGTCGGCAGCCGCCAGCCGCTCTAACAGCCTAAACCAAAAAGCGTAGCCATCATTTTTAAAGGCCGTTTGTAGCGCCGTTAAAGTATCGCCGCTACTGGCGTCCGAGTAATGCGGAAAGTATTTTGCAGTATCGCTTATTCTTTTGGCCATTTTTACTCCCGATTATGCTGATAATTTTTATAGCGTTTATCCCCTATACTCTTTAAATACTCCGCCATTTTTCTATTATATTTTAGTTTGGCGGCTTCTACAGAAGGTACACCAAGCGAGACTAAAAGCCGATAATTCTCTCTCATTTGCCGGAGATAAATTACACGAGTCGGGGATCTATAAGCATAGTTTTTGACTTTAGGTTCAGATATTTGATCAGCCGGTATCTCGGTATAAAATAGAGGCGAGCGATATAATATACAAAAGATATTGTTGCAAGCGTGAGCAATACGGAGTTGTCGGTAAAATGGTATCTCTATCAAGTTTTGGCCGCAGATGTTACAATGGCCATTTGTCCTTGAGTTTGTCCAGACAGGTTCAATGCTGGCGGCACCATATCTGTCTGGACTATTCTCTTTTGTTATCATGTTCAACCTCGTCTGTATCTTTTTCTTTGTAAATATCAGAGTCGGCGTCGAGTAAGCCTATAATGTAAAAGGTTACGATAACTAAAGGTATAATAGTAGCCTTTAGTAAGACTTGGAATAGATCGTAAAGAATTACGCCGACTATGGAAAAGTATAATAATATGATAATGGCACCGGCCAGACCGATGCCAATAGCGATATACATAGCAATCCGCGCACGTCTCTCAATTTTTCCGCCGCCATGTTTTGTTACCGGCTTATTGTGATAAAATTTTGCTGTTTTCTTGAGGCGCTGATACATCTATGTACCTACCCCCTCTCCAATGCCGTTTTTTTGGCCTCTCAGCGCTTGATTAGACGACTTGTGAAAGTCTGCTAACATCGCTTTACCCGGTTTCCATTTCTTATCTAGATGGTCTAGCCCATAAGTAACACATTCCCTGCCTATGTTTTCTATCTCTTCTAGCCCTACTATGACAGTATGCAAGGCAGCCTCTTCGTTTGTGCTTCGTGGGCGTATTGTTTTCATCATGCTTCTGAGGACTATGCCACTGTTAAGCCCGTATCCCCCTTTCAGAAGTCTACTGACGTTGGCGTGAATGAGGTCAACTTTCTTTCTACTCAGTCGCAGCGTTACTGATTTGCTTGTCAAATTAGCTATGGCGTTATTGTATTGAGGAATACTCTGTAATTGGTCTTTAAGACCACATCCATTGGCATCTAGAACGTCGCCGAATTTGCTATAGAAGTTAATCAATGGGTCTATGTTATTGTTTTCTAATGCTTCTCGAAGCACAAGCCCGACTTTTGAGGTGGGATAGAACGCAACGAAGTCATCTAGTATGTGTGTCTTCACATTTTTTGAATGGGTACTCTTGCTTTGCTTAATTGCGGCTTCTCTTTCATATTGACCAATAGTGACAAGAGAGGTTTTGACAGAATCTAACTGTTCCTCATTGTGTATGCTTTTCTTGGTATCCGCAATAGTACGCCAAACAGCCAAACTTATAGCTGTCCCCAGTAGTACCCAAAATAGCCATGACGGCGGTTGGTAATTCACACCAAGCCACCTCTATGGGTACTCTCTACACGCTGTTTCTGTACCTGTGGGTTTTCGGCGGTTTTGCCTTTGTGTTCTGCGGGGTGGCTATCATCATTGTGAAAATCTTTCGAAGTTAACTTGAAAAGTTTTCGAATCGAACCAGCCCGTTGTACAAGCCCTACAAGAAAACCAGTTTCGATACCTATTATTACCATTAAAATATATGTGCCAATTACTAAATTTTCGTACGTTAAGCCCTTCATTTGCTATTCCTTATTCATAATTGTTAATTTCCCAATATACTCTCTTTTATCTCGTACATTGATATTTACCTCTTTAGAGGCGATATACATAGCAATCCGCGCACGTCTCTCAATTTTTCCGCCGCCATGTTTTGTTACCGGCTTATTGTGATAAAATTTTGCTGCTTTTATGAGGCGCCGATACATCTATGTACCTACCCCCTCTCCAATGCCGTTTTTTTGACCTCTCAGCGCTTGATTAGACGACTTGTGAAAGTCCGTTACCCTCGCTTTCTCCGCTACTCTCGCGCGGATCTCGTCGTCGTCCAGATTAGCGCTAAACTCGGCTATCAGTTCATCAATAAAATCATCGATCTGCGCGTCTACCATGTCTCGCGCTCGCCATTGAGCGAGCGCTCGCTCGGCCTCTGGCTCGGTATCATAATGGCCAAGTACCCACGTGCTAACATCGTCCGGCGTGATCCTATTTATCTCTAGCAGATCGTAGCCGCCGTCGCTCTCTACTATTTCGTACATATTATTTAATCCTGAGCGTACTTTCTGAGATTAGAGTGATCTAAGTCTCCGTCCTCTATTACAACCGGCGTAATGCCGCGCTTTTCCAGATCCTTTAGAGTTTTCTCGTCGGCGTCATGGCGCCAGATCAGCTTTTCTACTCGCTGTGGTATAAAGGCGCTAAATATGCCGTACTGGCGCTCTATCCGCTCTGTCTCCATGCCGGCGTCGCCGTTTTTGAGAGGTAGAGGCTCTTTTATCGGCACCGGTACCGCCTGTCTATGCGCCAGATAAACTCTTGTTTTGCCGAGTTCGAGTTCTTTTGGTATAAACGGTATCCGCTTAGATATACCAAGCCGGCGAGCCTCGTCTAAAAACGACTCCGGACTGTAGAACTTGTCGCCTATAGTAACTATAAAGGCCGGCTGTGATATTGGCTCGCATAGAAAACAGCCGGCATGATCGGCGCATGGCTCTTTTCTCAGTACTAGGCCAGAGTCGCGCGTCTCTAACATGTGTAGGCCAAATAGCTGTAGCGGATCTATTTTAATATAGCTGCGAGTCGGCTTTATACCGCCGCTACAGACTGGACATACCTCTAGTAAGTACGGCAGCCTGTCGCAGTATACCTCTTGGTACTCGCCGCATAGGTATATGCCGCCGACTACTCGATAGCCGCAACCTCTTATGCTTTCCTGTGCCATAGTTTTACCTCCCCTTTCCTATAAATGACGCTGGCTCGGCCGGAAAGATATTGCCAAGTAAAAAGTTATCTCTCAATGAGATAACTATGTCTCCGTCTATGCCGTATAATAGATTTGGAAGATCCTCCGGCTTGTACCCTACAAACTGTGCTATCTTTTGAGCCTCTGATTGCTGTTCCGGCGTTAGATCTGGCCACTTTTTATATTCCCTACTCATCTGCTATCTATTCCCTTTGTTATTATTTTTATTGCAATTTCCCAATAAATATCTTTTCGGCTATCTTACTTTTAGCTACGAGTAGCTATTTGTTACCTTCTTTTTATTCGCCGTCTCGGTAGCGATCAATCTCAACCTGAGACAATGTGTACTGAGCGCCGATTTTTCTAGCCCTTAGCCTTTTAGTAGCTACTAGATAGTACACATAACTCTTTGAGACCTTCAGCTCCGCTGCGGCTTGTTTAATGCTGTAGATCCTCATTACCTTTTCGTTGCTCATATAGTTACCTTACATTCTTTCAGGAATATCAACTTAATGCCCATTCCAATACTTCAATTTGTGCGTCTATTGTCTTCCAGTTTGAGTCCCCAAAGAATGAGTATTCGGGTATTTCCTTCCTCTCTCGGCGGAGTAATTCAATGCACTTTTTAACTTCGTCTTCAGTAGCCAGTTTGCCTGTGCCTTTTATACCATCGGTCGGTGGATCCATTTGCCCGATTACCCACTCAAGGGCGTTTATTTTTTCCTTCTCCACATCATCTCCTTCATCCATCAATTCGTAGGTTGCATCAATCTCCTTTCTAATATCGTATTGATCCTTCATATCATCACCTCACATTCTGATAGGAATATACATATTGCTTATTTCAACCAATTTCTATAATAAAGCTTTATAATAATTCTGTCAAGCCCCTGACGTAAAGCTAATTTATTCGTACGGTTAGCTTTATCAGTTATGAGAGTGAAAAATTTAGAAAAATTACTTCTTACAATTTTACTATAAGCGGATTGGCAAATAACTTTAACGCTTGCTCGTCTCTGAGCCGATTTGTAATTTGCGCGTAAATTACTGTATTTAGTATGCTTTTATGCCCGATCCAGTCCTGCACAAACCTTATATCAGCGCCGGCTTCTAAAAGGTGAGTCGCGATCGAATGTTTCAAAACGTGAAAGTGCCTTTTAGATTTTGGTATGCCAGCAATCCTTCCATATTTTTCCATAAGATAGCCTATCTGGCGCCTCGATATAGGCGTTTTTCTTTGACTCGGAAAAAGATACTGAGTAGCATTTTTTCCTTGCTTTAGCCATGCCTTGAGTGCTTTTATTTCTTCTAACTGGATTGGATACTCGCCGCCTAACGAGTTTTTTAATCTGTTTATTCTAATTCTTGCCTTAGAAAAATCTATATCACTTAATTTTATCAGTCCCAACTCAGAAGCGCGTAATCCATGATAGTAGGCTAAAGTAAAAATGGCTCTATCCCTTTTACGATAGATAGAATTATTTTTCGGACTATCGATAGCTTTTAATAATCTTTTGAGTTCTATCTGAGTCAAGTATTTAATAGTTCTTATATTAGTCAATCTAATTAGTAGTCGTATATTTTAGTATTTTCCCTTGTATTATAGTCTAAATTACTTTTGGTAACACATTAAACATTTTGTATCCTTTTGTTTAGTTTTGTGATATAATGATTTTATGTCAGAGATAGATCGACAACTATATCCGGCAACGGCGGTCATTGTCGACGCCGTAAAGTTAAACAAAACTGGCCAGCAGTTAGCTGTAAGGAAAGCCGTTGCTGTAGCGGCTACAGAGCGCTATGTACCTCATATCTCGCTAGATGATATACAGAGGCTATGTAGTATCGCTGCCAGTACCGGCTATTATGCTACGCGAGAGCGTAACGTACTGATAATACAGGCGCTTTTTGACTCATGCCTCAGAGTATCGGAACTGTTAGCGCTGCGGCCTAAAGACATCGAACTGGTATACAATGCCTACTATCTCCGAGTCTGGACGGCAAAGCGCAAGCGCTACGATACATGTAGTATATCGTCGACTATGGCGGCCAAGCTACAAAGCTACGCCTACAGGCATAAGATCGAGCCAGACGAGAGGCTGTTTACAATAAACAGAACTCGCGTTTTCCAGATAGTATCTGCGGCTTTTAAACAGGCCGGCATTGTCAAGCCGGACGGAGTAGGCACCGTACATATACTAAGGCACTCCGGCGCGCTCTACCGGCTACGCCATACCCAAAGTCCGCCAGCGTTACAAGAGCAATTACGGCATAGTTCGATGGCTATGACTCTGCGCTACATGCGGACGCTAGGCCATGACGAAGCTATGGCGATACAGTCAGAGGTAGCGTATGACTGGTAGAGGTAAATAGTGAAAGGCACCGGCGAGTATAGTCCAGACTTTAAAGAGATAGCCTTAGCGTTAAAAGAGCGTTGGCGCTGGCGTTGTGAACGCTGCGGCCATATCCACGACGTAGAGGCCGGCTATACTTTAACAATACATCATTTAGACGGCGATAAAAGTAATAATGCCGACTGGAACTTGGCCTGTTTATGCCAGCGCTGCCATTTACAAGTACAGAATAAAGTATTTATGCCGCAGTTCTATATGTTTGTACATAGCGACTGGCTAAAGCCGCATTTAGAAGGCTATTACAAGGCTGTAACGACATGACTATAAATAAAGCGCTCATATTCGCGTTAATCCCCTTCGGCGTTGGTATGCTGGTAATAGGCTTACTATTCGGCGTAGGCTACTGGACGGCTGACAGTCCGGCTGCTAGGTGGCTCTTATTTGCTGCCGGAATAGGCGGCGCCTCGTATATATTCGTTTTTGTATACCGCGCTCTGAGAGGTTTAGTATGAGAGATAGCCTAACAAAATGCTGGCTGTATAGCGTTATGGCAATACGGAAAACTTAGCGATTTCCCTATAGACAAACCATTAGTAAACCATGCCGTTAAAAACCAAGACGTAGAGTAGTCTCCGTCCGGCCGTATAAAGTGTATCCTATTGCTAAAAACTATCAATTCGACGCCGTATCGGTTAAAAAGCGCTTGTCTTTTCTGAGTCTCTAATGTAGTTAAAGGCAGCAATAGAGCAAAAGGCCGGCCAAGTTCATAGCATCGGTACAAAAACTTATACTTGGTAGAGTACGGCGGATTAGTAATAATGCAGTCATAGGCCGACGGCTGCCATGTTAGAAAGTCCTCGCCTGTTACTATGTCGGATCCGATAACAGTATAACCGTTATCTCTTAGCGCGTCTGTTAGATATCCTTTACCTTGTGCGCACTCCCATATAATCCAGTCTCTAGGCACATACGGTAACAGAGGCTCTAGCGCTTTAGGCGGCGTCTGATAGTCGTCTAGTCCAGTATGTTTATTTACTGGTAACATTTACTAATTTGCTGCCGGAATAAGCGGATCGACCTGTATATTTTTGTTTTCGTACCGAGCCTTGCGGCAAAAGTTACAAGAATAGGTAACAATATACTCTGTAAATTAGGCTTGTATATTACTGGATAGTGCTGTAGCATTAGTAAACTAATCTCCCTCGCCGTCGTCCTTTTCGTCGCTGGCCGTTGCCTCGTCTGCGGAATATCAATTCATCGCCGCCTTTAACTCTGGCTGTAACTACTCCCATAGGCAGCGTAATTAAATGCGGTACCTTACCTCCGACAGCTTTTACGGTACGCTGCGGCGATCGCTTTCCTTTGCTAGTCTCGGCATAGTACGGCCTTTTCTTTGTATAGATAAAGTCCTGTGGCCGATATGGAGGAAAACCGGTAATATAAAATAATCCTTGTTTCCATGTCTGTATGCCTTTTTTGTCTCGCGGCAGCCGCTCGGTTATATCCTCGACTTCTTCGGAGTCTATACGCGGCCGACGCCTTTTATACCTAGTCTTTATATCCTGAGTTATATTTAAAAACGGATAGATCGCTAGAGCCTCTTTCTCGGCCAGCTTTTTTTTCTGCTTTACTTTATGCGCTGGCGCTAACTCTGGCTGAGTCGCTGTCTGTGGTATCGGAAAAGGTACAGGCGCAATCTTTTGCTTTTGCTTTTGTACTTGTTTTAGCCGACGCTGTAGCTCTGTCTTTGTAGCTGTCTGCGACTGCACTACTACC
>Ga0209635_10001071_pt1 | contig 20003 bp, 21 predicted proteins | sample DeeMarSWOR230_32_FD_187463 | JGI IMG/M metagenome (GOLD analysis project Ga0209635, IMG submission 187463) | Marine sediment microbial communities from White Oak River estuary, North Carolina - WOR-2-30_32 (SPAdes) (version 2) | ecosystem: Environmental > Aquatic > Marine > Intertidal zone >...
CCAAGGCCAGTATCAGCTGAAGAAGCAGAGGCTCTAATAGAACATTTTCTCTAAGACGTCTCCGGGTTTGAACTCCTCCCTCGACCTCACCGAAGCTTCTTCTACATATAATTCTGTCGCATATTTCAGCGCGTCCTCGCTGATTGGCACATAATCAAGGCTGGAATGGAAATAGTTCAGAAGAGAAGCTGCACAGGCAAATCGTATGGCTCTGTTTTCTAGACGGGCAGAGAAGCTCACCGATTCACGTGGAATATGCTCTAGAATGAGCGTTCTGACCTTCTTAATCATGTCAAAGGCTTGAGGCGTAATCATCACAGGTCTATAGGGAAAACGTTCCTTCACCAACGGATGACCAGTTTCGATAGCATAGACAAGTGTGAGATGATCTCTAACTTCTCGAGCCCCTTTTTCGGTGTCAATCTCGCCCAAGGCAAGTCTCATTTGGCTCTTGGCGATTTCTACGAATCTCTCTTTTGTTAGTCGATGCAAGCGGCAAAGCATGCGGTCTTCTATGGCGTTGAAGTTGGGGTCTTGCACCGTCACTTCGTAGCCTCGACCGAACGTTGTCACGTTATAGTTGACACTGAAAAAGGAGTCAAACCTGTATGGGCCAACCAATTCTCGGTGTAGTTCATATTTGATTAGGCCCCTCTCCATTGCCAACTTCAAAGGCTCCACCATCCCTTTGTACCTGAACCAATCGTTAAACTCCGGAATGATGAAGTTGAAAGTTTGGTCGACATATGCTTGACCAATCCTGATGAAACGAGCCGGCGTGATGCCACCGGCATAACGGTTGCGCCCGGGAATTCCATGCGCATGAACTTTGGCGTCAGGTTTTCCAAGAATCATGTCTCGGGTTGAGAAGCTTTTTCCAGTGCCTGGCTCACCGAACAAGGAGAGGTTCCAGCCCGAGCGCATACCTGTTTTTCCATGTTGAGAGACTATTTCCACATCTGCCAGCCCATATTGCTGTGTTATGCTGAGCAAACTGTCGAAATATAATAGCGGACCGAAAAGGTCCTTGAGATAGGTGGCCAAAAGACTCACTGAGAAAGTCTTTCCGAACTCAATTGTGGCGTCAAGTCTGTGCTTCAGTAAGTTACCCAAGTATTCATCGAGCTCTCTCTCCATTTCGCTGACTTGTTGTCGTTCGAGGGCTACGTAATCCACTTCTTCTTTCTGAACAGCACGCCTAGCATCTGTTGACGGCGCAACTTCTGATCGCATTCCGAGCTCTTGCCATATTAAGGGAGAAGTTTCTTCCAGAATTTTCCATTCTCGATATTGGTCACCTTTATAGGCTGTTGTAATTACCTTAAGCTGTTCCAGTTCGGTCAGAATCGGAAGAGGATCAACGCTCCCTGCTAGACTTGGCTCAATATCCTCAAGGCTGCAACCTCTGCCAGCCTCTACTAGAGTCTTCAAAACGGCGAGAGCGTTTTTCCTGAACTTTTTCCTTGCTTGACGAATGTTTGCCTGAAGATTCTTCCAGGAACCTTCCAAGAGGAAAGTTCCGTTCTCCAAAGTGTAATACTGACCTCTGAAAGCAACCCATTTTCGAGGCTGAAACTTCTCAAAAACCTCCTTTAGCTGGGCCTCATTTATATCCGATGCGATTTCAAGAGCCGCTTCATCTTCGTCGATGTCCCACTTGCTAGAGAAACGGCTAAAATAGTCAAGGCTTAGCATCTTACCGATCTCAAATAACTTGCTAATGGAAAAGGCCCGCTTCAAAAGAAGTTTCTGTTCCACGATTTTGTCTTCGGTCGTCACCTATATCCTTCCCTTCTCCAATTAGCTCAGCCCATTTATAACCTAATCTAGGAACAGATCCTGCATTTCTGATTACTTCCTCTCTCTACACATCATACAGGCTTAGTCCAATCTGCCCTCCCAACTTCTTTTGTGCTTGCAGAGAGTTTTAGGCTCCAGTTTCTTACATTCTAACACGCGCGGGAAAAAATAGAGGCACTAGAGATAAGTCTTCAAGAGGGCCTCCTTTTCTTCTTGGCTTACCCAGCCTTCGTTTCTCAATTCTTCAATTCCCTTGGCTAACGCGTCTTTAAGACCCGAACTGTAGAGAATGTTGTTTGAGACTCCGAGTTCGCAAATATTCTCTTCAAGGGTCTTGTCGCTTCGAATTTTCGGAACCAAAACCTTTCCTAGCATGTTCTCCAATGCCGCTGACTTTGAACGCAAAAGCAACTTAATGCGGGATTGGAGGCTGAATCTGTGAACGGCTTTCTGAAGCGTCCTCACAATTCCCTTGAAATCCATAGCTATCACAGGCGGAACCGTGAGATACCTAACATCTTCTTCAGTTTCGTAACGAACCAGATAAAAGGGCAAACACAGAAGCGTAACTGCTTTCACTCTGTGCGGAATCGTGACTTCATCAATTCGTGATGCTTCAGACTTTTTCAGTTCGACAAGTCGCCAAATCTGTTCAACAATGGCGGATGCCTCTGCTTTCATTCCTTCGATCTGTTTTTCCTTAGAGTCGACTTCCAGCTTTCGAGACGCTTCAAGATCCAATATCTGCCTCCTCTCGTTTTCAATCAAGCGTTGATATTCATTCTTCACCTCCTGAACGTCGAACTCGCTTTGTTTCCGAATCTGTCCAATCATATCTGACACGGACTGCAGTTTCCTTCTGGTTTCTGAAAGCTTGTTTTGATGGGTTTTCATTCTATGTTCCCATTTGGACGTGCTGAGGTTGTCGCCTCTACGCTTACTCATTTTCCTTCTTTTCCTGTATTCAATCAAGTTTCGTTCTAATCTTTCCAGTTCACCTTCATGTCTTCTCTTCTCCTTTAGTCTAGCCGTTAGCCTTCTCTCCAGGGATTTATCTAACTTCGAAATCTTGGCATCTCTCTTCAGAAACAGCTCTTCTATCCGCTTCTCAACGATGGGTTTCAAAGGAGCAATTTCAGCTTCATAAAGCTCCTGTACATGTTCGATTTCACGAAGAATCTTCTCCTCTCCAAAACTTGTTTCCTCGCCTAGAACGCTGACAGCATACTGCAGACCTTTGATGTCGGACTGAATCTGTCTCCACAAATCCACTGCTCTCGCAGCTTTTTCCAACGCTGTCTTCTCATCAAGCTTTGGAGACATTAAGGCCACGCGTTCTGTCGGCTTTTCTTTCAGAGCTGAGACTTGTTCAAAATACTCATTAAGAACGGACAAAACCTCCTTAGCGAAAATCGCTTCCAAAGAGATTGAGGTTGACTCTGCTTTTTCAAACGTTTGAACCTGTTCTCTCAAAGAACTATGAAACTGCTCTTTGTCAGCTACGTTTCTTTTCATTTCCTCTGTGAAAAGCTCCACATCCGGAATCTTTGCATAGGGCAATGAGTAGGAGAGAAGTTCTAACCCGTCCACAAGCAGGCACGAATCTTTCCAAGGCACAACCCATATGGGATGATGCAGTTTCGAAATGAAAGAGATCTTCTCGGAAGATGCATCCAATATTCCAGGTTTTTTCCTTTGCGCCTCAGCGAGGCAAAGAATGGCAGAGATTTCCATGTTGAGAGTAAACGGTTTCTTCCTAGCCTCGTCTTCAACCACGTACGGCAGAACTAAAGCTGAATTAGGCATGATTGGCCTTCCATGTGCTCTGCTTCAGCGTGTTTTGAGTCCATTTGCTGTAAGTTTTTCTAGATTTATAATCTCTTTGCCGCTTGGATGACTTGTCCGTGAAGTCTGACTGAATTTTCATTCGAAGAGATTGGACATCAAGTTATCAACTTGCTTGTGGTTCAACTTCTCGTATGCTTCTATGCTGCCAACGTCATACCAGAACACATCAGACAGATAGCCATAAACTGGTTTGCCGATTTTCAAGAGACGCGGAATCACGTCTTTCATCAAATCCAGACTTCGGCTTGTGCCCTTCAATTCCTTCATATCATTCAAGGTTTCTCCTTCAAAAACCAATATTCCAATACTCACAGGCTTTTCCAACATCGGCTTCTCAACAAATCCCTTGATTTTGCCATCCTCATCCATGTCTGCCAATCCAACTCTAACGGTAAATCCAGAGGCTAGTGCAACCGTTGCCGCCGCTTTCTTCCTCTTATGGTAGTCCAGCAAATCTCTGAGATTTATGGTGGTCAAAATGTCCCCGTAATAAGCAACAAACCTATCGTCAGTATCTAGAAGTCCCTTGTCATAAGAATTGAGCACAGAACCCGCCGTCCCCTTAAACAATGGATCGTCATGCAAATAGGAAACGGAAACATCAAACCTTGAACCATCAGCAAAATAATTCATAACTTGTTCAGCTTTATAATCAACAAGAAAACATAGATCGACAATCCCATGGAATCTGAGCAGCCGAACCACGTACTCTAGCATTGGCTTCTGCCTTAGTCCTAGTGGGATCATAGCCTTCTGAATATAGTATGTGATTGGACGAAGTCTCTTGCCAGGGCCTCCACACAGAATCAAACCTTTAACTTTTTTCATTTGGGGACTCCAACTAGAACACCTATGGAAGGGAAAGAAACAGGCCTTGTCACTGGACTTTTCGATTATTTCTTTTTCTCTTCCTCTTCCTTCGTCTCTTCTGCTTCGATTTCCTCTATTGGTTTCGGAGGCGGCGTTGTGGCCATTGTCCAGCCGATCCAAGCGCCGATGCCTAGGATAGCAACGAAGGCAACGAGCACTGGAATTGCGACGAGCCAAGTTATAGCATGATATCTGTCGTTAATTGTTAGGCCTATTAAATCTGCTAATTCTACAGGAAAGAACAGTGCAGCGATATATCCTATAGCAACGACTACACAGACTAAGAATATCACTCCGCCTATTGTCTGGTCTTTACTCACCATTAGTCACCACCATTTTAGCCCTTTTTGTCAGTAACCCTATTATAAGGTTTGCCATAGAGATTAGATAGTTCCAGCTTCCCAGGTGGCAATGTATCTTTTCTGTTCTTCAGTAAGCTCATCGATTTCGATACCCATTTCTTTTAGCTTGAGTTTAGCTACTAGCGCATCTATCTCCTTCGGCACGCTGTATACCTTGGGCTTCAATCTGTTTGTCTTCGTCAAGTGTTCCACACAGAGGGCTTGGTTGGCAAAGGACATGTCCATAACCTCTGATGGGTGTCCCTCTGCTGAAGCGAGATTTACCAGTCGTCCCTCGGCTAGGAAATAAAGCTTCCTTCCGTTCTGGAGGCTGTACTCTTCAAGGTTTGATCGGAGCGTTCTTTTGGATGTCGATATGTCCTTGAGGTCGGATAGGCTTATTTCCACGTTGAAGTGTCCACTGTTGGCCAATATGACATTGTTTTTCATTCTTAGCATGTGCTCCTTCCTGATGACACTTGTGTTTCCAGTGAGCGTAACGAAAATGTCGCCGATCGCCGAGGCTTCAGTCATAGGCTTAACGTCGAAACCGTCCATGATCGCTTCGAGCGCTCTTAAGGGATTGACTTCTGTTACAATGACATGGGCGCCCATGCCTCTCGCTCGGTTGGCGAGACCGCGACCGCACCATCCATAGCCGCACACTACAAAGTTTTTTCCGGCCAGCAGAACACTTGTAGCTCGCAGAATTCCATCAATTGTGCTCTGTCCTGTTCCATATCGATTGTCAAACAGATACTTCGTGTAGGCATCGTTCACCGCTACTATGGGATATTTGAGTGCCCCGGCTTTTTCCATGGCTCTTAAGCGAATAACGCCGGTTGTGGTTTCTTCTGTGCCTCCTTTCACCTTAGCCAGCATTTCGGTTCTTTTTGCGTGAAGCGTACTTACAAGGTCGGCGCCATCATCCAGTGTTATTTGAGGCTTTTGATCAATTACTTTGTTTACACACCAGTAGTATTCCTCTGTGTTCTCTCCACGCCAAGCGTAAACCTTGACTCCATTTTTCGCCAGAAATGCAGCAATCTCGTCTTGAGTTGAGAGTGGATTAGAGCCGCAAAGGGCGACTTCTGCTCCGCCGGCTAAAAGGACTTCCGCGAGAACAGCAGTTTCCTTGGTCACGTGCAGGCAAGCTCCAACCATGAAGTCTCTTAAAGGACGTTCTTGTTCAAACCGACGCTTAATCTGATTCAGGACTGGCATGTGTGCAGAAGCCCAATCGACGAGCAATGCACCGTTATCAGCCAGGGAAATGTCCTTCACCCTAAATTCCATAATGCTGACCTTCAAGAAGAGAGCTATCCGACGAAATATTTATATTTTTCGACCATTCCTAATAAAATGAGCGAATCAATATTAATATTATAGATTTTTTATTCGAGATGAAACATTATGGGCTTAGACGAATGCGATTCATTAATCTTGAGAGAACTTCTGAAGGACCACAGGAAATCGCTCACCAGCCTAAGCGAGACAACAGGACTCTCACGTTTTGCAGTGAAGAATAGAATAAATAAGCTACTTGATGAAGGATTCGTTTTCGGATCAACGATTGTTTTGAATCCCTTCCTGGTGGGCCTAAAAAGAACTGTGTTCTTCGAGTTCAAGACAAATCCTCATGAGCCTTGGTTGGCTGAGATGCTGCAAAAAATGGAGTCGTGCGACATCTTAGACGGCATTGCTGGAGAGTATTCACTTTTCGGGAGATTCAGAATGTTTGATGATGCGCATTTTAGCCTTACACTCAAAATGGTCGATGAGGCTATGTCAAAGAGCTTCTTCAAGAAATACAGGGTAATAGATGCGATTCGCGTTTACAAGGAGGCAGGTGTACCTTTCATGTTCGCAGCCGAAGCGCCTGCAGACTTAGACGCGATCGATCTCAAAATCCTGGATTTGTTACTGCACCAGGCAGAGCATGTGAAGTATGCTCGGTTTCTCTCCACCATGGAACTCAGCAGGTTGTTGCGCCGTCTGGGGATACGGATCTCACAGCCAACTGTGTTCAAAAGATTGAAAAAGCTAGAAGAAACGGGTATCATTCTAAGTCACACAATGATGGTCAACTGGGCCCGGCTCGGCTTCAACGTCAAGTTTTTAGTTCGCATAAAAGTGAACCCAACCGCCTATGATGCCGTTGCCCGAAACTTTCTGGCGCACATGAATGAGATTACAGATCTTTACAGAACAGGTGAAGATTATGGATTGCTTGCCGTCCTCAGAGTGCGGGATGTTGTCGCGTACAATTCATTTCTGCTCAAGCTGTACGAGTCGAAGGATATCATAGACACCTATTCAAGCCTGGTTCTTGAGGAGAGAAAGAGCGTGCCATTACCTCTGAAAGTAGAAAACAGGCGCCTCTGAGCAACTTCTAGTCTTGCATACGCAGAAAGATTAAGAGACAAGATCTATTCATCTTATGAGGTAGATGGTTATGATTGATGAGAAAGAGAGAATTCCCCCAAACCAAAGGATTACCGCAAAGTTTCCCGTTTTACATATAGGTCCCATACCGAAATTTGACCGAAAAGCGTGGGATTTTGTGGTGGAGGGGTTGGTGGAGAATCCCCTGAGATTCACATATGAAGAGTTTCTGAAGCTTCCAAAGGTCGCAAGCGTGAGCGATTTCCACTGTGTAACCGGATGGAGTAAGCTGGACAACAGGTGGGAAGGAGTTGCGTTTAAAACCATTTTTAACATGGTTAAACCACTGAAAAAGGCTAGATATGTAACAGTTGTGGCTGAGGCAAACTACACTACGAGCTTGCCTCTCGAAGAGTTGCTGGAGAATGATGTTTTGCTCGCTTATGGACATGATGACAAGCCTTTGGCGCCTGAGCATGGGGGACCGTTGCGTCTTGTGGTTCCCAAGAAGTATGCTTACAAAAGCGCAAAATGGGTAAGAAAATTGAGATTCACTGAAGAACAGGAATTGGGATACTGGGAGAAAAGAGGATACAGCAACACAGCGGATCCATGGAAGGAAGAGAGGTATTCGTAAGTTCTCAATAGCACCCGTCAAGCAATCTAGCTCAGCTCTTCTCATTCAGAGTAACGAGGATCGCTAAGGTCGATGTTGTTTCAAAAAGCTTAAGCAAAAGAATCATTAGATTATGCTTAATCCGGCGGTGGAAATGTGGCTAAGACAGATGCCATACACTGTTACATCCCGAATTCTGTGCCCGATGTCAAAAGGCAAATGATGAAGGAGATAGGAATCACCAGCATCGAAGAGCTTTACGTTGATGTGCCTCGAAAATTCCGTCTGAGAACCAAACTAAATCTTCCTGCGCCAGCTTCAGAACTGGAGGTCAAGAAGCACGTAGAGGAGCTCCTAGCGAAGAACAAGATCAGCCGGGATATGTCGGTGTTTTTGGGCGCCGGTTGTTGGCCTCATTATGTGCCAGCTGTTGTTGATGCCGTTGTTCAACGCGCTGAGTTCTTGACGTCTTACACGCCTTATCAGCCAGAGATTTCCCAAGGAATCCTTCAATCTCTATTCGAGTATCAAAGCATGATTTGTGAACTTACAGCGATGGAAGTTGCCAACTCGTCAATGTATGATTGGGCTTCAGCCTTGGGAGAAGCGGCTAGAATGGCAGCCCGACTGACTCAGCGGACAGAGATCTTGATTCCAAGAATAGTCCATTCTGAGAGATTGGCCACGCTACGTACATACGCTGACCCGGCTGGATTAACAATTGCACCAGTGGGCTATGATTCTGATACTGGACACCTAGACATCGAAGACTTCAAGAGAAAGATTTCACGTAGAACCGCGGCCGTGTACATCGAAAATCCGTCCTACCTCGGCTTCGTCGAAACCAAAGCCAAGGAGGTCGCCGAGGAAACACACGATCACAAAGCCATGTTCATTGCCGGCGTTGACCCGATTTCACTTGGAATTTTGAAACCCCCAGGCGAATATGGCGCTGATATCGTTGTAGGTGAAGGACAACCGCTGGGGAGTCACATGAATTATGGTGGACCGTTGCTAGGCATCTTTGCTTGCCGAGACGACAGACAGCTAATACGGCAGATGCCAGGCCGCATGATAGGCATGACCACGACCCTGGAAAACAACAAGACCGGGTTCTGTATGGCGTTACAGGCTCGTGAGCAACACATTCGCCGAGAAAAAGCAACGTCTAACATATGCACAAACGAAGCCTTATGCGCTCTCTCGTCAGCCGTCTATTTGGCTCTTCTTGGACCTCGAGGATTGAAGGAGTTAGGCGAGATCATTGTGCTCAAAACAAGTTACACCATGAAACTTTTGGAGAAGATAGAGAGCGTAAGAGTTCCCCTTTTCAAGTCACCTCATTTCAAAGAGTTTACAGTGAACTTCGACGCCGCTGAAATGACGATGCAGGAAATACATGAAAAAATGTTGAGACACGGAGTTCAAGGAGGCAAACACTTGAACAGCGAGTTTCCCGAGCTGGGCAAGACTGCTCTCTACTGCGTCACTGAAACTCATTCCAGAGCAGAAATCGACAGCTTGGCTCAAACGTTGAACAACGTTTTGCAGGAGAGGAGTTAAGCATGTTTAAGCAAGCCTGCTGGAATGAACCAGTCATTTTCCAACTGGGACGTAAGGGGAGGAAAGGCCACATGGTTCCGAAAGCTGATGAAGAGATCAGACAAACAATAGACAGTGCGTTAACTGCTTTTCCGAAGGAGATGTTGAGACGAGCCCTTCCTGAACTGCCAGAATTGTCTGAAGTAGAAGTTGTACGGCATTACTTGCGTCTTTCGCAAATGAATTATGGAGTAGACTTGGGCTTCTACCCGCTGGGAAGCTGCACGATGAAATACAACCCAAAGCTCAATGATTTCCTGGCCAGCAATCCATCTCTAACTGGGTTGCACCCATATCAGGATGAAAGCACAGTTCAAGGCATCCTCGAAATCCTTAGCACGTTGGCGAAATTGCTTGCTGAGATTACTGGCACCTTCGAGGTCTGCTTACAACCAGCTGCAGGTGCACAAGGAGAATTCCTAGGCGCTCTGATTATGCGAGCTCATCACAAACTCAACGGAAACATACAAGAGAAGACAGAACTGGTTGTGCCCGACTCAGCTCATGGAACCAACCCAGCGAGCGGAACCATGGCTGGATTCAAAATTGTGGTTATTCCATCTAGTCAAGAAGGCTGCGTAGACTTGGAAGCTTTAAAGTCGGCGGTTTCTGGACACACAGCAGGATTGATGTTAACAAACCCGAATACGCTTGGAGTTTTTGAGAAAGATATCGAAGAGATCGCTGACGTGATCCATGAGGCAGGCGGCCTGCTTTACTATGACGGAGCAAATCTGAACGCCATTCTAGGCAAGGTTAGGCCAGGTGACATGGGCTTCGACATTGTTCACATCAACATTCATAAAACGTTTGGCACGCCTCATGGTGGTGGAGGACCTGGAGCTGGACCTATCGGCGTATCGAAAGAACTAGAGCAATATCTTCCTGTACCTAGAATCGCCTTCGACGGCAAAAGATACTATTTTGATCACAACAAACCTCGAAGCATTGGAAAGATTCGAAGTTTCTACGGAAATGTTGCTGTATTGCTGAGAGCCTACGCTTACATTCTGAGCTTGGGTGCAGAAGGGCTTGAAGAAGTCGCAGAGGTTTCTGTTTTAAACGCCAACTATCTTCTTAAAAAGCTGAGTTCTATTCGCGGGCTGGAGCTTCCCTTTGCTAGAGGCAGGCCGAGAAAACATGAATGCGTTTTCAGCTTGAAAAAACTGTATCGCGAAACTGGTGTGCGGGCTTTAGACGTCGCCAAAAGGATGCTGGACTACGGTATACATGCGCCTACGACGTACTTTCCCCAGATTGTTGAAGAAGCACTCATGATTGAACCAACTGAGGCTTTTGAAAAGGAAGAGTTAGACAGGTTTGTAGATATAGTGAGGAAGATATCTGAGGAAGCCTATTCAAAGCCGGAAACCGTTTTGAAAGCTCCGCGAAATGCAGCTTTGGGTAGATTGGATGAGGTTAAGGCATCTCATCCGAAGACGATGGCGTTGAGCTGGAGAATGCACCAAGAGAAGCCTGTATGTGAGTATAAACAGTAGTCCGCAACTTTATTAAGCCCCCGTCTAAGTGGTAACAATTCCAGCAGCGGTCTTTAGCATGACAGAATTGGAGAACCAGGTGCGCACCGAAGTGGAAAAAATTCTCGACCCGGAGACTGGCATGACCTTCGGCCAGATGAAGATGATAAGAGAAATCAAAGAGGAATCACCTGGCGTTGTTAGAATCGAGTATGTGCCAACCAGCCCGTTCTGCCCTATCGCCTTCAAGTTTTCCACGGACATCAAAAACGTCGCTAGTGAAGTGGTTGGAGTAAAAAAGGTCTTGGTCTACGTGCAAGGCCACACCATGGAAGAGACAATCAACCAAATGGTGAACAAAGAGGAACCTACTAGATGAAGGTGACTGTGAAGTTTTTCACTACACTGAGGGAGATAGTTGGCAAGCCACAAGAGCAGATAGTGCTTTCTGAAGCTGGTACGGTTACTGACCTGCTTCAGCAATTGGGAGAAAGATATGGCGCAAGATTCACTCGCCACGTGTATGATGAACAGGGCTCGGTGCGAGAGCACCTGCACTTTCTCATCAATGGCAAAAGCATAACAACCATGCGTGGACTGAAAACGAAACTTAGGCAAAATGACATACTAGCTATATTGCCGCCCGTAGGCGGAGGCTAAAACGTAGCTGTTAGAGTTGCCAAGAGATAGGTTCAAATTCCCGTATGGTATTTGACATTGCAAGTGCTACCGCATGAGCCAAGTTGCCATTGTCAACGGAACAAGTCCAGTCGAAACGACGGTCAAAGCTCTTGAAACGATAGCATCTGATGTAGACAATATCCTCTCTAGCAAGAAGCCGATCCTTATAAAGCCTAACTACATTAACTCAAAGCATCCTTCAACTGGAATCACGACAGACAGCCGAGTCATAGAAGGAGTAGTCAAGTTCCTGCGAGGGCACAAGACGAAGGAGATCATCATAGGCGAAGGCAGCGGATTCGCAGAGACCTTTCAGGCCTTCAAAGTTGCCGGAGTTGACGCCGTTGCTGAACGATGGGACGTGAAACTTGTTGACCTCAACCAGGACGAATTCATTGAGGTCAAACCGCCTGATCCGCTGGCGCTCAGGAAGATTAGAGTTGCCAAAACGGCTCTGGAAAGCACCGTGATAAGCGTTCCCAAGCTCAAGCCTCACAGAATAGCTACCGTCACGTTAAGTTTGAAGAATATGATGGGTGCCATAGCTTCTAAAGGCTCCATGCACAAAGGGCGACTCAACCGAAACATTGCTGACCTAGTCTCTGTTCTCAAACCAGACATTGCGGTCGTCGACGGGATAATTGCAGGTGAAGGCCATGAAACCAGCGGAAACCCTGTGGAGATGAATTTGGTCATCACAGGAATAGATCCGGTAGCAGTTGACGCCGTTGGCGCAGCGGTGATGGGCATACCGCCAACCGATGTCAAACACTTACTCTTAGCCGAGAAGAAGGGACTCGGAACATGCCACTTAGAAGAGATAACTGTGCTGGGAGAGCCAATAGAAAAGGTGCAAAGAAAGTTCCAGAGATCGCTTTCATCGAGGCTTCTGGCTTATCTCGGCTAGAAATCAACGCCTTTCTGTAAAATTCTTCAAAAAGCAGGCCTTGAGCAGTCGGAAACAGCAAAAGAATATAAGATTGACGAATTTCCCTTAGAAAGTATGAAGTTGACCGTTAGAGAAAAGGAAGAGCCGTCGCTGGCGTTTGGTGGTCAGGCAGTAATCGAAGGCGTGATGATACGCTCCAAGAAGCATAAGGTGATCTGTGTTAGGCAGCCTAATGGTAAAATATTGACAGAAGTCGAGGAAATACGATCGGTGTCTGAGAAGCACCAGGTTTTGAAACTTCCTGTTCTCAGGGGGATTGTCGCACTGTTTGAAACCATGTATCTGGGCATCAAAGGTCTCTACTTCTCTGCAGATGCGGCTCTGGAAGAAGAGGAAGAAGAACTTGACCCAAAAGTGCTCGTGCTAGCCCTTGTCATCGGTGTAGTTCTGGCGATTTTTCTGTTCAGTGTCTTGCCCTTTTTCCTGACTACTCTCTTGAACCTTAGGGGAGTACTTTTCAATGTGGTGGAAGCTGCAGTTCGCCTTTCGATTTTGCTGCTGTATTTAGCCTCAATGGCTCTGGTCGGCGACCTGAAAAGAGTATTTCAGTATCATGGTGCAGAACATACGGCTATCAATGCCTATGAAGCTGGAGTTGAGCTAAGTGTCTTGAACGCTAAGGAATTTTCGCGATTTCATCCAAGATGTGGAACGTCATTCCTCCTCATCGTTACTTTAATCAGTATTCTGTTGTTCTCTATCATGCCGGATGTAGGATTCTTTGCACGATTAGCCTACAGGATTCTTCTTATTCCTCTGATCAGCGGCATTTCCTACGAGGTTTTAAAGCTTAGCGATAGATACAAGGAGTCAAAAGTCATGAAAGCCTTTGTGGCGCCTGGCTTGGGGCTTCAATATCTGACAACGAGGAAACCAAACGAGCAGATGATTGAGGTTGCCTTAGAAGCTGTAAAGCAAGTCCACAGACTAGTGGAACCATCTCAGTAATGTAGTTTCTAGATCCTGTCCTGAAAACTCCCCACGGGTCCCTATTTAGAAACGTTACATCGTGGACATTTCCAGTTGGTACCGCTAGGTCTGTCTGGATGCTCTTTGTTGTCTAGCTGTTCTTTCCAGTCATGATGTAGATTGCATTCTTTCTCAAATGCCTTCTTTGCAGAACTGTAGTATTCAAACTTGAATTTCGAACACCCTTCGCCAATATGGGTTTTTAGCCTTCCGTTTAAGTCATTGTCAGATCTTCCAACATACTTGGGCATGAAATCGTCGCCTACACTCACGTAACCCAATGCGTACGCTCCAATCTTGTTCTTTTCCACTACGCTGTCGATCGTTTCGGTGTTTAATGAGTGTGGGCCTCTCAAACCAGTGCTTGGCATGCCGGTCACCTGCAGAGTGATTTTTGTCTGACGCTTTAAGTACTTTTTCCTTGCACACCGCAGGAATACGAGAGAATGTCCAAAATAGACTTGACGGAGATGAGCGTGCGCTCCTAGGTTGCGTCCTTAGGCCGTTGTCAAAATCAGTCACGAAGGTAAAGACCTTCACCGTTGAAGCTGCACGCAGAAAAGCACTCTAACGCTCAGCGCTCTGGCTAAGTGCACAATGTTTCTCCGTCTGTCTTCACTACAATTCCGTTGGTTTCACAGAAGTCTAGGATTATCTGGCGTAGCTCGTTCAAAGTCTTCACCGTTTTAGCTCTTCTGTTCCAATCCGGGTTTTCAAGAATTCGAACCACTATGTCCAGACTGGCGACAACTGTGCCCCTAGGCAATGAAGCCACTTCTCTCTCTAATCGTAAAAAACTAAGGAAGTGTCGGCAATAAAGTGGTTATTCCGAAGTTCGACATGTTTTTAATAATCAGCGTGGCGAATGTAGTTAGGTGATCTTGTTGAAACTTCTCCTCGATGAAATGTGTGCAGGTCTGAAAGAGTACTTTGAGATTCTAGGATGGGATGTGTTGACTGCTCAAGATGCTGGGTTACAAGGTACAAAGGACAGAGAGGTCATAGAATATGCAAAGAAGAACAACTTGCTGCTGGTTACTCAGGACCAGAAACCAGCGAATTTGGCTGAACTTAAAGGAGTCAAATGTGTGCTGATCTCCAATGCGATGATTGCCAAAATAGCCGATGCCAAAATAGAAGAAAAATACCCAAATGCGCGCGCGCAAAAATAAGGAGGCAATTTGAACTTCTGATATAGGATCAGTCAGCAATTTCAGCTTCAAGATATGTTTGGAAAGCTTTTGCAACATGAACATCCACAGTTTTCCCTAACAATGATTTCTTGCTCTTCACAACTATTGGCTTATAGGCAAAGTTGCGGCCAATCCACGAGCTCGGTTTTTTTCCGTTTTCATCGATAAGAATCTGTCCCCTCCAACCGATCCAAGCCTGATTCTTCTCCAATGCAATCCGTCTGACTAACTTGGTTATCTTTCTGCTTCGTTCCTTTGTTTCGCTTGGATCGATCTTAGGCTCCAGTTTTTCGGCTGGTGTGTTGGGTCTTGGGAAAAACTTGGAGACGTTTACGATGTCTGGCTGCACCTCCTCTATGAGATGCATAGTTCTCTCGAAGGCTTCAGCTGTTTCGCCCGGGAAGCCGCAGATAATATCTGTAGCAATTGTCATGTTAGGTATGGCTTTTCTGAACTCAGCTACGATTTGGTTGAAGTCTCGTACTGTGTAGAAGCGTTGCATTCGCTTGAGTATCTCGTTGTCTCCGCTCTGGACTGGCAGATGGAGAAACTTGAGAATTTTCTCATGCTGGTAGGCGTCAACTAATCTGTTGAGAATACTCAGCGTATAGTTTGGAGTCATCATCCCGATTCTTACAGCGAACTTTTCTTTGATGCTGCAAACTTTTTCTAGTAGGGCAGCAAGAGTTTCTCCTCTGTCTCGGCCGTAACACGCCATGTCCTGCGAGGTTAACCACACCTCCTTTGCACCCGAAGCCACATCACTTTGCACTCTATCACCAATCTCATCGATAGAATAGCTTCTCAGACGCCCCCGCGCAAGAACTACACAACAGTACGAGCAGGCTCCTAAGCATCCATAGGCAACTGGAATAATACTTACGATCGAGTTTTCTGAACATCTTGGAAGGTCCAAACCAGGCTTGACATCACCGGTATGCAGTATGACTCGTTCATCACGAGCAACTCTTTTTAGCACTTCAATCGTTTTCAGACCTGGAGCAGGACCCAGAATTCCGCTGAACTTGACTTCTCTTTTCAGCCTATCGAAATTTATGAGAGGTAAACATCCGGTTACGATGACACGTTTTGTATTTGGCGCCTTCTTCAGAATGTCGATCATACGGTTTTCCGTAGGTGTTTTCACTGCACAGGTATTATACAGCACAACATCCGCATCATCAATTCTGTCAGCGATTTCATATCCAGCAGTGGACAAGCAGCCCATAATGAACTCGCCATCAGCCATATTCGTCGAACACCCAAAGCTCTTCACAAAAACGCGGTTGACTTGCTTCCTCATCTGGCTCAGTCACCAAACCGAAAAGCGTGTCCTAAACGAAAAGAATAGCCATTGTACATGATTTCAGGCTTTTAAGTGATTAAGAAAAACATAAACATTCCGAAAAGCTCACGATTAACATGAAACAGCAACGAGGCTGAAGAAAATGATAGAAAGCTTTATAAATGAGGTGGCGTGGCATGTTTTAATCATATTTTAATATTAATACAAGGGAATATAACTCTTCTTGTAGTCTCTTATTTCACCTTTTAGGAGGAGGCACACTTGAGATTAATCACATTGTATCTTCCAGAGCCGTATATCAAGGCATTAGATAAACTGGTGAACGAGCAATTCTATCCGAACAGAGCCGAAGCCATCAGAGTGGCGATCAAAGATATGCTCAATGTGGAAGCTTGGAGGCCAAAGGCCTAATGGTTGAATCGCCTGAAAGCACTTTGAAACCTGCAGGGTCCAGAATTCTTCATGAGGGCTTGCTAAAAGCTGAGTTGACAGAGGATAAAGAGCCGTCCTCATTTATGATGAATGTTAGGTTGAGAACAATAATGCCACAACTCTATGATGTCGAATCTTCCTACTCGGAGCCAGAAAAGTCTCTGCCACTCGATCTAGGCTTGGACCAAATCGAAGACTGCCAAGAGTAAGCCTTTCCTAAATCCACCGTTTTAGGCTAAAGGCCCCTCTTCTGATCCTTGTTTCCCACGAAATAGCCTTTCCACAGGGAACCACCGTTCCCTCCCTTATTGAATCGATAACTTCGTCAACCTCAGAATCAGCCTCAACCAAGGTGTAAGCGGTTCCGATTTCACTTGCATGATGAGCGTCACTTCCTGCAGTCTGGGGAAGATTTAGCCGTTCCGCGAACGCTCGGCTTAAGCGTGTTGAGAGGAAAAAGGGGAAGGCCGCTGAGTTTATCACTTCAACTCCGTCAAGGTTTGAAGCTGAGGCGATTTGTAGTTTCATGTGGGATTTTATAAATACTAGCGGATGAGCAGCTATCGCGATTCCACCTGCCTCATGGATCTTTTCCACAGTCTCGACGAGGCTCAGATTCTGGGGAACAAGTGTGGTAATGTTGAGGCCTAGCACATGACCGTGCAATGTTGTTATTTCTATTCCGGGGATAGCCATGACCCCTCTTTTGTCGGCAAGTTTCATTGCTCTTCTGGTGCCGTCTACAGTATCATGGTCAGTAATCGCGATTCCATTCAGCCTTCTTTTCTCTGCATAGAATACGATTTCTTCCAAAGAGGATGTGGCATCCTCGGAATAACATGTGTGCACATGGAGGTCAATTCTCAGGGGCAAAAGGTTCACTTTATAGGGCTTCCAACTTTAACTGGGCGTTCAGGTACAAGTAGGGATATTGTTGATTCATCCTCCGCTGCGAGAATCATAACATTAGATTCAACGCCGAAAATACGCTTTGGCTGCAGGTTGTTTATCACTGCGACTTGTTTTCCTTCCAGCTCGGTTGAAGAGTAAATATTGGCAATTCCGGCAACTCCATGCTTTATCTGACCACCGCCCACATCAATAGAGAATTTAATAAGGTTTCGAGATTGCAGAACGGAATCTGCTTTGACGATTTTCCCGATGCGCAAATCCATTTTCGAGAATTCTTTGAAGGAAACCAGGGCTTCTTCTGGCATGGCTCAAATCTCCATTGCGACCTCTCTTGTGGAGAAGTAGCCTAACCTTATTTGCTTTATGGCCTTGCAGAGGATCATTTCTGAGTTGCTTTCAGTAACTCTTTCTTCTGCTCTTCGATTTCTTCTTCAGCTACCTTTCTGAAAAGTACTTTTGGCTTGTTGATTTTGTGTCCATTTGAGATTGCCAGTTCTGATGCTGAATCCCAAGTTTGCTCGTGAATAGAGCTACTTATGCCTAGTTGTTGCCAGAGTTTCTCAGCTGAGAACGGCGCATAAGGCAGAAGCAGAATGGCCAGACTTCTCACCGCGTTTACGCAGAGATAGAGGCAAGTTTTGGCTCGGTCTTTGCCGGTCCAAGGCTGTTTTCTCTGAAAATATTGATTGCAGAAGGTTGAGAATTCAATTATCTTTTTTAGCCCTCTGCTCAACTCTATCTTTTCTATTTCTGTTGCCACTTCACTAGCTATAGCTTTGATTCTTCGCTCGAATTCACGGTCCAAAACGTCGTATTCTACGGGCTCGGGCACTTTTCCATCATAATTGTTCCATGTGAAAGTCAGGGTTCGATGGATGAAGTTTCCAATATTCGCGATCAGCTCGTTATTTATTCTGCTTTGGAAGTCTTCCCAGTCGAAGTTTATGTCTACTTGGCTGTAGGGTGTTATGGCTGCTAAGTAATATCGAAGGTAATCGGCTGGAAACTGGTTAAGAAACGCTCTCAGGCTTATGTACCATCCTCTGCTTTTCGAGAAACTTCGTCCTTCGATAGAGACAAATCCCCGTGTTGGAATGTAGTCTGGGAGCTTGAACGCCGCTTCACCAAGGCGCATTGCAGGTAAGAACAGATAATGGTGATATACTATGTCTTTTCCTATGAAATGATAGATTCTCGAGGAGTTCCAAGCTTCTTTTCCGTCAACACCTCGATCTGCGAAATATTTCAGAGCTGTGGAGATGTAACACAGATGATTGTCAAACCAATTGTACAGGACTTTCCCTTCAGCTTCCTTCAAGGGGATGCGTACGCCCCAAGTTAGGTCGCGGGTAATGTCCCAATCGCGTAGCCCTTCTTTTATCCAATTCAGTACGTAATTTTTAACCTCAGGCTGCAGATTCTTGTTTTCGGTCAACCACCTTCTCAAGGCATCAGAAAATTGCGTAAGCTTGAAGAAGTAATGCTCGCTCTGTTTAGCTACTGGCTTTGATCCGCAGATGGCGCAGTGAGGGTTTAGGATTTCCCCAGCTTCTAATGTTCTACCACATTCTTCGCAGCCGTCAGAGTACTGATCTGATGCGCTGCAGTGTGGACACGTTCCTATCACGTATCTGTCTGGTAGAAATTTCCTACAGGTGTTGCAGTATGGTTGCGAGACTACCCTCTTGAAGATGTAACCTTTTTCGTTGAGCTTCTTGAAAAAATGGTGGGTCAGCTCTCTGTTCTCTCGCGAACTTGTCTTGTAAAAAGTATCAAAAGATATTCCTAAATCACCAAAATCTTTCTGGTCGACTTCATTCCAGTAGGATACATATTCCTCCGGAGTCTTTCCAGCCTTTTCAGCCGCAATTAGAATTGGAGTTCCGAAGTCGTCGGTGGCGTGAACGTAGATGACATCGTCTCCTCGCAGCCTAAAATAGCGGACTAGAATGTCAGCGGGAAGATAAGTGGAGGTGATATGCCCTAAGTGAACCTCGCCATTGGCATATATCAAAGCAGCTGTAACAATGATTTTTTCGAGTTTTGAGCACCTCCCCATATCTTGTTGATATTCAGATACTTAAGCACAATGTCACCTGAGAGTGAAGAAACTACAGGCCAGACTAATCGCTAACCGAAGTATTGATCGAGAAAAAATACTTCGTGTTCTTGGCTAGAAGAGTGGGTCGTGAACTTAAGGAGCGGCTGTGGCTGCAGTAAGTCTACTTAGGCGTCTCCAAACAAAGTACAGCTCGATGATCACGATGATGACTGCTGTTGCAAGCACTGCTGTCAGGTAGTAGATAGGTGTTATGTTTTGATTGGAAACTGGTATTTCCACATTGATTGGAATGAATTTTGTCTCGCTCTCGGGTCCTCCGCCCATTTCATAGTTTAATGTAACCGTTGCTGCTTCCCCCATCGTCCCTGCCCATACGTCCCTTGATTCTGAAGGAATAGTAAAGGTAAGCTCATAGGTTGCCTTGTTGTCCTTGCCGAGAGCTTCGTTTATTTCATGAGTGAGATTTCCACCCCAGGCGTCATGGTATAGTCCTTCCCATGGGAAGTTGACCTTGATGTCCTTTAGGTCCACAGCGCCTCCACTGTTCCACACTGTAACA
>Ga0209635_10001072_pt1 | contig 20000 bp, 26 predicted proteins | sample DeeMarSWOR230_32_FD_187463 | JGI IMG/M metagenome (GOLD analysis project Ga0209635, IMG submission 187463) | Marine sediment microbial communities from White Oak River estuary, North Carolina - WOR-2-30_32 (SPAdes) (version 2) | ecosystem: Environmental > Aquatic > Marine > Intertidal zone >...
TGAGGGGGTGATTATTCAATGGATAATTTTGACATTTACTGAAGTCCTTAATTGGCTTGGGCTGGCAGATTTTGTTCTTACCTATTTCAAGCTTATCGGCATCATTGATTGGATTTGGGTTATTAGCTCTATTTACACCCTTTTTACTGTCATATTTAAGAAATTCTTTTATCATCGGTAGTTTTAACAATAATCGTGCGATAACATAGCCAGTAGCTATGATGCCTATGAATTCAAATAAGGCGTGATAATTGAACACCATAATCTTATAGTCTCCTCCCTGCCCATCTATCCTTAACAATGCCACCGCCTAAATCTATCTTTCGTGATATTCTTGGTTGTTTAGGTGTTAGCCGTGGTATTGGCTCGCTAATTCTCACCCGTTTATGTGGTCTACCAATTTGTGTTGGCTCTAATCTAAATGAACCTCTAGGTTTATGTTCTACGGTTATTCTGCGGTTAGGCTTATGGCGAGTTATATCTGCCCAGTTTTTATACGGGAAGTCTAATCCCGCCGCTTCTGCGGGTGTTTTATCATTTAGTGCAGTATGTGGGCGAAGGTAGTTATAATGCACCAGCCAGCCATTAATGAAATCGTATGCCGATTCGATGTTCTTTAATCCACGCATTACCTTTGTGCGTTGTTTCAGTGTTTCGTGAAATCGCTCTATCATCTGTGTATTGTTTTCAAGCGCAAATGGCTTACCTTGAATATGCTCGGTAGCTTTGCCATAGCGCACGTCTAGGTATGATGCCAGTTTATCGGTTATTACCTTGTTTGGCTGTTTGCCAGCTGTTTTAACCGCCCTATCATAAAGTATCTGTGCATCTTGGGTTGTCCTGCTTCTAGATATGCGGGTTGCCAGCAAGAAACGTGTCTTATCGTCAATAATGTCCCACAGCCAGACATTTTGGCCGTCTATCTCAATAACCGTTTCGTCTGCTATCCAAGTATCGCCAATCTTTTTAGGCTTGTAACCTTCTATGCTATCAGTGGCATATTGAGTATATTTCTGTATCCACTCGTAAATCGTGGCCGTTGAAGGCATATTGCCGTATTCCTGCTTTAAGTTCCTGCTTATGGCCTTGATGCTCATTCCCTCATAGAACATATTAAGCGCAGATGATACTTGATTGGCGGGCGTTTTCATATGGAATAAAGTATCATCTGCCTTGAATTTACGCCTGCACGCTTTGCACCAATAGCGTGGCACACCTTTATAGCTGCCGTATTTGGATACACTAGATGCGCCACAGTATTTGCAGGTTATTTCATTTTTGTTTTCTGTCATTGTATTCAGCCTCCAGAAGCTTAATTAATCTATCAAACCTATCCAGTTTATCTAGTTTATCCAGTTTATCCAGTTTCTTATTGAGAGTTAGTATGCTTTGTTTCAGTTGTTTCCTTGTTTCTTTATCAATACCATCAATCTGTTCATCAATTCTACGAGTCCATAAAAATAACCCTGCCAAGGTTATTGCTATCATTATGAAACCAATCCAAAACATAGGCATTCTATAGAATTGTAATGCGACAGGTTCATCCCAATTAGCTGGATTAACTATGTTACTTAACGCTGGCAAGAATATGCTCATTAAAAAAGCAAACATAACGAAAATCACATCTCTTCTGGTTCTCATATCTTTTAACCTCCCTACAATCCGCCTTACTAGGGAGGGGATAAGGCCTTTCATTTAGGCCACCTCCTGAGCAAGGCTTTTTGTAGAGCATAACACTTGGGGAAAATTCTTTCCACCAAATGCAAATAAAACCTTGATTTCAAAGTATTGACAAGTAAAACAGTAGGACTATAATTGATTAGCAAGTTGCATCTATGAACTGATTCAGAGTAAAGGAGGGTCATTATGTCAGTTTTTGATTTCGATTTTGGTGTATCGGCAATCGTCAATAGCGCGATTCAAGTAGCCATCATTATTATTGCGGCGGTCATCCTGAGCATGGTAATTCGACTGGTGATACCGAAGCTCATACAATCAAAAATGCCCAAGTTGCGTAGAGAAACTAAGGAACAGTTAGCGGCTCGCTCAAAAACGCTCTCGCACATAATAGTACAGGTGCTTACTGTTCTCCTCTGGGTTTTCACTTTCGTAATGACATTGAGCCAGCTGGGAGTGGATATTGCACCATTGCTGGCGGGCATTGGTGTGGCGTCTCTGGCGCTTGGCTTTGCAGCACAGAATATTATCCGGGATTACCTGCACGGATTCTTCCTTATCATGGAAGACTGGTACCGTGAAGGGGAAGTTGCCATAATACAGGGAACAGGTGGCCTGGTGGAGAAGATTACCCTGAGACGAACAATACTTCGAGACCTCAACGGCACAATGCATATTTTCCCCAATAGCAGGGTGGAGCAGGCCAGCAACATGACTCGTGACTGGTCACGCGTGAACTTGGACGTATCGGTAGCCTACAAAGAAAACCTGGACAATGTAATTCGCGTCATTAATGAGGTTGGTCAGGGTCTAAAAGATGACCCTGAATGGGGGAAAAACCTTTTAACAACTCCTGCAGTTACGCGTGTTAATAATCTGGGTGACCATGGTGTTGAAATCAAGATATTGGCAGACACCAAACCGATAACACAATGGGGGCTGATGGGTGAACTCCGCAAGCGACTCAAGGATCGCTTTGACGAGGTCGGTATCGAAATCCCGTGGCCCCATACGAAAGTATATTTTGGTAACGCTCCAGGAGGCAATGGCGACAGTGCTAATTTAGGATAAACACGACATTATTGACATGATACAAAAAACTAGATTGTAAAATTGGTACACATGCCTCATAACAAGCAGAAAGGAGGTGCATTATGCCATTCACAGCCTATTATTTAGCTTCAGATGGGAAATTACATAGAAACCTCACAGAAGATCAAATAAAGAGTAGCTTTGATTCCGGTACTGAATTACTTTGGGTCGATACTTCAGAAACGACTAATGAGGACGGGCAGTTTCTTGAAAGAGTATTTCATTTTCACCCACTGGCTATAGAGGACTGCATTAGTACAAATATTCATCCGCCTAAGGTGGACGACTTCGGGGACCATATTTTCATTATCGTCCATGGCGTGAACTACGCGGTAGAGTCTGAAGTTGTCGAGACGGCTGAGCTTGCTATTTTTCTTGGCAAGAATTATGTGGTCAGTAACCACAGTTATCCGCTGCTAAGTGTTGAGGCTGTGAAACAACTGGTTGAGCGTGATGGTAGACCAATGAGACGTAGTGCTGACTTCCTTGCCTACTCTATCGTAGACGCTCTAGTTGATAACGTACTACCTACCGTCGACAAGATGACCGAGATTGCTGAGGATATTGAGGAGGAGGTAGTACACCAACCTCAGCAGCCAACACTTGAAGCAATACTGAAATTAAAGCGTTCAGCCGTTCATCTACATCGTGTAATGGCACCACAGCGGGAGGTATTGAATCGAATCAGCAGAGGCGATTTTGAACTCATTGGAGAAGACGCAAAGATCTTCTATCGCGATATCTATGACCACATAGTAAGGATTGAGGACCTTAACCAGACGGTAAGAGACATGACTGATAATGCCCTTGCCACATACATGTCATCTATAGCCAATAGACAAAATGAAGTTATGAAGATCTTATCAATTGTAGCTGCTATCTTCTTACCACTGGGCCTCATCACAGGTATTTTCGGGATGAATTTCGTTAACATGCCAGAGTTAAATATATCCTGGGGTTATTACGCGGTCTTAGCGTTTATAGGACTCGCAGTATTAAGTGTCCTAGGATTATTTTGGGCACGAGGTTGGATTAACTGGGGACGTCGACCTGTCCTCAGGATGAAGTCCTTTGCAGTGGATAAAGAGAAGCTTGCTGGATACATAGGTCGTATTAAAAGAGGACACCGTAAGTCAACCTGACCCATTAAAGCGCTTTTTCATTAAGATGCACTTAATTATGAGGCAAAACAAATTGGAACTTTTTCCATAGGTGGTAAACATGACATCCAAAAAGCATTTCACATCGGAAGAGGCGAAAGGAATCGGAGAGACCTTAGGTATTGGCTGGAGTAAATTTGATATCGAACAATACAGAATGGGCTTAGACGTGGAGTTAGAGCATGGTCTCGTGGATCCTCATACTAATGTCACCAACGATGATCCAATAATAACCGGTAAGATAGCACTCGCGCATCTCAACGAGTTCCCTGATTACTATACAAGACTTGAAAAGATGGAGAAGGAGGCAGAAGCTCGCTAGAAGTTCGCTAAACTTTTCTATACTAATATCTTTCGTCATACGTAAAGAGACTATCATCAGTTATCAAAAGTCATGAAATCTCGGATTTCAATCTTCATTGTTTAGTCATAAGTTTTATTGCTATGTGATTACAATAAGCGCTGACATAGCAAACTTTGCGACGAGAGAATATTGCTCAAGGAATGTGTTTACTTCATATAAATGTATGAAAGTCCTACAACAGCAATAGAAGCATCTGCAATCGATGCCATGGTTAAGTTTGGCAAGAGAGGCGAGCAGCATGGAATCGAAGAAAGAACTCTGGCGTGATTATCTGGAGTTGACAAACAGATGCTTTAGCCTTGGTGAGAGAATTAAGGAATTGCACGATTCCCTTTTTGAAGAGTGGTCTAAAGGCAAATTGCCCCAATTATCTAATGAATCAGCCAGTAATTTTATTAGACTTAATAACGAGTTAATAGAAATACTCGAACAAAGATTGGATATTTGGAACAGACTCCTTTTATCTACCAACTAAGACTTGAATTGTATAATATTCATTCGCTCGCGCTAACTAAAAAGCCATAAATCAAAGATGCGCGCTGAAATCTAAACTAAGCAGCTTCCGAGAACTTACGGCTAAAATCTTTTACCCTGCTGTGACTTCGAACTCAAGCGCCATATAGGGTACCCGAATTTTTGTCGAGAAATTAGTATTCATATTCAGTATCCTTAAGAAACTGTAAAATATTAATTACCGTTTCAACGTCTTTCCACCCACTGCTTCCCTTCTTTTCGCGTGCTTTTTCTAAAGCATTGATAAACCATCCCGGCCGGTCAGATATGAAATTCTCCATATCCTCCTTTAAAATAGGCCACATTTCTAGTATAGTGCGCTTATTATTCTGTGCCATATTTAACCTCCGAATTTGATATTGCAATAGTCAACAGGTATCGAATCAACCTAAACCTGAACATTGCCTACATTTTGCCTTCAATCTTCGGTTTCTAACAGGCTATGATAGATAGGTCGTTCCTGAGCCTGCAGTGCTTCCAGCTCGATAAAAAGGTCTTTCGCCTCACTAACTCGTTCTTCAGTTGATGCTACCCCCTTATTGGATCCACTGCTCGCTAAAGGCTCTACAATCTCTTTTAGTTTATTGATTATCTCCAATTGCTCCTCAATAATACCGAATAATTCTTTCCATCGTTGTTCTCTGTCGGCCAATTCGTTGCTATTACGTTTATGATTCTCCATTCATTAACCCCAAAGCACATGATAATCAATTGAAAAGCGATTGACAAGATTCTCTCTATTGATATTATTTTAATATATGTTTATATACATATATATGTAATAAATTATGATCATATAAAACGAGTTCTCTGATAACTTTTCCCTAAAAATGGAATCCAGTTTTATTATTAGTTTATGGACTAGACTGTGGGATAAAGGGTTAGAAAAACATATACACCGTAGCAAATAATCAACAAGCTGAAGTAAGCATATATTATGCTGAATCAAGGAGTCACCTTAGGTTAACCAACAATAAGATATAGTTAATTTGAATCTATACTAGTACGCTAATAGGGCTTAATTACTTCAGCGGAGTATAATCTTTATGAACTAACTTGATCGTTTTGGCGTCAACATGATGATAAATCTTCAGCGCGATACCTATAACCGCGTTTTCTAGGATCTCGCTCACCGCTTTAATTCAAACCTGCCCTCCCATTTTTAAACGACATCACGTCTTGCGGGATATAATCATCGTTTAAACGCGGATAGCGGGATGGCTGGTTTGAGTTAAAGGTATTACGCAGCATGAGAATAAACAATAGCTCCAGGTAACTTTTGTAAGCCGTCCATTCCATTTCAGTTGCTTCCTTTCGGTTTCCCTACTCAGTCGCTTCTTTTGTAGTTTGTAATACTTACTCTGATTACCTGGAGCGAGTATAAATATGACACAGGTGATTATTGATGTCAAGGAAATCCGCTTAAGGTGACGTAAGAAGGGAGGCATTGTGAATCGAAAATCATTCGGCATTACGGAAAAAATCTTCTAGTTTTTATGATTTTCGAGGTATTTTTTTAATAACTGTGCATTATTAGATACCTACCCATCTCTCCATTTTTAAACGACATTACGTCTTCGAGGGATATATTTGGAGTTTGGACGCAAATAGCTGGAAGGTTAGTATCAATTTCGCGATTTTCATGTATAATATTTCTAATTGGTCCCTAGTATATTAATCGCTGTATTGATTGACGATGAATCAACAAAACATTGAAAGTCTTATCGTTAACACCATAAAAAAGGAAATAGCCGATGCTCGTATACAGACACAGTATCGAAAACCGCTCATTAGTATCGCAGACATTGAAAATGATAAGTTTAAGAAGTTAAAGTCCGTGATTGGTGAATACCATCTTATGCCAAATGATCTTCTTCCCAAAGCTCAAAGTATTGTCGTATTTTTCTTACCCTTTTCAGAGCATATCGTTACGGCTAATGCGCAGAGTACTTACGTTGCTAAAGAATGGGCTGTCGCATACATAGAAACTAATAATCTGATCAGACATATCTGTGATAAATCAGCACGTGCCTTAAATGATATTGGCATCGAAGCTGTTTGGGAACCACCAACGGGTTCCGTTGAAGGTAAACTATATGCTCGCTGGTCTCATAAAAGCGCAGCGGTATTAGCTGGATTGGGTAGTTTTGGATTAAACAGATTAGTGATTACCGAATCAGGTTGTGCTGGTCGTTTTGGGAGCCTTATTTTAGACGTTAAATTAACGCATGGTGTAAAAGAGTTCAAAGAGAGGTGTCTCCACTTTCACGATAATAGCTGTAAGAAATGTGCCGAACAATGCCCGGCTAATGCTTTTAAAATCGATAACGAATTTGACGGTACTATCTGTCGACAATATCTGGATGAAGTAGATACGTATTTTAATGACCTACCTCGTCCTCATGTTTGTGGCAAGTGTTCCGTTGGGTTACCATGCTCAATGCATTCGGCAGTTTAGTAGCCAAATTCAACACTTCTTTATACTATTTTCTCCATTTTTAAACAACATCACGTCTAAATGAATATATACGTCGTTTAAACGCGGATTTGTTGAAGTATAAAACAAGATTGGCAGCAGGTGTATTCGAGCCACCTTATTACTGGTCAATATTCGTTCGAATCCTGGAGGGTTCCTTTCTCCGTCCATCCAGTAGATGAAACAATGCTAGTATAGGATGCCGATACACCATACGAGGTCCTGAATACCTCATAACCATTCTTATCTTCTCCCTCATTCTAGGCTCATAACAGTGTACAGGGCACTTCGCACATGTTACCTTACCTTCTTGAAAAGGGCATCTATTTAGGCGCTCCAGCGCATAATCGGTGAGCTCTGTACATTCAGAGCATATTATTTTGTTCCGATGAATATCACGACAATACAGGGAAATCATCGCTTTAACCGTTTTACTTTCTCATGATATCTTCGGATGCATTTTAGACATATTAATACCAATTATGAGCAATGTTGAAACACAAGTCCAGTTTAGTTGAATCGCTGTAGGATCACCAAAAACTGGCATCGTGTGGGTTCGAACTGTTGATCCAGGGTGTAAGAGCCCAAGCATCTCACTCACCGTTTTTATGTCAATCCCATACCCTACCCCATTTTTAAACGGCTTCACGTCTTTTGCGATATATTCAGCGTTTAAACGCGGATGGCGGGATGGTTGATTTGATCATCGATCCTACGTATTGACATCTCACCAAATATGACTATAATTCAATTCACTCATATTAATAATCCAATTAGGAGGTAACGATGGAAAATGACAGGGGTGTTGATAGTTTGGAGCGCAAAATTCGTACAGTCGGGAACCAAACAAGATGGTGGGGTACTATTGTCTTCATAGTTGGTGTAATCATGGCAATTGTTGGGGTAAGTGGTGGTATTGTGATTACGGTATTAGGTATAGTAGTAGCACTTAAAGGTGCAATTATTCAGTACGCATTTAGATAGTAAGAAGACTAAACTGGCAGCGGATGAGATGCTTATAATTGACTTATTAATTCATATTTCTATTTGGAGGGGGAATAATGAATCGAGTTTCGTTTAGGGATATAGGCCTAAAATACGTTCTTAGCCCATATGACAAGCCAGTTGCACACGTGGAACCAAGTGATACCTTATTACTCGAAACCGAAGATGCCTTTTCAGGGCAAGTCAAAAAGAAGGGCGATTACAGGGATAGAGGCACAATTCCGTATGGAAATCCTGTTGTGGGGCCAATCTACGTTGAGGGAGCCAAGAGGGGACATACACTAGTGGTCTCAATAGAGGAGATTGAACCGTTAATTGGGCAGGGAGTAACACATTTGTCAGAGTTCACCGAAAACTATCTTGCCAGTGTACCAGTCTTCAAGTTTATGAACATCAGCCTTCCACGTGAACCGAGAATATGCCCAATAAGGCATGGTCTCGTATATTTTTCAGATCGGATAGCGATTCCATACCAGCCGATGGTAGGTACGATTGGAGTCGCGCCTTTGCTAGAAGTTGAATCAATTTCTTCAGGTATTCTTCCAGGCAAACATGGTGGAAACATGGATTTACCAGAAGTAGCTCCAGGTAGCACACTATTCTTTCCTGTCTATCATGAGGGAGCTTTACTCTATGCCGGTGATGTTCATGCAGTTCAGGGAGACGGCGAAATCTCAGGGACAGCCATAGAAATGTCCGCAAAAACTAAAATTAAAGTTAACTTATTGAAAGGAGAGCCGATTAATTCGCCCCGAATTGAGACCGAGAGCGAAGTCATGTCAGTGGCAACTTCCAGCGCTGGCAGAACACTCGAAGATGCAATAAGAGTAGCTTATCTTGAACTGATACTTTGGGTGGAAGAAAAGTATGGATTGAGTCGATTTGAAGGATTGATGCTCTGTTGCCAGGTTGGAAAGATAAGAGTTGGGAACCTATGGACTATCGCCGCTAAGGTTGAAAAGAAGTACCTTAATACTATGAAGAGGTAAGTCATCTTGTATGATAGTATTTCGAATCATGGGGTGTCTAGAAACTAAATAATAATTGGCGGTGTAATTTATACAAACAAACTGCCAGCGGGTGGATTCGAACCGCCGACCAAGGGCTTACTATTTCCTTGTACTCAAAAGAGTAATATAAATCGAACCTTGTTAGACTCAGTAAATTGGCGAATTTATTCCTGAGACCAATGAGGTGAGTATCGAGGTAGGTGTAATTGTTCTTCGTAATATTTTTCTACCCCAATCTGTGACAACGTATCATTTATCTTACGCCACTTCCTGGTCAGTGGCGGATGGTCACATGGATACTCGTCACACTGAAAACAGAAGTCAATCCCTTTTTCTTTGAAGCAATCTTGTGTCCCGCAGGGCATAAAACACTTATCGTATCGACACCCACGGCAATCGCCTTGCTGAAATAAATCCAGAATTTCTTTGAATTCAGGGAATTTTCTTAACTCAGGAAGCCAAGTCGAGATTTTTTCTGCAACATCATCAAATCCATATAAGAGTTCAGATAGTCGAGTACTGAGTTGTTTTATCTCACTGTCGTGAAACCAAAAACACCTGGAACAATCCAGACCACATGGCGCTAATCGCAGTAAAATTTCCTTATATTCCATGGTACCTCCTCGAATTATTGTGCAAAGTATGAGTGATTTTATGTTGCTGGATCTCAGCAAGTCAAGCTAGCAATTCAAATCATCGTATAAAAAACAACTAGTGGCGAGTGGATTCGAACCGTTGATCAAGAGCTTATAAGTCCGTAACTCGCTCACTGATTTAATTCAATCCTACACATCCCCATTTTTAAACGACATCACGTCTTGAGGGATATATTGTCTTCGTAGCACAACTATAAATGTGTGATAAAAGTCGTATACCCAGTAAAGTCTTCGCGGCTATTATTTAGTAAATGAAAAATTGAGGTTTTTAATGCGGTGGACGAATTTTGTAGACAAAGAAAGGATAATTAGGAATGGATGATCCAGTAGCTGAATACCAAGCTGATATGATTTCAGAGGGAGTAACTAAAGAAACAGACCCTTTATTAACAGTTGGTGAGGTAGCTAGTTTGTTACGAGTCCACTGTAATACTGTCAGAAAGTGGAGCAATCTCAGAATATTGCCAAGTTTTCGCATTGGCCCAAGGCGTGATAGGCGATTTAGGCAAGAAGATATCGACACTTTCCTACCGAAGTAAATAAAGTCAATATCTTATAAAAAGTTGAGTTTTCGACAAAGTCTATATAATCATTAAACCACTATACCCTCCCCATTTTTAAACGACATCACGTGTTGCGGGATATATAACGCGTTTTAGCGCAGCACGGGATTTGGTTAGATTTGGTACAGGTTGTTGAAAAAAGAGTTTTTGTGCTTACGAAGTTGCAACCAGCTAAGGGGTATAATATTAGAAGAAGGTGTACTAGTTGATGAGGAGGCTGGATTAAATGCTAGTGAGGGTTTTTGTGCTAATACAAACAGAAATAGAAGTGGCTAAGACCGCTGATGTCGTAGCAGCACTGAAGAAACTAGGAGGGGAAATAAAATCGGTTGACAGTGTGACTGGCCCCTACGATATCATTGCGTTATTAGAAGCAGGGTCTTTAAATGAGATTGGAACAATTATAGATAGCAAGATCCAATCTGTCGCTGGCGTTTATAGAACAATAACTTGCCTAGCAATCTAGATTTGTAACTTTATGAATATTGCTAGCTGCACAGTGCTACATATTTACTGAATCATCCTCGCTTGCCAACAATAACAAGGAGGCAAAACGTGAGCCATCTTTATTATTGGAATCATATGTTTATTCTATCTGTAGTACTGGTAACCTTATGTTGCAGTTGTGGCAAACCAGATGTCATGCAAAAACCAGCACCATCTTTGGAACAAAAAACAATTATTGGGCTACCCGAGCCACGATATGATGGCAATGTATCCATCGAGCAAAGCCTGCTTCAGAGAAGATCTACTAGAAACTATACGAATGAGCCATTAAAATTGCACGAAGTGTCTCAACTACTATGGGCAGCTCAGGGCACTACCGATCCAAGAGGTTTTAGAACTGCTCCATCCGCTGGAGCTCTCTACCCACTAGAATTATACGTAGTTGTCGGCAACGTCGAAAACTTAGCAACTGGCACTTATAAGTATAAGCCTAGCGAACACGAAATAATTCTGGTTATAGAAGGTGACAAGAGAGTCGATTTAGCTGTGGCCGCATTGAGTCAGTCGTGGGTGAAGGAAAGTGCTCTAACGATTGTAATTACTGCGGTTTATGAAAGGACAACAGTAAAGTACGGCGAACGAGGCTTAAGGTATGTTCACATCGAGCTTGGACATGCTGCGCAGAACCTGTGCCTTCAAGCAACAGCAATGGATTTGGGAGTAGTCACTGTAGGCGCATTTAACGATGAACGGGTGAGTGAGCTCCTTAATCTACCAGACAACGAAAAGCCTTTGTATATAATTCCTATTGGTAGGAAGTAACAATAACTATACTATACCACATTAAACTTGGTATACCCCCTATACCCTCCCCATTTTTAAACGACATCACTTCAATAGGGATATATTTGTCGTTTAAACGCGGGGAGTGGGATGGTTAGTATGAGTTCAAGGTATTGACAATTACTAATACAGGAGTATAATTACACTCGCTCGATATGAAAGACACCTGAGTATAATATAGTTGATTAGGGGTGCGTGATGTATTGGGGCGCTGGTGACCGCTAAAACGTAATGCAGTTGCTGGCGCCCTTTTTGGTTGATTAAGAGGAGTTGACATGAGCAAGAAGGCATATATCATATACAACGTAGCTACGGGTTTGCTTAAGGGAGCAGCTCTGTTGTTGATTATTCTGTGGCTATTACCCTTGTGGGGGATCAACATTCCTATGTGGGGGCTAATTGTAATTGTTGTTGCCTTTTTGATTTACGAGATTGTCACTTTCAGATTAGGTAGGAAGGCCTTGGAGAGAAAGCCAGCGATTTGGTCTGAAGCTATAGTCGGCTGCTGTGGCAAAGCAACCACGCCACTTACTCCTGATGGCTATGTTCAAGTTAATGGGGAATTATGGCACGCATTATCGAGTGATACAAACATAAATGAGGGCGATGACATTGTTGTTGTGGAACTGGATAGACTAACCCTTCGCGTGGCTCCATTGTCAGGAACAATGGCGGGTTCCTCGGTGAAGCTCGACACTGAATCTGACTAGTTACTACTCCTCCCCCAAGTCCTAACCACATTCCACACGCCCAAGTACATTAATTACTGACCGTATTGTTAGCTACCGAACAAATAGGACTGTGCTCTCGGTGCATCTGCCTAATAGACCTCGTATCAACGTGATGGTATATCTTTAATGTGATGCCTACATCCGCGTGCTCTAGCATCTCGCTTACCGCTTTTATGTCACCACTAACTTCTAGAGGGAAGGAAAATACGAGGTGAGCTTTAGACTACTTAACTTCCCACGTTAAGATATCCAATCCCACAATATCCTCAACTACTAACGATCTGATCTTTGTACCTTCGGCGGTAGCTTCTATGAGCCATTTATGGGGGACAGGGTGGCTGGTTATAATAGATATATCTTGCTCTTTGGTGGTAGCAAAAGCGAAAAAGGTATAATGCTCCCATCCAGGGTCATATATCTTGAACGTGAAGATGAGAGATCCAATATCACCAAGCTTAAAAACTGGGCCTTGGTTATGCTCCCATCTCCAGAGGAAGGTAAAACCGCCAGGCGTCAGGTTTGTTTCAGGGCTGTCTGCTTCTAGATAATCATCAGTCATGTTACCTGAGTAAACAATATCAGACGGACCTACGATTAGATTCCCATCCCCAGGAAAAGGAGAAAAGAAGACTCCTAGAGTTTGTATTGTTCGTGGCCCCGACCCCGTATTATGCAAAGTAAGATTACAGGAATATTCAACATAATCCTCTGTCTGTGCTATTTCCAGAGGCGCATCAAAGTCAATCCATCCCTCGTGAGGGCGGTCTAATTTGTATTCGCTAGGATCGAGGATATCCTCCAGGAGCGAACGTTTGGTAACATTGGTACTAATTGACGTTATACCGTTTACTGGTTCGGCGAGGTTATAGTTATAGGAACTGCCCATGTCCAAGGTTTGGAGCGGTGCGTAGCCGCTTATTATCTTATGTATCGCATCCTCCACTCCGGCATCCACGGAGTGATATTCAGTCATCTTCTCTTCGTGGACTCGATTTGCCTCGAGCCCTGTGTACATATGGGCTAGAGTCGGGACGATTACTAACCCTCCGATCACTACGAAACCGAGAGTTATAATCAGAGCTTGTCCCTTTTCATTTCTGATCAATTCATTCAGCATATTTTTCATTGACTTTCAAACATAATTTCGTTAATTGTTAACAGGCCTGGGGACAATTCTATAGATTCTAGTCTCTATTTCCGTAGATGAGCCTCTGTCCACAGTTGCCGTTATGGTTAATGTAAGTATGCCGCTATTATATTCACAACTGGTATTACCAGAGTCGGGGTCGATGTATTGGGCCACCAGCGTGGTGCTACTAAGCACTCCATTTATATATTGGTGCCTCAGCATTTTAGTCAGAGGACTCTCTGCCATATTTTCTAACGTATAGGTCAATTTGTAATCATCACAACTAGCTTGCTCGATCCAACTAAGAAGCAGGAAATCTGGTAGCGTCAAGTTATCAGTGACCACTCCCTGTGCCATCCGAGCATCGTGGGCGATCCAATAGCCAGCGTTCTGTACTTGGGACACCGCAGTCATATGGGCAGCATTGGACTCAGTGGTCTTAGCAGTCTGATATATACCCGCCTGGGCCGCACCGGCTACCAGAACCATAATTGCCAGAGCAATTATCAGTTCAAGTAGAGTAGAGCCTTTCTCATGCTGCTTCATCTCTCTACCTTGTAGCTTCGACCACATTTTGTAATTGTAATATTTCCGTCTGAGTTCGCTATTTTGGCAATACTATCTTTGGCTAACACACTTGATACTAACTTAGCTCTTATTTATTAACAATGGTATCATGGTCATAGGTAATTAGTAGTATGTAATTTATTGATATCCTTATTGAAAGAGGTCAGTTGAAACGCAGTATAGCAGATTTATACGAGTATCTTCGCAAAATGCGCAATACAGCTGCACATGCAATCGAAGCTGAAATCAGTACTGAAGAGGCCAACAGATATATCTATTTAACATTTGGCTTAGCCGAAAATATACTGGCTTCCGTACGTGGACTGAAGAACGAGTAAATATTTCGATTGTTCTATCTACATTAATACGTTTACCGTATCTGACCTTCTCAATGGGCAAAACTTGCTATGCATCTCTCTAATCGACTTCGCATTTACATGATGATAAATCTTCAGCGTGATACCAACGTCAGCATGCCCGAGCATCTCACTAACCGCTTTTATGTCGCCGCCTCTTGATAATGTATAGGTTGCGAAGTAGTGTCGTAACTGATGCAGTGTTGTACATAAGTAACTCTTTACCTCAAAATAGAAATGGGACAAAAGTCGCTTACAATAGACTTCTTATTAATCTAAAATACCGAGTGAAAAGAAAAAAGCACTTATTTAAGACGAATTATTGGAGGTAACTTATGGCGGAAAGCAAAATGGTACTTCAAAAAGGTGAAATTGCACCAGATTTTGTCCTCAAGGATCATGAAGGTAAGGAGTTTAAATTATCTGATTTAAGAGGGAAGCGGGCACTCCTGTCTTTTCATCCCTTGGCGTGGACAGGTATATGTGCCAAACAGATGCGGTCATTGGAAAATAACGCAGATTTGTTTGAATCTCTGAACACAGTTCCAGTGGGAATAAGTGTTGACTCTGTGCCCACCAAGAAAGCTTGGGCTGCAAATTTAGGTATAAACAAGGTTAGGCTCCTGTCCGACTTCTGGCCGCATGGTGGTATCGCCAAGCTGTATGGCCTATTCCGCGAAAAGGACGGCTTCTCCGAAAGAGCTAACGTAATCATAGATGAAAGCGGCAATATCGTCTTTTCAAATGTCTACGAATTAGGACAACTGCCGGATATTCAAGAAATAGTCGAGGTAGTAGAATCACTCTAGACGCCAACGCAAGTGTTGAAGTAGAAGATGGAAATTCTAGGTCAGTTACCTGACGTGTTCTAGAAGAAGTGAAAAGCGGTGATTTGGGCATAAGTGTAAAGGTTCAACTACTGAATACGCTAAGAAACTTGAAGCTGGCATATAGCACAACTAGTAAGCGAGCCATACTCCCGATGCATCCGCTGTATCGACTTCGCATCGACGTGATGATAAATCTTCAGCGCGATACCTATAACCGCGTTTTCTAGGATCTCGCTAACCGCTTTAATTCAAACCTGCCCTCCCATTTTTAAACGACATCACATTTCTGGGAATATTTCTTTCGTTATATAATTACTAGGGAACTCCTAGGGTAGAGGAATTACCATGGTGAAAGCGACATTATTCATTGGGGTCGCACTCTTAAGCATTTCAACTATATTGGGTGGTGCCTGTACACAACAACCCACACCTACCCCAACGCCCCCAGTTATATACTCGATACCCGAGTTGAAATACTTTTTGATCTCTAATTTTGATAACGTGTTTTACGTTGACCCCGATTTCTATCCTGTTGCTCGAGAGGGCCAAGAAGAAAAGAATGCTCTGGAACAGTTCCCCGCTATCAAAGCAGATACTGAAGAATTCTTGGCAATCACAAATCATCTCGGTCTGTCGATTAAAAGCGAGTACACCAAAGAGGAGAAATTACTTATCTATCGCGAGCACAAGAAACTTACACTCGCAGTGGAAATAACTACTTCAGGAGATATCTACCATTTCATTTTGCGAGTCGGAGAGGTCCAAGGGGAACGCATTGAAGGAAACATCACCCCATCAGGAAAGATAGAAGTACTGAAAAGAGAACCAAGTTTCAACACATATCCAATTTGCTTGACTAAGGGCACTCTTATAAATACACCTGCAGGTTCTGTACCGGTAGAGCAATTGCACGAGGGCATGGCTGTTTGGACAGTCGATGACTCTGGGAAGCGTATATTAGGTGCAGTGGTCGATACTGCAACAGCTTCAGTTCCATCTCCCTTTCAAGTGGTAAGGTTGAGATTGAATGATGGACGCAATGTCACCACGTCGCCGTGCCACCCAACAGCTGAAGGCAGAACAATCAGTAACTATAAAGCGGGCGATATTCTAGATGGTGCGTTTGTAATTACAGTTGAGTATTTAATATACAAAGGCAGTGCAACCTACGACCTCCTACCCACCGGTTCGACAGGTCTTTATTGGGCAAATGGAATCTTATTAAAGAGTACACTATCGACCAACTAAGTCATTAATAGGCTTTTACTCTACCCATTGTTAAACGACATCGCGTTTTGCGGGATATATCCGTCTTTCATTTAATCTTGATTGTAGCTTATTATGATATCGAATAAAGTTGTATTCCAGGTGTGTATTATAACTGCTATTTTAGTAAGGAGGACAACATGAAAAAATTGGCAAAAATCCACAGACCAGATATTTCACAGAGAGAGGCTTTGTTGCTGCGAATAGAGCGGATAACTGAAGCACCGCTGCTGATTCTGTCTTTCGTCATGATCCCGCTTCTTGTTGGCCCCTTTTTGTGGGATCTATCACCGCCGGAAGAAACCATTTTTCTTACCGTTGATTCATTTATATGGGCGTTGTTTGCTGTTGACCTAATTATCAAAACGGCAGTTGCTCCCCACCGATTAGCATATATACGTAGGCATTGGCTTGAAGTACTGGTTGTTGTCGTGCCTTTTTTCAGACCTTTGCGCATTATCAGGATATTTATTTTCGGTTCTCGGGCCTGGCTTGGCTTTAGACGTTTGGTGCACGTGGACTTTTTGCTGGTTTATGGGATAGGTCTTGTTATTATTGCTTCGACAGTGGTGGCCTCTGTTGAAGGAGGCGAACAGGCTTCTATTAATTCTTTTGCCGATGCTCTCTGGTGGGCGGTGGTTACCATTACTACTGTGGGCTATGGAGATATGGTGCCCGTAACTGTAGCAGGGAAAGCGATGGCTACGGTGCTGATGCTAGGAGGAGTGGCTTTTTTCAGCGGAGTAACTGCAAATTTAGCTTCATTCTTAGTCAGAGGAAGTGACGTGGAAAAGAAAGCGCTGTCCCAGTTGTCTAAAGAAATAGAAAGTCTGCGTGGCGAATTAGCCAGGTTATGCGGAGACGCTAAATGATGAGCTAAAGCTCTAGCGAGCTTTTCGGTACTCATATAATAATAAGATGCACTTACAAATACGGAATCACAAGTCTTGGTTTACGATTTTATTGATGGTAAATTAAAACCAAAGTACCCGAAATACTGGCCTGTACCTAAGAATGGAATGCTAGAAGCATTTCTCATGCTAGGACCATAATACCCTCCCCATTTTTAAACGACATCACGTCTTGCGGGATATATCTCAGGCTTGAACGCGGATAGCGGGATGGTTAGTTTAACTATAAAAATATCAATCCTATAAGCAAATGCTGCACGACTACTTTAATCGTGCCTTCTCCAAAGCTAGCTGCGCTCCTTGAATTAGAAAAGTATCATCATCATCAACGGTGTTAAACTTGAACCCCTTTTCCAAAGCCCATCTAATATTTTCTTTAGTGGCAAACATGCCCGCCGGTTTTTCATGTCGTTTTGCCGCATCCAGCACTTTCTCAAAGGCAGCTAAATATCTTGGTTCGTCTAGCTTCGGGGGCACACCAAATCCTAGGGTGACCGATAGATCCCATGGACCGATATAACATGCGTCTATCCCCGGCACCGACAGTATCTCGTCCAAGTTTCTAAGCGCTTCGTCAGTCTCGATCTGGACAGCTATCAGGAGTTCGTCATTGGCGGTCTGATAATAATCTGGGTCAAACATACCAGCTCGCCTCGGTCCGAAGCCTCTTATTCCCTTAGGTGGGTATTTGCAATAACGCACTGCATTCTCCGCTTCTTCTTTCGAGTTGACCCAAGGAATAAGCACACCATACGCACCTAGATCCAAAATACGTTTGATAACCACAGGTTCATTCCACTGAGGCCTGACGATTGGGACACAGCTAGTCCCTTTCATCGCTTGCATCATTCGTTGAATGGTCTCGAGTTCTAATGGTGAATGTTCGGCATCGAGTAAGAGCCAGTCAAATCCAAGTTGAGAAAGCCATTCGGTTACATCCGGGTGACCGATCTCGACGAAAGTTCCAATGACAGCTTCTCCCCGTCTAAGTTTCTCTTTTAGAGGGTTTTTCATCGCTTTGTACCTCCTATTCGCTATTGTTATCAAAGTGTATATTTTTATTAGCTTTCTGTAAATATAGTTAGAATATATCCCTCGTTTAAACGCGGATAGCGGAATGGTTAGTTTAAAGTCGTTATCAATGCTCTAGGTATTGACATTAATCGACCATGATATTAACATTGCCACGGCCACATAAATAAGGTGAAATTGGTATGAAAAATCTTAAGTTAGAGAGACCTCTTGCATTTATCGATGTTGAAACTACCGGTTTAAGTCCCTACTCAGACCGCATAGTAGAATTATCCATTCTAAAGATTCACCCCGATGGATCAGAAAAATACAAGAGCCACCGTGTAAACCCAAGAATGCCAATACCACCTGAGGCAACCGCGATTCACGGAATAACCGATGATGATGTAGCACACGAACCTGAGTTTCGTCAATATGCGAAGAGTATACGAGATTTCCTTAATGATTGTGACATCGCGGGATTCAATGTAATCATCTCGCTAACCGTTTTATGTCAATTCTCTACCCTACTCATTTTTAAACGACATCACGTCTCGCGGGATATATCTAGCGTTTGAACGCGGATAGCGTGATGGTTGGTTTCTAGTGTCATGTGAAAAGCATTGATTGAAGTAAAGCGGGGGGATTCGAACCGCCGACCAAGGGCTATATTATTTCATTTCAAGACGTTCTGTGCGCCAGGGATAGAAACCAAGCAAGGCAATAGCAAATACAGTATGAGTTATTAATGGGGCCAAAGCCTGAATTATGGTGATATGATTAAGCAGAACTGAATATAATGGGGCGACTAAACTTAGAATGGCAAAAACAATAGCATATTTCACCCAGAGAATATGTTTGATAGGGTTTTTCGCTGCAATTAATAGAAAGATACAAGCCGATATGAAACTTGCTCCTAACATTGCCGTTAGAGCCGCTATGTATGTAGGTCCAGAATCATAGCCGAGCATAGCACCTATTATGTTGGGAACAATGATGAATGCCAATCCCAGTGAAATGCCCGAAATCGCGTAAATAATCATTATTACCTTGAGAGGCTTAATCATAGCTTACCTCCAGTTATTAAGGATATATTAAGTATATTCATACAAGACGTGTTGTCAACATGAAACTGTGTTAACAAGGATGTGGGGTTATAAGCCTGAAAAACGTGGCAGGGGTGGATTCGAACTAGTTAATATACTCTTCGTCTTATAAGCTGTATTATTATGCCAATTGAAATAAGTGCCAAACCGGTAATTGCAGCAACTATTACACCTTGATCAGGCACCGTATTTACGGATAGCCGCTTTATTAATATACCGATTAGAGCCCAATCCACAACAAGGGAATAAAATATGTCCTTTCTCTTGAACAACGTAAGGAGTGTAAT
>Ga0209635_10001075_pt1 | contig 19963 bp, 20 predicted proteins | sample DeeMarSWOR230_32_FD_187463 | JGI IMG/M metagenome (GOLD analysis project Ga0209635, IMG submission 187463) | Marine sediment microbial communities from White Oak River estuary, North Carolina - WOR-2-30_32 (SPAdes) (version 2) | ecosystem: Environmental > Aquatic > Marine > Intertidal zone >...
ACGATAGAGACGGATATTATCTTTGCTCTCAATAAAAGAATAAACTTGTTTGAAGAATCAATAGGTATTTTAGAACCAATTATCGGAAAAATCGAGAAGGATATAAAAGAAATTATTTTTACTGAGACTGAAGGCAAAAAAAGAAAAAAATTGAATGAGTTTTATCGTACCCTTGACCAACAATTTCAGAGAGCAAAAGAAATCGAAATGCGATTAGATGATTTATTAATTGATAAAAAATCATTTCGTATGGACGATTTAATCACATCATTGGAAGCTTGCGAGGAAGTCAAACTAACTCATAATGAACTTTATCTTTTGATGAAGTGTTTTTTTGATTTAAACAATCATGCTTATGGATACTTGGAAAACTCGGCTAATGATTCTTCCAAAAATGAAATTTATACAAAGATTCAATTAAATAAAATTTTGGTAAAAAATCCTTATCTAAAACTTTCTAAAGAATATATTGGAACCTTCGATTTAGATATTGGGCGAGAGAGGGAGGAAATTGACTTTTTTGCTTTAGGACATCCTCTAATAAACAGCATTATAAATTTCTGCCGATCAGACACATTCAAAGGTACTTTTACACTTCTTAATTTAAAGAAAACACTTTTACCTGAAGATTATAAATTAAGCTTAAATAACACTCGAGAAATATATATCCTGATTTTTAATGTTAAATTTCAAGGATATATTATAGAAAATCAATATATTGCCATTGTAGTTGATAAAATAGGTAATGAAATAGAAAATTTAGCAGATTTCATATTGGATATTGAAAATTTCCACAAAATCTTTGAATTTAAAATACAAAATAATGAAGTGCCTCAGTTGAAACAAGATTTTATGGAATCAATAATTCAAGGAGCTAAATCCATTGTTAAAAGGAAAACATCAATTTGGAAACAAGAAATTAAGGCATTAAATGATAAAATCTTTACATTAGAGAGAAATAAAAAAGAAAAGATTTATCAATATAAAAGTAGAGCTTTGAATCTAAAAATAGAAGGATTAATGAGAAAATTGGAAAAAAAAGAAAGGCAAAGACCAACAGAAAGACAATTGAGAAATATATCAGATCTAACTGATGAGGTTAAAAAAGAAGAAAAAAAGAGAAAGGTAAAACAATTAGAAGAGGATATCCATTTTCTTAATAAAAGTATTAAATTAACAGAGAAAAAAATTGATGATTTGTCATTTGAATATGAAGATATTAAAAAAGAAATGATTAAAAGAAATTTAGCTAAATTCTATACTAATTTAGATGCTTTTGCTATTATAAGCTTAGTTGATTAAACTTATAATAGACAAAAGGTTTAAATGATGATTTTTCATTTTAAAAGGATGGTGACATCAATGTCAAACCCAACTAGAGAAGATGCATCATTGCTTCTTCAATTATTCGGAATAATGATGGGAGATTCAGAATTCAGGAAGTCTTGGAGATGGGTATATGAGGAATTAGATATAAAGAATTATGATGACTTTAAAGCGAAATACCCATTAAAGAGTGAAGAAAATAGAATGGTTCGAACTTTTACTGGTTATATGGAATTTCTAGGCACTTTAGTAAACAAGGGACTCATTAGTGAAGATTTAATATTTGATTTGTGGGGTTCATTAACCTGGGAAAAATTAGAAGCTCTCGTTTATGGTATCCGAAAAGATATGGGAATGCCAAGATATTTAGAGAACTATGAAATTTTAGCTAAGAAATATCAATATTGGGTAGAAAAGAATCCTCCCAAAATCTGAAAACATCTAAAATTTTTCTTTTTTTTCTTAATTTATGATTTGATAAAATGATATTTTCTGCTATATTTTTTAAATATTCTCGTTCCTCCTCCTTCTTGAAGAATTCTTAAAGTAGCTTCAGAGTTTAATATTTCCATACCTCCTACGATATCAACTCCATAATCGAACAGGATATCTGGTATAAAACTAACTGTAGGGCCGATAATAACAATATAATTAGCATTTTTTTTAAAAATTCCTATGATGTCCTCTAAAGTACCATTTAATATTGACGTTCCAGTACAAAATAATATGTCAACTTTCAATTCTTGTTCATTTAATTGATTGATGTTGCTCTTAATATTAAATTCGTTTGATAAAGTTTTAGTAATAGGATTATCATCTACAATTGTTATATTTTTAGTAATTCTCTTTATTGTTTCAATCATAGGACCTATAAATCCGATAAAATTAATTCTTGTCTTATTATTTATCTTTAAATAATCAATTAATTCTTCTTTCAATTCCATATAAGGATTTTTTACAGCTAAAACATGTTGGGAAGCAGCATTTAAAGTCGCAATTCCAATTATTTTCCGTAGACTTGGAGGTTTTAATGACCAGTTTATTAGTTCTGTGAATGACCTTTCTGTCAATTTTCCAGCAAAATTTATTTTAGAACAATCTGTATTATGAATTACACCCGGTAAAGTCTGAGCTACGCCTACAAATGGCTCATAAGCATATGCAGCTAATTCGACGCCTGTATAACCTAACCCAACAACGACTTTACTTACTTTAGGTGGTAATATTTTATGATATCTATAAATTTGTGATAGTAGGTCAAGAGTCTTTTCTAAAATCATTACTAATTGAAAAAGTATAACACTTATTTTAAGTGTTTAACATAAAAAAAATATAGAAAATACAGTATTAAAATGATTAGATTGGAATATATAATAATAGAAAACGAAAAAATTAGTAGAATTAAAGCTAGATTACTCATAGATAAAAATCCTGAGACTTGTAAAGCAATTTGGGAGAAACTTCCATTTGATTTACACTTATCTAGATGGGGAGAAGAATTGTATGGCGAGATACCCGTTACTATTAGTGAGGAAAATTCTCAAGTTGAATGTGAAGTAGGAGATGTTGGTTATTGGCCCGCTGGTAATGGCTTTTGTATCTTCTGGGGTCCTACACCTACTAGTAAAGGCGATAAACCTAGAGCAGCTTCTCCTGTAAATATTTTCGCCAAAATAGAAGGAGATGCAAAAATTTTCAATCAATTTTCATCGTTTAAAGGGAAAGTAATGAAAGGAAAGTAATTTGAGAGTATTTTAAAGATTAAAAGCTAATTTATTTCTTAGTTTTTAGAAAAATATCAGATAAGGCGTACAAAATTAAGAAAAAAATCACTAGTCAGTAATCTCTATTTATCTTGTTTTTTTTGATTTTCTGTTTTCTTCTATAAGTTTGATATCTTTTTAATCCAAATGAACCAAATGATATAATTAACATGACAGTAAAAATGATTAATATCCCTAAATTTTGGAAATCTGTTCCGATTAATACTCCATGAACATAAGCAAAAAGTAAAGCTACATAGTTAAGTATATGAAAAATTCTCCAATATTTTTGTATTTTTTTTCTGATTATCGCTGCTAATGAAGCGATATAAACTAATATTAAAGCAGGTCTACCAGCTAATTCCCAAAAAGCTATCCATGATGAAAAGTCAGGGACAAAAACCGTAATATCCATTTTAAAGATGGCAAAAACAACCGGATGGAGAGTAATCATTATTAGTCCAAAAATAGAATATAGATGGTGTTGCTTGACGAATGGTTTACCAAATATCTTATACAATTGTACCATAAAAGGCGACATTGTTGTGGCTAAAAAGATCGCAGTAAATCCAAATAAAGCCCCTAATCTTATGAAAAAACTATATGGATCGGAAATTGGTGTTTGTAAAAATAGAATTAAAACTATAATGAACAAAATTAAATTAATACTTATTAAACCAATGGCTTTTTTATTGAAATTCATATTCATCATTGTTTAATTATTTCTTTTTCCTAATATTTTATGCTTTATATATAATTTTATTTATTTTTATAAAATAGGTATTGTAAAAACTAATTTCAGAATATTTTAAAGATATTATCCCGATAATATGCAGATTATATCTTAGAATATACAAATATTCGCGAAAGTGTGCTTTCACGAAAATTATGATCTCTATTAATATGTTTTTTTCTTTTTTTTTTTCTTCGTTCTTTTTTTTTTCTAATTTGCGTATGGTGGCGGAGTATTTACTTTTTATATAAGTTTGAAAGCTCTAAATAAATCAAAGATGAAAATAGGCAAAATATTTTTATAAAAAAAAACATTCTTATTGAAAATATATAATTAGAATCAGTTTTAAATGATGAAAAGATTTAATGGGATTGATACCATTCGTGGATTTTCAATGTGGCTGATGATAGCAGGGCATCTAATGGATTGGTGGATAAAACAAGAATTTTATTGGCATAGGCTTCATTGTTATGCGATTCTTGAACCAATTGGATCAGCAGCATTTCTATTTGTTTCAGGAATTAGCGCTGCTTTAGCATATAAAACGAGTTTATCAAGAATTGAAGCAACTGACAAGTCTAATCTCACAAGAGCAAGAAATGAATATTTGTTAAGAGCATTTTTTATTCTGGTAATAGCATTTTTATATAACTTTTTGATTGGATTATTTTATGAAGGTACCCGTAGTCTTTGGAGTTGGTATGTACTACAAACCATTGGATTTTGCTTGATTTTTGCGTGGCCACTTTTAAAAACTTCAATTTATATTAGGTTAATTCTTGGATTTTTCATACTAATAATAAGTCCTTTGCTATTTGGATTTTTAAAATTGTATGAAGGCCAAGCAAATTTTTATGGATATAGCTTTTATTTCCTATATCATCCTGAAGATCAATATACTATTTTATCATTTTTCTCGATTTTCCTAATAGGGACTGTAATTGGAGATATACTATTTAATTTGAACGCAATAAATAATCAAAATGAAAGGAAAGTCAAATTTAAAAACAACTTTATTATTCCAACAATAGGGATTGGTGGTTTTTTAATAATTTTTGGTGTTCTATTTATGTTTCCTAATTTTCTGATAATGAGATCACTCTCGTCCTTTATTTATGCTTTGGGTATAAATTTAGTCTCATTATCAATTTTAATTACTATTCAAGAATTTCAATTGATCACTACAAGAAAAAGCTATAAATTCTTATATTACTACTCATATTATTCGTTTACGATTTATTTAGCGCACAACTTATTGTTCTTTTTATTTAGTGATCTATTTAATGTTTATACAATATGGATCACAATTGTAATAGTTACAACGTTACTCGGAGTGCTCCTTAATTTTACATATAAAAAAATAGGAAAAAATGCTTCTTTAAAAGCAGTCATTGGGATTATTAGTTACGAATTAGCTAAAAGAATTGCAATTAAATCACAATATAAATTTGAGAAAGCTAAAGAAATTAAGGTTTCTTAGTTAGTAATTTTTTTAATTTAAACAAATCTCATAGCTGTTATAAGCTGAAAGTTATTTATATTTATTATATAATAGTTTTATTATAGTTTTGAATGCGTCATCAACATTTTCTCCGGTTTTGGCAGATGTTTGGTAAACTCCTATAAATTTCTTTCTGTTTATAATTTTATTGACTTTTTTATTATCCATTTCATTTTTATTAACTAAATCTACTTTATTAGCAAAAATAATAATTGGTATATCACCACAAAATTTTTTAATCTCATTGTGCCAATCCTTTACGTTGTTGAGACTCCGAACACCTAGATCATTTTCCTCAAGCGAATATACAATAATGGCTCCCTTACTTTCTTTATAAAACGAAGGTCGTAAAAAGTGAAAATTGTCTTGTCCAGCAATGTCCCATAAAAAAAGTATGCATTCATCATCATTTATTTTTTGGGTATACACAGAGAATTGTGCTCCTATTGTTGGAATATAATCGTCTTGAAAGCCATCTTCAGTAAATCTATTTATAAGGGAGGTTTTTCCAACAGCCCCATCACCAATAACAATAATTTTAAAGATAAATTTTTTAGGAGTTTCCTTCATAAAAAATAACCATAAAATACCCATTTCCTAATTTAAATATCATAATAAATCATTTCAAAAAAATTTTACTTTATTCAATTAAAAAATTTTTAAATAGACTATTTCGAATCCAGTATGAAGATGAGGCTTCGAAAGTTTTCATAAAGTTATAAACACCTTGAGTAATTTTAATATTTATACAAGCCAAGGAAGAATCATTATGAGATACAAAATAGGAGAAAAAATGGAAATTTACTTTGCTTTATTTGGTGTTCTGTTTGGAGGATTATTAATAGTATTAGCTGCTTTTTTTACTCCAGGATATAATCCATTAAAAAATACCATAAGTTCATTAGGAAATGGTGTAGCAAAATCATTATTTAGTATTGGTTTTGTAGTAATGGGGTCAATGAGCATACCTTTTTATATACAACTTGAAAGAGAATTAGTTAATATTAAAGAATTTATTAGAAGACTTGCAACAGGATTAGCAATTCTCTCAAATTTATGTATTTCATTAGTAGGGATTATTCCAGATGAAACCTACATTGACATATTTTTAATATTTCATAGTTTTGTTGCTTATATTAGTTTTGTAGGTACAAGCGTTTATATAGGTCTTTACAGTTTTTTAATGTACATTGGTCCTAAGTCAAAACTATATAGCGGTCCAAAATTTAAAAGATATCAAGCTTATTTTGGATTTTTTATTAATGGAATTTTAATTCTGTTAATTGCAACAAACCATCCTTTAATAGAATGGATATTAATGATTTTTATGTGGATCTGGGGTGTATCTACAGCAATACAAATGCTTTCTTTTAAATTCTTCGATATTCCTGGAATTTATTATAGAAAAACACAATTTCCAGAAGCTTTAGAACTATTTGAAGAAGCGCTCCAAATTTTAGATCGCCTGGATATGCGTGATGAGCCAATTACAGGCACTCTTAAAAAAAATATTGAATATTTAAGGAATCGAGTTAAAGAAAAATCTTAATTCTTTTTTAAAGGCATATTTTTATAAGCTAAAGTATGCAACATTATAAATTATAATTATTAAAATTTAGTAATTGATCTCAAGTTGTTTTAATATGAAGAAAAAATGGTACAAAGGAAAGGTATTTGTGATTACTGGAGCAAGTGGTGATATTGGTAGTGCCGTATGCAGAGCTTTTGCTCCTTTAGGGATGAGAACGTATTTATTAGATCTACCTAATCCTGCAATAGATGGATTAGTAGAAGAATTGAAAGAATTGGGCGCGGAACATGTAGAATGGTTTTCAATGGATTTAACAAATAAAGAACAAATTAGCCAAGTACTGAAAACTATAGGAGAAAAGGAAAAAAATATTGATATTTTGTATAATAATGCTGGAATAGGTAGTAAATGCTCTATTACTAATAATGGAAGTTTTGAAGAATATAGAAAAATAATGTCGATAAATGTAGATGGTATGTGGTTGGTTCTTCAAGCAGCACTTCCCTATATAGGTCGTCCAGCACCAACAAAAAAGCATCCTGATCGAAGAGAAGGACAATTAATCTTTTCCTCGAGTTCTGCGGGAAAAACAGGTGTTCCTTATATGGCTGCTTATGCAATGAGTAAAAGTGCGATAATTGCATTAGCAAATTCTATTAGAGTAGAATATAAAATTCAAAACCATAAAATCGATGTAATTACAGTAGTGCCTGCTCCTGCTGATACAAAATTTTATCATACTTCAGAAATGATTGATTGGATAAATAGTTACAAAAAAAGAGGTTTGCTGTTTAAATTTGTTAAAACTAGAGATATTGCTAAGCGGGTGTTAAAAGCATCTAGGAAACGAAAAAAGGAAATATTTGTTCCGCGTTGGTGGAAGTTATTAGATATTTTGTTTGCATTCAGTCACCATTTAATAGGAAATTTATTGATAAAAATCGAAAACCAATAAATCTTACATAATTAGTGTGAACATTTAAATAAACGATAGGAGATATTAAAGTTAATATTCTATTTAAATAGAAAAATTAATAGAAAAAAAGGTAAAATAATTATGACAATTCAATATGGAAAAATGATCTTACATGGAATTCTTACTGCAATATTCTATATCGCTGTTCCTCTTATTCTCTTTTATGTTCTTGAACTTTATAACATAATGACCTTTTCTGACAGTTTTAAAACCTCAGTTCTTATATTTGGAATTATTGGAGTCGTAATTTCTATGCTTAGACATGCCTTTCCTGAAGATACATCGGCAAATCGTCTTATTAGATTTGGAATAACCGTCTATTCTGGAATTTTTCTCTTCTACATATTCGGAGGATTTAATCCTGGAAGGAGTTTGGGGACTTATTCTATTGATTATTCTAGTCCACTTATCTCGGTCCAAGCTTTTTTAGGTTTACAATTAATTGCGTGGTTATTCTTGGGATCTACCATAATAAGAGGGTTACAATATTTAATAGAAGCTATTGAATTACGTAAAAAGAAAGAATATAAGGTTACTGTTAAAAAAGAATTTAGAGTAAGCAGAATTTTTAAAGCCTTAGGGATACTCGCAAGCCTTGTAATTTTAGGCTATTTTGGAAGTATAATTTATAGTGGGTTAAACTTAGACTTTAATCTTCAAAACATAGCGTATGATTATGATGATAACTTCACACCAATAGATTTTTCAGATGATTCATTAAGCCTTAATTTGACTTTTGATGTAGGTAATGCGGGTATATATGCTATAAATAATGTATCATTAAACGCTGAATTATTTACAGTTGAAACTGATAATGCCTCTGCTCTGCCATGGCATACAAAAATAGGAGGAATTCCCAGTCCATATCAAAAAACATTTCATTCATTTACTAACACAGTGGATCAAACAATTTCTATTAGTATCACTAATACTACTATAATCTATGGTTTAATGACCACTGATGGAGATTTAATATTGAGACTTTCATTTTCGACAACATACGCAGGAATTTTTATTGCACTAAACGTTTCTCTTCCATTTCCATGGACGCACCCATAAAATTAATCTCTCTTTTTTAAAATCTTCTTTTTTTAATTTATTTTATTGAATATTATGAATTAATTTATAAATTTAAAAAAAAGGAAATACTAAATGTATTGTTTAAATTATGCAAAATTATTAAAAACTAGGTCAAAAAGTAATGGAAATTCAATATTCTAAAATGATTCTTTATGGATCAATCAGAGCTATCCTCTATATAGCTATACCTCTCATAATAATTACTATTCTTTCAATTTATAACATCATTACATTCAGTCAAAGCTTTATTATTAGCATTATAATTATTGGAATCATTGGAGTGGGTTTAACAATCCTTAAGCGTATGTTTCCAAAAGACGCCATGAAAAATCGCCTAATAGCTTTTACAGTGGCTATTTATCAAGGCATTTATTTGTTCTATCTTTTTGGAGGCTTTACCCCTGGAGTAAAATTAGGCAATTATTATATTAATACAGTTCAAGCCCAAGTTCTTTTAGGTCTTCAATTAATCGCTTGGTTATTACTAGGAATAGCTGGAGTTTCGGCAATTCAGCATTTAATTGGAATAATAGAACTTAGAAAGAAAAAGGAATACCGTGTGAAAATTAAAAAGGAGTTTAAGTTAAGATGGCTCTTTAAAGGGTTAGGATATTTATTAAATATCATAATACTTGGATATATTATAAGTGTTATTGTAAGTGGTTTAAATTTATCCTTTGATTTAAAAGATGAATATACGTTTTCAGTAGATTCTGGACCTGATGGACTTCCACTAAATTCTGATGATCGAATAAATATTACTATCAATTTTGATATTTTAAATAAAGGAATTTATTCCATTCAAGATGTATATTTAAATGTAGATATTTTCACTATAAGTACTACAGATCCTTTTAATTTATCACTCCCTGAGAATGTAAAAATTGGAGAAGTTAAAAACGCTTATTATAAAGAATTCCCGAGGTTTGCTAACACAACTAAGCAAATTACAATAAGTATCTTTCAAATTTATGCATTAGGATTAATAACTTATGATGCAGACTTAGAACTTAGAGTCTCATTATTGAGTTATTACGCAGGGATTAATATTGATTTAAAAATGTCTATTCAAACATTCTGGGATGAATTAATTATTTAAATCAATAAACGTTTTTTTCTTCTATTTTTAAATAATACTTATAACACTTCAACCCTTTTTTAATAACTTATAGACATTTATTTTAAATTCTATAATATTATTAGATTAAATATGAATGAAGAAGAACCGCCAAGACCAAAAGGATTACCAGTTGGTACTAAAGCACCTTCCTTTGATACTACTGACATTTACGAGAATAATATAAATTTAGATAAGTTATTAGAAATATATGAAGGTGTACTCATTGATTTTTTCAGGGGAAATTGGTGAAGTCATTGTAAAACTCATTTAAGTCTACTTACAGAATTTAAATCGAAATTTAAAAAACGGAACGTTAAGGTGATATCTATAGCAAGTGATAGTCCAAGACTTTTAAAAAATTTTAAAGAAGAAAATAATTTTGATATTGACATTATATCAGACCGAAAAACCAAAATTATTAAAGATTATGATGTATATTGGTTTGCTCCTGGTGGTGCTAAAACTATGAAAGTAAAACAAGCAGTTCCAAGTAAATTTTTGATCAATAAAAACAGAGAAATTGTTTGGACTTATATTGGAAAGGATAAAACGGATAGACCTTCAATAGAATTAATGATAAAAATAATAGATGAAACACTTTAAAATCCCTATAAGGATGATTTGAACATAGAAAAGTTAGATGTTTAAGGACTACCTAGCAAAGGTAAGGGATTATTCTAATAATTTTTTAATTACCTCTCATAATATTTATAAAATCCTTTTCCTGTTTTTCTTCCCAAATCTCCTCTATCAACCATGTCTTTGAGTCCTTGAGGTGGCTTATCATTTGGATCTCCGCTTTCCTTACAATAAGACATCTCAACATCATAAGTAATATCTAAACCAACATTATCCATAATTTCAAATGGTCCAATGCCCATGTGAGTAAAGATTTTCCATGCTTTATCAATGGTTTCGATATCTGCAACACCTTCAGCCCACATTTTTAAGCAATCTTTCTTAACTGATCTCCACATTCTGTTAAATACAAATCCAAAACTTTCTTTTTTCAAAATTATTGGAGTAATATCAATGCTTTGAACAAAATTGACACCCATTTCAAAGGTGTTATTTGAGGTCTCTGTACCTTTCATTATATCTGCCATTGGTAAAGCATATATATTATAAAAATGAATATTTAATACTTTTTCTTTTCTATCTACAGCAACCTCTATTTTCGAAACTGGAAATGATGAACTATTAGTAGCAATAATAGCGTGAGATGGAGCTGCTTTATCTATTTGAGAAAATATATCTTTTTTTAATTCCAACTTTTCTGGTACAGCTTCTATAATCAGATCAGCATCTTTAACTGCTTCGGCAAGAGTGTTATGAAGTGTAACCTCTCCAGAGATGCCTTTTATTTTTTTCTTTCTATTCATTCTACTTACGAACTTCTCTAAAAAATCTCTAACTATATCATAAACGCGTACAGAATATCCACTCATAGCGGTTCGTTCTATTATTTGCTGACCCATTGTACCAGCTCCTACTATAGCTACAATATTAATTTTTTTAACCATCTTATATCTACCAAATGTCCTAAAAGTAAACAATATTTTTATATAATAGATAAACCTCAATTTATATTAAATCCACATCCTCGATTTAAGAAAAAGAGATTGTATCAAAATGGAGATTAATACAATAAGAAACATATTGGTTGTTGGTGCTGGCACTATGGGTCATGCTATTGCCCAGGTTTATGCACAACATGGCTTTGATGTGTTTTTAATTGATTTAGACCAAAAAAAGTTAGATCATGCCATCACATTGATAAAATCTAATTTAGAATTGTTGCTAGAACATAATAAATTAAGAGAAGAGATGACCTCAATACTTAACCGTATTCATACATCTACAAAAATTGAGGGAATTACATCTGATGTAGACTTAGCTATCGAAGCTGTAAATGAAGTTCCCGAAATAAAAAGGGCAGTATTCAAGGAATTAGATAACTACTGTGCTCAAGATACGATTTTAGTAAGCAATACTTCTGGGTTAAATATTTTTGAAATTGCTGAGGTTAGTTATCCTCAAAGATTAATTATACATCATTGGTTTTGTCCAGCATACATAATGCCATCGGTAGAGATAGTACCTGGTCCGAGTACATCCTCAGAAATAATCGATTTATCAGTTCAATTAATTAAAAAACTGGGTAAAAAACCAATTGTGTTAAATGAATATGTAGATAATTTTATTGTTAATCGAATTCAAAGAGTTATCATGGTACAAACTTGGGAGATGCTTCAAAAAGGGTGGGTTACTGCTGAGCAGATAGATTATGCCGTAAAAACTGTTTTAGGGGTTAGATTACCGGTTCAGGGGATAATTCAGTCTCAAGATTTTACTGGTCTTGATTTAATTTTAGAAAAGCAGAAAGAATTTAGAACTAATAAACGATATCCTCAAGTTCAAGAATTAGTAGAAAAGGGAAATTTAGGTGTTAAAACAGGAAAGGGATTTTATGATTATGGAGATAGAACAGAAGTTGAGATTCTTCGAAAACGGGATGAATTATGTCTTAAAATGAATGATTATCTCGAAAAATTAGAATTATTCAAACCTTTATGATTCATTCTATTTTCCTAATCACTTCTTCCTTATATCCAATAATAACTTTAATAAAGCCTTTTAGGACGTTATCCATTTCATTATCTCCTGTGTCAATTCTTAAACAATCCAATTTTCTGATTTTATCTTCAGTGGATATGACTATTATATTTTCTTTTCTTATTTTTCTTAAAACTTGAGGTGTGAATTGTTTATTTCCACGCCCTAATAAAAATCCTTGACCTCCTATAGGAGTTAATATAATCTTAGCTTTTTTATACTTCTTTAAAAGCTTAAGAATACGTTCTTCATTTATATCGGACGCAATAATCTTTTTATTATATAGAGCATCAACGCCAAGTAAAGATTTTGGCTCCTTTAATTCATCAGTTATTGCTTTAACTGTTGTACCCGGCCCTAAAAAATATAATATTTCATTTTCCATATTCTTAACTATATGATGAGCAATTCCAAGTTTACTTATCTCGCTAGATTGTCCTAATTGAGAACTACTTTTACTTTCTTGAATAAATTCAGGGATTTTAGGTATTTTAAGATATCCATAAAGTTTAGAATCCAATCTTCCTTCTCGAAAGGATTCTTCATTAATATCTAAAACTTCTCTTTCTTCTGTCTCTATATTCTCTAATATATAATTATCTAAAATTTTAGCAGCTGATGATGGATTTAAAGAAAACACAGAACTAAACATTTTTACCCCTGAAGGAATTGCAATAATAGGTACTTTCATATCAATAGCATCAAAAATATCTCTCGCTGTTCCGTCACCACCACAAAAAACTAACAGATCAACTTCTTCTTTATCCACCATCGATTTAGCTATCTGCTTTGTATTTTCTGATGTAGTTTCTTGTTTGACTTTTCCAATAACCTTGAAATCTAAATCTAGTTGTTTCATTAAGTCTGCTCCCATTTTATTAGGAGCAACTATAAAACTTATTTTATCTATATTTCTAATATTTGAAAAAAATTCAATAGTTCTTTTAGGAGTTATAGGTTTAGCACCCATTTTTAAAGCTTTTTTGTAGATATCTCCATCAGTTCCTTTTAATCCTACGCTTCCTCCCATACCGGCGATAGGATTCACAATTAATCCTACTTTCTTTATCATTAATTAATGATTTTATCCTATAACTTATTATTTTTATGAAAGAAGTATAAAAAAAAGATGTTGAATTTTATTGATTCTATTTCTTTACTGGAATCTCTAGAATCTTCTCCTTCATTTCCTTTACTTTTCGCGTCCAAGTATCGGGATTATAACCTTCTTTTGCCAAATAATTCATAAGAGAATAAACTTTTGGATTAATTCTAACGTCTAATACTGCTGGCTTCCCTGAATCATAAGCACGCTGCAAAGCTGGTCGAATCTCATTTGGGTCAGTTATTAATTCTCCATAACAATCAAAAGCTTCTGCATATTTGTCGTATCGAGTCTCACTAGACAGTGATGTCCCTAATCCAAAAAATTTCTTGCCATGAGACATTTTTTGCCCTCTTGCTACCATTCCCCAAAGCCTATCATTACTTATAACAACAACAAATGGTAAGTTAAATCTGCGAGCCGTTTCTATCTCTTTTCCATTAAATAAAAATGATCCATCACCAGTTAACACCAAAACTTTCTTCTCAGGAAAGGCATATTTAGTTGCAATTGCCATTGGAACACCACCACCAAGATGCTGAATTCCCAATCCCCCTGAAAAATATACTGAATTAGGATGATACGCTTTTAAATATGTGAGCCCCCATATTGTTGTGTCTCCCCCATCAAGTATAATAATCCCGTCCTTAGGCATAAAATCTCCAACTTCTTTTACTAAACGTTGAGGCTGAATTGGAACTTTATCTGAAGATCCCTCCATTGCTATTCGTTCATAAAACTTTTTAAGTTCTTGTTGAACTGTATTAACCCAAGGTATTGGTGCTCTTGGTTTATTTTTCAATTTACTCTTGGCAATTTGAACCATTTGTGTAAGAACTCCTTTTATGTCACCAATTATAGGTATATCAATTCCTCTATTTCTCCCTATTTCTTCAGCGTTGATGTCTACTTGAATGATTTTTGCCTCATCTGAAAAGTATGGCATGTACCCATAAAAAAATAATTCTGTTATACGCGATCCTAAAATTAATGCCACATCTACATTTTGAAGTAAAACTGTACCTGGACCCTCTAATGGACTTGCTATCCCGAAATATAATGGATGATCTGCTGGAAATGACCCTAAACCAAATCCCCACGTTCCCACTGGTATTTGAGTTAATTCAGCAAATTCTAATAATTCTCCGGTGGCACCTGAAAAGCTTGTGCCAGTACCTGCTATAATCAATGGATGTTTTGCATTTAATAGTAAATCAACTGCTTGAGAAACCTGGAATTCATTTCCATATGGACCATGGAAGGCACGAAGTTTTTCAACAGGTTGGAATGCTCGTTGTACAATATCTAATTCATCATCGCATTCTTTTACCATTACATCAAAAGGAATAAGTAATAAAACTGGTCCTGGTTTTCCAGTTGATGCGATTCTAAAAGCCATATTAATATATTCTGGTATTCTTGCAGTTTCATAGCAATAACCTGTCCATTTGGTAACAGAGCGGAAAGCAGGGGCTACATTAATCTCATTTTGAGCCAATTTCTCAAAATCCATCATCGGTGTGGTAGTACAAATAGCAACTAAAGGAATACTCGCATCATAAGCAATTGGAATAGCTGGGAACAAATCTGTAATGCCAGGTCCCGATTGTACTGAACAGACACCTGTTTTTCTAGTAGCAAGATAATATCCCATTGCAGCATGTCCCGTTGCCTGTTCATGTCGAAAATCTATAATATCGATTCCAGCTTCTGTACAAGATTTATCTTTACAATAATTATAAATCGTACGATTATCTCCGCAGAGGGTAAAAAGTACACGAACACCTTGATTATCAAGAGTTCTTACAGTTAATTGCGCACCATTAACTAAAACCATTGTTTTATCCTCTTAAATTTTTTATAAGAATAATAATATAATTTTTGATATATTATCATATAAGGAATTCTAGAAATAATTAATTCTTTTTTCTTCTCTAGAATTCGTTTTTTAAAATAAAATATAAATAACAAAATGACAAAGTGATACAATATAGTAAATTAGAAGAATGATAAAAATGGCACAAAATTTTGAATTTAATTTAGGAAATTTAAAAATAGACCAATTAAGTTTTGTTTATAAGGACATTAAAAAACAGGCTGAAATAATGGAAAATACATATGGAGTTCCTAAATTTGCGCAAATGGAGAATATTACTCACCAAGATGCCACCTATCGTGGTAAAGATGTAACAATAATTATAGACTATGCGTTTAGTCGTTTGCTTAACGTGCAAATTGAGTTACAGCAATGGAAGAGTGGAGATTGTCTTTTTAAAGAATTCATAGATCAAGGGAAAGAAGGACTTCATAGTATAGGTGTGTATGTGGACGACTTGGAAGCATATATAGATGAATTTAAGAAAAAAGGTATAGAAGTGCTACAAACTGGTCAGGTTGGTAAACAAAAATTTGTTTATTTAGACACTCAAAAATCCTTTGGAGTTTTATTAGAAATATCTACAACAGTTAAACGTAGAAAAAAAAAGTAGAAGTAAAGCTTTCTTTAATTAATTATTCTGTTTTTTTATAGATTTTACATTAAATTTTTCTTCCAGTTTTTCTCCTTGCTCTTTTGTAAAGTCTATCTAGTGCTCCTCGAAAATCATCAGGATTTTCCCTCATCGATTTTAATGTTTTAGCTGCCTCTTCTGATAAAATTTCGAAGCGCCCTTCTAAAATACCCTTAATAAATTCATCAGCCACTTCTTCAGGAGACATTAATCCGCCTGATTCTGAAATCATTGCGCATTCTGGCGGTTTAAGTTTATTTTCTTCTGCAAAACCGGGAGTGTCAGTATCAACAGGAAAGAGAATTGACACTTTGATATTATATGGTAATAATTCGTGTCGCAAAATTTCAGCTAAGCCAAAAAGAGCGTATTTAGTGGGAGTATATGTCGTATACCCCATAACTCCCATAAATCCATTAACTGAAGATGTAAAAGTTATATATCCATTTTTTGCTTCTAAAAAGTATGGTAAAATAATGAGGGTGGGAATTAGTTGCCCGTAATAATTCACATCCATATTTTTCTTAAAATCTTCTAAGGTTAATTTTTCAAGATATTGTACATAAGCATAGCCTACGAAATTAAGTAAATAATCTGGAATTTTATGTTTTTTAATGATATCTGTTAAAAGCGGTTTCAATTTATTCATATCTGTAGTATCGCAGGCTATAATCTCAATAAATTGCGAATTATCTGATTTTAGTTTATTACACTCATCCTGAGTTTCTTTTAATGCATCCATGCCCCTTGCAATGATACATACACTTCCACCTAATTCGACAAACATCTTTGCTGTTGCCTTCCCCATCCCTTTGGAACCACCAGGAATTATCGCGAACTTTTCTTTAAAAGGTTTCTGAACTATTAATTCTTCATTCGCCATTTTTTATCAATTACATTTATGCTTATTTAGATATAAATTTTTAATTTTTTTGAAAAATTAAAGTAGTTAAATATCTGATTTAAAGTAATATGCTGGAACACCAACTTCAGCAATTCCTCCGTCAACTGGGAAATTATGTCCAGTTATGAAATCCGACAATTTTGATGCCAAAAATAATACAACATTTACTACATCTTCTACGGTCCCCATTCGATTTAATAGAGTTTTAACATGACCATCATCCATTATTACTTTAACTGCATCCTCTCTATTATCATAAATACCGGTTATATGATACCCTGGAGAAATTGAATTAACGGTTATTTTTGGAGCAAGACTTTGAGATAACATTTGCACCATAGCAATTATTCCAACTTTACTTAAGGAGTAAACCGGAGTTTTGTTATCTATTTTCATTCCGGCAATTGATGCGGTGTGGATTACTTTTCCTGCTAATGGTTCAAAAGTCTGCTTTTTCATTCTTTTACATACATTTTTGGAGACTAACCACTGACCTTTAAGATTTATATCTAAGATTCTGTCCCAATCTTTTTCCTTTGTTCTTAATAAATCCATTCCATATGGATATCCTACTCCCGCATTGTTGAATAACAAATAAACATTGTTTAGTTCTTTGAATGCTTGTTTTGCCATTTCTTCTACTTGATCTGATTTTGAAACATCACATACTATTGGAATGACTTTTTGACCTGTTTGTTGAGTAATTTTTTTACTTGTTTCCATTAATAATTCTTCATTAATATCAACTAATACTAAATCTGCTCCTCGTTCAGCAAAAGCAAATGCTACACCCTTACCAAACCCCGAAGCACCTCCAGTGATTAACGCTCCTTTTTCTTCAAGAAATCTTTCAATCATATCTAAAGACCAAATCATTTTATATTTGCAATTTATAGTAGAATGAATTTATATTTATAGTTTTAAATTGGATAAGATATCTTCCTAAATAAAATACTAAATAGAATCAATCTTAAAAAGTTATTAAGTGTAATTAATTAGACTAAATAAAGAGATATCGAAATTTCTTTAATGAAAATTTATTTAAATTAGAATAATAGAGGTGTTACGTCAATTTTTATTAATTATAATAGTCCTAAATCATTGCTAAAAAGAGCAGGTCGAGTTATGAATTCCATAATAAAAAGTTTAGAAGATATTGACCTTGAGAAAAAGAAAAAGATAATGGAAAAAAGTGGAGAGGCGTGTGCATTAGATGGTAGTTTAAAAATTGCTCAGAAGATTGCTAAAGAAACAACCAATCTAGAAGAAATTATCCAAAAAGCAAATGAACTAATACCTTGGTGTGGTAAATGGATTTTAAGAGATAATCAAATAACTTCAAAATGTATCGATTGTGGTTGTCCATTAGTAAGAAATAAGGTTGTAGCCCTTAATTCTACCTTTTGTTATTGTTCATTAGGATGGGTAAGAATAATTTTTGAAACTTTATTAAAGAAATCGATTGAAGTAAAGCTCATAAAATCTATAGGTTTTGGAGATAAGGTTTGTGAATTTGTCATAAATTTTTAATTTGGTTTCAAAACCAAAAATTTAATTATTTAGCTCTTTTTAAGAATTAATATAGAAACGGCATGTGATTCAAATATGGTTGATAAAATTATTCCTTTCTTAATTAATATATCCGAAGTCATTTCTGCTCGCTCCAGAGCTACTTTACTGGATGAAATGGCGATGGCCTTAATTGAATGTATAAATATTTATGGTAAAACACTTAATAAATTAGGAAAAATAAATAGAATTTCTATTTGCTTCTGGCCAGTAAAATTAGTACCTTTAAATGAAACTAGAGCGTGTGTATGCAGTTACTTATTAAATAAACAAGAGAAATTTAGTTTTGGTAAATTTTCTCAAATGCCACCCCCTCCCCAAAATGTAATAAAGGGCGCGGATCCAGAGTCTTTTCTAAGTGCTTTACAGTCATATAATAGCGGTTATTTAAAAAAAAGTAAATATTTTAAAAGGGGAACTGTAATTCAAGAAGCATTATTTAGTGCTAGTGAGGTTGAATATTTTAAGAACTTCTTCTTAAATCAATATGGTATCGGTTCTTTTGGAGAACCTTACTTTACTTTAGAGGGAGGACCAATTCCAAAAAGTATTAATCAAGCAAAAATTGTGCCAGAAATTTTAGAATACATTTCTCAAAGAGATGTTAGAATGCTTGATGATTATGGTACGAGTATTTCAAAACTATGCGATGTATGGATTCAAAGAGGAAGTCAAGATGCTGATATGATACGGGGTAAAAAAGTGGATACTAGTGAGGAAGAAAAGCAATTAGCCGCTCTTAATAAGGAATTAGAGGCTGAAAAAGCAAGAAAAATAGAAACTTCCCCAGAAGAGTTAGTAAAATCTGGAAAGTATAAAATTAATGATAAATCAAGTGATTTTTACAATAATAATAATGCGATTAAAAACAGTATTGATCGCATAAGAAATGCCATAAATAAGAATGATTTATTTGAAGTAGAAGAATCGGTTAAGGATTTAGAAATCAAATATCAAGATTTAGGTAATTCAATAAGTAGATATAAAAGTGAACTTGCTCAATTGAGAAAAAATGTCCAGAAAGAAATAAGCGATTTAGAGAAAACTAAGCAACAAAAGATTAGAGAGTTAGAGAAAAAAATATCAGAAGTAAAAAGTAAAATTGATTCGAAGCATAGTGAATTAAGCAGTGATTTAACCAGTGCTGAAGATACTGTAGCTAAAATAAAATTAGAAAAACAATCTTGCTTAGACAATCTCGAGAAGGTAAAGGATAGCGAGATGACAGG
>Ga0209635_10001076_pt1 | contig 19955 bp, 20 predicted proteins | sample DeeMarSWOR230_32_FD_187463 | JGI IMG/M metagenome (GOLD analysis project Ga0209635, IMG submission 187463) | Marine sediment microbial communities from White Oak River estuary, North Carolina - WOR-2-30_32 (SPAdes) (version 2) | ecosystem: Environmental > Aquatic > Marine > Intertidal zone >...
TAGCGCTCCTGATAACAGTCCTTTCCAGAAAGAATTATTTATCTGTCTGTCTTCAGAAAGGTACAAATCTTTTTATTATCCTGTTCCCGTTCGTTATGAAACTTGCACGGTACTTTGGCATATCACGTGATCGTCTCAGCCATTCGTTTATAAGGGTTAGCAATACCCTCGTTGGAGCTACCTCAAGTGAGGGCAAGATCCTCGCGCTTCTTCCTCGATGTCTCAACAGGGATTTAAAAAGAGAGGTGAGAAGCATCTGTCATGAGTTCCCGGATGTCATTCTCCATACTGCACCTGGAGGGAACGAAGCCCGCAAAATTATTCGCAAGATCAAACCGAGAGCAATCGTTGCCGTAGCCTGCGAGAGGGATCTCGTGAGCGGAATCCAGGACATAGCCCCGAAAATCCCCATCATTGGTATACCAAACAGCCGCCCTGCCGGTCCGTGCAAGGATACCAGGATCGAACTGGACGAGTTCCGTGCTGCACTTTCCTCCTTCCTGAGGTGACAATCGTCACCATTCTGGCACAGATATTGAAATTAATGGAGATAGTAACGCCGGAAAGTACAATGAGGTGAAAATATATACGTAAGCCGGTAAAACTTTTAACGTTTTCCGATGCCGGGCGCATCACAAGAGGGGGAAATATGTCTATCTCAACGGACGAAATCATCGGTAAAAACAATACAGAAGAGATATTAGGGCGAATAAAAAATCGTATCAGGATACTCACACTCGCGAGCACACTCGTCGTTGCTCTGGCATTCGGCCTGTCCTTCTACTTCGCCCTCATTTCGAATGAAACGGCTGTCGCGCGCCATGTGCCAGAACTGGAAGTTGTCGCCACCAAGCTTAAAAATATTCTCGTCATCAACACCGTTGCATTCGTCGGTGTGATTATCGCATCTTTTTACTTTCTCTCAGTGCTCCTGACTTCAAAGATGTTCCGACCACTCGGCACGCTACAGAGAAATCTCTCGACGATTGCCGAAGGGAAACTTCCAAAAGAGTTCACGAAATTTGAAGGCGGACCGTTCGCAAGCCTGGAGGATGCGCTCCATTCAGCACTGTCTACCTTGCACAATAAAGAACGCAAGGAGATTGAAGAACTCCAAAAATGCTCAGAGATGATATCCCGATTACCTGCCCATACTGAAGCCCGAGCACAACTGGAAGAAGTACTGAAAAATAAACAAGACTTTTTGCATAAACCTGACAGGAAAGAGCACGAAACCGAGAAGAAGAAAGATTCCGATACTGTCTTCATGCAACCTGTCTGATCGATGGTCTTCGCTCGAAAAAGAAAATCAACAGGAAGTATCGTTATTCGTGTGAAGTTTACGGGGATGCTCCACAGGTAAGGGTACTTCATATCAGGAGCGATCGGATAGAAGCTCCGAGATCTTTTTTATCAACATCGCTGTATTGAACGGTTTCTCTATAAAGAGGTCTGCGCTTATCGGCTCATCGAGCTCCTCTGCGTCCAGGTTTCTCGCTGACAGGATAATGACCGGCGTATCCTTGAATTCATCGTCGTTCTTCAGTTGATTACAAACCTTGTATCCGTCAATAATTGGCAGCATGAGATCAAGGATGATGAGATCGGGGCGCTCTTGCCTCGCCACTTCTAATGCCTCTTTTCCGTCGTAGGCCGTGTAGACATCGTATCCCGCATGCTCGAGAGTAAATTGGAGAATCCGTGCAAGATGCACCTCATCATCCACTATTAAGATCTTTGATGGCATTCATTTCCCCTTGATTAATAATGAGATTTCCCTCTTTGTAGCCCCTCGTATCGTATTCATAAACGACGACATATCTATGAAGAAATTTGTGTGCCATTTTATATGTATCACCCAATGATATGCAAGAATCTTTTATTACCGTACGGCCATCGAAGCGATGCCGATCGATTGACACGCAATAACGTAAAAAGGTATACCGCCAAAGGTAATATTTAGCATTATGCGATCAACACCCGGGCAATTTTCACCCCTCGACATCTTTCACCGGTTATGTTATAATAAAAGAGCAAAGGACAAAGGATTGTATAAATTACTTGCAAATTTAAATTATATAAGTGCTTTAACTAATTGGAGGACAAGGATATGAAGAAACTTAGCAACATAGGTTCGTTCCTCGGCGCTGTCATCGTCATAATGATACTTATCAGCCAACCCGTTCTCGGGGCGGCGGCCAAGCTGGAGAAAAGTATCACGCCTCTGGAAAACGGCAACTACATGATAAAGATCAAAGTCACTGCCCTGGTCAGCGGCATCTATACCCTGAAGCTGACGGACCCACAGACATCCATTGTTGACGTCTATGCCCCTCGCGGTTGGTGCATGATCACGGACGGTGAGGACCTTCTCGCCAGGACATCCACCGCTCCGATTAACCGAGGGAAAACTGTCGAGTTCCTTATCCACTCGACCACGGAAGAGATCAAATATTCATGGTCGGTATTCGGTAAGCTGAAACAACTGGGGAAACCTGGCGTTCTCTAAACACCGAAGGCTACTGGCACGCCCGGGGTGATCACCACACGTGAGGATGATCGCCCTGGGCAATTTTATCTCCAATCGGCCGTCATTTCTGATCTACGAGGTACTTCCCGACATCTATATTCCTGATTGCATCATCAGCTATGCCAATGATACGTCTCTTGTACTTGTTGCTCACTGGATTTTTTTCATTGAGGTCCAGTATGATCTCCTCGTTGACTTTATTATCCTTTGCATCCATGAGTATGCGCACCCGGGGCAACTCTCCAAATTTCTTACTGATATCAACGACCAGCACGGTTTCGCCAGTATCGAGCTTCAAAATGCTCCCGATTGGGATGTTGCCGAGGACGCTGAGGAAGATATTCAGTAAGTGAGGATGAAACTCATGACCGCGGGACTTATCCATGACCCGGATCGCTTGGTAGGGACCTAACTGCTTCCTGTACGGTCTCCTCGTCGTCAATGCATCGTAACTGTCAGCGATACGGACAATCTGGCTGGCCATGAGTTGCTGATAATCTTCCTTCGAATTCGGATACCCTTTGAAATCATAGCGCATATGATGCTCGTAGGCGACCCGCCTATGCATGTTACAGACACTCTCCTCTCGCAGGATTCTCTCTCCATCGACCGGATGCTTTTTCATTAATTGCCACTCAATGGGTGATAACCGCCCTGTTTTGTGAATGATCCTACGAGGGACATAGATTTTGCCTATGTCGTGCAGGAGTGCAGCCATACTGATCGCATTAATTTCCTGTTCTTCCCAACCCAGTTGTGCTGCGATGGCCGTCGATACGACAGCAACATTCACAGAATGTACAAACGTATAATCGTCATACTGCTGCAGTGACTTGAGAAGGAGTACGATCGATGCATTTTCCCCTGCCATCTCAATAAGCCCGAGGATCCGCTGACCAGCCATCTTCCCTTCCAGTGATTCTATCTTCTCCAGTCTCTGCAAAACGCTGCTGACCAGCCTCCCCACTTTACTATCCTCTCGCCCCCCCTTGGCTTTGCTCAATGCGTGCTCTCGTTTCGGCTTAGCCCCCAGTGCCTCCTCATCCGTTCCAAGATCCGTTTGTGCCTCGTTCATGCTATTCCTGATACCGATATTCCTGATCTGGAGCCATGCAGAGGCCGGTTGGATATTCCGTTCTTGTCTCGATGCACCTTCTAGAAATTCGATAAACGAGGTGAGTTCATCTTTCGTCATTCCCTTCTTGAAATCGATCTCTCCGATCGAGAGCTTCCCGAGGGTTTCCCTGAACAGGTGGACAGCCCTGTCGTCGACATTGACGATATCGATCCTGAAATTCAAATAATGAACAAAGCCCCTCGTGAACCTGAAAGTGATGTCCTTCTTTCGTTGGAGGAGTATTTCCACACGCAAAAACGCCTCGCTCAGCGCCTTTTCCACCGACGGGTGCGACGAGGGAAAGAGACGGCGCTGCATCAACAGCCGGGAGAGAGAGTGCACCGTCTCATTGAACTGTTGAAATTCGATTGGTAGCGCATCCAAGGTTGTCGTCTGCACGTAGAGACTCCTTTATAAATTCAGAAAAATCGTTATTATTAAGCTTTTAATGCAAATATTGTTCCTTTCAGCGGACTATCACCATGAAGACGCAACCTCCCGGATCGCATAAGGGTGTTGACACAGAACTAGTTTATTTTCATAATATTATTTAGATTACCAGCCAGACACGAGAGGAGGGATTGCGTGAATCTCCGCAGCCTCATTTCAGTCCTCTTCGTTTTCCTTGCAGGTTGCTCATTCGCCCCGGGGAAAAAGACGGTCGTCGAAGATACATTCATCGAACCGATCACTTTCGAGCAGCGTGAGGAAGTCTGGGAAGAGATCGCGGAGCTGCGAGATCAGATTCAAGATGATTACGACAACGCCGATCTCCATCGTCGACTTGCCGTCCTCTATCGACTCGCCGGCACTCCCCGTTCGAGACTCCTCTCTATCAAAGAAATCGACAAGGCGATAGAACTCAATCCCCGGAATCCACGAAACTACATCGAAAAGGGTCTTACCATGCTCGCCCGGCGTTTTATGGGTGAAGCAGAAGCATGTTTCAATCGGGCAACGGAGCTCGATCCCAAATACTTCGAGGGATGGTACCAACTCGGATACATGGAGCAGAAAGAGTACATGAAGACGATGTGCTTTCCCGAACATCTGAAGAAGTCGCTACGATACTACCAGAAGGCACATAGAGTAAACAGAAAGGATGAGGATACCCTGTTCCGCCTCAGTTTCCTTCACATATTCCGATCTATGTTCAAAACCGCCAGAAAATATGCGAGAAAGGCTATCATTGCTGCCCCCGAAAATCCGCGGAATCACCTTCTCTTGGGAGCGATCTACTACCACCTGAAAAAGTTCGAAGAAGCTCACGGGGAGTTTTCGAAAGCATTTGAATTGATGAACGATAGTGAAAGAGGGCGGTATGAAGATATATCCCCGCTCCTCTCCGGTGACACCAAAGAACTCTACCTGACATCGACAATAGAGAAAAAGCGCGATTGGAACCGGAAGTTCTGGATCGAGAACGATCCCACTCCGTCGACGGAAGCCAACGAGCGCCTCCTCGAACATTACAAGCGGGTATTTCTATCACAGCAGCTTTTCACCGATCCATTTCTCAATCTCGAGGGCGATGACACCGACCGGGGCAGTGCCCTCATCAGGTTCGGTCTCCCTCACAAGAAGTTCTACGATCTCGGCAGCGGCATGGTGGGAGCTTGGGTTGTCTGGCGATACGAGTTCCCCGACTACTCCTTCAACCTGTACTTTCACGATGAGTTCTTGAATGGAAACTTCCACTTCCCCATTGCTGATCGCACATACGGTGAGGGATCTATCCATTTGATGAAAAATGTTCCCCAGAGCTACGAGTTCCCAATCAAGTACAGGAACCTTCCCATCCGCGCTGAAGCGGCACAGTTCCGCGGAGCAGACGATAGAACGCGCCTCGAGATCTCTATCGCCATCCCCGAACCTGTCCTGAAGATGAAGAAGGGAAAATGGAATCTATTGATGACGCTATTTGATTCCGAATGGAACAGGATCTTTAGGGAGCAGATCGCCTTTAAACCGGATAGCCTCATCTCCATAAAAAAACTGTACGAGGACTTGATGGTCTATACCTTCTGGGTAGAGCTCCTGCCGAGACCACTCGGCTGCACGTGTTTCATCGAGCTTGTGAACGACGTGACGAAGGATAAGGGTACCTGGAAGTACCCATTCGAGATACGGAATCTCTACGGAAGAAACCTCAAGCTGAGCAATATCAAACTAACGATCCCCGGGAAAGACAGGTTGTGTACCGGGGTACTCGACCCTGTGCCGGTATACCGGAACAGCGAAGCCCTGTGCCTCACGTATCAAATTTACAACCTGAAAAAAAATGAAAGTAACCAGGCCAGGTACCGCTTAACGTATATGATCAAGAGCCCTGGGGAAGAGTATGACGGATCAGAATCCAGCTTCCGGAAGACGCTCTCTTACATGTGGTCCACCATCACAGGCAAGAAGGACGAAGAAGCCCCTTATATTTCAAGCACCATCGAGCAAAGTATCAACCAGAGTATGGCAACAGACAATCTCCAGATAGATCTCGAAGCGCTTGAAAGGGGAATGTACCTTCTCGCCCTGAGGGTGGAAGACCTCAATAGTGGAGAAGAGATATTTGAAGAGAAAATTTTTACGGTGAGCGATTGAGTGGAACGGAAACGCCGATGACGGAATTGAACGGAGGTGGCTCTTTCCCTCCGTTTTCTTCTTTTTCTTCTTCATCACCAGGGTTGATTATCTTCACGACCATGTAGCCCACTACTGCTGCGACGATCAAAAAGACTGCAATTTCTTTATACAGTCCGGGACCCTCTTCTTCAATTTCGATATCGAACGCCTCTACGGTATCCGAGGGAAGTGCTGAGTAGTGCAATGCTCCGCCATCAGAGAAGTCTGGTGACGGTAAGAGCAGACGATCGAAAGCAAGGTTACCTTTTTCCTCGAAAACGTTCTCGGATGATACCTGCTGTGCGGAAACAAGGGTACCCATCGCAACGATAATCAGTACCTTTTTCAATGTCAGCTGCATTTCTCTCCCCACATCCTACTCGTGCTTGCCTCCCCACTTTTCGTACATGACGATTTCTTCAAGGCTTTTTCTCCGTCTAAACGTGATATCACCAGCAGGGTATCCAACAGGAGTCATGGCGACAATCTTCTCATCTGCTGGCACTGCCAGTATTTTCCTCACCTCCTCCTCGAGAAACGCGCCAATCCAGCATGTGCCAAGTCCTTCCGACACCGCCGCGAGCATCAGGTGCTCCAGGGAGATACCGATGTCGACCGGGAGGCTGTTCCAGTACCCTCCCATTTGTTGATAGGCGAGCTCCTCTTTGCCGCACGCCACGATAACGACAGGGGCCTGGGCGATAAATTTTTGATCCTTGCAGGCAGGAACGAGTTTTTCCCTCGTCTCCTGATCCCTTACCACGATGAAGGTCCACGGCTGCCCATTCTTCCCCGACGGTGCAAGTCTCGCTGCATCGAGGATACGCGTGAGCTTCTCTTCCTCGATTGGTGTCGATTGATAAGACCGCACGCTCGTTCTATTCTTGATCGTTTCATAAATGTCCATCTCCTATACCTCCCTCGCCCGTACGCCAAATATCCATTGGGCCAGGCGCTCGAGTCCGGACCTCTTCTTCCCATCTGAGCAACTCGGAAGGATGTATTGCATGCCCGAGTCGATGGTAATGAACATTGTTGCCATCATGACGAAAAATATCAGCCACGTTTGTTCCGGGATTCTCCCCGGATAGATGAAAACGAAAAACATCAACGAGTCACCGACAAAGCACTGGACCACCGTCTTGATCTTCCCCAATCGACTGGGAGGTACAAATACCCCCGACCTCCTCCTCTTGGTCATCCGGTAAATAGTGATGATGATTTCACGCAGAAGGATCAGCCACACGAAAAAAGTGAACCATGGCCATTTGAATCGATATATCAGGGCAACGAAAATAACAGAAATGAGTACCTTGTCGGCGAATGGATCGAGGTGTGCTCCAAGCTTCGTGGTTTGGTGAAACCGCCGCGCGTACCAGCCATCGAAGTAATCCAGTAATGAAGCGGCGATGCACATCCACGTTGCAGTCGCTGGGTCCCTGCGGAGGATGAGAAGCATCCCGGCTGAAAGGGCAAGAAGAATGCGAAAACATGTCATTATATTAGGAACTGTTATATCATTCCGAGATGGTCCGTACATACCGTCTTTCCCTCTGCGGCCTTCTTGCAGAACATCGCAGGAAAACGTATACTTAATTGGTAGGACAATAAAAAGTAGTCCTATAAGAATTATCTGCTTTGGGACGGTACCTTTCAAGTGAAATATTATGGCAGAGAAGTTCTATCATCAATCACCTCGGATCAGAAGTAAAATCAGAGATTGGCTGGTTATAATTTTCATAGCCATCCTTGCCCACATCGCATTTGTCATGTTTTTCAAGCCTCAGTACCTCCGAATATTTGAGCGACAGGTAATCGGTGAGGAAGGTGAATCCACGTTTCCAGCCCTCGATCGCCCATTTTCTCTCATTCCTTTTTACGATCAACCGGTAAAGACGCAAGTGACCGAACAAGTCACACCCGAAGAGGTAGAAAAGACCGAAACAGACCAAATGGCACTCGACGATATTGGCGAACTTGTATCCGAACTACTCCCGCTGGATAGAGGAGGCCGGCAGGGAAGTCCCGGACTCGCCGGTCCCCGAAGGACAACAGTCGAGCCAAAGCCGCTCTTCATTCCATGGCCAAAGTATCCGGAGGGATTTAAAGGGAAGACAGGTGGAAAGGTTGAATTGCTCCTCTATGTCAATGAAAGAGGGGAGGTCGAGAACGTTAAAATTACTCGAAGACTCCCCCATGGAGAACTCAATCGTATCGCTCTCGGGGCTGCACGGAAAACCCGCTTTACACCCGGTATGGAAAAAGGCGTACCCATAGCCATGTGGGTACGCCTCACAATAGGTTTTCAATCCCGGTGATCGCTCTTCCTACTTAAAAACCGATTTAATGTAACTCCAGCTCGCTTCCTCAACCCCTATTGAACAGTTAATCAGATCGAGTATGCAGGAACCATCGACGGCGTCATCGGCGAAATTCACTGGATCCTCATTGGTCAGTGATCCGTTGTAGGCACCATCGCCACAGTAATTGGCAAAGCATCCTGTACCGTACTTCATCACGATAAAGGTTCCAGCAAACAGTCCGAATGCTCTCTCGTCTGCGCTGAGCTCTCCATTCATATCATAATCGTAGAGCGTCATCAATACGACGAGAGTTCCCGTCATCGTACCGTTTGTGGAATGCTCCACACCCCACGTCGGCTTCTCGGGTAACGTGTTGCCATCAAAAACGGCGGTCCAGGTGAATGAAACAGGATCGTAATCGAAATGATTATCGAAGATATAATCCCAGCGTGCGCCCGGATCAGTCGTTGCAGGCCAGTCTGAATCGTCCAACTCAACCCACCACGTCCCATCCACGACCAACTCATCACCGTCCACAATATCCCCCGCATACAGCGGCGGGGAATCCATCACAGCATTACCCGCCCCCACGAAATCGAACTCGAGCCGAAGCGTGTCAGGTAGCTGTGCTTCAGCGTTGTATGGCAAGAAAACTGACACTATTAGGAGGAAGAGGATCGTTCTTATCATCTTTTTCATACAGTATCACATCCTTTCAGCTTCACGTGTTTAGTCCTTGTAGATCGATTTGATCTCACCCCAGCTGTTGGACTCAACACTGACAGAGCAGTTAAAATCTCTGAGGTATAATCTGCCTGAAGCTGAAGTCTCCGATGGGACGTATAATTCCTCTTCCCATTCTCCTTGAGTGACAACATCGAGTTTCCCCGAAAAGTTACCCATCCCGCAGTAGGTGCTGTAGAAGCCATCGCTGAAGTTAATCCAAGCGATGAGGTTCCCCGCGATGTCTTTGGACAGGTACTCATTCTCCTCCATGATGCCGTTTCCGTTGCCATCCCTGATGGTAATAACCAAGCTCGTGAATGTGCCGCCGAGTACGTCAGCTCCTCCCATAAAGAAACGCCACGTCGGTACTGGTTCTCCAGAACCGGGCGGTGGAAAATATCCATCCCAGGCCTCTGCATCTGGTGTGTCATCATAGGTGAAATAGTGGCTGAAGATGTAATCCCACCGTTCATTGTTGGACGTTCCAGGATCATCGGTTGGCCAGCCATCGTCGTTGAAGGCTACCCAGAATGTTCCAGGAGATAGGGTGCCGCTGATGATATCGCCCTCAAACCAAGGTGGATGATCCATAAAGGATCCAGTCCCGCGCAGAGCGAATTCCTCTGTTCTCGTGTCGGCTACAATACCTGATGCTGCGAAAATGAGAATAGCAAGCGCCAGGACACCAGTACGTATACTGTTGCTCATCTCCCCCCCTCTCATCGGTTTAGTGTTGAACTTGGCTGTGAAAAGGATGCTTTAGCCCTTGTTGCATTCTTCCGATTGCATATTATAGCAGAAAACGTTGAATTTTAAAAGGATATATTTATAAACATCCCAAAATGTTTTTGCTGAAACGCTTAATCCATTATCAATTAAATAATTATTACTCGGTTACCCGTCTGACAAGGTCACCTGTCTTAATGGGTGATGTGGCCGGTTGGCCCGAAATCTCACCCGGGGAAACAACCATCGTGTTTCTCTTCCCCTCACTGACACGTCCCTTGACGGAGTCCTGGACCATTCGAGCACTCAACGGTATACTCATCTGTGGAGCCTGTGATAGCTCTGTCATCAACACACTCATCTTCTCCTGGACATCAACCGCAACCAACTCAGCCTTGACCAGCTCGAGTTCCCCCAGCGATTCACCCGTTTCTGGGTTCTTCACCTCGCCACCCTTTTCGACGATCACCAGCCTGTCTCCTCGCTTTAAACCATCCTTTTCACCGAGATTGACGAGGAGAGAGGTTTCGTCGAAAATCTTCAATACTTTTCCATACTGAGCCATGGCAGTTACCAGACCTCCCTCTGTGCATAGATATCGAATATCCTCAGCGAGTAGTCGGAGAACTCGCCGATGACTTCCGGATAGCCGTCGTTATTCATATCAAAAACCATGATCCGTTCACCGAACAGTTTATCCCATTCGAGCTCGATATTGAAGAACCTTGTATCGATCACTATTCCCGTGTTCAGGATGATCTCCATCTGGTCGTCTTTATCAACATTGTCGATGACAATCTCCGTGGCATCGAATTCTCGCTCACTGGTCCACTGGCGGCCCTTGTTCAGACCGTCAACGACGTAGATGCGCCTATCCGCGAGGATAATGAATTCAGGCTGAGGATCACCGTCTATATCAGCGATTTCCATGGTGGAAATAGCCCGGAAGTTATCCTCGAGATTTTCCCAGACACTCTGGTAGTCATCCATACGGTATATGAGTATCCTGCCGTTTACCGTAGCCACCACCAACTCGAAAATACCATCTCCCTCGATATCCCACATGAAATATTTACGGATCTTGGCGCCCAGATTTGTGAGCTCCCATTCAAGCTTCCATCCCTTTTTTGTCGACCTCAGCAGATGAAGCTTCCCGTACGTATCAGCGTAGAGAAGTCCCCATGCCTCTCCATCGTCAAGTGGAACAACCCGTGCGAATGGAAACTGGCAAAAGACCTGCTGAAGCGTGTACAGGTCGAGTTCGTATTGGGCCTGCACCTCCGTGTGCAAAACGACCATCAAAACAAGCGAGAGCAAAACAACAGTCCACCTCGAATTCATGCAATTGCTCCTTTCTTTACTTGAGGACATGAATGGCTCTCACCCCTTCCGCCTTGCCCCCACCACGGGGGTCGGATACACCACACATGAGAGAATCCTGTACGAGGATAACCTGTGCATCCCCGATCATGGTAGGTCTTTCTCTGCAGTGATGCCCTCTCCCCTCGAGCCTCTGTATCAGATCTCCAGAAAAAGCACCCTTCTCGAAATCGATTCTATCCGGTACCCACTGGTTGTGAAATCTGGGAGTCGCGACCGCCTCACCGGCAGGCATACCGAAATCAATGATATTGATGATAATCTGTGCGACCGTTGTAATGATAGTAGAACCACCAGGTGTACCCAGTACGAGAAAGACGTCATCACTATCGAGGACGACCGTCGGGGTCATCGAGCTGAGCATCCGCTTCCCGGGGGCGACTGCATTGGCTTCGCCGCCAGTAAGTCCATATAGATTGGGAACCCCCGGCTTGATCGAGAAGTCGTCCATCTCGTTGTTGAGCAGGAAGCCTCCACCCCCCACGACGACCTTGGAACCGTACCCGCTATTCAACGTCGTTGTCGTCGACACGGCATTGCCTCTCGAATCCATAATAGAGTAGTGGGTCGTTTCCTCACCTTCATACGCGGTGATTCCACCCCTATCAAGACGGTCAGCCGATACGGCCTCCCACTTAATCGACGATCTTAAGTAACTAGCATAATCCTTTGATAATAAAGTGGATAATGGATTATTGATAAAATCTGGATCGCCGAGGTACTGTGCCCGATCAGCGTAAGCCCTCTTCTCTGCCTCAACAATCGCGTGAACAGCGTCCTCTGAGAGATATCCGAATTCACCGAGAGGAAACCCTTCGAGAATGTTGAGGATCTCCAGCAGCACCGTACCCCCCGCACTCGGCGGCGGAGCTGACAGGGTGGTGTACCCCCTGTACGATCCCGTTACCGGCTCGCGAATAAACGCCTCGTAATGCGAGAGATCCTCCTTCGTAATCAGTCCCCCACCTCGTTCCATTTCTTCCACGATGAGATCGGCAACCTCACCCCTGTAAAAACCGTCCGCTCCATCATCGGCGATCGTCTGGAGTGTCCATGCCAGGTGCGGTTGTTTGAGTACATCACCCTCCTCAAGCGGCATTCCATTAGACCGTGTGTACTTCTTCAAGGCCGGATAACGAGCCAGGTACGGAACGAGCCTCTTCAATGACTGCGAAAGGCTAGCGCTCACCCCGAATCCGTCCCTTGCCAGTGATATCGCAGGAGCAATGAGATCAGGCCAGGGCATGGATCCGTGTAGCTGGTAGGCTCTATACAGGCCGGCGACCGATCCAGGCACGCCCACAGCCTGGTGCCCGGAGAGACTCTGGTCAGGGATGACATCTCCATTCTCATCGAGATACATATCTCTGGATGCAGCGAGGGGGGCTTTCTCCCTGAAATCGATGAATGCGGCCTCTCCAGACTCGAGTCTGACGAGCATGAATCCACCACCACCGATATTTCCAGCTGCGGGAAATGTCACCGCGAGAGCAAATCCGACGGCCACTGCCGCATCAATAGCGTTTCCACCACCCTCCAGAATCTCCCTGCCGACGGATGAAGCGATGGGGCATGCAGTGACAACCATTCCGCTCTGGGAGCATACCACTGGGGCACGATGAACAGCAGCCGCACCGGCTCCTGAACAGGTTATACCGAGAGCGAGCAGGGGCAGGAGAAGAAATCGAAGGTGTGATCGAAAAGGAATCATGGTATAATTACCCTATATCTCAAATAAGTATATTCAGAACTTATCAAGCGGTGGTCTATTAAATTTTAACAGTGCCATCGGTTTTTGTAAACTTCGAAATATGATAACTGCTTGTAATCCTCGGAATAACAAAGGGAGACCGCGTTACGTTACGATACCATCATCATGAGGTTACTCCGCTCCAGAGATGGAGCAGCATCAAATATATCTAAATTTTTTTTAAACATATTGACGGGCATCGAACCGTTCATTTACAATGCAGCAAAGTTAATTATCAGTTAAAGGTTGACAATCTTACACACCGAAGATACATAAATCACAAAAGGAAGGATTTAGGATGAAGAAATTCATTCCAATCCTCATTCTCGCATCGATAGTGATCGGATCCACCGCCTGTGCAACCCCAGGAGACATATCACGAAAAATCGAACTGCCGTTTCACCATCCCACCGGCGTTACCTGGGATGGTCGCTACCTCTGGATCGCTGATAGGAAAACAGACACGTTTTACAAGATCGATCCGGAGAAAGGCTCAGTAGTCGATTCGATCGTATCACCCGGTTACTTTCCTAGCGGCCTGGCATGGGACGGAAAACTGCTCTGGAGCACCGATCCAACGGAAGGAAAGATATTTGCGACCGACGTATCGACGGGAAAAACAGTGAGAACCATCGATTCTCCCTCGCCGAGCCCCATGGGTATTGCCTGGGATGGAGAGTACATCTGGATTTGCGACAACCGTCTGGATAAGATTTCAAAGATCGACCGTGCCGACGGAACAACCATCACCTCTTTCCACTCTCCTGCATCGGATCCGCGGGGTATCACCTTTGGTGCGAACTACCTCTGGTGTTCAGACCGCATCAAGGACAAGATCTACATGGTCGATCCCGAGAACGGACACGTCATTCTCATCCTCGATGCCCCAGGCCCTTTCTGCTGGGGCCTCGCCTGGAGAAACGGGCAGCTCGTAAACACGGATTATCAGAAAGATGCGGCGTTCGATCTCGTTGTCAAGGACGAGCAGCATTTCAAAACGAGCACTACGAGAAAGGCAGTCGTCGATTTTACGACCGAGGCCATTGTGCTCGGCCAAGGGAGCATCATATCCCTCGATATTTACTACGCGATTCCATCTGACAGACCGAATCAAAAAATGCTTTCGGAACTCAAGCTCTCACCGAAGCCTAAGAGCTTCAAGAAGGATCAATGGGGACAGAAGATCGCTGTTTTCCATTTCGAAGATCTCGAACCTCCCGAATCGTTTGAGGTATCGATGCGAGCCGAACTCGAGACATCGGCAATCCGCTATTTCGTATACCCAGAGGATGCCGGATCGAAGGTACCCGATGATATCGCAAAACGATACCTGGCTGATGATTCGAAGTACGACATACACCATCCATATATTCAAAAACTGGTGAGGGAAGTCATTGGGGACGAGACAAACCTTTACTGGAAGGCGAGAAAGCTTTTCCAGTACCTCATCGCAAACATGGAGTATAAACTTGCTGGAGGTTGGAACACCGCACCGACCGTCTTACAGAGAGGCAACGGTTCCTGCTCCGAATACTCGTTCTGCTATATTGCACTCTGCAGAGCCGCCGGTGTCCCAGCGAGGTATGTGGGATCCCTGGTGGTTCGTGGTGACGATGCGAGTTATGATGACGTGTTCCACCGCTGGTGCGAGATCTATCTCCCAGGCTACGGATGGGTCCCGATCGATGCAAATGCTGGCGATAGGAATTTGCCAGCCGATCAGGCGGCAGCCTTCGGCGGTATCTCGAACAGGTTCCTGATCACTACGGAGGGTGGAGGATCGTCAGAGTATCTGGGTTGGGGTTACAACTACGACAACAAGTGGGTGTCGACTGGAAAATGCACAGTCAGATTAGAAAGTATTGCCGAATGGGAACCTTTGGAGTAAGGTAAGTAGAAGAACCAAGTGGCCTTCGACAGGAGGTTATAGCAGATGGGTTTCCTGGAAAAAGCGAAAGCCTACTCAAAAGAAAAGATGATTACCGAGATCATGTCGCTCCTACACAAATTTTCGACGAAAAACGTTATACGCATGATCTCAATCGGTGAAAAGCTCACTCACGATCCTGAATACAAGCATAACGCGAGGAGAATGCGAGAACTGTTCGAACAGGGACATCCAGCTGCCATCTTGATCAAGGATGTTTTGAACCGACTATCACCGAAATGCAGAGATAGACTGATCAAAAACCTCTTCATCAACGCATTCCTCATAGGAATCGATAAGAGAAAGAAGTTCCTCGAGGAAGAAGGATTCCAAGTGCCGCAGTTCATCGTTATCAGCCCCACCATGCGGTGCAACCTCAAGTGCCCCGGGTGTTATGCTGGCCTGTACAAGCTCGATGAGGGTCTCCCATTCGAGCTCATTGATAGGATACTGACCGAGGGCAAAGAGCTCGGCATGTACTTCAATACGATGAGCGGAGGTGAAGCATTCACGCGCAAGGATATCTTTGACATCTGGGAGAAGCACAACGACGTATACTTCCAGGTCTATACGAACGGAACGATGATCACGGAGAAGGTGGCCGATCGTATTGCAGAGCTGGGTAACGTAGCTCCCATGATCAGCTTGGAAGGATTTGAGAAAGAAACAGATGAACGCCGTGGAAAAGGAACCTACGCCAAGGTCATGAAGGCCATGGACTACCTGAAAGAACGCGGGACGGTCTTTGGTGCCTCGGTTACGGAAACGAGAGAAAACATAGAACTCATCGCGAGCTACGAGTTCGTCGACATGATCCTCGAAAAAGGTGTGATGGTGATCTGGTACTTCCAATACATACCGATCGGACGGTGCCCATCCATGGACATCATGCCGACACCGGAACAGCGGGACTGGTTGAGGAAACGAGTCCAGGAACTGAGAGATTCCAGGCCGGTATTCATCGGAGATTTCTGGAACGACGGCCCCCACGTGAAAGGCTGCATTGCAGGTGGGAGGGAGTACCTGCATATCAACTCGAACGGTGACGTCGAGCCGTGCGTCTTCTGCCACTTCGCAGTTGATAACATTAAGGACAAATCGTTGAGGGAAGTTATCAACTCTCCGTTCATGAGAGGAATCCGGTCGCACCAACCGTATCGGGAAAACCTCCTGACACCGTGCATGCTCATTGATAATCCAGAGATACTCCGGAAAGTAGTGAAGGAGTTCAATGCACGTCCTACGTGCGATGGCGCAGAGGAGCTGATCACAAAGTTCGCTGAAGAGCTTGACAAGTACGCTGTCGAGTACCGCAAGTACGCTGATCCGGCTTGGAAGAAGGAATGGAAGAAGGACGATTCGGAAGAATCGATTGCCGTATAGATTCCCTCACTTACCCTTTCACGCAAATCATAGGTCTGAATCTCGCAACGCGCTTGTTTACGCCGGCGCCTTCCATGATGGATACAACCTGCTCTACATCCTTGTAAGCTCCTGGCGCCTCCTCCGCTGCACCCCTCTTACTATGAACTTTGATCAGAATTCCCTCTTTTCCGAGGTCAGCGATGATATGCTCTCCCCGGTATTCCCTCAACGCCTGCTTCCTCGACTTTCGTCGGCCGGCACCATGGACGGCACTCCCGAACGTCTCCTCCATCCCTCGATCCGTCCCAATGAGCACGAACGAGTACGTTCCCATAGTTCCACCGACTAACACCGGCTGGCCGACTCCTCGGTAAGGTGCGGGAACCTCCTTGCGGCCCGGACCGAAGGCCCGTGTTGCCCCCTTCCGGTGTACGAGGAGCATCTTCTCGTTACCGTTCACTTCATGCTGTTCGAATTTCAGATTATTGTGTCCGACCTCGTACATCGTCCTGATTTTACTGTCATCGATTCCAAATATTCTCCGGAAGACCTTTCGGACGAGCCCACCGATCGCCTGACGGTTTGCGAAGGCACAGTTGATCCCGGCTTTCACTGCAGCGATGTACTGCTCACCCTCAGGGCTCTTAATGGGTGCAGCCACGAGTTCGGCTTCGAGGATGGGGATCTTGTACTTCTCGCTCGCCCGCCGCAGGACCTTGAGGTAGTCGGTACCTATCTGGTGTCCGAGCGCCCGGCTGCCCGTGTGAATGCTCACGACGACTGTACCCTTTGGTATACCGAAAATACCCGCGGCCCTCTCGTCATACACCTCATCGACATACTGAATTTCGAGATAGTGATTCCCGGAGCCGAGCGTACCGACTTCTTTGAACTGTCGCTGTTTCGCGTAGTTACTGACACAAGATGGATCGGCGCCCTTGATCACTCCCCCTTCCTCGACAAATTCCAGATCCTCCGCTACTCCGTACCCTCTCTCGAGAGAGAAACGGGCGCCCTTCATGAGGACCATGTCGATCTCTTTCATAGAGAGTTTCAGAGAACCTGTCGAACCGATGCCGGCCGGAACAGTTTTGAACAGGGCATCGGCGAGTTCCTCTTTCTTCTTCTCAATCTCCTCACGGGGAATGTCTACGACCATTGTCCGAACACCACAGTTAATGTCAAAACCTACTCCCGCAATGGTAACAACGCCGGTTTCTACATCAAATGCACCGACCCCACCGATCGGGAAGCCGTAACCGGGGTGAATGTCCGCCATCGCGAGAGAAGCCTTCTGGATACCCGGCAGGCATGCAACGTTTCGTACCTGCAAGAGGGCGTCCCACTGCTTGCTCTTGCTCTCTTCAAGGAGGAAATCGATAGACGCCGCGTTCGCATATATACGGCCTGGAACGATCATCTTGTCTTCTTTCGGTATCTCCCACAGGTAATCGTGTATCTTTTTGACCGTTACTCTTCCCATCCGCTCGCACCCCTTTCAATCCGAAAAGCCGAACATCTCAATGAATCATCTCCCGATATGGAATCTCTCGCTCCATCTAAAGGTCGACCACACATTGAGCCTCCCAGACCCCAGATTCAATCCTCTTCACTGAAGCGCCGTAGTATGTTGCAGCTTTCACCTCTGTGAGGAGCCTATCACGCACCCGCTCCCTCGGCACACCCCTTGCAGTCGCTTCGACCGTCCACTTCTCCCCTTTCTGCTCCATCCTGTCAATCCGGACACCGGTAAACATCATCTCTTCGAGGTGTGCCCTCGAAAGCAGTGTATTGAGAAACTCAATGAGGAGCTCCTCGTATCCATTTCCATCACATGCGATCGATACACTCCCCAGAGGCTCGAGCCCACCGGTTTCGACCATCAATTCGAACATAGCGGATGCAACCTCCTCGAAAGACTCCCGGGCGTCGGTTCCCCAGCCCCGCACTCCCATGTCAGCTGGGTGCTCGATCGTGTCATGTCCCCTCATGCACACACTCTCCTCTATGTCGTAACGAAATATATTCAGCGCACGGACCCGATCACCGATGGAAAAGATACTGAATGACATCTCCATCCTGTATCGTATAATCATGCCCCTCGGTCCTGAGGAGACCACGATGCTGTACCTCGGCCTTCGAGCCTAGTGAAACGAGATCGTCGTAGCTCATCACCTCAGCCCTGATAAAACCTTTCTCCATATCGGTATGGATCTTACCGGCAGCCTGTGGAGCGTGCGTGCCTTTCTGGATCGACCAGGCCTGCAGCTTGTCGTGGGCAGTCGTGTAATAACGGATGAGACCGAGGAGATCGTGGCACTTTTCGATGAATCTGCTCTTCGCCTCAATATCCACACCCAGTGCCTTCATAAACGCAACCCGCTCCTCCTCAGGGATCACCGCAATTTCCTCCTCCAGCTTCGCGGATACAACAAACGTTTGCGCTTGGCCGTACTTCGTGATGACGCCTCGACAAACATCGCCGCTCCCTTTTGGATCCTCATCACCCGTGTTGAGAACGATGATCCGGGGCTTCATTGTGAGTAACTGCAGTTCATCGAGCAAACACACCTGGTACTCTGGGAAATCGGTGTCTCCAATCTTTTCACCTCGGGAAATATTCTCATGTACTGATTCGAGAAAATCCAGTTCTTTCCGTTCATCCTTTTTCTTGGCTTTAGTCTTATGCCGTTCCTTCTCCAGCCACCTCTCGACACGCTCGAGATCCGCCAGAAAGAGCTCGGTTTCAACGACTTCGAGATCCCGAACCGGTCCGACATCGCCATGAACATGGCTCACGTTCTCGTCCTCGAAGCACCGCAGCACATGCGCGAGCACGTGGGCTTCACGTATGTGATGGAGGAACTTGTTGCCCAAACCCTCGCCGCGGCTCGCACCTTCTACCAATCCAGCAATATCGATAAATGTGACCGTGGAAGGAATGGTTTCCTGCGGATGTAAAATTTCTCTGAGCTTCTCGAGGCGGTGATCCGGGACGGTTACAACACCGCAGTTGCGGTCGATCGTACAGAAAGGGTAATTTGATGCTTCAGCCCCTGCACTGGTAAGAGCATTCAGGAGTGTAGATTTCCCCACATTTGGGAGACCTATGATTCCTACCGTCAGTGCCATACCGTTCTTTCCGGTAAACTCGGCAACTTACCGGCATCGACCGAGGGCATAATCCTGATATCTATTCATGTGACAGCCCATATGTATAATAGACGAGAGGAGAGATTCCTGTCAAAAGACAAATTCCCCGGCCTGATACGGCCGGGGAATTTACTATGTATCCGAATTATCCTCTCTCGGTTGCCCTCAGGCACCGATAACAGTTCTACTTCTTGCGAGGGCAATTCTTATGTTCCGTTTTACCGGTGTCTTCCTCATGTTTTTGCTTGTGGGGACAATCTTTGTGTTCGTCCCCGCTCATGCCCTCCTCATGTTTTTGACCGTGAGGATTGCCTTTTTCCTCCTTCTTATGTATGCACTCTTTCTTCGCACCCGGCGCCAAA
>Ga0209635_10001077_pt1 | contig 19944 bp, 32 predicted proteins | sample DeeMarSWOR230_32_FD_187463 | JGI IMG/M metagenome (GOLD analysis project Ga0209635, IMG submission 187463) | Marine sediment microbial communities from White Oak River estuary, North Carolina - WOR-2-30_32 (SPAdes) (version 2) | ecosystem: Environmental > Aquatic > Marine > Intertidal zone >...
ACGTTGAAATCGAGGAGCGCATCAAGGTGCAAAATGACTACATTGCAATGGGAGAGAGGATTTGCAGGAGCAAGCAATTCCTGCAAGAACTGAAGCGAGAACATGCAATTCAAGGGTGATAAGATGAACGAAACGCAGCTTAGAAACCGCATCAGAAGAAGAGGCGAACTGGTGAATATCAAAGGTCAGACAGGGCATGCATGGCTAAACGGTAATGAGATTCTTATTCTCGTTGAGTATGACACCAGGGAAGCAGCAAGAAGAGCATTGAAAGAACTTAAGGCTGAATGCATCTTTAACCAAGAAACAGAAGGCATGGAAGAGATTTTCAAGGAAGAACTCCTCTCCAGGGTAACTAGTGAAAAATGGGAATTTCAGGGTGGCATTGAGGTTCAGCATATCCCTCTCCAGAAACTTGTGATAAAGAAAGCAACAGAAGGGGAGTGCAAAGAACATAATTACCCACCCCAGCCCGGGTATATGCTCATTCTACATCCTAAAACAGGGAGACATATTAGCATCTACTTTGTTCCCAATCCTCGAACTGCCAGGCTTCTGAAATTTGCTAAAACAAACAATGAAGCACCTGCTTCATCAGAAGACAAAGCAGAATGGGTTTACTATTGTTACATTTGTCGCTGTGAAGTTCAGGAAAAGGATTGGAGGGATCATGTAGAATCAGAACAGCATTTAGAAAACCAGAAAACTTACAATGGCACACTATTGTGTAATAGATACCAGAAAAAGGAATCCTCAAGGAGAGGATGAAAGAAATGGAGATATCATGGAAACAGCAGAAAGAGTAGAGGTGACCAAATGTACGCAATAGAAAAAATAACAGGAGGTTTCAAAGTGAGTATAGGAAACTTTGAAACAAAAGAAGAAGCAGAACAATGGCTTGATGATTGGTTCAGTAGAATTGAACAGTCCCTTTTTTGGAAAATATGGTATTTCTTTCCAAAAAGGAGGAATTGTCGCATTGTAGAGACAGAAGAACCGTCAAAACAAGAAGTAGCACTGAGAATCAATCTGTGGATTCCAATAGCTGTATTTATTGCTATCTTGACATTTATAAGATGGCAAACAAAAGGTGTGACCCTTTTTATGTCTTTTATCACAGCAGTTGGGATATTGGGTTCGATGGTAGCTGCAATATTGATTTACATGCTATTCTGGTGCTTTTTGCTATTCAAGCTACCTGAATATATAAAGAGGTGGAATCATGAATAAAACAATTAACCCGAGTCAATTTGTTGACAGAAATCGCTTTAACCGATGGAAAGATAGAATTTGGAGAGCGTACCCAATATGGAGGGGAAGATACAACAGTAGAGCATTTTTCCTCTTTTTTGTACTGAATCCTTTTGATGTCAGAGAATTGGTGCTGAAAATCATAGAGATGGTAATGTCAATCTGTGAACTACTAGCTCAACTGATTTCAGATGCAACAGCTGGCTTCATACCTGCAGGTGTTGTAGACGAGATGGGTATTCTTATTCTTCTCATACTATTACGTGCAGGATTTGACTTTACAAAGAAAATCTTAGAAATTCTCATAGTTATCTTTGCTATCTACGTTGTGATTCAGTTAATACCATCCATCCTGGCGGTGATCTGAAATGAAATACGATCTTTGGATGTTCTTGGCTTTTGTATTCTCTATTATTTCATGGAAACATGGAGAAACTCAGATTCTCTATTTCTTCGAAGATGTGTCTCTCTCAGTTACGGATTTCCTTTTCACTTTATGGGTGATGATGGGATTTCAAGAAGTCTTTAGGCAAACTAGTATTTCAGGAATCATGCATCATGCAAAATGGGGCATAGAATGCCTTTTTTTGGGGAAATATTGGTGCAAGGAGAAAGGATGGTGGATCAAGTGTTCCAACGATTGCGCAAGATGCAGTATCCAAACTAAAAGGAGCATGACATTGTGGGAAGCCAGGGTTTTCTGTATTGGACTGGGAATTTGCTATCTCATTGGTTTTTTGGTAGGTGCTTACGTAATTCTAGAACCAGAAATTGTATGGACGGTGATCTAGTGATTGAAATAGAAGCAGAAATTCAAGGTGGGATACAATGAGTAGTGAAACAAGAATACTTTTTTCGGAAGGACAACCATATTTAGTTCATTTTGATAATGGGCTAATTGTGCATACACCTATTGAGATTGAAGACACTGAAAATTTACTACGAATTATTAAAGGAGAAAGAGTAAGAGAAGGTACAATTAACATAAAAAGAGAAGATTATGGTGAAAAAGGAGAGTTTTTCTTACAAATAGCAATACAAGGAGAGAATACAAATATAGAAATTGGTATTTCGCACAGGAATACTCTAAAATTACTCATAGATTTGGAGAGGTGATAATCTGAGCAATGCGGAGCGCCTTTGTATGATTAAAACAAGTGGTGATATATATGAAAAACAGTGAAAAAGCGATTCTAAGCATCATTCTGATTTTTTGTATAACGAATTTCATTCTGTTGTTGTATTTGATAAATCCAGAGTTCTTTGAAGATATATTGACTCAAAAAGAGCATCTTATAGAAAGTTTAAAGATTACAGCTGCAATGTTTCTTGCATTTCTTCCCATAATCTTATTGCTACTTTTTTGGGGATTGCTTTATATGGGACCGATTGGAGTAATAGAAAGCTTTGTTTATATTCCAATTTTTGTATTTTTCTTTGATTGCATAGGTATGTCTTTCAAAGGTGAATCCATTCCTTATTTAGAAAAATGTGGAATATTCCTTGATTTAGACTATTTAGTGCTAAATTATAAAAATTTGATCTTCTTTTTACTGAAATGGGAGCTTATATATCTCCTTATTGCTTTTTGTTTTCCAATACTCCTATTTACATTAAAAGATTATCTGAATAGAAATCATGAAGCAGGTGCTTCAAAAAAAGAGAAAGGAGGTGATAGAAGTGAAGGAGGGAGTAGGTCTAATATTCCCGACACTTGATATAGGAAAATGGGATCCCCAAGAGTATAAGGGTGGTATTCATATTTTTTGTGAAACAGTATATTCCTATATGTGCCAACTGCCGAATGAAGAGGAGGAAACAGGATGAGAACTGAATACTACGAAATTCTTCACAAATGGCCTCATGGATTCAAAAAAGAGTTATGCATATTCTACAAAGACAAAAATAGAGAAATATTCAAATTTAAAGGCCACAAATCTCCTTATTGTTGTGCAATTTGTGGTAGTACAAACAGAGTAAGTATTCATCATTATAGCAGTCATAGAGGAATTAGAGCGCAATACATAGATCCTGAAACGGAAAAGGTAGATTTCAAAGACTATTCAAAATATATTCCTCTTTGTCAAAGCTGGCATGGTACATTTGAGTCACTACAAGAATCCTTTTCAAAGGGGGACCCTCCAATTTTACAATTTCTTTTTTGGTACATGGAACAAGTTCACAAAGAAAATGGATATTGGAATAAGAAAGAAAAGGAGGATTAAGAGGAGGATTAAAGGAAAGGAATATAAAGGAATTAAAGGAATATTAAGTCAAAGGCTGAATGAGTGTGTGTGTGTGAGAGTGTGTGTGTTATCCCCTTTTTCTGCAATTACTGCACGGTGCAAATTTGTTGCCTGCATTATAGATTTACATATTGTGCCGATTTTTAGCATTCTATAACTTCCACATTACAGTGGAAATGCATCTTTTTAAACTTTCGCATTATACATATAATACGAAATCTTCTTTCTGCTGTAGCGTAATAATGTTTTTTTCTTTAAAAATATCTTTAGAATGTGATATAAGAACTAGCATATTATGCACTTCAAGTGCTTTCATTGTAAATTTTACAACATTTGCGTTGCGATATTCTTAAGAATTGTGCTTACAACCGAAAGCTTTATATACTAGTATAAACTAGTATAAACTATGATAAAGCAAACAGAAACGGAGTGCAAATCTCCCCAAGGCAACATTAAGAGATCTGACCTATCGGAAATCTCTTTAAGAGTTGCTAAAGAAATGCCAAATTCTGAAATCAAAGACAGAGAACTCAGGAGACTAGACGAACTGGCGGTAAGTCATTACTGCACAGTAGATAACAGCGATTGGAAATGGTATGAATGTCAGGGATGCGCTGCTTGCTGCATAGTACGTAAAAGACTTTCTCCTCCTGATCTGTGCATCCTCACTGGAACCTCAAAAGGATTCCAGCACTGGGAAGAAATAACCGAAGATTTCGATGAGATTCTCTTCAGAGACTCACATACAATCCGTGAATCTACTTCAAAGAAAGAAGAAGGATGCTACACCATTACAGTAATTCTGAGACATCTCCCAGGACATTCTGAACCATTCATTACCCATATCCACGCACTGGAAAATGAGGGTTATCAAGGTGGCCACTACTTTGTGGCTCTCAAAGATGCTGTCAAGGACTACTATGAACGCTGTGAAGAGGAAGGGGTAAACCCTGATCCTCCTACTTATTAGGAGTGATTTTACAGCTGAGGAGGTATAATCATGGTAAATCGAAAACCTCCAGAAGGAGACTATCCATGGTATATTGATATCAATTCCGATGGACATTTCCATATTGAGTACAATCCAAAAGATAGAACGTACTATGTTTGCAAAGACTACTCAAATCAGCCAAAAACCTTTAAATCCTGGTGTGCTGTGCAAAAATTCATCTTAGGATTGCCGGAAGAAGACCCAATGTGTTGCGGAGAACCCATGGAACCTTTGGTCAGTTTAAAAACCGGAGAAAAACTGTGGTTTTGCAAATTTTGTAAGAAGACTTACCGGAGTTGATAAAATGAATTCTTATGGATCTAGACAACAGGAAAAACTTGAGAGATACCTTGAACTTGCAGAAAAGGCAGATCAGAGATCTGAAAGTCATCAAAAAACGGCAGATAGCATATCTTCCGTGATCCCCCTTGGTCAGCCTATCCTTGTAGGTCACCATTCTGAGAAGAGACACAGACGAGATCTTAAGAGGATTGACAACCACCAGAGTAAAGCAATAGAAGAAGCAAAGAAAGCGGAATACTATAGACAAAAGGCAGATAACATTCAAAATCCAAAATCTATTGCTTCAAATGATCCTGAGGCAATAGAAAAGCTAGGGGAAAAGTTAGAGGAGATGGAAGAACTCAGAAAAGAATGGAAAGCTGAAAACTCTCAAGCAAGAAAACAAGGGCAGGATGCGCCACATCCACCATATGAATTTCAGAATCTTGGACAAAACATACGCAGAGTAAGAGAAAGGATTTTGAGACTCAAGGAAATTAGGCAAATTGAAGAGAAGAAAATAGTAAAAAATGGTATCACGGTCTTGATAAATCAGGAACTTAACCGTGTACAGATTTTCTTCCCTGCAATTCCCTCTCAGGAAATTAGAGCAGAGTTAAAACAGAATGGATTCAGATGGTCTCCACGGAACAAAGTATGGCAGAGAATGATCAGTTCTTACGCTATCCAAGTAGCCAAGGAGATTCAAAATTACGGAGGTGACTAAATGACTGTTTTAACCTTAGAAAGAAAAGCAGAAATCTCAATTGATACAGAAATATACTACATGCTACATGAGCTTGCAAGACAAGAGAACTGCACACCAGAGGAGTTTGTTGAGTATTTGATCTACAATCATCCTGACGCTCACGATATTCAGATTCAAGATAAAGTCATTTGGATCTGTACTTGCGGTTGGAGAACGAAATACATTGAAGAAGTCAGAGAGCACTTAGAGAGCTATCCAGACCACAGTTGTACAAAGTGTTTAGAATTCTAAGGAGGTATGAACATGGATATCATTAAAGGAACAATTGTCAAAAAGGGAGAAAATCTCTTTATAGACGATGAAGAGGTTGGCAGAAAGTATTTGGAAGACTGGCTATCAGATATCCTGGGGAGTATTTCTCCAGAACACAAGGCTATCGAAGTCAGATTAAAGCAGAGGTGTTAGAATGGACACTGAAGATTACATTGTCCTCTATATCATTGTGCTGCTTATTACAGTAGAAATAAAAGAAGCCTACAATCTCAGTATTTTAGAATTTATGGCAATCTTCTTCCTTCTTTCAATTCTAGGAGTCTTATTTATACACGGAGCAGAACGATTGTGGGTGTATTACCATGAATAGAAAGGTATATAATGGTATAAACTCTTCTGGAACCATGGCAGAAAGAGCAGAAAATGTTATCTTTCTTGATGACAACGATGTTCAGACGCTTCTTTTAGAAGGGAAAATTCAGGTTGATGGATTCACAATAGCGCATCTGAGAGGAGATCTCATTGAAAAAAGAGAAATCAGTGGAATTGGAAAACCAGGATTCTATCATATTCCTGTGGCCACCCTGGGAGATGAATTCTCTACTGCCTTTGTGGTTCCTGCAGAGAGGAAAAGTGAAGCAGGTGCTTCAATCAAAGGAGGCGATGAACAATGAATAAAGAGCAATTAATAAAACGTTTAGAAAATGAAAAGGATGAGAAGGATAAAGCCCTTCTATATATGGAAATTACTGCTTATATGGCAAAAAATACTCTCGGGTGGAAATCTCCAAATTTTCTAATTGATTGTAAAAGTAGATTTTTCGTTTCCGATGCTAGAACGTATGTATTAAGCTAAACTCAAAAGAATAATTCAATCAATCAATCAATTGGAAATGTAAGCTCTTACAGAGAAAACATGAAGCACCTGCTTCACAATTATTTTTAACACTATCTCCACTCTGCTTTTTCCATGAGCCACCCTCTCTTAATTTCAATCCTGCGCCCACCTGGAGTCCAATTTACTATGGTTTCACCCTTGTGAATACTTTCATATACCCAACTAACCAAACCCCATATTTGGCTTCTGAGAGCTTCCAGACAATGGGGCAATTAACTATAAAATGGAAATTCCTCTCAAGAAATGCCTACCATTCTCAACTGAAATTTCATCTATTTCTACACTACCATCTCCATTCTTGTCAATCCATTTGAGAATTAGAATATTATCCTCTTCGTTCAGAAGATTCCAATTTTCTTTTTCTGTAAGAAAGAGAGATCCAGCCAGTGTACCAAATTCACCTACTCCAGCAACTATGAAAGTATTTCTCCCCTTGATATTTTCAAAAGCAATTATACATACATCCTTTTCATCAAGTTCTTCTTCTAACAGATTTAAAACTATAGATCCAGCACTTATCTTGTATTTTCCATTTTCGAGGATGGCATTCAAGTCTAAAGATTCACAAATCCCTCCTCCCACTTCATTAATACCCGTACCTCCGATTATTATTAGGTTTTGAGTATCTATACTCTCACTGGCATACATGAAACCCGGTTTTTCAAAATTCCTTAGATAATACCCTAAACTCCAAGTAATGTTTCCAGCACTGATCAGATCCAGTTCATCTGAATCTTCTCCTAGAATGATTGCTGTATTATTTTCGAAATTTAAAAAGATTGGATTGTAAACCCCCTCTTTTTCTTTTTGTTGCCATTTAATCATGGTATTTTTCTTAGGTCTAACAATTATCTCATTTATTTGTATTTTTCCATCATCGTTACGGTCTTCCCACCCAAAGAACAGAATGGAGTCTTTCCTATGATATGACCAGCTAACAGGATTCATTAGGTATGCTGTTGCGACACTCAATCCTTTTGGTTCACTTTCAGAAATAATTAGGTAATCTATGTCATTACGGTGAAAAAGTCTCGCAATAGAAATGACATCCTCTTTCTTAATGCCGTACTCTTCACACACAATTTCAATTTCAGATTTATCTTTAATTTCATCAAATATAATACTATCTTCTGCGATTAGACAAATCAAGTTCTTTGAACCTTTTTTGGAACTTATGTAATCAAAGAAAAAATGTGGGCGATTAAAACTAGATACTCCCCATACCCAACAGATATCTACTACACTACCTTTATTCTCCTCATCAAGCTCTCTAGGTAAAACAAGGATCGAATCATAGGAGAATATTTCTCCAATTCTATTGAAAGTTATTTCGGAAGGTTTTCCAAAGAAATATGAACGGATAAAAATGGTAGAAGCAATTAAGATGACTGTGACAAAAGCAAAGGAAAAAAAGATTTTCCACCTCTTAGATAGGTTCCTTACTTGTATCCCCGAAGATGCTCCTTTGAATATTTCTGCCAATCGATCCCAATAAAGTAAGTGAAATGTTATTATAGCCAGAATGGAACCAAAAGCAGCTACAATAGAAAGTAGAACTGAAATGAAATCTCTAATAATAGCAATAATAAAGACAAGGATCACAATAAAAACAATTCCTCCCATTATCCAATTCTTTTTCATGTAATGAGTAACCAGGAAGAAGTTATAAAGTTTTCCCACAAAGAACATGAATAGGATAATACTTCAAATAGTAGTCCTCTCTCCAAGTGCATGATCTATTCTTTTTCCGATTTTACAGAATTCCCAAGCCCACAAGATAGGCAGCAAAATACTGATAACAAGCTGAAAAATTACGAAAAGTAATAGACCAATCAGGATCAAAAGTGTAAGAAACCCAGAATGCCCTCCGGGGGAACTATGAGTAGCCTCTATCCATTTTAATGCATCATTTACAATTTGATCTATTTCTTCCACGATTTTCTCATTTTTTGGATTAACAATTTCAGTTCTTAAAGGTAACAGAAAAATTAAAAAGCATAATCCAGCGAAAAGAAGAATTTTGAGCGAAGCAACCAATTTTATGCGAATGTACTTTACCAAGAAACTTCTTTTTGAAATTGAATGGGAATACTCAGAGTAAATTTTTAACCAAGCTTCTCCCCAAACTCCGAAAGCCCAATACGAAACAAAAGCAAAAATAGTAGCACAAAAGAATAAATATACACAAAAGGGCTTACTGAATACTGAAAAAATAAAAGTCATCCATCCAAGGCTAGTTATTCCCCCAAAAACAGTAGAATTGATAAAAATCCACTTTCTTACCTTTTTCACATCCTTTGTAATGAAAATTAGTAACGGAAATACCATTTCAAAACCAATGAGAGGAACCCATCCTAGTGTACTTCCTATGACAATTAGAATATCTTTTGTTCTTTCACCTAACAAATTACCACCTATTTAAAGGATGAAACCTTTCATACGTCTCCTTTTTATGTCTATCAGTAACATGGGTATAAATTTGAGTAGTAGACAAACTGGCATGACCTAGCAAATCTCTTATAACCTCAATACTAGCACCATTTTCAAGCAAATGGGTAGCAAAAGTATGTCTTAACGTATGAGGAGTTACTTTCTTTGTAATCCCTGCCTTTTTCACATACTTTTTCACAAGCAGCTGTATGGTCCGTGCAGTGATGGTAAAAATGAGACCATCTCTCCTTATATATGGATTAAGCAATTGAATAGTTTTATTATCTACATAAACAATTCTTTCCTTTTTTCCCTTCCCTTTCCTAATTTTGATTCTATTTTCTTCAATATCTCCCTTCTCAATGGTTAGTAATTCAGAAACACGCATTCCTGTGGCATACAGCAATCTGATTATAAGTAAATCTCTTTCGTTTTCAATAGAATTCAAAAGTCTTTCTATTTCTGCTTTTGTAAGACATTCAGGCAACTTTTCCTTTGTTTTGGGAAGTACAATATCAATATCTAGGTTCATGAATTCTAAGAAATTTTTAATACAGCTTGCATAAGTATATATCGTGTTACTGCTGCATTCTTCTTTTAAACTTAGTAAAAACTGTCTTATACCCTCCTCTGTTATTTCTCTTCCATTTAGGAACTTTATTAATCTTTTTATAAGGTATTCATAGTTTTTTATAGTATGAGATGAATACCCTTTTAAATGCATTTTTTGCATCAAATTCTTTAATGCGCTTTCAACATCCATGGAGCAATTAATTAACTACTGCTTATAAACTTTTATGCAAAAAACGAAGAAAACATGAAGCACCTGCTTCATCATTTCCCATATCTCATCAAAAATCTTAAATTATTTTCATTTTATATAGCATTTAATGAAAAGAAAGGCAGAAAGCTTTATAAATGGAATACAATTAATCAATTAACATGAGAGAAGCAACAACCTCAATGACAGTGCACATTAGTGCAAAGGAAAGATTTGAACGCCTTGCAGGAAACCAAGGGACAAGGACTCAACAAATGAACAGACTGCTAGATCAATATGAAGAATTGGAGAGACAATATGAGATCTTGCAAGACGAAAATGAAAAATTGAAAGAACTGAACGGAGGTGAAAAGCATGATTGATCCATGGTTCATTCAATTGGGTGCTGCGCTATTCTGTGGTTTATTCCTTAGTGTGGGTATTCCCATCCTGGTCCTTGCGTGGAAAATAGGAAAGCTAAGGGGGAGATTCTGATGATGATTTGGTCTCTACCCCGAAAGATTGGAGTAGTCTTAGGAATAATGGGCGCCTTTCTGTCGTTTTCAGCAGCATTAGAAAGGGCTACCCACATTGAAAATATCTTGGAAGGAATTTCAGATGTTCTTGCTCTAACCATCTTGGGTTTTATCTGTTGTCTGGTGTTTCTATTCAGTATTCCTACTCCAAAAGAGGTGAAAACATGAAAATTGACAGATGGATTCTGAGGAAGCTGAAAAAATTCTTCTGGGAGAAATTTAACCCGAATTGGTTTAAGATTCAGTGTATTGTCGGTCTGATAGCAGGGCCAATCTGGTGTGGATTCACAATCATGGATCTCCTTCATGCCCCATACTGGTCTGTGTCAATGAACTTGATAATCCTCAATGCTGTGTATTTCACAGGAAAGTTCCTGATTGGATTCTATATTCTTCTTGAATCTTCAAGATTGCTTTTTTGCCATTTCTGGCTCGGATTTACAGAAGAAGGAGATGATAACTGATGTCTAAATTGGATGAATTTCTCAAAAGGGAAGGAATAGAAGGATTTCAAGAACTTAAAATACCTGAAAGTAAAATAGCACTAATTACCTTAGTAGATGATGCAAAAGAACTGCAGAATAAACCTGAATTGACAAGAAAGGAAATAGTGACGGCTATTGCCAATTCTAAAATCTATGATGGCATCTTTGCACGTGATTGCACATTATATGTAGCAGTTATACCGAGGTGATAACTGATGTTTACAGCAAAGTTAGAAGCGAAAACCTGGAAAAAGATTATTCACGCTCTATATGGGATCATTGATGAAGCTGCAATAAGGGTGACCAAAGAAGGATTGAAATTCATAGCTATGGACCCTTCTCATATCAGCATGGTGGACTTTTGCATGGCAAAGGAACACTTTGATGAGTACGTAGTAACTGAGGAGATTTCCCTAGGTCTGGACATAGACGAAACAAGAAAGATCATAAACAGATCAAAACCTGATGATATTTTAACTGTGAAGACAGATGAGAATAGGATTACTTTTACTTTCAAGCAGCGAGACGCAGAAACAGTTCGCCGATTTGGATTACCTCTGATTGATATCATAGGCAGCGATGAAATATTAAAAATCCCGACCTTGGAGACTACTGCTACTATTAAACTTCCTGCATTTGTATTGAACGACTGTATAAAGGATGCAAACATCTTCTCAGACAATATTATCCTCAGAGCAGAGGAAAATATCTTTTTGACGAGAGCAGAGGGGGATTCAGGGAAGGCCATAACAGAAATCAAGGAATGGCTGGAATATAGTGTACAAGAAAAAGCACAATCAGCTTTCAACCTGAGCTATCTCACAGATATAGCCAAATCAATAGAAGATGAAGTCACCATCGATCTGGGAAATAAAATGCCCTTGAAACTGACGTTTACCTTAGACAATGCAGAGTTCATGTTCATACTAGCCCCCAGGGTAGAAAAGGAGTGATCTTTTGTTCAATCTATCAATTTCATTAAGCAAAAAAGGAGGTGCACAGAAATGGCAGGAATTGCCCCCACATTAGAAGATTGCGAGCAGTGTCAGCATATTAGAAAGTGCATGTTTGCTGAGTGGACAGAAGAAGACAGACTATCAAATTGTCCATTTGAAAAGGAGGTTAAATCATGAGCTTGAATAATACCACAATTGAATGGACTGATTTCACTTGGAATCCTTTAACTGGGTGCTTAAATAATTGTTCTTATTGCTATGCACGAAGATTAGCAAATGGAAGACTAAAAAAGAGATACCTTGAAAATGATCTTGTTCTATCCAGTACAGATTCTACAGATCCATTTTCTCCACGTTTTTGGTCTGACAGACTAGACGATCCTAAAAGAGTACCCAAGCATTTCAGATCCAGAAATCCATATCTCCCAGAAGGGTCTGCAATGGTCTTTACAGTGGATATGGGCGAACTCTTCGGACCTTGGGTTCCAAAAGAGTGGGTAAATAAAATTTTAGAGGTAACAAGGCAGTATCCACAGCACGTTTTTCAGTTTTTGACTAAATTTCCACAGACACTAAAGAATTTCAACTTCCCTTCAAATGCATGGGTCGGAACAACGGTCAATACAATAGACGATCTCATCAGGGTAAATATTTTGGCCTTTAAATGCGAAGCAAACCTCAAATATCTATCTATTGAACCTCTGCTAGGGGATATTCTCCCAGAGGGTAAAAACCTATTACCAGCATTAAAACTCATTGATTGGATCATAGTGGGAGCACAAACTGGAAAGGGGAGAAAAAAGAACTTTCCTAAGACTGAATGGGTACAAAATATAATCAGAGCAGCTGAAACGTATCAAATACTCATCTTCATGAAGGATAACCTTTTCCCTTTCATAAACTTAATGAAAGTTCAAGAATTTCCAGAAACGGAGGTAGTACAATGAAAGTGATTCGCAGATTCTTAGAACTTCTAATACGAAGGAAAAAGCGGAAAACCAAAAAGAAATGCAAAATAATCACACTTGATGAACTCACAGAGATATGTGGCTTTTTTAAGGAAGATTGTGATGAAAAGGAGATAGACGATATCTCAGGAAAAGAACAGGGAAATTGCTTAAGCTTTGCATGTCCCCTCGCTAATGCATTAGATCCTGATGATCCTTTAGATTTGAAATATTTCAGAGCTGCCAATGCTAATCCAGATGATTACAAAGGGGGTTTTGACGGTGACACATTAATGTTGGTCTGGAATCTCAATTTAAAGGAGGGTAAACCATGAAAAACAAACAAATTTTGACAGGTGAAGACTTAGAAAAATTAATCTATAAGGAAATAGAATGGGGAAAAAAGTACTTCAAAGATCTTAAAGCTGTAAATAGGCTAACAGGAAACAGGATAAAAAGGAAAATATGGTTAGGTCTTTACTGGCTTAGAGAATCAATTCTCAGCAAAATACCATCTATTTCATTTGTGTGGATTGTTATGACTTTTTGGTGTTATACACAACGTAATATTGACGATTTCTTCGTTTATGGTTTCGCTGGAGGTTTCGTTTTTTATTTGATCAATGTAATCATGATTTGTCCAGATAAAAGGCAATTAAGGGAGGTAACAGCATGAACAAATCAATCATAACTATTCTACTCATCCTCACCTCCTTTCTTTTTTCTTTTTGTGAAGCAGGTGCTTCAATAGAACTAAGAGAATTCTACCAGGATGGATCTAACTATATCATAACAGTCTATGCAAATCACGGCCCCTTGGAATTTTTTTGGAAGGGGCAGGAGGCAAATCAGGGAGCATATCAGCAGATAGGTACACTTCAAAGTCCAAATTACGGTAACCTATATCAAATCAAATGGGATATCACAAGTCTGGCAGATGGCAATTACACTATTCTGATACGGAGCACAGAGACGGAACTTGAACAAAATGTATCAATTAACAAAGCCCACTGGGAGATCTCTCCAATTCAATTACAATATCTGGGATCTGTCACTGCAAGGTATAAGGGAGATATTGAAGGGACCGTGGATGTCCACCCATCAGGGGGTACTTTAGCTCCATACAGCCAGTATTTTATCTTTGATAAACAGGATGAGCAGACTTTCAGAATTACAAGCCTTCAGATTCAGGAAAGTGTACTCAATTCAATTTTCTTAGAGCTTTACAGTCACGGTAGCAAATGGGGCACACTACACTACAGGATCAATGATGATATACTTGAAGTGAGAGTGATCTTTCCCTCATTTGCAGACTACAGACCAGGGGGATCTCAAGACACAGGGACCACAGAACCTGAATCAGAACCGCAACAACCATCACAGGATCTCTTGGATAAGCTCAGTGAGATTTCACAGAAACTTGATCAAGTTAACACACAGAATACTAACTTAACTCAAGAGATAGCAAATTTAAGAGATGATATCGCACAAAAAGATGGGAGAATCAAAGAGCTAGAGAATCAACTACAAACGAAGGACAGAGAAAAAGAAAAGATAGAAGAAGAAGCAGAAAATAACCTATTCTTATATGTAATTGCTGCAGGGGCAGGAGCAGGTATCGTTTATGTAATCCTTAGCAGAACTTCAAACATCCCATCAGCTTCTCAAAGGCAACCAAGGAAAGAATTTCTTGGCGGAAGACCGTATGAAGAAAGGAGAACTTATCGCACAGAGGAAGGAAATAAGATTCCTGCATGTGTATACATGGCTGCTCAAGAGCACAATTACAATCTTCTTAATCTATGGCAAGCTGTCGAAGACCGTAAAACTCAAGATCCAAATTTGACAACAGAACAAGCCTTGAATATAATCCTTAACGAGCAGGTGTCTGAAAATGGGACTTGAAGAATCTATACATGTGAAAATAGATTCAGAAATAAAAAACGTACTTACAGAAATGGCAGAAGAGGATGGAAGAGACCTATCTTCTTTCGTGAGACACATTCTTACTAGATTAACCAAAATGCAAAGACCTGCTCTCATTGCTGTAAATGAAATACTGAGAACAGGGGATGATGAACAAAAAGCGAAAGAGTATGCGCACCTCATTGTCATTCAAGAGGATGTTGAATGGGATAGACTCGCAGTAAAAAAAATCAAAAAAATAGTGAGGGGAAAAGATGATTGAAAAGATTTTAAAGAATAAATTGGTCATTTTAGGTATTTTGGGTCTTTTCTACTGGTGGAAACACGGAAAAATGGGAATTGTACAAATAGACAAAGTTTTGCTCATTGATTTGCTTGTTTTTATGATAATTCTTATTGGAGATGGGTATCAGAGAGCATGGAAATACGATTCACCCCAAGTGGTATCTCCTTCTTCTCACCATAGTTACGATGGGACTATATATCCAGCTGGCGAATATGTTCTCATTCAACTAGGTGGCATTCTAACAGATTGGAGGATGGAAGGAAAAGATGGAACGATAGTACTCCCACGAGATAAGGTCTTCCAGGGTGAAGGAGTAGTTATTACCCCTGTGGTAGTTGAAGAAACAGATCTGAGAGCCCTTCCACCCTCTGTATTTCAAAAAATCAGGAGAGAAGAGTCAAAGTTTAAACCACCTTACTATTATGGAACGTCCACAATATCAGCATGGACAACAGATCCAGACGAAGTGGCGCAAGTTAACCAAAAAATAGAAACATTGAACATGAGAATAAATTGGTATCAGGAAGAGTTCCCGCAGGCAGTTTCAGAAATTGATCATTACTTTTCGCACATGAAACGTACTGTAGAGGGAGATAAATTCCTCGCAAAGCTCAGATGGGGGAAAGAGGAAAATGAATAGACTAGTAAACCTCCTGAAACCGGCGAAAACTGGAAAATGGACAAAAGGCGCAGCACAAACATGGTTAGATGCCCATTCAGTTGAATTCATGTCCTTTATCCAAGGGACATACGATTTCTATGCTGTTCCAGATGCAGTCAAAAAATTCTATAACGAAGATCCTTTTCTCGGTGTTGAGAAAACCTTAGACTATATCACTCCGAACAGAATCAAGATCAAAATCATGAAGCACCTGCTTCAAGATTTGGAATTTGGACAAATCCTCTTCTTAGGTCAACAGCAATCAGGGAAAACCGTTATGATGTTTGTTGTTGCCAAATGGTATCATGAAATGGGGAGGAAAGTTGCCTGGCTAGGACCACCAGCTAATTTACCAGATTGGGTATCATTGAAAACCATAGATTACTACTCAGTTCCTGCAGACTGGGTGATTATCTATGATGAAGGAGCAGTCAGACACTCACACAGAAATGCTATGACGAAAGAATCAAGGGAATTCTTTCAAAATCTCCCTACTATTTCTCACAATGATCAAATCCTCTTATATTCTTCTCAATCAAGCAGGATAACAGATGTTATGAACACAATTCTATTCCAGATGTTAATCTGCAAGAGAATGACAGGAGCACAGTTAAAAACAGAAAGAACAATCATAAAAGACCTTGCAGATTGGATTCCTCAGACTGTTAATAAAGCAATTACATACGTGAGAATGGAGACAGATCCATTTATCCAGTTTACAGTGTTAATACCTCTTCCTCTATGGTGGGAGAAGGAATTCAGCAAATTATACAGAAAATTTGACAGAGAAGAGGATGCAATCAATTATGCTCGTCAATTATTTGAGATTATGGAAGGACAGCCCGATGTAATTAGAAGAATTCAAAAAGAATTAAAAAGAATGCGTTTTGAACGATCTAATGACTATTGGGCAGATGTTCTGAATATAGAGTGAGAATATGAAAACAGCTTATTCAAAGTATAATCTCATGAAATTTCATGTTTTAAATATTTTAAAAGATCAAAAATGGAAATGGTGGCATGATATTTATAAAGCTCTACCTTTAGAACCTAAACCGACTCCTGATTCTTTTCAAAAGTATATACGCCGTCTCTACAGTTATGGAGATTATCAAACGTATATTAAAAGAAGAAAACAGTATAGAAAATATAAAAAGAGAACTTATGTCCTTAGAATGAGAAAAGGGAGAAAAGTTTATTACAAAATATCCAACAGTGGGTTAAGAATCTATCAAAAACTACACAAATCAACTACTTTGAGAATATGACCTTTTCATGAAGCACCTGCTTCACAGCTTTGCGAGAAATCAGATTCAATTTTTGACAGAATTATTGCGATATTCTCAATTCTCGTGTCACGTTGTGACATCTAAAAAACCAATACCGGACATCTTGTTATATAGAAATGCCTTATTTTGCACGTGTAACATTGTTCTACTCAACTATATAAACTCCTCACACACTCGCTCTTCTCAAAAAAGGAGTGAGATATAATGATAGTTGCAGGGTACGAAATCGGTCTTGCAGAAGTGATCATTGGTATAGGTGTGATTGCACTCGGCGGTGGCATTGGACTATATAAGTTACCCTTTTCTAAGAAATTCCTCTTTGTTGCAGGTATTTGTTTAGCAGTGGGCGGAGCTTGGTACGGTGGCTACATTGGAGAAGGTGGAGTTGATACTGGAGAAGCTGATACTGGTACAGGAAACTACATCACAGAAGGGATCACAGGAGAGGTATCTCTTCGGAATGCTGAGGATTCTACTGCCATTGCGTCAGAGAGTGTGAGTCTCTATGAAGAAGAAACCTCTCTCTTGGATATTCAAGCTGCGAAAGCAACACCTTTGCAGACAGTCACAACCGATGCAAATGGGGTGGCGTCCTTCGCTGGTTTAGATGTAGCGAAGTATGTAGCAGCTTTTTCTGGCGATGAATCAGCCTTTGATGGTACACACTATATGGCGACTGCTAAGACTGTGGAAGTAAGGAAGATCAGTGTACTCGAATCAGATGAGACAGTAACACTTGGGACCCTTTACGTAAAGAAGCTGGGGGATGTGTTCTATACCATCACAGCTACCAGTGCCTCAGAATCATCCTCAGGGGGTGTCAATGCTGCAGCGACAATCACGGAGTCTACTACAGATGTCGGTACAACTGTTCACGTGACCATATCGTCAAATACTGACAAAGCTTGGCTGACAGACTCAGGATATTACAACCGAGTCTATCTAACTGATGTTTTCACAGACAACGGTGACGCTAACACAGACATTGAACTCTCAGACTGCCGAATGAACAGTTCAAGCGGTCAGAATATCACAAAGGACTCCAGTGCTTCATACTACGTTGACGTAACCAGTTCTGTAATGAAGAACACAACCAAATCGCAGAATCAGACCTTTTCATTCACTATCTGGGTTGCTGACCTGGGCGATATCGGAACTACAGCTGATACGTATGCCATCACTTTCAAGTTCACGTTGATTCGCAAGGATACGACAAATCAGACCATTCTGCAAGACAGTGGACTGGCAATAACCATAACTCAGGCTACTTAGAGCTCAGGAGGTTGGTTAAAGATGAACAAAAAACGTATTCAGGCCTTCCTGGGCATTTCTTTTATTTTATTAGCGATTGGCTTTGTACTTGCGCCTTTATCAGTGACATTATACGTTGATAGCTATGGAAACTGGGAATGGGAAGAGTACTTTGATACAGATAACTATATTTATCAATCAGAATCATTCAGAGACATTCACTTTAGTAATCAAGGGTTATGCGCAATAGGCGACTGTGAGAAAGATGAAAATGGAGTAAGCGGAGTTTACGGATCTATAAGCTACAAATTTACCAGTGAAACAGAAATTACAAAAGCAGTTTTAGATATTTCATTGTTTTCAGAGTCTCAACAGTGCGCAACCAAAATCTTACTGAATGATACAGAGATAGAAATGTTCTACGGTGAAAAGACTATTGATATAACAAATAAAGTTCAGGGAGATACTCAATTTACTTTAACGCTTCAATTCTGGGCTGCTGATTGTCTCAAACCAAAAGACCTCTACGTTCAGCATGTCAAAGTTGCCGGAACTTCAGAGATCCCAGAACCTGATCCTGAACCTACCTGGATTCCTCCAGATGATAACACTGTACCAGGACCTCAGAAAATCTACTATCGTTTAAGTGAGTACATTAGAAACGAGGAAAACGGCTCACTCTATCGACATTTAGCCAGATGTCTACACGGCTGGCTACATCTGTTAAAAAGCACAACAGGAGTGGTAATATGACTTCATTCAATGTAAATAAACTAATTCCAAAAGATCCAAAAAGAATAATCGTTTACCTTGTTGTATTTTGCTTGATCGGTTATATGGCATGCCCATTATCCGTTCAACTTTCACCGGTTGACTGGTGGGAGCAATACGATATGATATGGTATGCAGATGACTATTCAACAGATCAGTACACGCAGGATGCAGATTTGCATGAGAATGTGTATAGAACTTCAGATGGCCTTATGGGAGCAGGTCCCGGCCAGGTGTACGGTAAATTGATCTATACGTTTACAACCAAAGACTGGTTTATAGAAAAGGGCCGTCTTGGTGTGATTGCTGAATCAGCTAGTCAGACATGTGCAATAGATGTGTATATTGCTAATCAATTAGCAGGGAGCTTTAACGGTGCGAAGGAGATGTTATTTTGCACTGCTGATAATTTGCCATCGATAGACGATCCAAGACAGTGGATTTTAATTCCAGATGATCAGAGTGTTCAAATCAAGCTTATCTTTTTCAGTAATTCAACTGATGGTGAAAAAGACCTCGTTTTGAAGCAAATCGAATTCAGTGCAAGGGTTCATCCATCTACTCCAAGCGGAGAGGAAACAGGAAGTCTAATAGGATACGTAAAGGATCAGATAACGAAAAGTCCTATTCAGGGAGCAAAAGTAGTTTTATCAGATAAATCAACTGTTACAGACCAAAATGGCTACTATCAAATCTCAAACATCAAACCAGATACGTATACTGTCAGAGTAACTAAATCAGGGTACAAAGACAAAGAAACTGCAATCACAATAGTAGAATGCCAAAATGATAATGGATGTAACCAGTATGACTGTTATTTGGAACCCTCTGGGGTTGCATCAGGATTAGCAACACTAGAGGGATACATAGCTCATGAAAGTGGAGATCCTATTGAAGGCGCAAACATCGGTCTAAATCTCGGCTTGGTAACACATTATCAAGATTTTACAGATTCAGATGGATACTATAAAATGGAAAATATTGAACCTGGGGCCT
>Ga0209635_10001080_pt1 | contig 19920 bp, 19 predicted proteins | sample DeeMarSWOR230_32_FD_187463 | JGI IMG/M metagenome (GOLD analysis project Ga0209635, IMG submission 187463) | Marine sediment microbial communities from White Oak River estuary, North Carolina - WOR-2-30_32 (SPAdes) (version 2) | ecosystem: Environmental > Aquatic > Marine > Intertidal zone >...
TTGGTGGGACTACGGATACTGGATCACAATTATTGCCAACAAAACAACCCTTGCCGATAACGGCACGCATAACAGTACCCAGATAGGTCGGATCGGGCGCATGTTCCTTTCAACAGAGATAGAAGCCATTGAAATCCTGAGAGAATTCAATGCAAGCTATGTTGTAGTCTTCACAACCTTCGATCAAAATGGGGGTGACGTGGGATGGGCCGACGAAGGAAAGTGGAGATGGATGGCACGTATTGGTGAATTAGATGACAACTCCTTCGGAAACTTGACCCTTGGCATAGATTGGGTAGATAAGAACGGGGATAATCAACGACAAGAGGATGAACTGATACCAAACGCGAAGGGAAACAGCACGGTTATATACAAACTGATGCATTATGGAAGAGATGTAATTCTCAACGGCTATTCAACAATTGAACTGGAACACTTTATGGGACCGACCGAAGGATATTTCTCACAAAAATCTGGCTCCGTCAGACAGTATGGAAATGCGATACCTCTTGTGTGTGTATATAAAGTCAAGTATGATTGATTGTACGCACTGGTGTTGTAGTCTCTATCCGTCTATAGCCCTTAAAAAAATAGTTGCGCAACCTTCACTTAAATTCGTTTGATTTTTTTAATCTTTATTATGCGCACAGTCTCTTCTAGGATGGACTTCACCAATGATTTGGTCTCCTTGTCGATAAACGTCAGCACAGTAAGGTATATGACTGCTCCTAGTGAAGTAAACGCTACTGTTATTGATAGTCTTGTGGGGTGCGGGATCACCAGTAGCACTGTTGCCATAGCGGTGGATGCCAGAATATACTTGGAGACGCTGTTCCAAGAGAAATTGAAGACTAGACATTTACGGGCAATGAGGTATTTGACTATTAGCATGGCTGAGCTTGCAAGCAACGTGATCAGGGCGAGGCAAGTGGCAGCTTCTAAAGACGTTTTTGCGATGGAGGTTAAGACGAAGAATGTTGCCGGGATGGTCACAGCTGATTGGATGTACGATAGGGTGAAGAGAAGGAATAGACGACTCTTTACGAGCTTTCGGAATGCGATTTTCGCCTTAACGTCAACTCTTTCGGTGCCTAACACAACAGTGTCAAAGACTTGGGACAAAGTTAAACATAAAATGTTTATTGCCAACAGAAGTAGAACAGGCCTTGCCTCAGCGAAATCTACCTTTAAAATTATCAGGTAGGAATCAGACAGAACCATGAGTCCGATAGTCATAGGGATGGCAAACATCATAACTAATCTGAGAGATGCGGATACGTCTTCGTTGCTACTTCCAGAGAGAAGTCGTGGGTAGAGGGCAAACGCCAACAATGAGGAATAGCTGATTATGTTGGTGAAAGTTGCGGCTGCTCCGTAGTATGATCGCGCCAGTTCACCTCCATAGAGGAATAATAGGATTATGGGAAAAGCTGCTATTCTGTTGCCGACTATGTTATAGATGTTGATTGGTGCGGCTTTGAGCCATTTCCTTAGGTAGCTCCACTTGGCGCTTTCCTTGAGTTCCACCGCAGTGAGTTTTATGTAGAACGCGATTCGAATGGCGTATGAGATAATAATGCTATAGAGCGCTCCCTGCAAACCCAATTTGAGCTGTAGAATTAACGTGAAGCCGAGAAGGACCTTACATACCTCGAATATGAGTAGAGCGTATCCGATGGTTTGAGGTTGTTTAGCGTGTAAAACTGCCTGCAAAGCAGATGTTATGTACGGTTCAAATATTTGAGCTGACGCGATAGTGTATAAAATCGTGTAGACACTGCTAATCTGTAGAACTGATAGAATGATTGGGATTAACGCCAAGTATATAGAAGTCGCCGCGACGGATATGAATAAATTGGCAATGAACCCTGTTTTTGCTGATCCAGAGCGCTCCCTAACTATGAAGCGGGTTGCCCAGAATGGTATGACACCACTGAATAGGATAAAATAGTTGGTAAGGTCGCTGATGTTTCCCCAAATTCCAAACTCCTCGGTTGAGACATTCCTAGTGATCATAAGGACGAAAGCGAGTCCAGTTGCTACGCTAAGAACGTTAGACGCAAAAATTATTAGTCCTGCGTATCTGAGCCTTACGTTGCTCTTGACCATGCAATTCACGGCTTATCGCTTGATGAGTCTTCTTAATCGAGTTTTGTAAGGAGGTATATAAACTGTGGGAGGCGTTAAGGCAGTTGATACAATCCCTGTTTCCCGCGTGCACAATAGATTCTTCCGATTTTTAACTGCAACCTAGCCTAATTTTCGAACTGCTACGCGCGCGCATACGAAGAGTGGACCTGTTTCAATGCTGAGCAGCCTAGAAAGGGATAGGATAAAGTCTGAGTATCTTAGCCGAACTTCGTCTTCAGCCATATGATTCGCAGCTTGTGTTCAAGACCGAATTTTTCTTGACATCGCCGCGCGTTTATGACATAGCATGCACTATATAAGAGATATGAGGCAATTGGCGCGAGCATGGTCGTCACCTATTTATAAGAGGATTGAACTTATTTTTTAGACAAATGGGCACTCAGAGATTGAGCAGGAAGTGATTGAAGTATGATCCAGCGGAGAAAGAAATGGATTTGATCCAAATGTCTGAAGAGAAAGAATCAAAATCTAATTCCTCTAAATTGGATGGAAGTACTGTGTTAGTTACGGGAGGAGCAGGTTTTATAGGGTCTTCTCTGGTAAGGCAGCTTGAAAAGAAAAATTGTAACATCATTGTATTGGATAATCTTGTAGCAGGGACCCAAGACAACCTTAATGGAACTAGGAGTTCACTCATTGAAGGAGACATACGAAATAGAGAGCTCCTAAGAGAAATAATGAAAATTTATGCCATAGACTACTGTTTCCATCTCGCTGCAGAACCATACATCCCTAAAGGACATCAATACCCAGAAAAAATGTTCCAAACAAACACTGTTGGAACATTAAGAGTGTTAGAAACTTGTAAGATAGCATGCATGCACGTAGGGCAGTTAGAATGTTTAAGTAAGTTAAAGTGATAGGTTGTTAGAAATGAGATATATAGATTGTCCACTAGGAGTTTTTATTGACCGATACAAGAAAATATTAGAAGAACCCATTGATGTTCTCATGTGCACTCTTGACGCTGTAACCTTCCTAGAAAGATGTCTACACTCAGTTTACAGAGAAATACCTGTCAGGAGACTACTTGTATGCGATGGAGGGTCTAAAGACGGCACAATTGAAACACTTAAGAAGTATCCAAGAGTAAAGGTTTTCATTAGACCTGATATTAGGACTATGGGAAAGGCGTTCGAATTTCTTTTCTCTCATGTTGAAACTGAATGGTTTGTGCTCATAGATGCTGACATCGAACTCTCTCCCGGATGGTATGATAACATGTGTAAGTATGAAACCCAATACGATTTTTTCGGGTGTAGACGTGTAAATGCTTATCACCTTTATAGGCATGACCCCGCTTCAACAGACATCAATGCTAGGCCTCTTGATTTTTGTCATTTTGGGCGTAGGGAAGCAGTTGAAAAATATAAATGTGATGATGATTATGTTTGGAGAATTGTAGATTACTACCTTAGACAAGAAGTTGAAAAGTCCGGTTATAAATGGGGAAAAATCCCTTCCGTTTATCACATTCACCACGAAACGGAACGAATACCTTACAAATCAGATGAAGAAAAGAAATATTCCAACGTAACATTCCAGTTTAAAGGACCAAAAAGGATAATTATTGACAAAGAAAAATGGGAGGGCGTCCTGCGAAACCAAGCTAAGGGAATAGTAAAATACCTTGATCCAGAGCATCCGTTAATTAGGAAAAATAGAGGCTTCGACGAGTTAATAAAAATGCTTGATAAAGATTGGATAATGAGAAACGGACCAAAATGGATCAAAAGGTATTATTCTGTGAATGCATACTTTGCACGTATACTTCGAAGAATAATTCCGCGTGGAAAGATTAGAGATATACTTTCCTCGCTATATAAGAAACAGAGATGACGCGATTAAATGCATGCATGCATGATTTGTGATGATCTCACTACTCGAAAAAACTGTAGAGTATGTGGTTCAACCAACCTAAAACCAGTTCTTTCGTTAGGTATCCATTATATTTCAAACTTCATAGATTCTCCAGACCAAGAGAAATATGCAGCTCCTCTCGAATTGATTCTATGTAACAAATGTAGGTTATTACAATTGAAACACACTGTTCCAGGGGAAGTATTATACAGGAAATACTGGTACAAAAGTGGCATCAACCAAACTATGAGGATGGCACTTGCAGATATAACCGATAAAGCTGAGAAACTTGTTGAACTTTCTTTAGGTGACATAGTTGTGGATATAGGATGCAACGACGGAACCCTACTTCGATCTTACAAGTCCAACGGCATAACATTACTCGGTTTTGAACCCGCAACCAACCTCGTTAAAGAGGCCAAAGTCGGTACTACAATTATCATCAACGATTTCTTCAATTATCAAGCATTCGAAAAAATGTGTGGAAGCGAAAAAGCTAAAATCGTTACAGCCATCGCGATGTTTTATGATTTAGAAGACCCCAACAAGTTCGTTAGGAACGTTGTAAAGATGCTAGACGATGACGGAATATTAATAATTCAAATGAACTATTTACTGTCAATGTTACAGAGTAACGCTTTTGATAACATATGTCATGAACATTTAGAATACTATTCGCTGCAAACACTTGAATACCTGCTAAACATGCATGACTTGAGAGTATTCAATGTTGAACTGAACGACCTGAATGGAGGCAGTTTTCGCGTATATGCAAAACATAAGAATTGTAAAAAATATCCAGTTAGCGAAAACGTAAACAACCTTAGAGAACGCGAAGAAAAGGCGGAATTAGATGACTGCAAAACTTATAGTGAATTTGCAAAAAGAATCCGTGACTTAAAAGCTAAGACTTATGGTTTTATTAAAAAAGAAGTGGAGAAAGGCAAAAAAATATATTTGTATGGAGCTTCAACAAGAGGAAATACGCTTTTACAGTTCTATAAGTTGAATAATAAACTAATAAAAGCAGCAGCGGAAAGGAACCCGCGTAAGTGGGGCAAGATGACGATTGGTACTCAAATTCCAATAATCTCTGAAGAACAGGCTAGACGAGAAAAACCAGATTATTTTCTTGTTCTGCCTTGGCATTTCATTAAGGAGTTTAAGGAAAGGGAAAAGGAGTATCTTGATGCTGGAGGAGAATTCATAGTTCCTCTTCCCAAATTTGAAATAATTGGATAAGGGGGAAAGACCTTGCAAGAGGATTTTGAAGTGCCTATGAGCAAACCTGACATTACTGTGGATGAAATTGAGGCAGTAGTATGCGTTCTCAGAAGCGGTTGTGTTACCCCAGGTAGAGTGACGGAACAATTTGAAACGCGCATGCATATAAAAGACGTTGAGTGCATATTCAATTTAGTGGCTGACATGGGAGGTAAATCAAGATGAAAAAGGCGTTAATTACAGGTATCACAGGTCAAGATGGTGCATACTTGGCTAAGTTTCTCTTAGACAAAAAATATGAAATATATGGAACTTACCGACGTTTAAGCACACCTAATTTCTGGCGTTTAGGATATCTTGGAATATTTAACAAAGTAAATCTTATTCCAGCTGATTTGAGTGATACAAGTTCAATTGTTGAAGCTTTAAAAATTTCAGAACCAGATGAGGTTTATCACTTAGCAGCTCAGAGTTTCGTTGAGGCAAGCTTTGAAACTCCAGTTTCTACAGGAGATGTTACTGGTTTATCTATGGTCAGAATAATTGAAGCTATTCGACAAAACTGTAGAGACACCAAAATTTATTTTGCAGCAACAAGTGAGATGTTCGGTAAAACTGGTTTCATCAAAGGACGAAAAATTCTCAACGAAAATGACGTTTTTCATCCTGTAAGTCCTTATGCTACCGCTAAACTTTATGCTTATTGGATTACACGAATATACCGAGAAGGATACGGAATATTTGCGGTTAATGGTATACTTTTTAACCACGAATCACCGCTGCGAGGTCTAGAATTTGTAACTAGAAAAATCGCAAATGAGGTTGCAAAAATATCGTTGGGCCTAAGTAGAGAACTCAATCTCGGTAATTTAAATACAAAACGAGATTGGGGATATGCCCCAGAATACGTTGAAGCCATGTGGATGATGCTTCAAAATCAAGAAGCTGAGGATTATGTCATTGCAACAGGCGAAGCACATAGTGTAAAAGAATTTGCTGAAAAATGTTTTAGTATTGTTAAGCTCGATTGGCAAAATTATGTGAAAGTTGATAAGCGTTTTCTGAGACCTTTAGATATTCCAAGTCTTGTGGGAGACTATTCCAAAGCTGAAAAAGAATTAGGCTGGAAACCAAAAATAAAGTTTAACGAATTAGTAAAAATCTTGGTTGCAGAAGAGATTAGTCGGTGGGAAAGATGGCTTAATGGAGAACGGTTTCCATGGGATGCACCAAACTATCCGAGCGAATCCAAAATCCTTACAAGAACATTAAGAATGTAAATGATTGTTGATAATCATGAAAGGGCTTACATACATTGCACAACCCAACGTTCCAGAAGCATATCCATCTTACCATAAAGGTGAAGTCACACCTGTTATGAAATGGAATGAATACTGATTGCATATTAAAGAAAAAGGCACAGAGAAGTTTTGGCATTTTAATAATTGCAGAACCACGAATGCCACGCACACTCGCATGTACGGTTGGTTTGGCATGTTTGCATTAGTAATTAGTAAACTATTTATGAGAAATTGTTTTAAGTAAACGCGATGAACGTTTGGAGGGAACGAGAATTCGGAAGTTAATCATGACTGCATGCATGCAAATAGATGGCGAACCCGTAGGTTCTGCTTTGAAAGACGCTGAAAGCTGCTTAGGGAACGAAAAACCATGAAAGTGCTTGTTACTGGCGGAAAAGGTTTCATCGGTTCGCATCTGGTGAACTATCTTAGAGCAAAGGGACATTGGGTTAGAAGTGTGGATATGAAAAAGGATTGTTTCCTAAAAACTAACGAGAACAGTTTTGTTCAGGAAGACCTTAGAACGCCGGAAGTAGCAGATTATGTTGTGAAAGATGTTGACTGGGTTTTCAATTTAGTGGCTAACATAGGTGGCATAGGGTTTATCACTTCGGTTAAAGCGGATGTGATGCGAGATAATGTTAGGGTCAATACAAACATTTTGGAGGCGTGTAGAAAAAACGATGTTAAACGGCTGTTCTTCTCATCTTCTGTTTCTGTATATCCTCGAGGCTTACAGTTAAATCCTGAAGTGAAGCCACTTAAAGAATGCGATGCCTTTCCAGCATACCCTGATAGTGCTTACGGCTGGGAAAAGTTGTTTACTGAACTGATGATGCAAGCTTATCATGAGGATTATGGTTTAGACATTCGTATAGCACGTTTCCACAACATCTATGGCCCGTATGGAACTTATAAAGGAGGTAGAGAAAAGGCTCCAGCTGCACTGTGTAGAAAGGTTGCTGAAACTCCAAACGGTGGAACAATAACTATTTGGGGTGACGGCGAACAAACAAGAAGTTTCCTATACATCGATGATGCGGTAGAAGCGATTTACAAATTCATGCAAAGCGATTATACTGAACCGTTAAACATTGGAAGCGACGAGCTGATAAGCATTAATGAACTTGCAGATTTGATAATTGAAGTTAGCGGTAAACACTTGATGAAACAACACGATTTGTCCAAGCCTCAGGGTGTTCGCGGAAGAAACGCAGACTTGCATCTGATTGAAAAGGTGCTTGATTGGAAACCTACAATATCGTATCGAAAAGGATTAATGAAAACATACCGTTGGATTGAAATGATGATAGGTCAAGAAGTAGAAGTGAAAAAGAAGAAGCTGTAGATGTAATAATACCTCTTATGAATACAAATGAATTATGGGAAAAGAATCTTTACTCATTTTATAGAGAAATTCCAATTAACCGATTACTCTCGGCCAATGCGCGTGTAGAAATGATTGAAGTATTATCGACATCACTAATTGAGACTAAACATTACCGACGGATAACTTCCGAGTTTGAAGAGATGTGGAGGAGATTGGACAGGCATAGATATGAGATTGATGTCGTTTTAGGTAATGGTAGACTCTTCACTGGATTAAACGCATTCTCCCGCAAAGTATCTCAATTAAAGAATCTACCTGCCCAATCAAAATTTGAGGCATTTTGGAAACTGTTCTGTCGATTTTACAGAAAGAAAAGTAAAAAGTTCACAAGTGATATCTTGTTACAAAGTAACAGGCTGTGGTCAATTAGATACTGGGAATATCCTTGGACTATAACAAATTCACGCCTTACAAAGCGAATGAAAATACTCGATGTTGGGTCGGGCTGGTCATTGTTTCCTATGTATTTAGCCAAACATGGGCACCACGTTGATGCCACTGATACTAATAAAGAACAGATGACTAAAATCAGCCCCTTCTTGGCGAGGATTCAAAAGGTAGAAATCAACTATCGTGTTCAAAATGTTACCCAACTAGATTACGCAGGTGATACATTCGACAGGGTCTTCTGTATATCTACGTTAGAACACATAGAAGAGGAGATAGTGAATGGTCAACATGTAAATTACCACAGCCGCAACTTAGATATAATTGCCATATCAGAGATGCTGAGGGTTTTGAGACCAGGAGGCCTCTTGGTGATAACGGTTGATTACGGTGAAAACCCATCCGATAAGAGGTCATATCGGCTTAGAGACATCTATAAAAGATTACTATATCCTTATCAGCATTTGCTATTGAATAATGACAAACCCGCCATCAACTGGCATAAGCATTGTTCAGAGATCATTCGATTATGGGAGAACAAATTTCCGTTTCTCAAGCATGGAGTTGACAGGTCATCTATAGGTATCATTTTGGAGAAGAAATAGGTAACATTAGGAGAAAATATGTAGTTGCAAAAGGGGATATTTAGGATAGGCGCTAGAGTATTTAGACTGTATGGAAAAGGCTTTTTGGGGTTATACCCTATATCACGTTCATTCTTTCAAATAAATCTCATTTTTTATTCTTTTTATTTCTTCTAATTTTTCTTTATAATTTCTATTGACTTCTGCTCTTGTGTTTTCATCTAAATCTAACTGCACACATTTTTGATTTATTTTTGCGATTTGAGGATTTCTATCCAAATAATCTATTACATTATGTAGATTAAGCACCTTTTCAAACGGCACATAAGAGTAAATATTGTTAATTAATTGATAATCTTCATCATAATCTAACGTAAATCTCAATTCTGGTCTATTAAGCTTGCCTTCAACTTTAATTGTTTTAACATCAAAAATCTCTGGTTGATCTATTAGGCATCCCCAGATCTCCGTATCTACTATAGTTTTTACCTTGCAAACTGTTTCTAAAGCTTTAACCTTCATTCCGTAAGTGGCAACACCCAAGGGAAGTCCCTCCAATTTTATAAAGTCGTAATGATTTCTTTTGATTTCGTTAACAATTAAGTTAGAATAATGAATAGTTATGAGGGGATTGTCTGCGGTGGTTCCCAAAAAGTAATCTAAATCAAAAATTTTTGCGGCATCCAAAAGCCTCTTTAAAACATCCTTTTCTTCGCCATTGAAATAATAAATGCTGTTCTCTTTTGCAATATCAACAAGGGCTTTGTCTTGTGTATTAGTAGATGTGCAAAGTACTATTTCTGAAATATCTTTTATCTCTTTTGCTCTATCTATTATTCTTTCAATAACAGTTTTACCGTTTAAATCTTTGATTATTTTTAATGGTAATCTTGTTGATTTTAATCTTGCTGTAATCAAGAAACCTATTTTCATTTTTATTAACCTTTGGCCTTCTTTACATGTATAAAACTTTCTAAATCAACTTTCTTAAACTCATATCTAACTTTACCAAAATCTATTATTTCATCTTTTTCTATATCTTCTGTGGTTTCTAAACCAATTAACTGCAAAAATTGATATTGTTTTATAGGGCTTTCTTCTTTTGTTCTTTTAAACCAAAGATTGTTAAAAGTGAGTTTTTCACCTTTTTTTATATCTTTTTTTGCTACAATTGCTTTTTTCATTGGACCTGTATTGCCGTATTTCAATTCTGATTTTGCCATCTTTAAACTGCCATCACCATAGACCGCCAAGGCTAATTTCATCAGCTCTTTTATTCTATACATTTTTTCTTTACCGACTGCGGCATGATAATCTATTCGTTCTTTGCCATAATCAGGTGTATAGTGCTTTTCCAGAATATTTAGTCCAATCATAGCGCCCATGATGCTGATGATTTCATTATTTGAATCATCAAACGCTGTGTGGTCTGCGTATCCGATTGGTAAATTGAATAGATCTCTGATTCTAAGAATCTTGGATAGATTAATATCCATATATCTAGTGGGATAGCCTTGAAATCCATACATCAGTATGATTTCGTTCTTTCCCTTGCTTTTTAAGAAATCAACGGCGTATGCAATTTCATCAGTCGTTGAACCACCAATTCCTAAAATAACCGTCCCTTTAAATTTTGCAGATTTCTTGAGCAAAAAATAGTCATTCAACCCTGAAGAGTGAATTTCTACAGAGGATACATTCTTATTGTTTTCAATAATATATTCTAAACTTTCAACATCATTACATAAAGCTATCACATCCAGTCCTTTTTCGTTTGAAAAATCGATAATATTGTCCCACTCCTTTTCATTAAAAATCCATTTTTTCAATTTCCCCATTAAGGGGTGATTCTTCTGCATATAACTTTGCGGATTCAAAATTAAATGAAATTTAACAGCGTCAAGTTCAAGTTCAGAAATATCATCTATCATTCTGCATAGATAGTTAATGTCCCCTTCATGGTTATACGCAGTTTCTCCTATTATATACGGTTTTTTAAAATCGATATTCATGATTTAGCTTCCTTTAGTTGTTGTTCAATGGGCAAACGTAACTAATATTTCCTCATAAATTAAATATTTTGATTGAGTAATTATTTATTCAGTCCAATGTTGGTAGGAGCCTCATGAAGAAAGTAAAGATCGAAAATAGGTGGATCGGTAATCTAGAACCCGTTTTCATAATAGCTGAGGCAGGCGTGAACCACAATGGCGACGTTAGATTGGCCAAGAAATTGGTCGATGCCGCAAAGGATGCCGGATCAGATGCTGTTAAATTTCAAGCTTTTAAAACAGAAAGGGTTGTTACAAGGTATGCTGAAAAAGCAGAGTATCAAAAAGAAACTACTGGTCCAAATAAGTCGCAGTATACCCTGATAAAAAGGTTGGAGCTTAAAAATGAAGAAATCAGAGAATTATACAACCATGCCAAAAAAAATAATATCCTTTTCTTATCTTCAGCATTTGATAAAGAAAGCGTTAATTTATTAGACAATTTGGGGGTTCCAGCGTTCAAGGTTCCATCTGGAGAGATAACTAACTTTCCTTTGCTCCGACATATAGCTGAAAAAAAGAAGCCTATAATTCTATCGACGGGTATGAGCACAATAGGTGAAATAGAAGAAGCTTTAGAGGTTATTAGAGAAAAGGGAGTTGAAGACATTGTTCTACTTCATTGCGTAACTAGTTATCCAGCAAAAATTGAGGATATAAATTTAAGGGTTATTGAAATGTTAAGGCATAAGTTCAAGCTTCCAACAGGCTTTTCCGATCACACACTTGGAATCACAACACCAATAGCTGCAGCTGCGCTGGGCGCTGCACTCATCGAGAAGCATTTTACCTTAGATAAGACTTTACCAGGCCCAGATCATAGAGCGTCATTAGAGCCACATGAATTAAAAGAGATGATAAGAGCCATTAGGACTGTAGAAAAAGCGCTAGGTGATGGAATAAAAAGGCTTACAGAAGATGAGGAGCACATTAAAAAAGTTGTGAGAAGAAGCATTGTTGCAAAGGTAGAAATTCCAAAGGGAACAGTAATCACCGAAAAAATGCTGGATTTCAAAAGACCTGGTATTGGAATTGAACCAAAATACCTGAACGGAGTCATCGGAAAAAAAGCGAAGAGGGACATAAAGCCTGATGAATTGATCACCTTCAAGAAACTTGTGTGATGATATGAAAAAAATAGCTGTGATAACTGGAACCAGAGCGGAATACGGTATATTAAAGTCAGTGTTAAGGCAAATAGAAGCTAATCCCAAGTTAAATCTTTCACTCATTGTTATCGGAATGCATCTCTCAGCTGAATTTGGATATACGGTCAAGGAAATTGAAGAAGACGGCTTCAAAATTGACGCAAAAATAGATGCGCTGCACGGCAAAGACACTGGGGGAGCGATGGCGAAAAGTATTGGAATATGTATGGCGAGAACAGCTAGTGCGTTAGAGAAGATAAAACCTGACGTTTTACTCATTTTAGGAGACCGTAGTGAAATGCTAGTGGGAGCAGTTTCGGCTACATACATTGGCATACCGATAGCCCACATTCACGGTGGAGACATCTCAGGTAATGTTGACGAACCAGTTAGACACGCCATCACAAAATTAGCCCACATTCATTTTGCTGCCACGAAGGAAAGCGCTGACAGAATAGTCAAGATGGGAGAAGAGCCTTGGAGAGTTCATGTTGTCGGAGCCCCCGGTTTAGACCTCATTCTAAATGAAAAATTGCTCGAGCCTAAAGAAATAGCAAGCAAGTATGGCTTAGATTTGTCAAAACCAGTTGTACTTGTTGTCCAGCATTCCGTAATAACAGAAGCCGATGATGCGCCAAAACAAATCCGTGAAACACTAGAAGCAATTGTAGAATTAGGTTACCAAACCGTCCTAATATACCCAAACGCAGATGCTGGTGGAAGAAGAATGATAGAAGTAATCAGAGACTATGAGAAGTATCCATTCATTAAAACGTTTAGAAGCGTTGTTCATAAAGAGTATTTAAGTTTAATGAGATTGGCCGATGTCATGGTCGGAAACTCAAGCAGCGGGATCATCGAGGCTCCATCCTTCGGCTTGCCTGTTGTCAACATTGGACCAAGACAGAAGGGAAGACAAAGAGCAGAAAATGTGATTGATGTAGATTATGATAAGGAAGAGATTAAAACGGCGATTCAAAAATCGCTCTACGACGAAAAGTTTAAAGAAAAAGTAAAAAACGTTAAAAACTTCTACGGCGACGGGAAAGCCGGAATGAGAATTGCGCATGTTCTGAGTGACATAAAAATCGATAAAAGACTGTTAGAGAAGAGGATGGCATATTGAAATGAGATTTAAAAACTGGCAGTATCCAAAAATCGAGGAAGGAAAACTAACAAAGCACAACTGGTTGGTTCAGCATAAAGACAAGCTCAAGCTAGGGTATAAGACAGACATAGGCGCTTTCACCTACATTAATGCTAAAAATGGCGTAATAATCGAAGATTATGTGCAAATAGGCTCCCACTGTGCTATATATTCTATTTCGACAATAGACAATAAAGAAGGAACGGTGACACTGAAGAAGAATTGCAAAATAGGTAGTCACAGCGTCATAATGCCAGGTGTTACTGTAGGCGAAAACTCAATCGTCGGGGCTTTCAGCTTTGTGAACACAGACATCCCGGTCAACGTTGTTGCCGCTGGCGTTCCCGCAAACGTAATAAAGAAAATCAAGAGCAATCCGAGGAGAAGAAGATAAAATGAATATTCCCTTGTTTAAGATATTCTGGGATGAGGAAGATATAAGGGCGATAAATGGAGTAATCAAGAAGGGAATGTATTGGACAAGTGGTCCGCAAAGCAAAGAATTTGAAAAAATGATCGCTGAATACATTGGAACAAAGTACGCTGTTGTTTTTAATTCTGGAACCAGTGCTTTACACGCTGCGGTTTTAGCGTATAACCTCAAGGAAGGAGATGAGGCGATCGTCCCCTCCTTTACTTTCATTGCCACGGCAAACGCCCTTCTTTTTGCTGGCGCTAGACCCGTCTTCGCAGACATAGAAAGTAAAACCTTCGGTTTAGATCCCGAAGATGTGAAAGAGAAAATTACTGACAAAGTAAAAGCGATTATTCCAGTGCATTATGGCGGTTCTCCCTGCTTGATAAGAGAGTTAAAAGAAATTGCCGAGGATTATAACTTGATTCTTATAGAAGATGCTGCCGAAGCCTTTGGCGCAAAAATTGAGAATAAAAAAGTAGGAACTTTTGGCGATTCTGCAATGCTTAGTTTCTGTCAAAACAAGGTGATTACAACTGGAGATGGAGGGGCGGTTGTAACAAATTCAAGAGAAATCTATGAGAAATTAAAGCTGATAAGGTCGCATGGCAGATTGGAGGACACTGATTACTTCTCTTCGTGGAAACACATGGACTACGTGACTTTAGGATATAATTACAGAATGTCAGACATCACAGCCGCGTTAGGAATCGCCCAACTTGAAAAGATAGACAAGATTATTCAAATGAGGAGAAAAAACGCGGAGTATATGGACAATACATTGTCAAATATAGAGGACATATTGCCTCCAAAACCACCTTATGATTATTATTTCCACGTATATCAAATGTATACGTTGAGGATGAAGAGAGAACAAAAGACAAGAGATGATCTGGCAAAGTATTTGGCCGAGAAAGGGATCACGACAAAAGTATATTTCCATCCAGTTCATTTGACTCATTTCTACAAGAATGAACTTAACTATGATTGTAAGTTGCCAGTAACTGAGGAAATTTCTGAGCAAGTTCTAACTCTCCCTATGTATCCTTCATTAACTACGGAAGAGATGGATTATATAGTGGAGGGGACAAAGGCTTTCTTTTCAGGAAGTGGGCGGTAAGAATGAAAGAAAGTAGCTTGGAAAAAACGTTCAAAGGCAAAAAGATTTTGATTACTGGCGGCACAGGCTCCATAGGCAGTGGATTAGTTAGAAGGCTTCTAGAATTTAATCCAAAAGTAATTAGGATTTTCAGCAACGACGAGAACGCTCTGTTCGATTTGGAGCAGGAGTTGAAAGAATATAGTAATCTCCGATTTCTTGTTGGAGATGTTAGGGATAAGGAGCGGTTGAAAAAAGCTACGGAAAATATGGAAATCGTTTTTCATGCTGCCGCTTTGAAGCATGTTCCTTTATGTGAATATAATCCGTTTGAGGCTATAAAAACAAATGTGATTGGGACTCAAAATCTGTTAGAAGTTGCAATTGATATGAATGTAGAGAAAGTGATCACTATCAGCACGGATAAGGCAGTAAGTCCAGTGAATGTTATGGGTGCAACGAAGTTGTTGGCTGAGAGGTTAACAATAGCTGCCAACTACTATAAGGGACTTAGAAGAACAGTTTTTTCCTGTGTTAGATTTGGGAACGTGCTAGGTTCAAGGGGATCAGTGGTGCGGTTATTCGAGAAACAGATTCAGAATGGAGGGCCGGTTACACTTACGGATCCAGACATGGTGAGGTTTGTGATGAGCATGGATAGAGCAATTGAATTGGTGTTAAAGGCTGCTGAAATGGCTAAGGGTGAAGAGATATTTATTTTCAAAATGCCTGCTTTACACATAAAAAATCTTGCAGATGTCATGATCCAGAGATTGGCTCCAAAGTACAGATATGACTCGAAAGATATCAAATTAAGAATAACTGGAAGGAGGAAAGGTGAGAAGTTGTACGAAGAGTTAATGACGGAAGATGAAGCGGCGAATGCGTATGAAACAGAAGATATGCTGATAGTTTTACCTCAGACTCCGATCATTCCAGCTCAGAGAGAGAATCTTAAAAAAATCGCTTTCAAGAAATTTACGTCTAAAGATACACGTGAGCTGACAGAGAAAGAAATAGAAGACATGCTAGGATCTACACCCCTCTGAAGATATCTTTTCTACGAATCGTTAAAATCTATGAACTTCTAGGATTTTGAAAATTTGTTTTCATAAATTCCTTTGAAGTATGTGTTTTGAAGTCGAGTAATATCTTTGCGAGGATCATATCGGCTTTTGAATCGTGTATGCATGCAGAGACCCAAGAGCCAGGTGTGGTCGAACTGAAGGACGGTTCGATCCTTATGGTAATAAGAACATCCTTAGGATATATCTACAAATCCTACTTCAGAAACGGAGGAGCCCATTGGACAAATGCCCAACCTACAACATTGATTTCACCCGTGTCGCCTGCAACCATCAAGAGAATCCCTACTGGGGATCTGCTTCTAACCCAGAACAACAGCCCACACAAGCGATGTCCATTGACATCCACCGTTTCTCAGGACGAAGGAGAGATTTGGAGGACCTTTAAGAACATCGAAACCGCCGAAAGATATAATTACGCCTACCCAAGCGTGACTTTCGTCGAAAAAGAGGCTTTTTCCATCTACTGGATCAGCCATACGGTTCCATTACAATCATTAAAGTTAAAGAGTCTTCCCATAGACTGGTTCTATGCGCGCGCAACATCAAAGACGGCAATTTTATTTCATTTTGTTCTTTATCATTCGACCGATTAGACTAACTACTCTTTGAGTTGCGTTCCCATCTTGTTTATACGCATGATTAAATACGAATCTTCTTCCTGCTTTTTTAAGTTTCTCCCTTGTTTCATCGTCATATAACGCTTTCGTAATTGCTGAGGTCAAATCCTTCTCTCTACTTATTCTCAACGTGACCTCTTTGTAATAGGGGGTAGGATCTTCATCCGTTAGATTTAGGGTTACGGCCGGTTTACCCAGAACTAGTGCTTCTGTTATAACTGTTGAAAAAGCCGCAACCAAAAGGTCGCAAGCATACAACGCCTCAACGGTATCCGAACTCTTTGAGAGTATTTTGGCTTTCACGTTTTGCTCGTCAACCACCCTTCTGTACAATTCCCTGTTCTCTCTAGGATGCGGCTTTATAACTATTTGAACCTCTGGAAAATCTTTTAACGCTTCCAAAACACTTTTAATGAAAATTTCTCGCATAGGCCATCCCTGGGTCGCAACGAGAACTATTTTTCTGAGCGGATCCAATCTTAACCTAACGCAAAATTCTTCTCTACCAAAAATTTTGTTCGCAATCACCAATTTGTCATATCTAGGGTGTCCAGAGACCACGACACTGCTGGGTGGATAAGCGCTCATCTTGGTTAAAATATCGTAGTAAAACGGTCCATACACCGCTGTTTTGGATGGAATTGGGCAATATGGTGACTCTATGCTTTCCGAAGAGGATATGGTGTTTTTCGAATATATGTATCCTTTGTGAAAAGGTCCTATATTCCCGTGCTGAACAGCCAAAGTCGGAATATTATTCAACTTTCCTGCGACCACCAAAGCTCTTTCAAAGAAACCATATTCACTAGTTACAAGAATTAGGTCGGGAACCTGTTCTTTCACCACTTCCTTTGCTATTTCAATTTGTTTAACGATGTGCCCAAAAAGAGAGTTAAAGTAATAGCGTATTTCTTTGGTGGGTGGATATTTTTCCAGTAAGGTGACGAATTTTTCATCATTTTCCAAAACACTTTTCCAAATGTTCCTGAAATGTCTGTTTGCATAGCGTTCCTTGATCCATGTTTTAATCGACCAATAAGCGTTGTATTCTCTATGAATTGCGTCCCTCGACTTCAATCTCTCTATCATAATTTTTATTGCAGAGATTGAGTATTTTAGTGGGCTAATGGTCACAAGCTTGTAGTCTTGTTTCTTCAGCTCTTTTAATATAGGGTCGAGATAAACATCACATTTCCTTGAGACTCCAGTTAGATCACGTATGTGCCTCCATTGAGCGTTGTGAGTAACCATCAACACCTTGGGACCCTTTTTGTCTACTTTTGCTTTGAAAACCATTGAAACCAGCCTACATAGTATTGAGGTAAGAAAATCGTATAGAAAATCGACGAATGAGAATAGAAAACTGTTTTTCATTAGTAATCGAACCAACCGATTTGACTCCTCTGAATGATACAGCCTAAAACGGATGAACCACCATAACGCTATGTTTTGATACGCTGTTAGTTCAACGAGGTTTTTTCCGTCTGTTTTCTCACTTAATATTCTTTGCTCCGAATTCAGCCATCTTATTTGGCTCAGTTTTTTCATCTGCTATCCCGCCCCGCGCGCATAAATTCTCTCATCCCCTCTTCCAATATGACTTTTGGCTCGTAGCCTAATACTCTCTTAACTTTAATTATGTCAGAACAGCTATTTTTGATATCTCCCTCTTTAGGGCAGCGCAGATGGGCTTCAAATCGTTTTTTCCGCTTAGCGCTATTAGAAAGTCAGCAAGCGGGTTTATTGTTGTTGACCTTCCGCTACCTACATCAATTATCCCATCAATACAACACGGTCCGTCCAGCGCAAGCACGCTAGCTCTAACGATATCCGCTACGTGCGTGAAGCCACTAGTTTTCTTTCTATCACCATAGACAATCGGATATTTTCTCCGCTTCAATCGATTAATGAATCGCATTGTAACCCCGCCATGAGATCCTCCTACCTGTCTGGGCCCGTAAGCGTTAAAGTATCTAATGCAAAGCGTGTTGAGCCCGTAGCTCTCACAAAAGACTTGACAATAATACTCAGCGGCAAGCTTCGAAACAGCATGCTGCGATGAGAGATTAGCTGGAGGCGCAATCTACCCTAAACGTTTACGCGCGCGCACACCCCTACTATTTCAGCGTTTTTCCTCACGTGAACTAAGTGCCAGACTTTTGTGTCGTCCCCTATAACAGCTGTTTTATCGACAACCGCTGTGGGGTGGGCATGAACTTTGTTCACACCCCCCTGTTCATACCGAGACCAACATGTAAATAACAGTTCAATACACATGCAAGTTGTGTAGAGAGTGTGAAGTTTTTGGACCCCGAGGCACTATTAAGTTATTTTTGCAGAACCTGCTTTACACGCAAATCTATTTATCTATGGGCTTCTTTCCGCAATAGAATGGAGCTTTTCGTTGGTGATCTTCTTGATAACAACTGAAGTGTTGTACTCTATCTCAGGCGTAGGTACACAAATTCTCTTGTCGCATAATTCGGACGATCTTCTCGTTGACTCTGGTGACGGCACTCTAAGAGACCTGATCAAACTAGAATATAGCTTTAACAGACTCGGAGGGATCCTGATTACTCATGAGCATGTTGATCATATCTGTGGCTTGTACGCCCTCCTAAACTTTATGCGGCTGTTAGGACGTAAGAGGAAACTTCTAATCGTTGTTCCCAAGTCCATCCGTTGCGTTGATCTGCTGCTAAAGCCCCCCATCATGTACAGGTCTCTAACCTATCCAGTCGAGATGATGGAGGTTACCGACAAGGATACGTTTAGAGTAGGAGAAGTTAAAATTTCGGCTTTTAGCGTTGAACATGAAAAAGAATTTCCATCACTCGGATACTCCATCTACGACTCCCAAGGGTTCAAAGTTGTCGTAAGCGGCGATACGAGACCTTGTGAAAACTTAGAAAGGGAGGTGGAGGGTGCGGATCTCGCCGTGTTAGAATGCACACTTGGAGAGAAACGCGAAACCATAACAACCGGACACATGACCAGAAGCGAAGCTGAAAAACTAGGAGGGAAAGCGAAGAAACTCATTCTAATTCATCGAAAAATGAATTATTCAAAATTAAGATGAAGATAACCGTCTCAAGCAGACAGACCTATGGCAGCGAACTTGACCTCTTGGCCAAACTTCTGTGGGCTGTAAATTCTCCTGCCATCAATCACCAAAGGGTTTTTCATATACTTAATGAAGTCTCCTGGTTCAAGTTGTTTAAACTCCTCCCACTCAGTCACGACGATGCAACACTCAGCGTCTTTTAGACAGTCTATGGAAGACCTAGCATATTCAATTCTATCTCCAAAGACATACCTAGCGTTCACAAAGGCCTTTGGATCATACGCGACAACGCTTGCCCCTTCCTCCAGCAGTTTGCTAATAACCTTTATAGAGACAGCTTCACGCATGTCGTCAGTTTCTGGCTTAAAGGCCAAACCCAGAACAGCCACACGCT
>Ga0209635_10001082_pt1 | contig 19911 bp, 19 predicted proteins | sample DeeMarSWOR230_32_FD_187463 | JGI IMG/M metagenome (GOLD analysis project Ga0209635, IMG submission 187463) | Marine sediment microbial communities from White Oak River estuary, North Carolina - WOR-2-30_32 (SPAdes) (version 2) | ecosystem: Environmental > Aquatic > Marine > Intertidal zone >...
GTATGGCCTTACCAACAGACGCTTTACGACTATTTCCCCAGCGCCGAAAGAGTTTATAGAATGTTATGAGTTTCATCTGGTTCACCTCCCTTTGTCTGGAACTTTTGAGGGCATGTAGTCACTGCAGCTCCAACGCCAAGAATGACACTTGACAGATGCCTTGTGCTGCTTGAGACACACTGGCTTAAAGGTTGGATAGCCAGTAGTCCTATAGCGAGCGCACATTGGAATAAGCATTATCTTACCATGCCTTGAGGCGGCAGATTGGGGATATCTCTAGTAAGAGTCTTTACGGCCTCTCCCTTGTCATACTCTCTGCCTACCAGCGCTCCACACTCAGTACACATATCAATCTTTGCAGACACTACGGGAGACCTTGAGCCGACAAGCATCCTCTCAAAGTCTGCTCTGTCCAGCGGAGTTCCCTCGAATAGATAGAGGAAGAACTTTCGGCCAGGCTTAACTAGTCCCCGTTCTATTGCCTCCTGCTGAGCCATCTTCGCTAGCAGCTTCTTTGAGCCGCAGTTTGGGCAGGTATCGAACTCCTTATGCTCCTTCTTCCACATTGCTTCCCTCCTTCTCCATAGCGATTATAATTCTAGCTAACTGCTCTCCATCCTTAACCACTTTGCCAATCCTGCGAATGTTCCTGAGATAGGTGAGGGTCTTCTTAGCCACTGGGAACTCATCTATAGTTATGTCATAGCCTTCCTCAACTCCGAATTTAGACATCATTTCAGTAAGCAGCATAGCTCCCCCTAGGGCTGTAGGCCACCACTGAGACCTTAGACAGTATTTACACACAAAGATAGCTCCTCTGTCCACTCTCGAGGCCTCTACCCAGTGGTGAGCATGAGGTGGAGTGGGCTTCTCTGGACAAAAACTGTCAAAAAACTCTACCATCATACTCCGTTTAGCCTTCTTAAAGTTGTGCTTATGGCTTTCGGGTCATTATCTATTCCTATGAAGCTTAGTCCTAGCTTCCTGCAAACAACAGCTGTAGTTCCACTTCCGAGAAACGGGTCTAGCACTGTACCTCCTGGAGGCACTAGATTGGGAATGAAGTGCTCTGCCCAGCTATCTGCCTGTTGCCACCTATGGTCATTCTTCTGAGCTCCATGAGGACTGATACCGTCTGGAAGTGTGGTGTTACTTCTAATGGGCTTTCCCTTAGAAAACCATATTACTGGTTTCCAAGTATTGTATATGTTGACAGCCTCGACAATAGAAACTTGTGCATGAAGTAGCGCACAGCACCAATAGTAGTCTAGGTATCTGCCCACTGTACTCAGCACGCTGGGAAGATTGATATTGCCAGTTAGTGATACGAGTGAGCCTCCGTCGACTAGTATCCTTTTAGACTCTCTAGCGAGCTTCTCCCAAATATAGAAGTACTTGGGAGAGTATGGAGGGTCTGTAAATACCAAACTTACTGAGGAACTCTCTATTTCTTCCATCTTGGAAGCAAAATCGCCTAATACTATCTTTTCCATAGCTACCATCCCTTAGGAACTCCTCCCAGAGGCTCGATTTCTTCCTTTAATCTGGCCAGAATACCTCCTAGACGGATAATCTCATCAATATCCTGGCGTTCTGGCTGCTCTTCTGTCTCAGTTCGGAGCTGCTGAACTACTTTTGCTCTCCTTCTAAGCACTTTAAGCCGCTTTTCTCGAATTTCTGGAGGCAGAACAAGCCTCTTCCTCCCTCTGGTCTCTATATATGGGTTGTTAGCAAGGTTATTGAGCGCCTGTTCTAGCCAGCAGCACTTCTTCTCGTCACCTTTCTGGGCATGCCATCTAAACCTCTTGACAAATCGCCTGGGTTTGTACTCACCTTCCTTAGTTCTGAGCCATAATCTGCCATACACAACTGGCTCACCAAGCTCAATGAGCTCTTCACAATAGCTGCACTTGGCCTTCTTTTTGCACGTAGTCAACCAGATGTCCATACAATTATTATATAGGATAGTATAATGAGTTGTCAATCCTCAGTACGGTATAAAAAATAACCATGAGCCAAAATTATTATACTTGACAAATGGCACACACGGAGGTATAATTAAAGTGGAGGGTTTATTATGTCTGATGAACTTGCCAGTCCACGCACCGCTCAGGAAGTAGTTGATGCAGTCCCAGAGGAGGTAACTGTAGCGTCTAGTGTTTTGCCTTATGACCGAGACAATCCTAAGGCCATGTATCTAGGCTATCGTGTAACAGGCTTCTCTGTGAGAGAAGCGCTACAGCAAATTGGCCGTAGCAAGCAGTGGTTGTCTGAGGCCAAGAAAGACCATGAATTTGCAGAGCTCTGCAAGAACATTCCAAGCTTCAGGAAACAGGTATCTAAGGACTATCTTTCCATTGAGTTCTATAGGAACTTTCGTCTGGTACTGGAGAAGGACTATCGAGTACTAAGGCGGAGCCTTGGGCTAGAGCTGGACGACAACAATAAGGCAGTCGATATGACTCCTGCCGATTATGCATACCTAGGAAAGATGCGCTCTCAGTATACTCCGCAGCAGCTCGGCTTTCTTGAGGCTCTTGTACTGGGGAGTGAGAGCGGAGACAACTTCGCTAAGTGGGTAGCAAGCAATCCAGACATTGTAAAGGTATCAAGGACAGACAGCATAACTTTGCAGAGGTCAGTGGATGGCAAACAGGACTGCAGCTAGGACTCGCTCTGGCAAACCTCGCACAACGAAGCAACAGGCTGCCTCCAGACGTAATGTGGCCAGAGCTCATCTTGCCAGAGTGAGGACACGAGAGCCTCGCAGTCCTGGCAGAGTAAGACCTCTCAGAAGGAGGTAGTCATGCCAGACGGCAGAGAACTCAATGCTGAGCTGGAGTACAAGGAACGTGTCAAGAAGATGCCAGCGGATGATAAATTAGACTACCTTCTTGATAAGGCCTATGAGCAGCATGTTAGAATGGGTGAGATAGAAAAAAAGTGCGACAGCATAACTCATCCGTCTAAGAAGCAGCAGGTAGGAGTTCCTTCGGTAATTTCAGCTATTGTTGCAGGCGTAGTGTCTGCGATTATGGCTAGATTTGGAGGCGGCTAGGATGGCAAGGACAAGAAGGGCAAGCAGTCGTAAGGCTGGCAAGCAGGGGAGGAACTGGATACAGAGTGCCATCAAGCGTCCTGGAGCTCTAACTAAGAAAGCTAGGGCTGCTGGGCAGAGCGTCATGGCCTTTGCAAGAAGGCACAGGCAGGAGGGGGGAACTACTGGTCGTCAGTCTAGGCTGGCAATCACACTTAGCAAACTTCGTAAAAGGAAGAAGTAAATGGCAGTTGCCAACATTTCATTCGATGAGGCTATGAGGCGCTTGCTCTCAGACCGCAAGACTACCATAAGCTCGCTTCTGCAGATTGAGAACAAGGAGAGGCAACTTGTGCCTATGAGGCTCAATCCTATCCAAGAGGATGTAGTTGATACTTCAGAGTACAGGGACATCTATGTTAAGCCTTCGCAGGTCGGGTTTACTTCGCTGGTAGTTGGAGACTTCTACCTAGATAACATCTTTCTCAATGGGACTGTCTCAGTGATTATCAGCTATGATGAGTTCTCAGCTAAGCGACAGGTCCTGAAGGCGAAGCGGTTTCATCAGGCACTTGAGCGAATAATTCCAACTATTCCAAAGCTTGACCATAAGGCGGCTGAGGAACTGAGCTGGGTAGACAAGGATACTAATTTCTATTCTACCATGTACATTTTCTCGGCTCGCAGCTATACTATTGGTCGTGGTGAGGCAATTCACAATCTTCTACTTGATGAGTATGCGTTCTGGCCTATTGGGACTCATGAGGCAGTCTTTGCATCTGCTGTGAAGAGAGTTCCGCTGGTGGTCGGAACTAAGATTAGGGTAGGTTCGACTGCTAACGGTGAGGACAATCCTTTCCATGAGATGTATAAGGCAGCTATCGAAGGCACTTCTGTAGCCAAGTCTGTGTATAAGCCTCACTTCTACCCTTGGTTCATGCATCCTGAGTATGTGATGTGGCCTGGTGACTACTTCTGTATGCCTGGAGATGACCAAGACCCACTACCTAATATAGACGCTGACGAGGAAAAGCTTGCTACTCTGATGAAGTCTATGTTCAACTTCGACGACAAGCTTATTATGGCAAAACTTCGCTGGAGGCGGTACAATAGGGCTGAGAATGCATCTATGAGACGCAGCGGTGAGACTGTTCTGATATTCGAGCAGGAGTATCCATCTGATGATGAGTCATGTTTCATCACTGCTGGAGACCAAGCCTATAGCGGAGACATTATAAATGATAAGATAAGGAATTGTAGGCCAGCTCCAGTTCGTAAGAACATGGTGAATGAGAAAACTGGTCTCTCAGCAACCCTTGAAATCTGGCATGACAGGGAAGATGGGCTTCAGTATGTGGTTCCTATAGACCCAGGCAAGGGCAAGCAGTCTGAGTCTGTTGCCCATGTATGGCACTTTGAGGACGGCTACCGTGATAAAGAAGGTAATGAGCATCCTCCGATTATGATGCACTGTGCAACTCTAGCTGGCTTCTACGAGTCTGACGAAATGGCTGACTTCTGCAAGATGGTTGGCCACTATTATAATGATGCAGTACTATGTCCTGAGAGCAATCTCGACATCGTAGGCCATGTTAAGGATTATTCAGACCTCTACTGGAGGGAGGATGTCAGAAGTGGTAAGATTACTCGGGCTATAGGCTGGGAAACTAATACCAGTACTAAGCCATACATGATAACTGAAGTAAACAGGCACCTTGAGCATATTGACTGCCAGGACCAGCGTTTCTGGTCTCAGTGCAGAAACATTCGTAGAGACAGCTCTATGAAAAGTGGCATTATAGTTGTTGGTGCTGATGACCACCACGATGCTGGTGCTCTTGGTATAGTTTGCCGTAATGCCCAGTCTGTCCAGCGTGGGTATGGCGGGAGCTCTGGCGAAGGCGGAGGCTGGGATGAGAACTGGGGTAAGGGGGTCTAAATATGATTGAACGTGATGCTCAGAAGGTATCATCTCGTTGTAAGGAGCTGAGAACATACTGGCGGCCTCGCAACGATAAGATGAGGAAGTGGTATAGGCTCATCCAGATGATTGATGAGCTCAGGACTGAGAAGATGGAGTCATTTGTAGGCAATGACCCTAGGAGCATGTATAATCTTATTCTACATCTGCTAGACGCCGAAGTTCCTCATCGACTATCATCCTATGAGCTTGGGTCTCCTGAGCTGGCTGGCGTCAATGAGTCTGTATCTACTTTCCTCAATACCGTGTGGTCTGATAACCAGATACGGTTTCGTAGAACTGGGCCTCGCCAAAGTCTAAGCAGAGCTCTTATCGGGACGCTTCTTGCCACTGGATGGTATGCAGTATTTGCTATCAACAGTGACGATGGCTCGTACTCACTCATTGATGTCTGGAGTCCTGCCGAGACTTATCCAATGTGGGACAACTTTGACCTTGGGCTATCAGAGGTTGCTCATATATACAGCATGTCAGCCGATGCTGCTACTCAGATGATAAAAAGGAACGGGTGGACTACTGTAGACCTTCGAGGCAAGAAGGATGTCACTATATATGACTACTGGTGGATTGAGCCAGACTATAATCAGGTGTGGAACGCTGTGGTCATTGGTGACAGTACTGACGGTCTTGTCAAGTTTGCTCCAACCCGCTTTAAGCGTATTCCAATCTATGTGTCGCCTGTAGGTGGACTGCCTGACACTGGGGCTCTATCACAAAACTTAGAACTGGACACGCAGAGTTACAACGCTGGTTCTCAGGCCAAAGGAGACCGCTGGAAGGAAGAAATTGGCCAGAGTGTGGTTGCTACCAATGAGAACATATATCGAACCTGGAATAGGTGGTGGACCTTCACTCTTCAGCTCATGCGTGACACAGCTCAGCCTGCTGTGTTTGAGCGGAGCAGAAGTGGAAGGCCAATCGTTAAGCCTGAGGACCTGTTCAGACGTGGCTCTATATTCAGGGGCGGTCCTGATGACTCTGTTGAGTTCATTGGTGGAGTTCCTATACCTCTTGAGCTGAGGAGTACCCAGCTTGACCTCGAAGCTATGATGCAGAGAGGTGGAGTCTCGTGGGCTATGCATGGTAGTGTTTCTGGCCAGGTGTCGGCCTATGTGATGAGCCAGATTGCTGCGTCTGCTAACCAAATCATCAAGCCTTTTCATCAGGCTCTCATTGACCTGATGAGTGATATAGACAATGACCTCATAGATGATGCCCGAGAACGTGGAATATCTCCCTACGGGTGGAAGGTTCCAAAGGGATTGAATAAGGAAATGAGGGTCACTGCTGAGTACAGTGTGGAAATTCCTGGAGAGATGGTTCAGAAGGCCACAGTTGCACGTATGTTAGACCCTCAATTCTCTCTGAGCTATGATTACGTCCTGCACAAGCTGTTTGCAGATATCAAGAACCCGATGCTTGAGAAGGCCCGTATTAGAAAGGCAATGGCTGAAGCACATCCTACTAATGCTCTAATAGCCTTGATTGCGTATTATCGTGAGCAGTCGGCGTTCCTTAGAAAGAACAATGATGATGCTACTGCCGAGCTGTATGATGCTGCTGAGCAGGCAGCTATGGCCGAGCTTCAAGCAGCTTCTGCACAGCGACAGTTATCTGAGAGGGCTGCTGCCTCTAGAGCTATTCCCCCAGAGGCTATCGCATAAGGAGATATGACTATGCCTAATGGTATTGATGAAGAAGAAAAGAAGGAAGAAGAGAAGCCTGAAGAGGAAAAAGTTGTTACTCCAACTCCTCCTGAGCCTGTTGAATACTATCCAGGCTACCAGCGTCAGTATAAGGCGTTTGGTGAGCTATATGCTAGGGCAGAGGCTCGTCTTACTGAGGCAAGACGTAAGCTATCAGAGCTCCCTCCAAGTAGAGTAAGTACTCGCATGTTCTGGCAGTCTCAGAAGGGTGGCATTTCTATTCCTCTTCCATTCGCTAATATTCACATCTTGTCTAAGGAGGACTTTGACAGGCAGTGGAAAGACGCTCAGGCCGAGCTTGATGCTGCTACTCAAGAATTCGCTAGGATGAGCTGGCGACAACAGATGATTACTTCCCTTCCAATAATTCTTGCAGACCCTGACTCTGGAGTTCAGACTGTTGAGGATGTGTATGTCTGGAGCTCCACCCCAGCGGGGCGCTCTCCTGAGGAGTTTCTGCTTGAGGGTGATAAGGCATGGCTACAGGAAGCGTTCAGCAATCTTCAGTATCTGGCTACTAGGTCTCTTCCTGAAGGTTACGCTGGGAGCATGGAGGATATTAGGGCTAAGGTACTTGACACAATCTTGTCAGAGCCGAAGCTAGAGCTTAAGAGTGTCCACAATCTCACTGTAGATGAGCTCGTTAAAACTATCAGACCTATAACTGTAGAACTCCCCGAAGGGATGAGTGCTGAGGATGTTAGGACTATTGTCTCAGACCTTGGCTTTGATGAGGAAACTCAAGCGGATATAGATAGCATCCATACTGTCGCTGAGGAGCTCAAGAGGGACTGGCAGGCTCAGGCCGCTTACCTCAATCTTATCAGGGCTGGTATTCTTGATGTAGAGGCTCCTGAGCTTACTCCTGCTGAGTTTACCAAGATGCTATTCACCCAGCCTGCTATGGCTACGTTTGAGCTGTTAGATAAGTATTTCAATGCCTTATCTAGGCCGCTCGCAGCAGCTGCCATCCTTGCCTTTCCTAGAATTGATAAGGACTCTTCTGCCGCTGAGCTTGAGAGAATATATGAAGAGTATCGAAGCCAAGGCGTTGGAGCCTGGGAGGCTTATAGCTTGGCCTTTCAAACCTGGGATGTCAACTTGGCATATAAGATGTTCGCTGAGAATGCCCTCGACCCTACATCTTATCTTGGGTTTGGGATTGCGTCTAAGGTAGCAATCACAGGAGATAAGGTTCTGCTTAGACTCCTTGGTAAGTCACTTGAGGCGTCAAGACTTGGGGCTACTAGAGCATCTACAGTAGCTGCTAAGGCTACTACCAAGATTGGTAAGGTGTCTGAGTTTTTAGCTACCCCTGGGAGAGTGATAGATGCTGCATGTCATGGGCCTTATCTGAGTAGGTTTGTTGGAGCTATCGAGCGAGGATGGCTTGAGCTCTGGGATGTTCCTTTCAGAGGACTTCGGAGAGCTATTAGGGCTATACCTAAGACTCCAACCCAGCGAGCTATATCGTATGCTCGCCAGGCATTTATGGATACTAGAGCATATCTAAGGAGGTTTACTGGGAAGGACCTTGTAGGTGTCACTATTCCTGAAGTTCGTGAGGCTTTTGAGAGTGCTATTAAGCAAGCTGCCGAGAGGCCTTTTGAGACTGGAGACCTAGCGGTCAGAGTTGGGAAGTATCTCACTGAGTATGACTTCTTTGAGGAGGCTACCATTAAGGAGTGGGCTCAACTAGCTGGTGGTGAGGGGGCTCAGGTTACTCAGCAGATGGTGCATGATGTGAACAACTTCTTCGATATGTTCTATAGGAAGACACTTACCTCAAAGGAGGCAGCTTCCAATATTCTATTAGCTATTGGGGTAGATACAACAGCCAAGAATGTCAACAAGCTGACTAACACGCTCAGCAGGGAGGGAGAGAAGCTAGCTAAGGCGTCACTAGATATAATCAAAGGCGATAGTGCTAGGGATGTTCTTGAAGGCCTGCTGCGTCATGTTGAAGATATGCAGGTAAGAAAAGCTCTCAGTCCTGTGTATAAGTATGCGCTGAAGATGGGTAAATCTACAGGCTTCTTCAACCGAGCTGGAAGAGCTATTGACTCTCTCACCAGAAACAGCTTCCTTGCTAAGATTGACAGAATGTTCACTGCTCCTATGGCTAATCAGTATCTGCTGTTCACCAACTATGGTCCTTTCAATGTGATTGAGAGTGCCATGAGGAGCTTCCTTGGCGGAGGTGAGATGCTATATCCTAGGGCTGCAAGTCCAGTCGACGAGCTAGTCCGTATCGGAGAGGGCTTGACCAACTTGCCATATGAGATGGTTGTTGCTCAGCGTGAGATGGGCAGGCTAGAGATAGCAGTCATCGACCCTAAGACTAACAAGACTCTGGTCTTCAACAAGGGCAAGATACCTGGTATTACTAAGGACCTTCCCTTCGGTGTGAGCATTGACATTGGAGGTAAGAAGTATCCTATCCGCTCGCTCCAGCAGTACAACGATATGTTTGCTGATTTTGGTACTAAGCAGAGGGCATACTACCTTCTGACCAAGTACAAGCAGTTCTTGCAGGAAATAGCTCCAGACCAGATAGATGAGATAGCTAGAGTCTTTGACAGAGCCCAGCCTATCCTTGATGATATTAAGTCTATTAGCAAGGGCGACAAGAATGACTTTGTCAGAGTGCTTCAGCAGGATGCAACTGTAGGCCCTGACATGGTAAGGAAGCATGATATACCTCTTCCTGAGTTAGAGCGGAGGAAAGCGCTTAGGGAAGTGAATAAGACTCTTGACAAGTGTACTGATATCTATAATCCCCAGAAGCAGGCTATTCGTGACAAGATACTTGACGGTAGCATCTGGAAAGACATCAATGGGACTATGAACGCTATCAAGGACTCTGTTCGTGAGTTTAATATTGTCAGTCTACAGAACGAAGGAGCTGCTCTTGATAGGCTGGTAGCAGACCTTAAGGACTTTGCTCCTGCTACTTCTGATGAGATGCTTAGAAACATCGGCTTTATATCTGATATAGTAGATGGCATATCCGAGCGTATTGGAGAAGTCAGGAGCATTACTCAGTCTCGGGCAGCTTCCCTTACTGGTCAGGAGATTGACGACTTCCACCGAGCTGCGTCTGAGACGCTAGCAGGTTTCCTTGGCAAGAGCAAAGATGCCGTTGACACTATGCTGGATGGAATAGCTAGAAATGTCAGTAGGCCAAGGACACTACTGGATGACCTTACTATGGATATTAAGCTGGCTCCAACTAAAGGCGGTGCTCCTGGAGAGTATGATATTATCCTTGACGGGATAAGGGTTGGTGGACTAGGCACTCATGAGTCTAAGAAGCTCAATTCTCTAGTTATAGATATTTTGGGGGTTGACAAGCCAGGAATTCTAGACAGGCAGTTTCTAAGGGATATAGATGTTTTAGCTAATGACCTTGCGGTCATAAAAGGCTATAATAAAATTAGTATCGTTGCCAAGCCAGAACATCAAAAGCTCTATAAGGCGGGCAACTACACTAGCACTAGGAGCGAGGCTGGCTATACCCTGTATGAGAAGTCTGTTATGAAGCCTAAGCCAGGCATTACTCTCACTGCCGACCAAACTCAGCGGCTGCATTCTTTGACTGACGCTATCAAACTTCGCCATGCCAATGCTGTAGCCGCTAGAGACCTTGACCGCAAGATTATAAACGATGCAGTCAGTCAGACTCCTCGAAGGAAGCGCAACAAGGAGTTCTGGGACTGGCTACAGCAGAAGCGCTCAACTGAGGCCTGGGAACCTTACTGGGCAAAGGAGGAAACCCTCTTCAACAATGTGGAAGACCTTAAGCTTGGTATGATGAACTCTCTTGGAGTTGACATAACCGAGCCAGCCGTTGTTCCTCAGGTAGTGGACAAGCTTGCTCCTGCTCATGTAGCCTATATGATGGGAGTTGCTGGAGATGATATGTATAAGGCTCTGACTAAGGTTGGAGCTATGACTACCATCCGAAGTAAGAACCGCTTTACTACCTGGGTGTATAGGAGAGCAAACAAGGCAGCTACTAAGGTTGGCAAGACGCCTGAGGAGATAGGCTTCAGCCGTGAGGCCATAGGCGATGTCTATGACCAGATGTTTGCTAACGTAGGTATAGACCCAGCATTTGCTAACAAGGAAGCTCTTGCTCCAGCTATGATGCAGCTTGATGATGTAGAGCAAGAGCTCACTCGGCAGTATGGGCTGAAGGCTATACCTGAGAGCGATTATGTTAAGTTCAAGCAGTATGTCAATCAGGTGGCAGAAGGTGTTGAGAGTCTGCCAATGTACGGACCTGCTATCGGGTATAGAGGTGGTATACCTAAGGGTAAGGCTGTGTATGCAACTACTGGCAGTGAGGCTACTGAGGGCACTGGTCTGTACCTTGCAAACACCAAGGAGATGGCTGAAAGGTTCTCTAGGGCAGGAAAGGGTCTTACTACTAGGGATGTTACTTATTCTAGGCCTAAAAAGGTGCTTGAGATAGGTCATGATGAAACTTACTTGATGGCTCAGGATGCGTCTCCACTGCTCGAGCCAGTTCAGGAGACAGACTCAGTGTGGCTAAAAGCTAATAAGAGGGCTGCAGAGATTGCTAACTTATCTGACACTAACTGGGATGTCGAGGTGGCTGGGGCTAACATATCTGAGATACTTCAGGACCAAGGATACGATGCGGTTAGAGTTGGGAGGCCAGGAGACCCAGATGGCTGGATTGTACTTCTTGATGATAGTCTATGGAGGGGTGAGATTAAGCCATCCGTGTCTGCTGAATGGACTAGCATCCGTGAGGATGCTATGAAGCGAGCTCGTACTCAGTACGAGATGGACTTCACTGACTATGAGAACCGCAACATGGTAGATGCTCTTATGAGAATGATTTATCCCTTCTGGACTTACGAGTGGCAGCGGTGGTTCTGGCTACCTCGTGCCATGCTCCGCACACCTGGAGTTGGAACTGCCATTGGTCGTTACTACGAATACTCAGAGCAGGGCTACATTCCTATTCCTGGAACTGACCTGCAGTTCAATCCTCTGCGTGGTACTGTCTTTATGGGTGGCTTCAGACGGCTATACCTGAGAGACTACCCTGAATACTATGACCAGTTCCCAGGAATGGAGATGATAGACTTCCTTAGCCGTATGGGCTTCTATCCTGGTGCTCACATCATGCTACCTATTGTGGCGACTGGTGCGATAACTGGTAAGCCTGAGTGGAGTGAGGTTATGCCAGCCTGGTCAAAGACTGTACTTGATGCTGCTAGGGCGATATCTCCAGACAAAGCTGGTGCAGTTATAGACCATTATGTTCCTGATAGGTTCAGGGAATACTTGACAATGCTTACCCTCGGTGAGATGGGCTATGATGCTGATGCTATCTGGCGCAAGAAGCACACAGGAGAAAAGCTTACTGAGGAAGAGGAGAAGCTGTGGAGGCAGGCGGAAGCTAAGGCTGTAGGCTGGAAAGGTGTTCTGATGGAACAGACTGGAGTCTTCCGTATTAGGCCTGAGGAATATCAGGACTTCATCAATAAGAATAAAGAGCTGATAGCTGACATGACTGGGGTGCCTGTGGAAGTTCAGGATACTATCAACAATCGCTATCCTGTTACTGGCAAGCGCCTCTCAGACTACTACAAGCTTGATGCTCTTCAGCAAAAGGTACTATATAACTCTGAGATGTACAAGCGCTGGCAAGGTGTGACTACTCCACTATATCCTTCTCAGTGGCAGCAAGAGGATATTCGTATCAGAGAATACTATGAGAAAGTATCAGACGTATATCAGGACTACCGCAAGAATGGAGTTTACGATGAGCAAGGCAACCTAGTGGCAAGGTCTGTAAACGAGATAACTCGTCTCTGGATGTCTGGTGAGATAGGTCCTGACCAGTGGAGGTCTCAACGTGGGACTCTAATGACTCAGGCATCTGCAGCTGTTACCGAGCTTGGCAAGCGTGTCTATCCTGATGTCCCTAAGACTCTTGATGAGCGAGCCGCTAGATATGAGGAGCGAGGACTCCCTGCTCCTACATACTCTCCTGACCAAGAACTGATGTATATGTACTATGACATCAAGCCTGAGCTGAAGTTCGATTGGGATAGTCAGACTGACGAGTGGAACTTTGAAGCCTACTATGCCAAGATACAGGCTCTCATTGAGACCCTCGAAGGTGAGTTTAAGCAGCGATTTCTGGACAGAATTCAGTTTGACTGGAACGCTATGGAGAAGCTATACTGGTCTGTAAGCATGGAGTACTTGAGGCCTTATCGGCTTGTCAGAAATCTTGTTCTCGAGCAGTATAATGATGAGCAGCGTCAGCAGATTGAGCGCTTTGAGGTAGCACGTGGAGCTGAGCGTGATGAGCTTCAAGACATTATAGGTCCTGATGGAGAGAAGCTAATATCTGGGTTTGCCTCAAAGGTTCGTGAGGCTCGTCAGCGTATGAGAATGATTGACCCTGAGCTTGATGCTTGGTGCTACTTCTTCGGTATTACCGATACCTTGCTGTCTGCCAAGTCTAAGGAAAGATATGCTGAGCTCGAAGATAAATACATTGATAACAGTATGGCAGGCTAGGTATAAAAAATAATACGCTGTCAAATTAAATATACTTGACAACCGACCCTGTGTGTGTTATACTATAAGTATCCAATAATGGAGGTGCGATGATGTCTGAACCTGGAGAAGGTGCTTCTCAGCAGAATGATAACCAGCCTCCTGCTATTCCTCCTACCACTCCGCCAGCTAGCCCCAAGTTTGAAGTCAAGGATGGGGTTATGATGGTAGACGGTAAGAAGGTTGTGCATGAGTCTGACCTTATCGCTGCTAAGAAGAGTTCAGAAGCCGCCATCGAGAAAGCCCAGACAGCTCATAATGAAGCCATTGATAGGACTAAGTTGGAGCTGTCCGACATGCAGACTCAGCTGGCTGCTGCGAACGCAAGAGTCAAAGAACTTGAGGACGCAAGTGGTGCGTCTGCTGTCTCTGCTGCAGAGGCGGCGAAGCAGAAGGAGGCTCTGGATAAGGCTAATGAGGCTGTTCAAAGCTCAACTACTAAGGTACTGGAGTTGCGGAAAGAAAAGATTAGACTTCAGTACCCCCAGGTAACAGACGAGCAGCTGAAGGACAAGACTTCAGAGCAGCTCGATGCTTTGGAGGAGGCATTGAAGGCTGTTGCTGGCTCTGCTAGCAAGGGGCCTGGACCTTATGCTTCTGGTGGCGGTGCTGGTGGAAGCGCTGGGCCTATGTCTGATATGGATAGGGCTAAGGCGGTTCTAGCTCAGACTGGTATCAGAGGTGTAAGAGAACCTGTAAAAGAATAAACATAAAAGGAGGAACTCACGATGGCCGATAGTGGCGGACATTGGAAAACTTTGGCTGAGGCTCAGAAACTGACCCAGTCAATGAAAATCCCAGGTGTCTATGAAGAAGACATCAAACTCAACAATCCTGTCGAGAGGCTCCCTGTAGCACAGGGCGCTGGCACTGGCTTGAAGATTGAGTGGCTCCGTGAGAAGACTACTACCGAGGATGCTGTAACTGATATAACAGTCGGCGAGCAGCTAGCCTGGTCTGACGATGTCGAGTACGAAGAGAAAGAGACAACCCTGAAAACTGTATATATCCAGAGGAAGCTCGACCACTTTGTCAAAGGCATCTACGGAACCTACAACAACTATGAGGCTCGTGTCATGCTCGAGTGCGAGAAGGGGCTGAAGCGAAAAATCGGCGCTCGCCTTATCTATGCCGATACTACCTATACCAGCTCTAAGCAGTTTGACGGCTGCCATGCTCTCGCTGCTGAGCACGGTACTCCCTATACTACATCAGCGACTACCAATGATGCTAAGAACATCGACCAGGAAGACGTTGGGCTGAGCCTGCATTATCTCCGTGTTATGGAAGATGCTATGAAACTCGGTATTGACGAAATCTGGTCTCCGTTCGAGATACTCAGGTGGCTAGATGCTGCTTACCAGGAGAAGGGGTTTGCTGGTCTGGCATATGATACTGCTGGCGCTCTGGCTTTCTTGTCCCTTGGCTTCAATGAGCTGGGCAAGAGAATTCTGTTCTGGAACGGTACTCCGCTAGTCAGGACCGACTATCTGGTAGCGGAGGAAAGTGGTACGGGAACTGGTGCTACTTCTAACGCTCGTGCTCTCTATAGCACTACTGCCAGGTACTCCATGTTCTTCGTCAAGAAGGGCTCTGGAGCTCTCGATGGCGGCAATCCTGGCCTGACTTTCATCTACGGTAACACCGAAGGTCAGGGAGACCTGTACAAACTCGTTCGCTTCCCAGAGCTGGAAGACTATGATGCTGGCGGTCTCAGAATGGTCAGCTATTGCGGACTTATTCTGCCCAGCACCTTTGGCCTGGGTCGCATCTTCGACATCGCTGATACAGCGGTGACAGTCTAATCTAACGAAACAAAGAAGGAGGAAATACAATGAGCGTTGAACAAGAAGTCGTGAAATCAAGAAGCTCTGTTATCAACAATGGAGGCTTCGTGCTGCTCCCAGAGTGGGTGCTGGATAGCCTTAACAACATCGAGGTGCCGAGTGAAGCTGACCTGGTTACTCAAAGCGTCACTCAGAGATATCCACTCGGAGCACAGCTCCATAAGGAGAATGGCCTGTGGCGCTACTCTAAGGCTGGGGCGGCTATGGCTGCAGTGGGCTTTTTGAAATGCAACTACACCATCTGTCCAGGAAGTGGTGGCAACTCGTCTGGCTATGGCTACGAGGAAGCTCTCTACGCTGATGCAGCGGCTGGTGCTACTGCCCTTAAGATTACTGATACCGCTGCAACCAAGAACCTGTACGAAGGTGCCTATCTGGTAGTCTACAACGACACAGACTCCTGTTACGAGCAGCACAGAATAATTGGTAACGATGCTACCAATAGCACCTATACTACTATCTATATAGCGCCTCCAGGTCTGAAGTGTGCTGTAACTGGCGTCTCAGGGATTGGATACGGTTGTACTATCTACCTGAACGAGTATGGCAACGTCAGGAACTTCGCTGATGGCGGAGGATATGCTTCTGCAATCGGCCAGGCTCCGCTATCAGTCACCAGTGGCTACTTCTTCTGGCTAAAGACTGCTGGGAGAACATCTGGTCTTACATTCGGCAACGACTACTCACTGGGCAAAACTCAGTATGGTCGAGACGCATTCTGCAATACTGACGGCTCAGTAATTGGTGCAGCTGGAAGCGCTACCTACATTCACTACCAGAGAATAGGGTATATCCTGTCCAGAACTGCTTCCGAATACGGCGACAACTTCGTCATGCTGCAGCTTGACCAGTAGATGCAGGCTAAGTCAAATCGGTGGGAGGAGAGTGACAGTCAACCGTTAGCTGCTCCTCCTACCTCTTGAAGTAGTCTGTCAAGGATACAGAAATGGCAGGTATGGATAGTTGGGTTGGAGCTTTTCAAACACTGCTAATATCAGATACAGACCCAGCAGTGGATGCTCCTCCTGGATGGCTCAGAGACGGGATGGAGTGGCTTAACACTTCTGACCACTGTCTCTATAGACGGAGTGGCAGTGGTTGGACTAAGATTATAGATGTGTCAGACCATCCCCATGAGTCTCTAGGGGATGTGGACTTCACTGGATATATCAAAGTAGGAGGAGCCGCTGGAATATCTGGCTCTAGGCTCATACCTGGAGTTGGTACTCTTACATTTACTAATGGAATACTGACAAACTTTGAACCAGCATAAGGAGGTTATCATGCCGCTTCCAGTAGAGCGTATAACAGAGGAAACTCCCCTAGTTACGGTTCGTGAACTGATAGCTGATACTATCAGATATTTGATAGATAACGAAAACAAAGACCCTAAGGCTGCTGCTGGCCAGGCCTATGGTATGGCTGAGAAGCAGTGGGGTAAGCCTATTCCAAAGGCTGACTAAGGAGGACAAGATGTTTGGAGCTTGGAAGACAGTAACCATAGCAAAGGACGGCACCAGCTCATCTGAGACAGACCTTGGTGGCGAGTTCAGGGATGTTCAGGTATACAGCCCAGCTCTCGATAGTGCCACTCTTACTGTAAAGCCCAGCCGAGCCACTGGTGGCACTGCGGTTCAGGCTTACACTTTTGATGCAGATGAGACTGGTGACTTTGCCAATACCACCACTGCAAAGACTACAGCAGCCATGAACGTCTTTAAGGACATCTGCGCTCGGTTCGTTACGCTTGTTCTGAGTGCAGCTCAGACCACTGCTGAGAGGACCTTCTATGTGAGGGGAATAAACTAGCTCATAGGAGGTCTGCCAATGAAGTCAGTATCTGAAACTCTGGAAGCTGCTCAGGCTTCAAATAACAGAACTCCTTACTTTCATATGGTCTTCACCAGTTACGATGGTCTGACCACTTATGACCTCTCAACTGACAGTTCCGCCTATGGCAATAGGATACTTCTCATTGACCACTTCGAGGAGCCCTACAACGATTATGCTACCATAATGCTTGCCAACTACGATGGTAACCTCCCTGATGATTTAAGAGGCTACTGGACTGAAATCGGCTATGGCGATGTTACTGGCGGAGGCAACGAATATTCTGCTACCCCACGTCTGTGGGTGAAGTCCCATCAGCAGGTGTCTATAGGCGGCAAGTATGTGATTATTCTTGGTCTTGAAGGCATGTGGTCTAAGCTAAGGGAAACTCTCATGAGACTCGGAGACCCTCCATACTACACTGCTGGCTCTTCAGAGGGAGTGACTGGAACAGTATATGACGTAATCGGAATTGTGCTTGCTGAGATAGACCCAGCCATGAGCTTGCAGGCTCTTGGAGACCAGGATGATAGCATTATTGATACCTATGAGCCAGTGTTTATAGTAAACACTGTAGACTTTGATGACGCTGCTGCTATGGTCTACACCCTACTTAAGATGACTAAGTGCTTCCTGCGTCCTAAGCCTACTCTTCAGTTTGAGGTGCGTTATCCTCAAGATGATGACGACCTTGATGCTGAGTATGGCATTACTCAGTTTTATGAGTGGTCTGGAGGGCTGGTGCTCCCTGTGCCTAATCAGGTACTGCTATTTGCTAATGCAGGCACTGACCTTCTGTGGACTAATATTATAAGTAAGACATCTGATGATACTGACTCTCAGGATGCTTATGGAACTGTTCCTACGATTGTGCTTGCTCCTGAGATTGACGATGATGACGATGCTCAGAATAGAGCGGATGCTGTACTTACACGTATCAAGGCTGAGCAGCTTAAGGGCAGGCTAGTCATACCTCATAACTGTATGCATGAGCTCTATGACTTCGTGGAAGTTGACTATGGGAGAGTTTAATGGCTGAGGACTTCACGGAATATGACGAGTATGATGAGCAGAACCGCATAGCCGTTACTGCATCTCTCCTCACGCTGACCTCAGTACAGGACAATGCTAGGTCCTACTTGATAAAAGAGCTGGCTGAGGTTCAGAGTAACTTTGTCCATCAGTTTGAATTTAAGATTACTGGCTACAGCGGCGAGTACGCTCTTGAGGAGCATCACTGGTGGGCAGCCGCTCTTGACCTCAATGATTATATAGGCTGGCTGGGGCATCCGCTGGCTGAGTCCTGGGATGGCAAGGTATATCTACAAGGGGAGACTCAGGACTCATGCAATATTGACCTGAACACTATGTACTACGTAACTGTGACCCGCAGTACAACTACTCTTCAGGTAGACCTATATACTGACTCGGGCAGAACTAATCTCCATGATACGCTATCTGTTACATGTGTGTCTGACGACTGTGCTTATATATATCTGGTAGATACCAATGATACTGAGGGGGCTACTAATAATCCTGCTGGAACATTTGGAAACCTGCTACTTGAAGAGGAGGGCATAGAGTCGGTCACAGCTACTGCTAGAGTTGGCGGTATCAGACACACATACAGGCCAGGCTTATACAAGATGGAGCTAACTCTTGGCGGAGTCACTCTGACTCCAGAAGTTATTAAGGTGGAGATGGCAATACCAGAAGCTCCTGAGGAGGAGGCTCCAGCTCCAGTTCAGAAAGTCACTGTTCCAGAGAAGACTGAGCCCCACATCAAGAGCGTTGTTAAAAGAATTGTCAGCGAGCAGGAGGTTGTTAAGGACATGCCTCTGAGCATCTGGACACACGAGGGTAAGCCTATTGAGTACTGGCCATCCAGCGATATTATGACTAGAAATGACCCTAGGATGATACAGATGAAGGAGCTGATGGACGAACTGAATAAGAGAGGTCTTGGTCAGAGGGCCTGGGAGGAGGCTACTCCTGGAGTGAAAGAGCTTGGTGAGAAGCTTTTTGGCGAGGAAGGCTTGTATGAGCCTATGTCGAAGGAGAAGCCTAAGAAGGGCCTGCTGGAAAGGTTCTTAGACCTATTTAGGTAGTGCTGTGAAAGATAAAACTGGAAGACCACAAAGTGAAGTAATTGACCGCAGGAACTTTCACGATTTGGAAAGGCGTAGTAGATATATTCCTGCTGACTCGATTACCACTCTGCATATTATTGATAGTTCTATCACTACCGTCAAGATAGAGGACGACGCTGTAGATAATAGTAAGATAGGAGACAGTGCAGTTGACACTGACCAGCTAGCTGCTAATGCAGTGACACTTGCTAAGGTGGACAGCGATGTTGTTGCTGAGATGATTAAGTTTGGCTTCATTACAGGAGGCTAACCATGATAGCTTTAGACAATGGAGATAAGATACAAGGCGATGGCTCGACTGGAGCTAAAGTGGACTATACGCTGCATGGCCTAGTTGGAAGTACTGTCACTCAGCTGGCAGATGGACAACTAGCTGATAGCACTGGAGATATTTATACTGCTAGTGCAGCTGTAGCAATCATAGCTATGACTCTTGTGAACACTGACTCTTCAGCTATAACAGTCAACCTGTATCTGCTTCCTAGTGGTGGGACTGCTAGAAGGCTTATACCTGTAGACCTAAGTCTTGATGCTGGATATGCTCTGGTATTTGACGGTCAGAAGTTTACTGTGATGGATACTGATGGACAGATAATTACAGCGCTGACTTCAGTAGTGCCTGGTGCTCATGCCTCGTCTCACGAGAACGGTGGCGGTGATGAGGTATCAGTGGCTGGACTTTCAGGAGAACTAGCTGATGACCAGCCTCCTAAGACACACGCATCTAATCATACTGATGGTACAGATGACA
>Ga0209635_10001083_pt1 | contig 19902 bp, 13 predicted proteins | sample DeeMarSWOR230_32_FD_187463 | JGI IMG/M metagenome (GOLD analysis project Ga0209635, IMG submission 187463) | Marine sediment microbial communities from White Oak River estuary, North Carolina - WOR-2-30_32 (SPAdes) (version 2) | ecosystem: Environmental > Aquatic > Marine > Intertidal zone >...
CCTGTGCGTCTGATGGCACGCATCAGATTGAATAAACCTTTACTACTATCTCCTCTGAGGTAGAAAGCCGCTGTATATACTAAGAGAACTAGAAGAGCAAGCAAATTAAGACCGATATGATAGGCAGTTGATAACCATGATCTTCTATAAAAAAAATGTTCTAAAACAGCGTCTGAAACACCTTGCCAGTGTGCCCGATGGAGCATCCATCGCCTTGTTCGTCTGCCTATATGGTGATAAACAACAGCCTCCGGCATGAAAGCAATCTTTCCTCCATGACGTCGCAATCTCTTAAGTAGATATATAACTTCTGAAGCTGCCATGTGCTGACTGCCAAACTGTTCCATACCTAGAAATCCACCTCCGACTTCCCACGCCTTTCTTTCCAATGCCATATTGCATTCAATTATCCGTTCGTCTTCATTCAACAACCGCAACTGATTGCCCAAGTAGCTATTTGCGGCAAGCCAACCTTCTAGTTCAGGGCATAGCCAAGAAGGTCTCTCTTTATGATCCCAATATGGCACCACTTTTCCTCCTACTGCCACAATATGCTCATTAAGGTCAAAACCACTCATAAGATTCTGCAACCAATTCGGCCCGATGCTACAATCATCATCTACATAGGCTAGATAGGGATAACGGCTTTCTCTTGCGCCACGATTTCGCGCAAATGTGATGCCGGGACGGATTTCCGAAATATATCTTATTGGGACACCCGGTTCAGCAGCTATTTGCTTGATAGCTTGCTTTGTATTATCGACAGAGCCATTATCAACTACAATGATTTCGAACTCATCATTGGGGTAATGCTGAGCCCGTAGCTGACCTATTAATCGCGGTAGAAGATTAGCCCGATTATGAGTGCATACGATAACGCTAGTTGAACGGATAGTCATTGAAAATATCTATGAGAGAACAAACCTTATATATAATGGAACGTATCTTCTGTTTTTTTCTTTATATCTGAGGAAGAGACTATGCATCTTGTAAACCCATGATCAATATCATTAAAGACATTATTCTAATTGCTCAGGAGCTAAGGTATGGAGCATATGGGCTTTGGCCAGATAAATTATTGTTCGTATACAAAAAACACAATATAACAGCAACGTTTAACTAACTGAGTAGATTTTCCAGATCAAGTCTTTAATCGATATTATTTGGTACTTCCAGACCGGCTTAAATGCCTTTTATTTCCATCTATCCTTTGTATACAGTGTTTTTTTGGGCGCATCTTTAATTATGGAGTTATCTCATAATAAATGTTCAGCAGTTGCTCGGCAATAGCATCCCAGCTGTATTTAGCCACAACTAGCTGTCTGGCCTCTTTAACGATGTCCTTGTACAATTTCTTGTCTGATAAAAGGCGCAAAGTTTTCTTCGCAAAATCCTCAGGATGATCTGCCACCAAGAGGTGATGTCCATCAATTACATCTAAACCTTCGCAGCCTATAGTAGTGGAGACAACTGGTCGGCCTAGGGCCATCGCCTCAAGGATTTTTAGCCGCGTACCTCCAGCCACCCTCAAAGGTACAACAGAAACATTACAATCCCGATAATATGAAAGAATATTATTCACATATCCTGCAACAACAACATTTTTATTTTTTGCAAGTTCTATAATCTCTTTTTTTGTTCCTCTTCCAACAATAAAAAATTTGCTGTTCGGTATCTGCTTTTTTATTATAGGGAATATTTCGCTATTAAAATAAAGTACAGCATCGTGGTTAGCGGCATAGCTCATAAATCCAATAAATAAAAGATTTTTATTACCAGAATTAGCTGGTAATGGCCTATATTTATCGATATCAACTCCGTTTTGTATAACTGATATATCTAATTTTGGATTTGCAGAATTTAATATTTGTTTGTCGAGTAAAGAAACTGTAATACATTTATCAAAGTTTTCGAGGAACTTTACTTCCCACTTTTTCATCATTATCCAATTGATGAAATATCTCATTTTTGTTTTAAGCTTCTTTTCTACTTTAAACATTCTACGAAACTGTATAAAACCAATATCGATAATTACTATTATAAATTTTGCGCCGATAGATTTAGGCATAGCTCTAATATATGGGGCCATAAACGTATGTTCTATCTGGATAATGTCAAAATGTCGTTCTGAAACAAGCTTTATAATTTTTTCTTTCATCTCGCTATCAAAAAAAAACTTACTCTCCAAAGGTTCTCCAGAAAAAAAACATTGAATTACTTTATATAATTTCCATAACTTTGAGTGTTTCTTGATCAATACTGTTTCAATTTGAGAACAATATTTCTCCAATTCAGGAATGAACTGCTCTTCAAGCTTTGATCGCACAAATGAAACGATTGAAACCTCATGTTTTTGAGCTACCCGTTTTATTAAATTAAGAAGCCTAATCTTACCACCATCATCTGGTGGATAAGGCAAAAAAGGGGAAACTATTAGTACTTTCATCATTTTTATCCTAAAGATTTTTGTGCAAAGGCTGATTCTATTTTAATTTATTCGATTTTTTCTACTTTATAATTTATGCAATCCCAAAAAAATTATTATAGGCTTTATCCTTTCCATATAGGGTTTATTACAGACTGACTTATAACATGCAATGCAATGTATTTCTGGTTCTATAATATCGCCAAATTTGAATAATTCAAACTCATAACGACTAAAAAATATTATTAAAAATGACTATTGTTTGTTTAGGCCAAGAGCTCTATATAAAGCTATTTTAATTTTTGTAACTACCTAATCATATCGGTCAACTAGCTAGCCCTTCATAAAACCTTTTAGTTCTGTAAAAATGAAAATCGGCAGCCAGCCTCTCTCAAACTTCCTGAATCGTCCTGTAATCATGAAGATTGATTTTTCTGTATCTGGCCATCCTCCAGAGATATTAAATAAAAATGCTTTTGCAAAGTCGGTCATAGTTGTCTATGCTAATTCGATTGCTTGCTCCTGTCGAGACTCCTTTGAACTCTTCATTCATATACTGTGCTCCCTGGTTCGTATTAAGATTTACGGTTTTGAAATCCAAAGAGCTTTCCTTAAAGCTTGGAATATATAATTTCGAACTCCATCTGTCTCATCAGACGCCTAATCCTCTTCTGATTGACCTCATGCTGGCTTCGCACGATGACCATTTTATCATATATACTTGTCGATAATGTTAGGTCAAAATGCACCTTATCGTTCTGTTCAGTTCTTGGGAGAAGTTTATGAATCTTTATAAAAAAAGTAATCATTCCGCTTGTGGCGTTATGGATGGGCTCATCAGGCAAAATAAGAAGCAATAATTTATTTCTCAAAATACCTTCTTACGGAGTTGAACTCCACAATGGATAACACTTTCTCTTTTAGCCTATATCTCCAAAGCGAAGATTGCTACTTCATAATCTCAAACAAATACACAAAAATACCTTTAAACTTCTGATGTTCCAACAAGCACATACTCCTATGTTCATGTATGAAGGATGCTCGAAAGTGTTCAAGAACTTCTGAACTTCCTCGCATAATAAGCCAGAGCCGTTTACTATTAGAGATACACGCAAACAGACTTTTCATAATCGCCTCATCATCCTTACATTCTGTTCCAATACCGCAACGTGGTAGGCTGCCTCGATAATACCAGCCAAAGGACTTTTGTTGCCATCCTAATTCATCAGGTGCAATCACTACTACATCCCCTTGTCTTCCCTTTTCCTCCACATATGCTCCTACTTCACGCCATTGTTCTTTAACATCTTCAATATAGTAGTTGTATAAACCTGGCAAAATCAGAATGGCAATTGTGCCAATATATATAAACTTCGGAACCACTTTTTGTAAGCTGGCTATACAAAATGCCAGCAACAAATATAGTGCTGGAGCAGCACTAATCATGTACCTGTCTGTGTACATTGGGCGTAACACTATAGACACAATGAATGGAATTACTATGGGCCAGATTAACCAAAATCCTAGTAAAAATATTTCATTCTTCTTGCTCGAAAGGGCCAGAGTGCTGGGGTAAAAATCCTTGGCTGAAGCCACACATTGCTTTTTCCTTTTCAAAACGATAAAAATCAGTGACGCAAGTATAAAAAAGGCAATGCCTACGCCGAAATTTAGAGAAAGAGAAAACCAGCTCCGCTCATGGCGAAGAGGGAATACAAACAAATACAGAGTTCGTAAAGGATACCAAAGGGGGGGAGCAGCAATCCAGCTAACACCACTTCCTCCTTTTTGTGCCCAATTTAACATAAATGGCAACGCTGAGGGTAAGAACGGCAAAAAGATCAAGACTTGACTCAGAAACCAAGCGACACCAATTTTTCTAATCCTGCGCCAACTCAAAAGTAAGTATAAGTTCTGCGCTGCAAGAACAAACACTCCATAAATGTGGCAATATAAAAGAAGAATGGTTGCAGAAATATATAAGATAAAATGCAATCTTCTTTTTTTTTTTAGAAATTCAATCAAGAATATAAAGGAAAGCAAGGTTGTTAATTCAAATAAAGCATAGGACCTTGCTTCCTGAGAATAGTTTATTTGGAACTCAGAAATCGCCATCAGCAGAGCACTTAGGAGGGCGACCTTTTTCCCAAACAACTTGCGTCCTAATATGTATATGAGTGCTATGGATGCGATACCGCATAAGGCCGAGAATGACCTCGTGGCTGCTTCAGTCGTGCCGAAGGCCCGAATCCAGAAATGAATAAGAATTCCATATAATCCAAATTTGGGAGTAACATATGATGGCCCCACAAGAAGTGGGTCGACATTTCCCTTCCCCACATATACGGTGACTATTTCATCGAACCAATAGCTTTCTGCGCCCAAATCAAGAAATCTCAATACAGCGGCCACCACGACGATGCTACCAAGAAATATGTTGGATGCCAGGTTTTGATCATGGTTCAGTTTATTATAAAGATTAATAATCGCTCTCATATTTGTTCCGTAAATCTGCATTCACCACTAAAGGTAGACGCAAAATCATCCTCTGTGGGTTTGTTCTTTTTTTTGATAGTTACTCGAATTGAAGTAACCTGAAAAACATAATCTTGCTTATCAGATCTTATTGAGAATGGCTCTAAAAAAATAAGATCCGTGGCCTTTTTTTCCCTAACTGTTCAATAAGGGTCAACTATCAATCCAATACTGCTAACTATTCATATTTTAAGGGCAAATTCACAGCGTTATTATAATGAAAAAATCTATTTTTAAGCACCACAGCTCACTATATATCCCAAATAAGTCTAAAATGAGCTACACAAATCTAAAACAAGTATTTCTGGTCTTGCTCCGATACGTATAGGAAAGCCTGATGTCCCAATTCCACGCATAACATACATGGAATTATTTCCCTTATAATACCAACCTCCAATATAACCTCCACTGCCCCTTGGTTTACATAGTGCTATACCAAATGGTGCGATCTGTCCTCCGTGTGTATGGCCTGAAATGACAATCAGAGAAAATTTGGAAAATATTGGCAAGTAATCAAAGCTTTCTGGACAATGACTTATCACTATCATAGGCTTTGACCCAGTTTTTGTCTTTCTTATGATATTAAAATTGGGCTTGCCACCAATAAGATCATCTAATCCGAAAAATGTAATTCCGGATATCTTGGAAATATTATTTATGAGTAGTCTCATTCCAATCTTTTCGTACTCATCCTTTAACTTTGATATATTTAAATTTCTTTTATACTCCCAATTACCTAAGACTGCGAGTTTAGCAAGGCGCGTACTTACTAAAGCAAAATGTCTAACTAAACTCTCAGAACCTTTTTTGTCAATGATATCACCTGCTAAGATGAAAATGTCTGCTGATTGAGCATTTACTATTCTTACTAACTCACTAATAGAAAACTTAGTAGATGGAGCGTGAATATCTGAAATTGCTACAACTCTTAATCTCTTTTGCATGTCAGGGAAAAGAATTCTTTTTCTTGATATCTGGATGCGGTCAGAAAGATTAATAATAGCCATGCATATTTCTTAGCAATTCATCTCTCTTCTCTATTTATATGGAAGAAAATCAAGCGTTATAAGAGCAATACAATAATATGCCTTAAATAATATATGGATTTTTATCCTTCCGCTTTAGCAACAAAGATTGTATTCATTTGTTGCTGGATAGAGGATACAAAAAGGATAATTCTTTATCATTAATGTATTTTTCTATACCAATAAAAGATGATAGAAAAATAATTAAATATGAAAATATGTTCACATTCCGCGGTTTTAGTATTAGTTAAGAAGGCTCGCTTTATACTCAGGAAGCTTGCAGTTACAGGAAGCTACCTGAGCATGCTTTTGAAGAGTTAAAATAGTAAATTCTTCTGTTAATCTTTTGAGCACATGATTCAACAACTCCAACTTTTTCCCACTCGGAAGACTCATTCCAGGGAAAAAAGAAAGATCCCTTGTATCATCACAACCAAGAAAATCCGTAGGATGAAGAAGCAAGGATAGCTGAGTTCCTGTCAATCGACAAAGAATGAGGACCATTTCAAAATACTGTTTAGCCAACGTCTTTGAAAAAATACTGAGCCACAAAATATAACTTAAATGGAAAGGAAACCTTAGAAACGGCATTGTTGTAACCGGGATTTCTATGAGACTACTTGAACCCATTTGCCACCGGTAAGGTTTGATTGGCCGTAATCCTTCACGAAATGAGCCTCCAAATAAGCTACGTTGTTGTTTCTCTTCCGCCGTAAATTGGGCAGTCAAGAAATAATAAATCTTTGCTAAAGGCCCTACAAAAGTAGGAAATGTGGATGCGTCATATAGATAACCTCGACGTGCCAGTTCCCGTAAAGTCGCAGTGGATAGGCTAAACCCCGGACCTCGAAATCCAATGGGTCTTTGTCCGGTAGCCTGTTCGATGTACTCTTCAGCAGTTTCTATCTCTTTTCCAATTTCTTTTTCAGAATAAAGATGAAGCCAAGGTTCATGTTTAAAAGAATGATTTCCTATCTCATGTCCTGCCTCGGCAATGGATTTGAGTAATTCACGATTATTTTTTAAAGCTGCATCCTGGCCAACAATAAAAAAGGTTATATTAAGATTCTTAGTTTTTAAGAAATTAAGTACACGGGGAATCAAAATATCCAAATAGGAAGGAAAAGATTTCCATCCTGGTTCTCCGTGTGTCATCAAGTAGGACCATTTGTTATCAAGATCCAGCGATAAGCTGGCGATGGGCTTATTTCTTTTCATAATCTCCTACTAGCAAATAATATTTCATCATATTTTTGCTTTTAAATCCTTCAATTCACAAATTTGAAGAAAGAATTTTCATTCACGTGTGATTTATTCCCCAGTGAGTCCATAGCTAGCCTCTAAAATTGAGGCGTATCTGTCAATCCAGTGGTCTGCAATTCTTCCAGGAGTATCTATCCAGAAATCTGAACGAGCCGTAACATATTCCAACAAATCTTGATATGTCTTCGTCCATCCGGGAAATAGGTCTTCATCATAAACATATTGGTGTACATCTACGAGTAAGCATCCCCCTTGTTCCGCCGTCTTGTCTACAAGTGCACGTAATATTTGAACACGATTGCCAGGGTTGCAATTTTTATAACCAAACAGGTGATCGTCCATCCATGCAGTTGGAATTTGTAAGGTCTTAAGTTCTTTTCTTTTTCCCTGATGAAAGGGGAAGAAAGGCCAGGTCAGCCCTCTTCGCCAGCCCACATAACGCTCGTGACTTAAAGATGTGTCGTATTTTAGGCCTATCTGTTCATGCATAAAAAGCGTACTTTCTAAATCATTAGGGTCTAAATGAAAATAGTGATGGCGATTTCCACAAATTTTTTGACCACATACTTCTTCAAGTAACTTCTTCTCGGCAGAAAACTTTTCTTTGCTTTTATAAGCAAAATAACTCGCATGCAAACAAATCTCGAAGTTCATTTCATTGAGGAAATCAAATAATTGTCTAAAATGTTTCGAACGTATATCATAAAAAGGATCTGGAGTACCTGTAATATATTCAAACAGAGACCCTTGTCTGGCTACAAAGTAAAAAGCGGACCGAATGTTTAAAATCTTCTCCATTTGAATCCATGATGAAAAATGCCAGTGTTTTTTTTTACCTTTCAATACACCTATTGCAGTCTGAAAACCATTAAAACCTTGGCGCAAGAGAACCCTTAGCGGCTCAAGCCATTTCACAATTTCAGGATAGTCTACATCATGTCCTACACATGCGGCGGCGCACTTACCTAAAGGCCATCTAGGGATAGGCTTTGGGAATCCGAGCTCCAAAAGTATGTTCTGTAAATTGAATCCAATACATGAGGCGAGCGCAAGACGCAAAGCTTTCTTCTCTGAAAAAATCATTTTATCTAAGATAATATGACCGTGTTTGTTTTTTTGACAATACTTTTCCTCCTGGCCAGTTGCTAGCCAGTAAACGTCGAAAATGAAATCCCTTTGGCATACTAAAGCACTATTAAAAATGTATATGGGAGGAAAACAAGAATCTTCATTCTGGTAAATTGGATAAGACCAATCATCAAAATAATCCAGACTATGAAGGCGATAGTTTGTCATGTTTTCCCAGGCTTGAAGATTGGCGAGCATACATACTCGCGCATGGTTTGCATGGGCAAAGTTGGTTACATAAGCAATATCCAAGGTTGAATGATTTAATGAAACTTCCTGCCAATAAAAACCCATACCTGATAATAACAGCCGCCAAGCCCAAGAAATCTCTGGACCGTATCTCTTTTTTAACTGAGGATCAATTGCTATCCTAATTCTGTACATTAAACTGAATGTCTTTAAATTAAATTCCTGAGAGGTTCCTTTTCGGTTTTTTTCTGACATCCCCAATTTTTCTTGCAGGAACACCAACCATTATCGAAAAATCTTCCACATTCTTCGTAACTACGGCATTTGAGCCAATTACCGCTCCTTTCCCAATAGTAATTCCAGGATTAATAACTGCTCCAGTTCCTATCCATGCTCCTTCTTTTACATGAATTTTTCCTCTTTTCTCAAGATCATACAGGTTTCCTATAAATGAACGATTCGGATAGGAACAAGCAACAAAAGTCACGTTAGGAGCTACTGCAACGCCATCATCTATCTGAATTAGTCCTGGAATAAAGTCATCTAGAAACCTGGTGTCCATGTTAATCATGACTAATTTTCCTATTTTTATTCCGGTTAACCTTAATAATATTACCCTGAAGGGTGGAATTATCATATTGCGAGATATCAACCTAAGAAGAGAAAAAACTCCTGCCTTTAATATTGAAATAATATTTCGAATAATATTTGTTTTTTTCGGATTTAGCATCTTTTCTTAAGACCTATTGCTTCAACAAATCAGCAATGTTTCTTATCAAGGAAAAATATAATCATCAAATCTGAAGTATGTATCAAGCTCAATCAGTAAACCGCATAGCCCAACGGCTAAACATTTCAAATAACGGATCAGGAATACAGGACCATAATTTGCGAGCCAAACGCAAAAATCCTTTTGAGCTATCCACAACTGGAATGGTATTTATTCGATTAAGATAATAATAGTGTGAAATTGTCTCTTCTACTCCTCCCCACTTTTTTTTGAACTCGCGCAAGCTGGTCTGGTTCGGGGAGTCAGCACCAAAGTCAAATTTACTATAGCCATTTTTAGAGGCCCAATGAATAGCATGCCAAAAAGCAAAGTCGCTTGCTCGAAAAGCGCGACCCAATTTTGAGTTCGCTGCATAACCAGAAAGCACCTTGTTTCCATAATGCAACAATATAATTCCAGCTAAGTCTTTTCCATTCTGCGATGCAAAGCAAAAGCAAACATTGGTTGATTGATTAGCAAGAAAATGGAAAAACTGTCTGGTATAAGTGGGCACCCCCAACCTGCGTCTAGTCTCTTTGAAGAGATGAAAAAACCTGTCTCCCACCGATGGATTATTGTTTATAATTTCGAAAGAAAGACCTGATCGTTCTGCTTTACGCACGCTCCATCTGACCTTAGAATTTAGATTATTCCATTCCAACGGTAAGTCTATAACCATTGTCACCCAATAATCTAATCGTTCATACTGTTCAGCGTCCAGTTCAGGGAACTTTTCACCTTGTTTCAGAAGTAAATAACTGCAATTTAAATCTTTTGCTAGTTTAATCGCAGCTCCAGCAAGAGCACGGCGAGCCTCAGCATTCCCCAATACTCCACCGCGGTCCCTTAGGGGGCTCGAAACAAGGCTACTTCTTAACAAACCACGAATATAAAAAAGAGGAAGGATTCCACAGATATGACCATCAAACGTACGTGCAACTAAAGAATAGAACTTATGCCTGAAGCACGAAATGATAATTTGATGCCACCAGTTAGTATGGTAGATGGTCGCTTTAGAATATTTATCTACGAATTGATCCCAACATTCTTGCTCATCAGATCTTAGCCTCTCTACACTAATCGTCATTATGAATACCTATCTTATTTTTTTATATTTTAAAATCAAATTTTGAATTCAGAACTAAAGCAATTTGTTTTGCAAGTCCTACAATTTCATTATTATTTAAAGTTGGACAGGCTAAATGTGAGGAATTTACAAGTGCAAACGGATAATCCATATTTGGTATTCTGTTCTCAAGTAAAGGAGCTTTTTCACTGACAAGTGTTAATGGTTGAACTTGGCTCGCTTTTTGAACGTGCCAAGAAATGACATCGTCGTTGCTTAAATTTGGAAAAAGCTTTTTCAACCCTTTATCAAATAATTCTTTATATATATATTCATCTTCTTTATAAAGAAATGGATCCATACTATCAAGATAACGCGGAAGATATACTAATGTGTGTCCATGAGTCTCTACAGACGCATTGATCAGATTTGTCATTTCAACCATACCTGTTAGAGGTATAGTCTCCTCATCAATATTCAAAAGATAGTACGGTATAAGATGGTGACGAAGGACAACATTCAAACATACCACACCAAGATATTTTTGATGTTCGTTCTTTTGTTTTGTCTTATTTTCTATCTGTTCACGTATTTTTGTTGAAATGACTTTTAGAGCAAATTGTTTAGGAGCCGTGAAAATTACTTTATCATACCAATTTGTTTCGTAACCTCCATTATTGATAGAATATTTAATTAAACATTGATTCATATTGTACTTTTCATTTCCTTTTAATAATTTTTCCTGTTTATTCAATATAAAAGCTTTTTTTGAATTTGAAGCGCAATTATTTTTGATTTTTTTGTTGTAATCTATAGGATTTTGTGAGAGTTCCGAAGCCAGTCCTATCCAATTAATATTCGTCCTCACAAAAATACAACTTCCCGAGGATTCAAGATGATATTTCAAGGCAGCTAATATACGATGATAGCCGCCTTGGACATAGCCTGTGGTTCCTTGAATCCTCCTATCAAAACGTCCTCCTAAAAGCCGTTTCAAGGATGCCCAAATAAAAACTGCAGCAACTTTTTCGGCGTAATCCCCAAATTTTGCCCGCAATAGAGGTTTCCAGAAATTTATATAATTTGATTTTCCAAAGATTTTAATCAACCATTCCTTAGCAGTTTGATTATAAAGAGAGCCCGGTCTCGCTAAAACAATGGAATATAAAACTGCAAGGCTCATTCGTGCTTTATCAAGCCAATTCAATAAAGGAAATCTTAACATCTGACGAAAATTGCTCATAGAGTAGAACTTACCATCCGAAAAATATCCAACACCAGCATCTTGCCATCGCAAATACTTACTCAAACCAATTTCATATAGTAACTCAAGTAAATGGTGATCATGTGACATAATCACGTGATAAAATTTGTCCCATATAAATCTTCCATAATCAAATGAACATGCGAGACCACCAATATAAGAATTGCTCTCATAGATATGAACTTGATGGCCTTGTTTTTGAAGATAATAACCTAAAGTTAATCCTAATATACCGCCACCGACAATCCCAATTTTCATGCTGTTTACTATTTACTTACAAAGTTACGAACCATGGTTCTTTTATAAAAAAATTAAGTTCATTATTAAAGTCAAAGCTCAATGATCTAAGTTCGAAACGAAACTCGAAAATAGTACTTACTTAATTTTATGGCAGCTTAAAATTCTTCATAATATTCTAAGTGTTATATATAGTCCACTCGTTTACTTCTGATTTTCTTGATTATATCGATAAATAATGGTGCTAAAATGAAAGAGGTCTTCAAAATATCGTTTACTCTGGAATGCAAGAATCCCTAGGCTGATAAGCTGGATGGCCAAAATTAAAGTAATTCCGCCAATAATAAAAGATTGGGGAGATAGGTGAAATGCATCAACAACAGCTATGGATAACCGGTCAATAAAAGAAACTGCTGGAGAAGGCACATTATTGTAGAATGTGATGGTATGGATGAATGCCCAGGAGAGGGGATAGATTGAAATCAGCATCAGGGTAAATCCAGGTAGCATAAAAAACATAACAGGCCTGAAGATAAATCCCCCAAAAAGGACAGATATAATGGTTTTAAAAATTCTGATACTTGATTTTCGTTTGTTGCCAACTTTGATTCTGTAACTCCAATTCAGGTGAGCAGGAATCTCCACAATCCTTGCACCTAATAGCTGAGCTTTATATATTATTTCATAATTAATATCTACGTCCATTGCCCTCAAGGAAAGTGTTTTTATAAACTTCCGGTCATAAGCTCGCACCATGCCCGTGATTGTAGAAAAATTTTTCTTAGCACAAAGGGATAAAAAGCGATTAGCCCACAAACTAAGAATTCGTCTCATCTTTGACACATTAGATATTTTCCCTCCTTTCATATACGGAGAAGCTATAACAATCTTTGCTTTAGTTTCACGGATCTTGTTCAGCATTTTCTCAATGTGATCCGGTGAATAACTTAAGTCCAAATCCATGGTGATAACATAGTCACCCTTAAAATTATTAAATGCGAATCTGAGTGCCTGGCCCAGCCGAAAATTAACATGATGATGTAACACGTGGATATTGTTCCTGTTCCTTGCAAAAGTTTCTGCTAGTTCTCCAGTCTCGTCAGTGCTTCCGTCATTAACGATTATCAGCTCCCAGCGATACTCTTCTTCGAGTGATTTCATGTATTCGCAGAGCTTCTCCAAATTCCTCTCCATAATAGAGGCCTCGTTATATGCGGGAACGACTATTGAAACAAATGGCTTAGCCTTTGCAGAGGCATTTTTTATTTTATCTTTTTTCTTGGCTGGTACCTCAATTGACTTCATTGTCTTCCTCCTTCCAGGCGAAATAGCATTAGTTGGCATTTGAAAAATGAAAATGCATCTTTATTTTTTTTAAAAAATCAGAAACTCTTATATCCTGCTATCTGAAAAACACATAATTAGATAAAAAACTTTGTTGTAAGAAAGAATTTAAAGAAGTGCCAATTGGTTATTTTTTATCAATGTGTACTTTCTGTTGCATTTAGAACATATGAATTGTTGCTCAACGGACAATGAATTAATCTTAAAAAATTTATTTGATTTGAACAATATCTCTCCGCAGAGGCAGACAAACCCCATAGGTTTGGCTGGATTGCCATAAATCAACTGATAAGGAACTACATCATGGGTAACCACAGATCCCATGCCGATCATACAATACTGTCCTAGTTCTACTCCTGGCCCTATTATGCATCCGGCCCCAATGGTTGCTCCTCGACATACTCTTGTCTCTAAGGTCTCTTCTGTTGGGTCCGAAGTCTTTATGGAGATCCCATCAGGGGCAAATGCGCGTGGAAGTCTATCATTGGTAAATATGGTTCCAGCTGATATCATAACGTAATTCTCGATAGTTACACCAGTGCAGATATACACTAATGAATTAATTTTCACGCTATGGCCAATGCTTACATTATATGCGATGTAGGTTTTTTCCCCTACAATACAATTCTTACCAATAACAGTGTTCTTCCTGATGTGAACACTGTCCCATATAGAAGTTTCTTTCCCAATCGAGACTCCATCTTCGATGATAGCTGTTGGATGAATTCTGACAGTCGGATGAATATCAGGACTATGGGTGAGAGACGATTTATGCTTTTTTCCTTCAGTCATTTTTCACTCTCCAAAGACAGACTCTTTAATTCTTTCTTAAATTAGGATCCTACTTTTATCCATTTGTTCATAGCTGTTGATTTATAAGCGGCTTCAATCACTTTGACTGACTCCAGGCCATCTTTTGCATTAATCAAGGGCATTTCCCTTCCCTTGATGGTTCCAATGAAATTGCGTATTTGCCTTGAGAACGCTGGGATCTTATCATATCCACTACCAAATCGAATCCAATCGAGCTTCTCGCTCTGTCTGTACTTAGAACATTTCCATCCAATGGAAAGAACACCTTCTGTTCCATAAATATCAATGTAGGATTCCATTTCTTTATGAATAGACCAACTTAGATCCACTGCACCCATTATGTCTGATTGTGTTCTTAAATAAAGGCGCGATGTATCTTCTACCTGAAGATTCTGAACCCTTTTTCCTTCCTCTGCCTGAACCTTTACTATTGGGCCGAGAAGGAACCGCGCAATATCTACAGAATGACTTCCATTGTCAATAAGCACGCCTCCCCCCGCAATTTCTTTCTCTGCATTCCATCTTTTCCTCATGTCTACCTTGCTGCAAAACACATTCTCGAAAAGAATAACGTCACCCAAAATTCCAGACTCTATAATTCCTTTAGCCTTGATGATATCACTGACATAACGGAACTTGGAGGCCATCATGAGAAGGCATCCTTTTATTTCTGCTACCTTTACCATAGATTCTGCTTCTGTTGAATTAATCGCAAGGGGTTTCTCGCAGAGAACATGGACACCATTTTCTAAGAAAAATGTGGCAATCTCCTTATGGGTATTTGGAGGCGTACATATGATCACAGCATCAATGTGGTTGCCATCCAAAATTTTATGATAGTCGGCATAGGCTTTGCACTCATATTGTTCAGCCACACTTTGTGTTGCTTGTTGGCGGACATCCGATATCCACATTAATCGACACTCCGGAATGGATGCTATGGCTTGCAGGTAGACCTGGGAAATCCTTCCACAGCCAATCAAGGCAAAATTAAGAGGAGCGTTTCTTCTTTGGGGTGTCATGATTTAACCTCCTATTTAGGCTGGAATATATGGCTAAAGATACAAAAATAAGGAAGCATTGGTAAATCGCTAAGCCTGATGTTAGCGGTTATAAATTATTTTATATATTATTATTTTAACGATAGCCCTTTTTCCTAGGCCTAATGAATTTATTCTCATATTTTAGTTTCTTATCTCCTTAACTTTTTAGCAACTTCTATAATGTTTTCTGCAATATACTCTATATGTTGATCTGTATACGATTCATTCCATGGAATTACTACAACGTGAGAAAGAGCATCATAAGTACCAGGAAAGTCTTTTGGATCATATACAACAGGGGGATCATTCCTGCGACACGCCCCATCGAATGGGAAGTGGCTATTTCCAAATGTGTTTTTATCTCTTAAGACTTGACACATAAAAGCTGGTTTTTGAATATACCGAGGAGCGGTAAATATTCCTCTCTCTTTTAGCTCTGCTGCAAAACTATCGACACCATCTCTAATGATCTCTTCTTCAATACGAATTGGATATTTCCAGTAAACATGTTTGCCACCTGGTGTTAATATGGGAATTCCAACGCCCGGAATATCTGCAATAAGATTGCTTAGCATTTGAGCAGTTTTAATTCGATTTTGCACAACTCTTTCAAGTTTATCCAATTGTGCAAGAGCTACAGCTCCCTGGAGCTCAGTCATTCGGTAATTTGGAGCAAGAAAATAATGATCTGGTTGTGGATCTCCGTAACCCCACGCTTTGTCAATAAATAGCTTCATTCGTCTTTTATACCTGTCGTCATTACTAATTACAATTCCACCTTCACCTGTTGTCATGTGTTTCCCTTGTTGAAGGCTGAAGCAGCCAATTTGGCCGATGTTTCCGATTAATTTTCCTTTATACTCACAAAGATAGGCCTGGCAAGCATCCTCAACAACAGGGAGGTTATGTTGGCGCGCCAAATCCATAATTGGATCCATATCACAAGGATTCCCAAATAAGTGAGTCACAATGATAGCTCTGGTTCGCTTTGTAATCTTTGGAGCAATCGTTTCAGCTTTCACATTATAAGTAAGAGGATCTACATCGGCAAAGATTGGGATCGCTGTTTGATAAATAATTGGCGTAAGCGCACCCATATCAGTAATAGGTGAAGTGATAATTTCATCACCAGGCTCAGGATTGATGGCCGCAACGGCTGTATGAATGCTTGCTGTTCCTGACGTAGTTGTTCGACAGAATTCAGAATTGTACATTTTTGCAAATCTACTTTCAAACTCTTTCACCACAGTCCCTTTGGTACAATTAAGCGTCCCTGATTCGATGACCCTCTTCAAAATTTCAAGCTCTTCCTGTCCAAAGTTTCTTCCTGTGGAATTGGCATCACTTGGAAGTTGCATAATATTCTCCTTTTTTTTTAATATTTAAGTGTGATTATTCTATTGGCATAAGCTGCAAGATAATTTAAGATCTTAGTCTAAAAAGTTACCTTGCCCAAGTTGAACGCCTGTTAGCGATGATTGAAAAATCGTTGAGCTCAAGGTTATAAGTATATTTTTTACTTCATTTCACAATTTCAGATAAAACCTCTACATTTGTGCATGCCTTAAGCCTGATACTTTAAGCACTAAAGATTTTCACATTTGAAATCTTCGGGACGATTCCCCATATTGAAATAATAAAGTATGGCCTGGACAATACGTTCAGCAGCATTTCCGTCGCCGTAAGGATTATGAGTGACTATCATTTTCTTATAAGCAGCCGAATCTTCAAGGAGACGAGATGCTTCTTGCACCAAGTGTTGCCGTTCCTGTCCAACAAGCCTTACAGCACCCATTGTAAGTCCTTCAGGCCTTTCAGTAACTTTACGGAAGACGAGAATAGGTTTGTGGAAGGAAGGTCCTTCTTCTTGAATACCTCCTGAATCGGTAATAATAAAGTACGATTTGGCCATGGCCTCAACGAATGGCTCGTATGGTAAAGGATTCAGAAGGCAAATTCTCTCTTTTTTCGCTAAAATTTGTAGAACAGTTTTTCTCACATTTGGATTAAGATGAACGGGATATATTATTTGGACATCTAAGTATGATTTAGCAATATCACTCAAGGCGTAACACAAATTTTCAATAGGTCTTCCCCAATTTTCACGCCTATGAGCTGTGACTAGGATTAAGCGACCTGCGTTCAAAACCTCCGGTGAAACATATTTTTTTAAGGTTTGACGATTTCTGCTTGCAATATACAGTAGAGAATCTATTACCGTATTTCCTGTTATGAGGATTTTATCAGGATTGATACCTTCCCTGCATAAATGCTCGTAATTATGCACGGTTGGCGCGAAATGGAAATCGCATATAAGAGAGATTAGTCTTCTGTTGATTTCCTCAGGATAAGGTTGCATCTTATCAAACGAGCGAAGTCCTGCCTCAATATGACCAACTGGAGTTTTGTTATAAAAGGCAGCAAGGGCACCAATAAAGGCAGTCGTTGTATCTCCCTGTACTAGAACAAGGTCTGGGCGATGCTGTCTGAGGATAGGATCTAATCCAGCGAGGGCGCGCATCGTAATATCCATAAGGGATTGATTCTTCTGAATTATGTTAAGATTGTAATCTGGTTTTATCGAGAAAAGTGTGAAAAGATCTTCGATCATCTCCCGATGCTGAGTTGTTGAAACAATAATATTTTTAAATAATGGATTTCTCTGCATCTTTCTTAAAACAGGAAATACCTTAATGACTTCTGGCCTTGTGCCAAAAATACTCAATACGATCAGTCGTTTAGGTTTCATGCTTTATTAGAAAATGTGAATTCGTTAACGCGATGCTTAATCCGCCTATACCTGTTACATGAACTGCTATATATAAATATCTAAATTCACCGATTATTTTTCATTTAATATATTATAGTTAATTTCTATTTTTATGGAGGATTCTGCAAATATAAAAGGATAAAATGTTAGTCAATATCTTATAAGTCATTAACATATATTTAATAATTATTATGGCATTATTAAATTTGTTGACATCATCTATATATATTACATTGATAGAATAATTTGATTTAAATATTTATTTGATTATTTCTGCTTAATTATATTATTTGATATCTTCTTAATTTCACTTTTAACTACTGATTCATTTTCTTTTCTCCAAAAAACTATATCATTTATATCACTAGCTTGATTAGCCTCAAAGGGTGATATGAAGAAGAAAAAATCACCCTCATATTCTCTTTTGATCTTCGACTAAATCAATACAAGGATAAATCATGAAAGTGATAGAGCTAAAAGCATTTGTACGCTTCCTATTCATCTATTTCTTTAAATCCCAACTTATGTTATATAGTAATTAAAGGGGCGAGGGGGGATAGAGATGAAAAAAATATTAATATTTATCATTTTTTCAATAACAATAACCTCCAATATTCTTGCAGGAACAGTCTATTATGTAGATGCCGCTAACGGCAATGATAATAATCCAGGAACAGAATCACTCCCTTGGAAAACCATCCAAAAATCAGCTAATGCAATGGTTGCTGGTGATACTGTAATAGTAAAAGCTGGCATTTATAATGAGCGAGTAACTGAAAATACATCGGGCAGTCAGGACAATCTTATAACCTATAAAGTTAATTCTGGCGATACTGTAAAAGTATATGGCTTTAATATCAACGGCAATTATGTGAAGCTAGACGGATTTGATATTGAAGCAGAAGATAAACCAGCATACAACACAAATGGCACGGGTATTTATATCACCAGCGATTATTGCGAAGTATGGAATTGTGAAATCCATGAATGCACTTATGGGGCAATAATACTCGAAAATAGTGCTGATCATTGTACCGTTAAGCAGAATTATATCTGGGAATGCGCTCTTATGGGTATGCAGGCATTAGGAACGAATCATCTTATCGAAGATAATGAATTTTATGATATGAGATGTAAGGTCAAAAATGTTAATTATTATGGCAATGATGCCGACGCTGATGGGATATGGATAGGCAATACGGGTAACGGAACGATAATCAGAGGCAATTATTTTCATGGCACTACATTTGCCAATAATCCTGGCTACCATCCTCATATAGATGCTATTATGGCCTACCCAACGCCAAGATATGGCTTTACTATTGAGCGAAACTTTGTTGACTGGTCAACCTGTGCCTGTCCTCAAGAAAGTGGTGATGAATTATGCGGCTTTATGATTGCTACTGCCTACAATGTTACTATCAGAAATAATATTTTAAAAACAGAATATAAGGGGATAAATGCCTGGGATGTTGATTCGGGATATCTAATAATTGTAAATAACACTATAATTGGCGACCTTGACAAACAAGATGAAGGCTTAGGCGGAAACAGTCCATTAGGAATAACAATTAGCGGTTCATCTGGTGCAATAACCATTGAAAATAATATAATCCAGGATTTTAGAGGGGACTATGGAGCTGAAGTATGGATTTCTGGCTGCTCTAATTTGACCTATGATTATAACTGTATTTATCGTAGCCTAGGAAGCCCAAGTACAAATCCAGGACCACAACCTTTTGATGTGTGGGATCAAAACCCGAAATTCGTGAATCCTTCTGCAAAAAATTATCATCTTCAATCAGACTCGCCATGCAAAGATATCGGGGCGAATTTATCTGGATTAGTTGATAATGATCATGATGGCAATCCTCGGCCTTACAATGGCTGGTATGATATCGGAGCATATGAATATATTGGGGAAAATCCTACTCTTAACGTCAATGTTGATGCCTCCCCTACTTCCGGTGAAAATCCCTTAACCGTCAATTTCACTAGCAATGCCATGGGGGGCACCTCTCCTTATTCTTT
>Ga0209635_10001085_pt1 | contig 19898 bp, 17 predicted proteins | sample DeeMarSWOR230_32_FD_187463 | JGI IMG/M metagenome (GOLD analysis project Ga0209635, IMG submission 187463) | Marine sediment microbial communities from White Oak River estuary, North Carolina - WOR-2-30_32 (SPAdes) (version 2) | ecosystem: Environmental > Aquatic > Marine > Intertidal zone >...
TCCGCGACCTGCTGGGCGTGTTGAAGATGTTCGCCACCGAAATCTCGGGAGCCGACAAGGTGCGGTTCCGACCCGACTACTTTCCCTTCACCGAACCCAGTGTAGAGCTCTCCGCTTACACGACGGAAGCGGGTTGGCTGGAGTTCGGCGGAGCCGGCATGTTTAGGCAGGAGGTGACCCTACCCCTCGGAATTGAAGTCCCTGTCCTCGCTTGGGGTTTAGGCGTGGATCGCCTCTTCATGATGAAGGCGGGGATAAGCGATATCCGAGAGCTGTTCACCCAGGATCTTACATGGTTGAGGCGGCAGAGGTTGACGTAGCATGCCTGTGATCGACGTGATCTTCACGGACCTCCAACGTCTTATCGGCGTCCCCCTCCCCAAAGGCCGCGACGCCCTCAATGACCTCTTGGCCTACGTGAAAGGTGAGGCTGAACGCCTCGAAGGCGACGCTCTTTCCATTGAGATAAAGGATGGTAATCGACCGGACCTCTGGAGTGTTGAAGGCATCGCCCGGGAGCTACGCGGTGTCATCGGCGTTGAAGACGGATTGCGAGAGTACGCCGTTACCGGCTACTCAGGAGTCCGCATTGACGTTGACCCGCGGTTGGAGACGGTCAGGCCGTACATCGGCGCCTCCGTCGTGAAGCAGGTCCGCTTGACCGACGACGTAATCCGTGAATTGATGCATTTACAGGATAAGCTTGATCAAACGTATGGGCGACGGAGGCGGCGGGCTTCCATCGGGCTCTACAATTATCGTTTGATCAAGCCACCGTTGACCTACAAGGTGACGCGGCCCGAAGACGTCCGCTTCGTGCCCTTGGGGGGAACAGAGGAACTGGATTTACGGGAAATCGTTGCGACGCATCCCAAAGGCATCGAATACGGGCACCTAGTGACGAAACACGAACGCTGGCCCCTCCTCCTAGACGCTGTGGAGAAGGTTCTCTCCATTCCTCCCATCATCAACTCCAACGACCTGGGACGGATCACCGAAGGCGTGATGGACATCCTCGTCGAGGTGACGGGAACCACCCCCCAAACCGTCTTGAACACCTTGACTATTGTGACCCTCTCCCTCGCTGACAGAGGCGAAGCCATCTACTCCACCGAGATCCACTATCCCTACGGGGAAAACAGACAGGTCTCCACCCCCGAACTAGCCACCCACGTCGTACGCCTCGACGTGAACCAGGTCCATCGAGTGCTCGGCGCGAACTTGACGGCGGACGCCGTTCTCACGCTCTTGAAGCGGGCACGCTACGACGCTCGGAGGGTGGGGGAGGACGCCCTTGAAGCCACCGTTCCATGCTATCGAATAGACGTCATCCACCCCGCAGACGTCATCGAAGACATAGCCATCATGTTGGGGTATAACAACCTGGAGCCCCGCTGGCCACAGCAAATAACCATCGGTGCGATTAGTGCCGTGGAAGCCTTCTCAGACGTGACCCGGGAAATCATGATTGGCCTCGGATTTCAAGGCATCCTGAGCTTCTCCCTCATCAACGAGGAGCGACTGTTTACGCAGATGAACGTAAAGGATACACCCGTTGTGGAAATCGCGAATCCAACGAGTTCACGCTTCACCCTCATCCGCAACTGGCTGATGCCCAGCCTCATGGACTTTCTGAGTAATAACACCCACGTAGAGTACCCTCAACGAGTCTTCGAGGTCGGCGACTGCGTGGTTCTGGACGACGCCTCTGAAACCGGTGCGAGGACGGTGCGGAAACTCGCGGGGTTAATCGCGCACTCCAACGCCAGCTTCAGCGAAGCAAAGGCCGTGGTCGACGCGTTCTTCCTCAACATTGGCTTCCTATATCGTCTAAACGAAGCCGCTCATCCTAGCTTCATCGACGGCCGTGTGGGGAACATCGTCGTTCATGACCGTGATGTCGGCGTGGTCGGTGAAGTCCATCCTCGCGTCCTGGAGATGTGGGGGCTCGAAAATCCTGTCACAGGCTTCGAAGTGGATCTGTCCAGCTTGATGGACATCTAGCGAAGACTCAGCGACGCATCCGTCGGCGCACTCAATGCCTCAGCTGTCTTTATCCACGCCCTTCTTACGTGATGTTTCACCCATGATTCGCTGGCCTCTCCCGAACACCCGGTTTATCTAGATCGCATTCCCTTCCCTAGAAACGACGCTTCTTCAGATAGCAGAACATAGCAGAACGGAATAATCACATACGGTTTCCGAAATGTATTTGGGTGAGGATCGATGCTTTGTTTGAACACAATGTACGGAGGAGAAACTCGTGGTTTATGATCTTGCAGTAATAAACGGCCAGGTCGTGGATGGTGCTGGTAACCCAGGATATCAGGCTAACATCTACGTCGAAGACGGCAGGATATCCAAAATCTGTCGCACGAAGCTGGGAGCGGAAACCGTGCTCGACGCCAAAGGGCTGATCGTGGCCCCAGGCTTCATTGACATCCACCAACACTCCGATTACACCGTCTTCGCCAACCCCTCATGTGATAGCTACATCCACCAGGGCGTCACAACGGCTAACGTAGGCAATTGTGGCCTATCCCTCGCGCCCCTCACCGACGAGCATAGGGACGATATCATCAAATTCAACGAGGCCTTCACCTTCGGGATGACTGTGCCCTATGACTGGACGAGCTTTCCAGAATACTTGGACAAACTGGACTCGATATCCTTGGGCTTGAATCTCTGGCCGCAAGTAGGCCATTGCACGTTACGGGCAGCCGTCATGGGATACGAGGCCCGAAAGTCTTCTGAAACCGAGCTCAACGCAATGAAGGCTCTGCTGGAAGACGCGATGCTGTCTGGAGCCTACGCTATGTCGACTGGCGCCTACGCGCCCGCGTACTGGGCCGATACGGCGGAAATCATCGAGTTAGCAAAGATCGTGGTCAAACATGGCGGTCTATATACCACGCATCTACGACGATTTGGCTTTGACGAAGCCATCCAGATAGGCGAACACGCGGCGATACCTGTAGAGGTCGCTCACTACCATGGCAAAGGCGTTAAAGAGGCTCGAGCGCGAGGCCTCGACATCACTTACAACGCCTACCCCTACACCGCGGGATCCAGCTTCCTCGGGCAGATCCTCCCCTTTGAGCTGTACGAAGGAGGCGTTGACTCCATGCTCGAACGAATCCAAAATACAGGCACCCGCGACACAATCCGGAAGAATCCCCGGATTCGAACGCTATCCGTGGATACACGGCAAAACTGGCGTCGCCAATTGATATCGTTCCTCCCAAACGCCAGGAGTAAGCAGTACGAAGGACGTTCCATCGGTGAGATCGCTACGTCGGAGGCCATTGACCCGGTAGACTGGGTCTGCGACACCTTACTGGACAACGATGGAGTCGGCATGTATATACACCTGAACGGCCGTAACGAAGCCTACGTGTATCACACGCTACAAGACCCCAATGAACACGTGATGTCTGATGGCTGGGCCTTCGCCCCCCAGGGGCCCCTACGCGTCGGAAAGCCCCATCCACGATGTTACGGCACGTACCCCCGGATTCTTGGATGGTACGTTCGAGAATGTGAGGTTGTCTCCCTGCAAGAAGCAGTTCGCAAGATGACGTCAGCCCCCGCTCAGAAGATGGGCCTCTGGGATCGAGGCCTCCTCCGGACGGGCATGTGGGCAGACATAACCGTCTTTAACCCTAACACCATCATTGATCACGCCACCTTCGACGATCCACATCGCCATCCGTCAGGCATCGAATACGTCGTCATCAATGGCCAGCTGGTCATCAGCCATGGGGCCCATACTGGAATTCTAGCGGGTAGAGTCCTAAGAAAAACTAAAACCTAAAGGATAAGCATGAAGCGATACTCACATACAATGCATCGACTATAGAAAAACATTGACTAAAAAAAGGTTGCGAGGGAACTAAGACAAGTTAAGAGTCGAGTAAGTCTTCTAGCTAACCTATCTCGAGATATAATAGAGATGGCTGAGAATCAAATATCGTGTTGGCTCTCTGGATTGTTGGAGGAGGTATCAGCTTAAATTTAGGCTCTTTATTACGAAGCCAAATCTGGCCGAAGACATGTTTTTCCTCTCCTGACTTGAGTACGCCCTTGTTTATAGATAGTCCCTCCTTCCCCCGTCAACGAGAAGCGTCTTCCCCGTTATAAAGTCGGAGGCATCGCAGGCGAAAAATAAAACAGCATTCGCGACATCCTCTGGTTTCCCGATTTGACCGAGAGAGGATAATTCTTTCTTTGCTTCCAGCAATCCTCTATAACCCTCCTCGTCCAGATCTCCCTTCAGCATATCTGTGTCGATGGCGCCGGGAGCAACGCAGTTCACATTAATCCCATATTGGCCCAGCTCATAAGCCGCATTCTTGGTGAGTTGAATGACTCCTGCCTTGGAAACCGCGTAGCTCGCGTCACCCCATAAGGCTGCGCCAAATCCGGAGTTTGAAGAAATATTGATTATTTTTCCGTATTTCCTAGGTACCATGTATTTTGCTGTTTCACGGATGCACATAAAGACGCCCTTTAGGTTGACGTCGAGTGTTAAGTCCCAGACTTCATCCGAGGTCTCAAGAATGGGGGAGGGTATGTAGATGCCTGCGTTGGTCACAAGGATATCGATCTTTTCAAACTCATCGATTACATGTCTAAACATCGTTTCGATATCTTTTCTGTTCGAGACATCACCTTTGACAGCTATCGCTCTTCCTCCCATTCTTCTTCTGATATCGTTGACTATCGCCTCTGCTTTCTCCTGATTTTTATGATAGTTCACAGCCACCATACATCCTTCTCTCGCGAGAGTAAGCGCTATCATCCTTCCGATTCCACGAGACGCCCCCGTCACTAAAGCCGCTTTCCCTACCAACCGCATCAAATCACCTTGGTAAGATTACACCCCTGTCTTACCTGTATGAACCTCGTTGGTTAATAATTATGAAGGTAACATAAATGTAACATAGTACTTCTCGTTTCGAAGCTAGCTGGATTAGATCCCAGCTAAATTTTTTGGGACAACTGAATGTTTTTTAGGCTGAATCTTTCTCAGAAATCGTGTTCGGTGGAAAAAGATGTACGATATTGTTGTCAAGAATGGTGTCGTAATCGATCCGTCTCAAGAAGTTCATGAAGATAAGGATATCGCAATATTTAAAGGAAAAATTGTTGAGGTACGGAAGGGTATAAATGCTGCGGGGGCCGAGCGGGTTGTCGACGCCTCTGGCATGATGGTGATGCCTGGTATCATAGACATCCATGTCCACTGCTGCCACAGGATCGCGCACATTGGGATAGACCCTGAGTTCATATGCTTAGCAAAGGGAAGTACCACTGTTCTCGACGCAGGGTCTACGGGCGAACTCAACTTTATGGGTTTCAGAAGATATGTGATCGATGCCTCTAGAACACGCATTTTTGCATTACTGAACATCGAGTCCCTGGGCATGATCGAGTATGCCGTGAAGAATCAAAGATGGCCTCAACTTATCACGGATCGTGACGAAGTATTTATCAATATGGACGGTGCGCTGAAAATGATTGAGAGGAATCGTGATGTCATCTTGGGCCTAAAGTGGGCTCATCATGGATTAGAGGGTCTGCGGTTAGCTAGAGCGGCAGCAGACAAAGCTGGATGCCTCTTAATGGCCGAAAACCACCTTCAACCTGACTCCCTTAAATATCTGAAGAAAGGGGACGTTGTCACTCATTTATTTCATGGTGTTCGGATGGAGCAACATGACGGGTTATTGGATGAAGACGCAAAGGTACAACCGGAATTTACTGAAGCCCGTAAGCGTGGAGTAATCTTTGACGTAGGCCACGGAGCCGGTAGCTTCACATGGAGAGTGGCTGAAGAGGCCTTTAACCAAGGGATCAGACCAGACACCATAAGCACCGATCTCCACGTCATGAATTTTACTGGCCCCGTTTATGACATGCCCACTACTATGTCAAAATTTCTGCTACTCGGCATGTCCTTGGACGAAGTCATTAAAGCCAGCACAACGAAGCCATCTGAAGTTCTCGGTAAACAAAATGAGATAGGAACCCTACAGAACGACGCTTGTGCCGATCTCACTCTTTTTAGGCTGGACGAGGGCAAATTCACGTTCTTTGATGTTAACGGACATGGTAGACTTGGCCGACAAAAATTGATTGTTACAATGGTGATAAAAAAAGGAGATATTGTTATCTAGGCTTTTTGCCACAAGAATTCTTCATAATGAGTCCTGAAGACGAATTGCATCATTGATTTCTTACCTATATGCTTAAGATGTGAGATTATAATGACGTAGACTTCTGTTTGTTTATGGTGTTGGCCTTAGCCCTACTCCGCCATACAGCCTACAATGAGGAGATCTGTGTGGCTTTAGTAAGACGACAAGTGTGATTCTTTGGTTAAATTACTCACCTCATTTTATTCAATATTTTGAAGGAAATCCTTTTAAGAACTAAAAGTAATCAATAGTAGTTTAGTTTTGTATCCAATAAAGAATATATTATTGCGAATAAAAAAAAGGCTGAGCGGCATAATCGACATTCCTTCGTCAGAACTCAGCCCAGAAAGGGAAGAAGAGATCATCAATAAGGTAGCAAGTTTAATTTCGAAGTGGGACATGGAGATTCCCGCTTCGTTATTAGGAAAATTGATGGTCCCTACAAGCAGTATGATAAGCCAAATTCATGTAATGCCGTCAGCGTTGTATCTGGACCTGATTGGGTTGGACGGATTTGAAGTTGCAGCCTTTCTCGAAAAAAAGGAGAATGTGAAGCGCCTCATCGCTAAGATCGAAGAGTTGAAAGAAGCAAAGGGATACGATTAGCTTTATTCGAGAAATAGCTAGTTCTTCTTTTTGTAGACATCCTTGGAAGCGTATGGAATAGACCTGTGTATGAGAAGATAACTCGTCAGTGTATACTGCGAATTCTGAGAATGGAATAAAAAAATGAAGGGAAGGATTGTCCTTAGAATAGAGCTAAGAGTGCTTCTATGGGCCTCTTGATGACGACGGTAAAGAATCCAGTTGGACCACCTAAGCCAAATGCCACGCCAACGTATCCGAGAAGATACCCAAATGACGCCATCATGAATAGTCGTCCGAGCCGCATTACGTAGTAGAGTGCACCGCTCCTAGAGTGGAAGATCGTGGAGTATTTTTCAGAGTAGAGGTAGTAGGTAACAACGGTGACGACAGCGATAAACGAGACGATGGCAGAAACTGGGTCTGGCTGGAATGTAACCAGCTCATTAACGGTTGACGTGATTATCGCCAGTATACTTCCGCGTAAGTTGAATCCAAAGAACACGCCTAATCCTATCCCCGATAATGCTGCGACAGGATACCGTGCAGCCCATCGGAACTTCGTCAGCCTCGTGAAGGAGAGGAGTCCTATGATGACGGGAATAATCAGCCACCATCTTCCTGCTGCTATAAAGTCGAAGGCATTAGCCTTGTAGGAACTGTAGACAACAAAGAACGTGTATGCAACGGTTGCTCCCACAAACCATCGTTCACCGAAGGAACTGAAATAGGTGTCTCCAAAGAACATCATGGATAAGTGTCCAATAGAGATAGCTACACTAAACCAGGTTATAATAAGCTCAGCGCTCATGTTCTATACCCCCTGTCGGTTCTGTCACGCCGCTAGTTCTTCGTACGGCGTACCAAACGAAACCCACAAACAACATAGCTATTACTAGCAGGGATTGGAGATCCCGCATAGTCATCTTCAATATTTCTTCTCCAAGATACCCCGTAAGATACTCAAATTCAGCATATGCCAACCCGCCATCGAGGTTGCCTTTGATATAGGTGCCATAGAATTCGCCGACGGCGTAGAATTGACCAATAACTATTCCCGTAATATCGTATTTTATACACCATTGACGCACGTGCATAGGTCCGTACTCGGTTTGATGATAAAAGATGAGAACGAGGTCGACATCGTTAAGGTCTTGTACTTCCTGGAATATTGGGATTTGATCTATTGGGGTGCCTCGGTTGTCTGTTGTATACGTTTTTCTGAATCCGTCTTCTGCAGCAATTGATGCCATCGCCATCTCTTGGCCAGGAGTATACGGCATAATCACGTAATCCGTACCGTATTCGTAGCCCCATTTACCGACAAGATCGTTATCGCTTACCGCCGATTCTGCGCATATTGGGGCGCCTCTGTCAAAGCAGGTGTAGACTACTTTGATACCCCGTTCGGCAATTGTGTCCCATAGAGCCCACCAGAATTCTCGGGGTCCCGTATAGGATCCTATACTTGCCGAGGAGTCGCCCCAAAGAATTACGTCTCCTTCGGACAACTTATCAATCTCGGCTAAGAACGCTTGGGTTCGTCCCGATATGGGTATTGGAAGAGCGAATGAGACAACTAAGGGGAGAGCACAGAGGATAAACGTAGCTACCAGCCACATCTTCCGCGTAACTTTTGGAAATGCTTCCCATCGTTCAGCCATTGTTAGTCCATCTCCATTTCGATCAGTCCCGGCTCCTTACCCACCAAGGCACGTAATACGGTCACAATGCCACCTACGGCGATCGTCGCGGCTGTTGCTCTCTGCACGGCTTTATTTAACACCGTCACAATCCACTCTCCGATGGGGTGGAATTGTGGAATGACCGCTATTGTTGCAGGCGTGTTATAGAATATTAAAAACACGCAGGATACTGCTAAGACCAAGATTTCAAGGGTCCTAACTCTAACCAGTCTCTGAATAACCGCCCAAGTATAGTACAAGTGTGCGTTGGTCCATAAGGTAGTGCTCATCATGGACAAGGTGGGGGTGTACAGCATTAAGAACAGTTCACCGTTTATGCCCTGTGGATCTACAAGACCGAGGATAACAAACAACGCTACCACACCGAGAAACACCACGAGATCGAAGACTTCTTTTGTGGTTTTTGGCCTCGCGAACAGACTCCGTCCTTTAATGATTATTAGTGCTACAGAGCCGAAGAGCACTGTGCCATTAGTGATTATGACGCCCCAAAGACTTAACTCATCAGTTAAAGTCGTTAAGGGTTCATAGGCAAAGAAATACTCCACCAAAAAGATTCCTACGAGAATAGAGACTAAGAAAACCGGGATTGTTCGTTGATACGTCCGCCTAGTAATACCTTGTTGTGTTGAACCTGTCATCTTGTTCCACCTCTACTGAAACATCCAACCGCCTTCAGACACGATTGGTAATCCCGCAGCTGCAAGAATGGCTGAGATAAGAATCAGTGCAACGATAATCAGTTTCGTGAGGTCGCCTCCCAACATCGTGCTCCGAACCTCGTTATCACCAGAACAAATAGCGCCAGCGCCAAAAACGTCGTCGCCATACATTGAATAGTGGGCCATACACGCGGCGGCGCCCATGAGTGCATAGAGCGTATTGCCGTAGATGACTGTTGCGCCTTCAGACAGGGCAACACCCGACATATAGATCTCCGATGAGGTGGTCGATCCCACCATCACTACTAATGAGGCCGACGTTCGTGCTATATCCGTACTGGCACCCACCGAAAAACTTGCTTCGGTATTTCCATAGTATCGTACATCTTCCGGTCTATACGCTTCAGGCACTCCTTCAGACACAGCAACCTCCCTAAAGATACCGTCTATCAGTGGATACGTCTCTGGGTTGAACGGCACGGGAAGTATGACTCTAGCTCCTTTACGCACGCACAGCGTTGCGGTATAGCGTAAAACATTCATGCCATTAATTGCTATGGGTGCTCTAGTGCCCGAAAGAAATACCAAGCATCCTGGTTCGACGTATACTGGTCGGTTCTCCTCTACCGCTCTATCAACGCCGTCTTCGATAGCTTCAACCTGCTCCATCGTACGTAGCTTCATCTCTTTCCCCTGTGTAGCCTGCCACAGATACCATGATATGGCCGCAAACGAAACGATGCAGAATAAGAGATCTGTTACTCTACCAGCTTCAAGTATTGACACTTTTTTTTCTCCTTTTTTTCAGTTAGTCCTCATTCATATTTTTTTTGAGCATATAAGACTTGTGGTGAAGGGTGAGCCGTCTTTTTTTGGTGGACTTTGTTCATTTTTTTAACTGCGTTAGTCGTTTGTGTGTGCTAATAAGGAGTATCAATAATAAGCATCAAAAGAGGTATATTCCTAACTAATTCTAATAGATTATATCTTAATAAGTTTGAAGCTTAGAATGATTTATAGGACTACTAATTCATCTCATGTACGCTATCGAGGCACGCAACAGGGTTTACTGCTACCTATACCAAGTACAGAGTCGTAGTAAATACTTGGATAAGCGCTCTCGTTAAGACCTTTTATCTGTGTATGAGGCTCTGCTTACTGCACTTATTGTTCTTATACAACCGTGTTAGCTTAGAGTCTTCGAGGAGCACTGTTAGGAGTGATCTTAACGGTTCCGCCTTTAACTCAATGGTTAGAACTTTATTATAATTAGGTCTCAAGTGTACGGTTAGCGTGTAATCTCTCTAAATATAGTAGAGTCTCAGTTCTCACCTTGCACAAAACGTGAAAAAAGATAAAAGAGGAGAAATATAGCTGGGAAGCTATAGGTTGATGATTTTTCCGGTTTCAGCTGACTCCTTGATGGCGCATATAGCCTCAGCGTTCTTGTATGCGTCCTCAATCGTAACAAAGGGTTCCCGATCTTCTAGGATGCAGTTTATGAAGTTTTTGAATTGGTCGCCATCGTGATGCTTAACTTGGTGAAGTCCAGGCGTACCCGGTATGCATAACGCATGATTCATCTCTTTGCAGGTCCAGAACGTACGGTAGAGCCATTCTCTCTCCGATTGCCAAATGATTCTGGAGGTGACGCCATCTTTTTTCAGCTTCTCTTGGATCTCGAGTAAGGTATCCATTGAGACGTCCTCTGGAAAGTGGATCTCTCCTCCCCCTGTGCCCGTCATAAAGGTTCTGTTTGAACTCACATAGTGCATGGTGCCTTCGGTGCAGATGATGTTGTGAAAGAGGCCGACGAGGGCGGGTTTCGATCGGGCTTGTACCCAGCTGGACTTATAGTAAGCGTTGAAGTCTTTCTCAAAGGATATTAGGGCTTGGTAAAGGTCTGGAGTAAACTTCAGGATTTTTGATGCCAATTTCGCGTATACGGTCTTGGCTTCCAGCCCCGTCATCATTCGGGTGAGGTCGAATCCGTAGACGATGAGGAAGTCTGCGACGGTAGAGCTACCCCGTACCGTGCTTCTCCAATCCTTGGCTTTTCGCGCTTCTGGTGTCCACATTCGTAGGGGGACATCGATTCGATCATTGAGAACGAAGTCGGCGCTTATTGGTTCTCCGACATATCCCCATTTAATAATATTGTTAAAGGCCGTATTAATCGGCGACCAACGGGTTTCAAACTGCATCGTGAACTTGGCGCCGGTCTTCTGCGCCTTTTTTACCGCCTCGTACATAGCCTTCGCGTCCTCAATGGTTGTGGCGAAGGGTTTCTCTTGCCAAATATGCTTCCCTGCTTCAGCAGCTGCTACAACTGGTTCCCTATGCAGCCAATCCGGGGTTTCTACAAAGACAGCCTCCACACTATCGTTCTTCAGCATCTCTTCGTAATCTGTGTACGGGGTGGCGTTAACCACCTTTGCGAGGTCCTTTGCTCGTTGTTCAGATATATCGGCTATGCCTACGACATCTACCTCCGGCCACTTATCCAGCTTTTTAGCGTAGTCTGAGGCCATGATGCCAGCGCCTATAAATCCTATACCAACTTTCTTCTCCAATTTACTCACCGTTTCAGTAGCTAGCTACAATATTCAGAATATAAATGTTACTCAACTGTTAACAGACAATTCGATGATAGTGTTCCTTCCTACTAGACCTCTCAAATACATTCCTCTCCTTCTTTGATTTCAAGCTGGCGATTTCCGCCTTTTCTCTTCCATTGCCCCTCCTTTTTATGACACTTCTCTCAACTCCGGCAAACCTTGAATGTAAGGATTGATCTTCTGCTTTATTCGAATTTTTTCTGTCATGAAGTGATTGTAGCCTTGTGCTATTTAGACGAAGAAATATGGATTATCGTGTATTCTAATACAATACTTGAATGTCTGTGACCACGATGTCCCTATGGCAATAAAGCTTTGTGTTATTGGTGCTGACCACATGCAGGACAATAGGGGACTTTTAACACCCGGTGAAGAGTGTTTCTATAGTTTTGAAAGTCAATCGACAGAACTGCGCCTATAGTCTTTGGCGTCTCACGTTTCGTTAGCATTTTTATACTCTCCAATGAAACGTATTCGGAGAGCATCCTCGTGGAGACGATCAGGCTTAACTCGTTCTCGCTTGAGCGTTTGGGGCGGTTTTCAAAACGCGTGGAGTCCCTCATTTCATCGATATTGGATTGCACGCGATATTCATAACATTTGTAGCAGGGTGTCATATAGGGTATGACAGTAGGACCTACTTCGCCATAATACCCATAGAAGCGAGCGCTTAACCAGCTTATGTTACGTTTTAAGCAGCTTTCGTTGAGGTAGTTATGGAGCGACGGGAGACTTTGGTCCGAACAGGATACGATCAGATCAGGGTCGCCCAGTACCTCTTCTGCGGGCGTGCTTTCAACTTCAAGAGGATACCACTCGAGCCTCGTTCGCTTGACGAATATATCGAATATTTTTCGTAGCACCGCACAGCGTTGTTCTCCTAAGTGTTCACTTAGGAAGAAACCGTGTTTAACATCATGATGATTCACTGTACGATGATCTACCGCCCGTATTTTTCCGATGCCTAGGGGCGCAAGCGCGAGTAGCACGTAGGATCCAAGTGATCCAAGTCCCACCAATGTCAGCGATGAATCCTTGAGCTTAACGAGTGTATCGTGTTTTGTTATGTGATCCTGTTCTTTTGTCAGAAATCGTGTTATATAGATGCTTGTGTATTCTCTTAACTCACTGCCCGTGTAAACCAGGTAATCACTTTTTTCGTCCTCCAAGATACTTGTTCCTCTCTATGAGTGTGTTCCCGTTTTTCGTAAGTTAAGATTAAACAAAACGTAGCGATCGAATCCTCTCGGCGAGATTCTGGTGCTTTGCGCCCACGACGACCATATATATCACCGACTCGTACGTACCATCCAAATCCAGGAGCTCATTCAATTCATCATCGAAGAATTCTCCACAGGGGTAACAGTAGAGATTCATGGAATTGGCGATCAGGTAGATGCTTTGGGCCAAGTGGCCCGCTTCTAAAAGTACATATCTATATCCTCTGTCACCGTATTTTATTTCAGTACGTTTAAAAACAGCCGACAGTAAGACAATCATACTCGCATCCGTTATTCCTTTTTGATTATGGGTTGCGTGGATGATTTGATTTGTATAATCCCCCTGCGAGATTAATTCCAAGGTGTTGTGTTTAACGTTATAATGGTAAATCCCTGGCTCGATTCCCGAGCTTCGAAGTAAGACTACATATGTTTCTAACGGGTATCTTGCGCCTGATGAGGGGTAGGACCTCCGTGAACGGTTCCATGCTTCCTCGCTTTCACCCTTTTCTTTATCGATAATACCCGCTGAGTGAAAAATGAGTTCTGAAATCTCGTTAAGGGCGATTTTTTTTGCCCCAAATTGTCCTATTGGCGGACTGTTGAGTATCGTTTGCTGTATTGAAAGCCGTCTTTTGGGAAACGTACTTTGAAGCTGTATTTTTTTGAACCGTGGATACGATTTAAAATGAATAGATTCCACGACGTCATTGTAGAATGGGAATAAGTGCTTCTGCTCATCTCTATAAGGTGTCAAAGGAAATTGCTTCGTATTTTCGTGAAAAACTTGGGATAATGAACCATACATAAAATCCCCCGCATATATCTTCGAGTCCTTTTCATCTTTTGATGTCTTCAGTTCTCACACGTTCCAATTAATTATATGAATGGATGGGGTATCTGATTGAATTCGTCTTCTCTTGGCGCCCTATCTTTGTATCCTAAGATCCTAGGCACTTGATAGAGCCTTTTGCCACCGAAGTATTTGAATCTCTCCAATTGATGTATGGGGTGCAATTCAGGCATTACTGCTTTTACCACACTGAATCCCAAATCCCTGATATCCGGCGTTGTCACATCGACAAACACAACTTCAATACGCTTTTCCTCGAATATTCTAAGAATATCCTTCAAATCCCTCACTACGTCATACGCAGACCTGTCTTTGAGCAGCCCTATTTCCTTTCTCCTACGATTTTTCAGGAAAAAATCGAGGTGAGCTATCTTATCACTTCCCCACCAAAAAAGGCCGTGGGCGAGGTTGGGGTTTCTTATCTTCGTAGGATCAAGGTTAGGGTTTCGTAATACCGCATCACGCAACTCTGGTCCTGCTTTAGCGCCTTCAATTGACGATATGATGGCAGTATAGGGATCCAGGTTACTAGCGGTGCCCACGACAACGGCGGGGCCGACACCCGATCGATCGATCAAGATCGAAAGCATTGTGGAGATGGGTATGTCGGTTGTTAGATCATAGACATATAGCTCGAATTCGTATTTTTCGTGGATTCTACGAAGTTCAACAATAGTGTCGTTTTGAATGTTCTCGATTTCAACACGTTCTCTTGGAAGCTTGTTTAAGTAATTGATCATGATAGCGTCCCTCTCGACAACTTCGCATATCCCCTGCCGGACAGCACCGGCTAGTGAGGGCCAAGAGGCCGCTCCATTACTGTCTGGAAAACGTATTATCGGCTCTTCCTCCACGTGATAAAAATAGACTAGTTGCGCGGGAACATAGATAGGTTTGTGGCGGGTTAGGGAGTAGCCCATAACCCATCGAAATTTTGTGTTCTTGTTAAACCGAAATCTCATAAAACGGTCACTCGATAATTGTTGATCGGAGAAACTAACCACTTTTCGAGGATCCAACGCCTGTTCGTTTATTTCGTTGTATGAAAAAAGGGGGAAATCCTTAAGCTTGTACACGGATAGGCAATATCGTTCAATCGCTTCACCGAGGGCCTTAAGCATTGCTGTCTCTCTATTTATCGAAACACCTCCTCCAAATCGTTGAACATTAACTTCTGAGAAAAGTGACGTATTACACAACCAGGCAGCATACGAAAATAATTTACGTTCGTCATTGCGTCTTGCTTGCTCGATTAACGCCCGCACTATTCCCGTTTTAGAATCAACGATCTTGATCAGCCTCTTTAATACTTCTTTTGGATCCTCTTTTGTGACGGCTTCATTCCATAACAAGTCTTCTTGGGCCATTGTCTATGTCTACACTTTAGTTCTATATCTAATTATTAAAAAGTATAACGAGTACTTAGTTCTCATTCTTCCGATGTTCGTCTTGGTGTCTCTTAATGATACGCTTACTCCTTGTGATAGTCCGTGGTACACTACTTTTCGACGTAACCGGAAAGGGTGGGTGCATAATGTCATATACTCGTTTATAATAGGAACACGAAGCTCTTCCTCGCAGAGGTCGCCCCTAAAAAACCGGGCTTCACTATGCTAAGTCTTCAGGCTAAACAGTAATTAGCTTTCACGGATTACGAGCAAGTGTCACGCGTTTAAGAGAAGGGCCGCGCATGTTCCGTATATGATGCATATTTATTATTCTCCTTTGTTTCGCATTTCCATAAAACTAATATTTGAGAGACTGTACTGCTATTCTCCAAATCTTATCGCTGTGGAGTTTAAAGAAATGAGGATGATGTTGGCCACTGACTGTGGAAGCACTACGACCAAAGCCCGTTTATTCAGAAAAATTGGGGCCGAATACCGCTTTATATGTGCTGGAGAAGCGCCCACCACCGTTGAGGCACCATATGAGGACGTCACCATGGGTGTTCGAAATGCTGCCCGCGAAGTCGAGGAGTTAGCTGGCGTCAAACTTCTGAGTGAGAAGGGAATTATTGTCTGTGAGGATTCAACAGCAGCGGCGGGCGTTGACTTATATGTGACAACAAGTTCGGCTGGAGGAGGCCTCCAGATGATGGTCTTTGGCGTGACAAAGAACATCACGGGTGAGAGCGCCGAGCGGGCTGCTCTTGGTGGAGGCGCCATCGTCATGGATGTAATATCCGTGGACGACGGAGTCCCCATCTACAAGAAGGTCCAACGAACACGCCATCTCAGGCCAGATATCGTTCTTGTAGCTGGGGGCACCGATGGTGGCAACATCAAGAAGGTAGTTCAAACAAGCGAGATTCTCAGTATAGCTGAACCCAAGGCTCGATTTGGTGCGAGTTTCAGCCTCCCTGTGATCTTTGCGGGAAATAAAGACGCTCAGAATCAAGTCAAAAAGTCTCTTGGAGGCCGGTTCGCTCTGAAGATTGTGGACAATCTTCGACCTAACGTTGAAGTCGAGAATACTGATCCTGCCAGAGATGCGATTCAGGAACTATTTATGGAGCACGTTATGTCCCATGCGCCCGGATATGATAAGTTGATGACATGGACTGATGTGCCAATTATGCCCACTCCCATGGGCGAAGGCATGATGTTCCAGACGATAGCTCGGATGTGGGATATTAACGTCATAGGGGTCGGCCTCGGTGGGGCTACAACGAACATCTACTCGATCTTCAACGAGAGATTCGTAAGAACCGTTAGCGCCAACCTAGGAATGAGCTACAGCATCTGCAACGTCCTCAAGGAAGCCACGCTGGCGAACATCATAAGATGGATGCCCTTTGACATCCATGAGGACACTTTAAGCGATATATTAATGGATAAGATGATTCGTCCCACCACCATACCCCAAACCTTAGATGAACTGATAATCGAACACGCCGTAGCTAGGGAGGCACTCAGGTTGGGTATGAACCATCACCTCTTTCTCGCTAGGGGGTTGAGAGGGGCACGACCCGTGATTTCTACCAGTGACGTATTTGAGCAATCTGTTGTGGGTAAAAAAAGCTATATCGACATGCTCAAAGTCGACCTTATAGGTGGTACCGGGGGCTTACTCTCCCACGCGCCAAGAAGGGTTCAAAGCGCCTTAATACTGATTGATGGGTTTAAGCCAGAGGGCATCACGAGGTTAGTCCAGGACAGTGTCTTCATGATGCCCCATCTGGGCGTTCTATCCACAGTGAACCCTGAAGCTGCTATGGAGATCTTTGACAAGGACTGTTTAATCCGACTGGGAACCTGTATTGCCCCTCGGGGATTACCCAAGAATGAGGCAGAAGAACTTATGAAGGTCGAGATGTCAATGCCTGATGGAAGTACTAGACTGGAAAGCCTCAAACTAGGAGAAATCGTGAGAGTACGTTTAGATGTAGGCGAGGAAGCTAAGGTTAAGATCACTCCTCACAAGGAGTGCGATATTGGTACCGGGCTGGGTCAGAGTCTGGAGACCACCGTTCCAGGTGGCGTTGCAGGGGTGCTCTTAGATGCCCGAGGTAGACCCATGAGGATGTTAGAAGATCGGGTTGAGATGAAGAAATTGCTCCTGAACTGGTTCAGAGCCCTAGACATGTATCCTAAGGCGGAGTTAGCTGCCTTTGAGGAGGACGTAAACTAGATGTCCTATGCCTATACACCCGGCTTGAAGGTTAAGAAGCTAACTGTGGTTCGGAAGAAGAGGCTCTTACCCATTTCCGGAGAGACCTTGGTTCAAGAAGGAGAAGACGTTACTTGGGATAAGGTGGTGGCTCGAACCAAAGTACCGGGGGATATCGAGATGATTCCTCTATTCTATATTCTGGGCGTTGAACCCTACGAGCTGCCAAAAGTGATGTTGAAGGGAGAGGGAGATACCGTTCAGAAGGGTGAGTTGCTCGGGGTAGCCAAATCCCTCTTCGGCATCTTCTCGACAGAGTACAAATCAGAAGTCTCTGGCACAATCGAACTCGTCTCAACCGTTACAGGAATGGTTGGCGTGAGACTGGCCGCAGTTCCCATCAACTTGGAAGCCTACATCTCAGGTAAGGTCGTCCAAGTCACACCGAAACAAGGTGTTGAAATTGAAACCCCAGCAGCCTTCGTTCAAGGAATCTTCGGGATTGGCGGTGAGCGGCACGGCGAGATACTAATGATTGCAGATCAGGATGAAGAATTAACAACCAGCCACATAGGGAGCCACTGCAAAGGGAAGATCATCGTCGGAGGATCCCTTGTGACCTTTGATGTGCTGAAGAAGGCTGAAGAGGAGGGCGTCAAAGGTCTTGTTACGGGCGGCATTAGACGTAAGGACCTGACCGCTTTCCTCGGCTACGATATTGGCGTGGCCATCACAGGACAAGAAGACATCGGATTAACCTGCATGGTCACCGAAGGCATAGGAAAGATGGCGATGGCAAAGCACACGTATGACGTCCTCAAGTCCTGTGCGGGTAATCTCGCGGCCATCAATGGCGCAACCCAGATCCGAGCAGGCGTTATCAGGCCGGAAGTTATTATTCCCTTCATGGAATCCGAAGCCCACGACGTGCTGGAGAAGGAGGTATTGGCAGATGGCATGTATCCTGGAACACGGGTCCGAATTATCCGGAGGCCCTACTATGGGGCAATAGGCACCGTGGAAACGCTTCCAGCAGAATTGCAGCAACTCCAATCAGAGTCGTGGGTTCGAGTTATGACTGTTAAATTGGATGACGGCAACGTAGTTACTATACCTCGAGCCAACGTAGAGATAATGGAGGAGTAGGCTCGCTTAGGCTCGCTAGCTGACACATACTGTCGTAGGAGCGTTGATTACCTCCTCACGTCAGTGAGGATAAACTAATTACGAAGATTGTTCTGTCGTTAGTGTTCTTCGGAGTATGACCAAGTCTTGGCGTTCTCCGCCGCTAAAGCTTAACCTAAAGCCATCTTTGACGAAACCCGAGACGTCGAAGCTCATTAGAGAAAAGAGGGCTATCGACGTCCTTTCAGAGCTTGGAAGGGATACCTCTACATAGGGCGCTTTTGGAGTTATCCTTTGCAGCTCCTCAATAAACTTGGTGATCAGCAATCCTCCCAGTCCTTGGTCTCCGCTTTTCTGATCGAGGACAGCCATAAACCGGATGGTTGGCGGAGGCATTGGTGAGTTACGAACGATACCGTTTATGACTCCGACAATAGTGCCCTCACGTTTAGCAATGAGGGTCAAGGAGTTGGGTGCCTGGAGCCACTGGCTCAACTCCTCCCCACCCCACATCGCTTGAGGCGTAGCCTTCATCATGGCATTAATGCAGTCATTAACTGCCTTATCGCCGAGAATTTCGAAGCTGAAGCCTCTCTCAGCCGCCAACTTCTCGGATCCTAATCTGGGGTCCCTAACCTGGTTGATTTTCCGCTTTTTTCTCCTAAAAAAGGAAACCATTCTACCTTACAACCTACATAGTCCCTATTGTACGAAAATATATAGGATTTACGCACCTGTCAATAATGGAGTATACGCAAACAACGGGCGGTACGATAGAATAGATATGCGCAGCTTCTTCCGCTGTGGACAGGGAGTAACTATCCTTCACGATGTTAACTTGGGTTATCGCATTATCTCTGGGTTAAGCTAGCTAGCACTCGTTTATTTATGACGTCCCACCGCAGCCTGAAATCCTCGGAATATTTAAATAAAAGCCTCATGGCCTTGAGCTGTGTGTTATCTACTTTGGGAGGATACTTGGGAAACATTTTGAAGGTGAATCTCACCTCAGGAAACATCCGCGAGGAACGGCTGGACGACACCTTTTTCCGGACGTGGTTGGGCGGGTACGGCCTCGGCGTCCGAGTGCTCTACGATGAGCTGCCCGCGAAGACAGATCCGTTGGGGGCCGAGAACATCGTGGGCTTCACGACGGGGCTGTTGACGGGCACGCTGACACCCTTCAGCGGGAGCTTCACTGTCGTGGGGAAGTCGCCGCTCACCGGGACGTGGGGCGACTCCCGCGGTGGCGGCTTCTTTGGCCCCGAGCTGAAGCACGCGGGGTTTGACGCCGTCTTCGTCGCAGGGCGGGCCGCG
>Ga0209635_10001086_pt1 | contig 19894 bp, 17 predicted proteins | sample DeeMarSWOR230_32_FD_187463 | JGI IMG/M metagenome (GOLD analysis project Ga0209635, IMG submission 187463) | Marine sediment microbial communities from White Oak River estuary, North Carolina - WOR-2-30_32 (SPAdes) (version 2) | ecosystem: Environmental > Aquatic > Marine > Intertidal zone >...
AGATGTTCTCATGATCTCCCACGATGTAGGCGCCGTCTCAAACTCAGGCGAGTACAGGTATGTCGTAGGCATGGGGGTCCCAGCTGGATAGCCTTCAAAGGCCACCGCTAACTCCCAGCGGCTGTCGCCAGCATCCCACGTCCACCCGCCCGTTGTCAGTATGTCGTGCGCCATGTCAGGGTCGTAGGTATGGGGGTCGACGTTCGAGTTGTACCACTCACCTTGCGCTGGTGGTCCCGGAGCCTCAATCTTCGTTACGATGTATTTGAAGAGGGTGCCAATCAGCTCATCCTTCGGAACTAAGTGAGCCATCGCGTGTCTTAGAGCCCGACCTGGACCATCACTGCCATCCTGCGGACCTAACCACCAGTTCCGCATATTGAAGGCAATGTAGCAGAAGTGGTCGTAAGGAGTCCCCACGACAACTCTACCCTCAGCGGAGAGGGTTTCAACGTCCATTGGACGTATCAAGTCCACCAAGAACTCAGTATCACGCCTCTGCATCGACAGTGTCTGTGCATCTGGCGACAAATATGTGGGATATCGTATGTGCTCAAGTCGTGGACCGTAGTCCGTAGGGTCCGAAACTGCAGCTGGAGGAACGTAAGCAACGAGTATTGTCATCAGTGAAATCACTAGCAAAGCAACTAATTTCTTTTGCATAAGATTTCTCATTCTCCTTTCTTTTTATTCAGCAGAACTCACTCTGTCGCTTAGAAAATATAAGGCTTTCTCCATCTCTCATATGTAACTAGCTTCTATAAGAAAGGCACATTCGGTATCTTTACACAGTTAGATAACTTTAAATGGCTTCTTTACCTAACGCAAAGCCACGGGACTACCTATGGGTATGAGAACATACATTGTGAAAAGAGTGGCCATTGCCCTCGCCGTTCTATTCATTATAGCCTCCCTCAACTTCGTGCTGTTCCAAGTTGTGGCTCCAATAGACTATGTCTCTACAATCATAGACCCGAACATGACCCAAGAACAGAGGGACATGCTACGACGTGAGTTCGGTCTCGATCAGGAATATCATATCCGATACATTACTTATCTCAAAAACATGTTTACATGGAATTTCGGTCTCTCATTTGCCAACAGAATGCCAGTCAATCGCGAATTGGGATGGCGTCTCCCGAACTCGATACTACTTCTCGGCACTGCACAAATAGCCATAATCTTGATAGGAATCCCGCTTGGAATTTTGGCCGGTTCTAGAAGAGGGTCCAAGACCGACGTCTCGGTTATAGGCTCGGGCCTCTTCGCCTGGGGCGTCCCAACCTTTTACATTCAGCTGCTTTTCATGCTTTTCTTCTGTTACTACTTATTCATATGGTTTGGTTGGCGAGTTCCCGTGGGAAACATAATGAGTTGGCCCCCGCCAGAGAACCCCATACTTCTTATAGCAGACATCGCGTGGCACCTGGCCCTACCAGTACTCACACTTGTAGTAGCTTCCTTTGGAGGGTGGGCTTTGTACGTAAGGAATATGATTATCGACGCGCTCACCCAAGACTACATAGTCACCGCGCGTGCCAAGGGCCTCAAAGAGAGAACCGTACTATACAGACACGCGTTCAGAAGCACACTTCCACCAATCGTGACAATGATAGCGATGGCTGTCCCAGGGATAGTGACAGGAGCCATGATAACAGAGTACATATTTAGCTTACCAGGAATCGGCCAATGGTACCTCAGTTCCCTAATGGCTGGTGACTACCCGGTGGTCCAAGCAGTTCTTTTTATATACGCGGTACTAATGATCGCCGCCAACCTGATCTCAGACCTCATTTATGGCATCTTAGATCCACGCATAAGAGTGGGTATGCGAAGGTAGAGTGACAAGAATCATGTCCATACTCAGCAAAGACAAAAGAATCATATATTCAAGAAAAATCAAGGGATTCTGGGAAGAATATAGTCGAAACAAAATCGGCCTAGTAGGACTGATAGGCTTACTAACGTTTGTATTCATGGCTCTGTTGGCGCCTTGGCTAACACCCTATGATCCTCTTCAAACTACGCGTCTGGCCGAAGGCTTTGCGATGCCTGAATGGGTATCGATCTTTCCTCAGTATCAAGATCTTCCCCGAACTACGGAGAACGACGTCTACTGGGATCTTTTAAACGTCTCTCAAGGATCAATGCAACTCGTCGATGCTTTGCCAGGGCGGGAATTGGAGGTGCAATACAATGGAGCGAGCGAGTTCTTAAAGACCGATGTTTACTTCACCTCTCCGACATACACCTATCCATACCAGCCTCCCTACAGCTTCAACTTCGCTTTCAGAATGACGGCGGAAAACGTGAGAGACGTACGATACAACGTAGAAATATTCCTCATCTCTACAACGGGAGCAAAATGGCGGATCTGGCCTTACCGTCCCTGGAGCCAACACGTACCCGCAGGTGAGGACAAGAGCTTACTTGTCCATTCAGAGTCAAGCGACTACTGGCTTAACGTTGCGGTAGGTCTTGACGCAGGAGTTGAAAACCTAGCAGAAGAAACCTTCTCAGAGAAAGGCGACTACAGGTTACTCTTACATATGAATTTCAGCCCTGAAGCTGACCGAGCATCATGCAAGATCATCATAGAAGATACCAGATTCGTCATACCGGGGCTTCTACACGGGATACTCGGGACGGACAACGTGGGTGGCGACATCTTGTCACAGATCATCTATGGAGCCCGAATCTCGCTGGCGATAGGATTACTTGCAGCGGCCGTCTCAACATTATTGGGCATCCTCATAGGCATTATGGCAGGATACATGGGCGGCGTCGTTGACGAGATCACTATGCGCATAGTAGACATTTTGCTTTGTTTACCTGTTCTACCCCTCCTACTTGCACTGGTATTCCTCTTTGGCAAGAGCGTGTGGTACATAGTTCTTCTCATAGCGGTTTTTGGTTGGCAAGGCTTGTCAAGATTAGTCAGATCGCTAGTCCTATCCCTTAGAGAAACGGCCTTCATCGAGTGCGCGCGTGCCTCCGGCGCTAGCCGATTCTACATCATGACAAAACATCTGGTCCCCAACGTTCTCCCGGTGGCCTTTGCATCCATGGTTCTAAGCGTTCCAGGCGCCATCCTTACAGAGGCGTCGTTGAGCTTTCTAGGGTTTGGCGACCCTTCTTCTCCAACATGGGGAAGGATGCTTCAACAAGCTTTCGGATTCGGAGCCTTCAAGGCGCTAGCTTGGTGGTGGATAATACCCCCTGGACTCGCGCTAACCGGCCTCTGCTTATCCTTCGTGTTTATGGGACACGCAGTTGACGAGGTTATAAATCCGAGATTACGGATGCGGCGGTAAATGGAGTCTTTACTAACCGTTGAAAACCTAAAGATGTACTACGACACGTTGAGAGGAAGCGTTAGAGCAGTTGACGACGTAAGTTTCGAGGTAAACAAAAGGCAGGCACTTGGGCTCGCTGGCGAGTCTGGATGCGGAAAAACTAGTGCCGCACTTTCTGTTATAAAGATGTTGCCTTCAAACGGTAGGATAATCGACGGAAAGATCACACTAGATGGCGAAGACATAGTAAAAATGAAGGAAGATGAGGTCCGGAAGAGGATTAGGTGGAAAAGGATCTCTATGATATTCCAAGGAGCAATGAACGCCCTTCACCCCACCTACACAATTGGATACCAGATAACCGAGGCAATCGTCAAACACGAAGATGTTAAGAAGAGAGAGGCAGAAGAGAGAGCGGGCAAACTGCTGGAACTTGTAGGAATCGAGGCATCAAAAGTCGACAGATACCCCCACGAGCTTAGTGGCGGCATGAAACAACGTGCTGTTACAGCCATGGCACTAGCGTGCGACCCCGACTTGATCATTGCAGACGAGCCGACAACTGCCTTAGACGTTATAGTACAAGCTCAAGTCCTAAGGGTCATAAAGGAATTAAAAAGCCGCCTAGACATATCCATGATCCTAATTTCACACGACCTATCCATGATCGCTGAGACTTGCGACAAGAGTGCGATCATGTACGCCGGAAAAATCGTAGAATACGGAGATGTAGTGCCCTTATTCACAGAACCACTGCACCCATACACACAAAAGCTGATAAACGCCTTCCCAAGCGTCCTAGGACCAAAGAAAGAACTCACATCCATCCATGGCTTTCCACCAGACCTTCTTAATCCTCCATCAGGATGCAGATTTCACCCCAGATGTGAGCACAGTATGGAGATTTGCAGACTGAAAGAGCCTGCACTTACAGAGACTGGCAAAAAAAAGCGCCAAGTAGCATGCCATTTATATGGAGAGTCAAAGATCTGACAGAAGAAACAACCCTAGAGACCCGTAACTTAGTAAAACACTTCGAATTGAAGTTGGGGTTCTTTAAAACATTAGTCTCAAAAGAGACCCCGTATGTTCACGCCGTTGATGGAGTAAGTTTCAAGATCAAGAAGGGGGAAATTTTCGGGCTTGTAGGGGAGAGTGGCTGTGGGAAAACAACAACGGGGAGACTGTTGCTCAGGCTGACTGAACCTACTCAAGGTGAAGTTCTGTTTAAGGGCGTGGATATCCTAAGTCTTGCCTTAGAAAGCGAAGTGAGAAAGCTTCGAAGGAAGATACAGATAATATTCCAAGACCCGTATGAATCCTTAAACCCAAGAATGAGTGTTTTTGACATCATAGCGGAACCTCTGCAGATACAGAAAGTCGCGAGCAACTCAGACGAGCTAAACAACCTCGTCGCAGAAGCATTGAATGACTTAGACTTAGTTCCACCCGAAGAGTTCATGTACAGGTTTCCTCACGAGTTAAGTGGTGGCCAAAGACAACGGGTTGCCATAGCCAGAGCTTTCGTACTTAAACCTGAATTTATGGTGGCCGATGAACCCGTATCCATGCTGGATGCCTCTATTAGGAGCGAAGTCTTGAAACTGCTGCTAGGTCTGCAAAAAAAACTGCACACCTCGTTCTTGTACATAACACATGATATAGCACTAGCCCGACACATGTGCGATCGCATTGCAGTTATGTATCTGGGCAAAATCGTTGAGAAGGGGGCCACAGAAGATGTAATCCTCAAACCGTTGCACCCTTACACTGAAGCCCTTATCGCTGCCGTGCCAGTTCCAGACCCGACGGCGAGGAGGATCAAGGTTGTGATCAAAGGACAGGTTCCGAGCGCAGTTAACCCGCCTCCAGGATGCAGATTTAACACAAGGTGTCCCCATGCCATGGAAATCTGCCGAAAGAAAGAACCGCCATTAATTCCTATAGACAAAAACAGACATGTGGCATGTTATCTGCACAGTTCATAGATCATTCCAACGATAGCAGAAGATCAGTGCCTTCGAGGACCCGGTCATGCTAATAGTGCTAAGAAAAATCATCATCATAAGTTTCATGGTAGCCACAGTCTTGCTGAGCTCTACGCTCCTCTACACTCTACACTTGTATTATGGTATCTACAGGGCAACACGTGCCATTGACATCAAGATTCAGAAGTTTGAGGTCAAGGTCTTTAACGTTTCCTACGTGGTAATCGCGAGGGAGCTACTGGTTGAAAACCCCTCCGAATATGGAATTCAAGCGATAACAATCAAGCAAACATTTAGGTTGAATGGAAGATACATTGCAACCATGTTTGTAGACCTGACAAACAACACAGACATACGCCCGATGTCCAATACTACACTCATGTCACAACACCCAGTTCCTTCCCACCTCACGCAGTATGTAGCAGAAGAAGAAGAAAAACACTGGCTTGCTGAAACAAATGCAATGCTACAGTTCCCATTGGTTGGGAAACTCGCACTCACATTCTATGATTCCCCTCAGAGTCATTACACAAACGCGTAGTCATTAATGGGAAATCAAACGCAATCTCACCAAGCACATTTCCAAACTTGGGAGGAAAACAGAAATGAACTCCAACTCAAAGGGAAAGCATCTCTCAAAAACGTTAGGAGTATACTTCAGCGTCATAACTATAGTGTTGTCGTTGATCTTAGCACTCTTGTCATTCGACACTCCTACCCTCCTCATAAGTTATTCTGCTTCCACATTGATTATTGCAGGAATCACATATCTGCTGAGAACCTATCTCTCCCGCCCCAGAAAATCAGAGTCTTACAATGACACCGTCGGAAAAACGCCCCCAGGATGGAAGCCTTTTGCCCTACTTCTTCTCATGCTAATCGCAATCTTTGTCTTTCCTCTCTTCCTCGCAGGATTCATAGATCCCTATATCTGGTTTACATTCATCATCAGTCTGGCATCAGGTGTCAGTATCAGCCAATTAATAGTCCACCTACAAGGGGAAGAAAGCGATTGACCATTCCTTGTTTGACGCGTATAAAGAGAAACCAATATGCGGTGAACTGAAGATGCACAAGTCGCTATGGTATTTATGTGTCACCATCGCCTTAAGCTTAAACTATGCTAGTGCATTCGTGATAATTATTGCTTGGGACATCCATCTCCTTTACTCCATCCCCTTATTTTTCACCATTAGTTTCATACTTGGCGCCCTTATTGCAGACATAAGAAACTCCATCATCTGCGCAGTAATCTGCATGACTGCTGGCATTGCCATTGCAACTGCTATGATTTCAGCGCCACCAACAGTGTATTCAGAAGGTGTTGCCGAGATCCAAACAATTTTCGCGCTGACCTTGAACTCTATTGTAAAGGTTTTGATCCTCAATATAACCTCGCTAGTCGTTGGTGTCATAATCGGACATTTATTAGGTGAACAATAGAAACTGCGTCTCCTCGAAACAATGAGCCTAGAACTCAAAAAGCCCTGCGAAGAAGGATGGGGCCGCTTCACAAAAAACGCTCAAGAAGAGAACAGACTTGCCAAATTCGAGTCACATCCCCTAGCCAACGTTGAATAAACGACTTTGCGTTAAAGGCAAACTTCAACAAGTTGCCAAGATCAGGATAGACGATAAACAATTACCAAAGCGTGTATGCGCATCGATTGAGGATTCTGATTATGTCTTGCGAGACCTTTTTCTCGCAACCACGACGAGGAAGAGCAGAACAACCCCTAGAATTCCGACTAATATCCAACTATTGCTCCACAAAAAAGTCCACACGTCCAGGCCACCTTCGTTAAGGATGACCACTGTTACTTGGTCTTGACCGCCGAGATATTCAGCCTTCGTGGCATTCACTGTAATTATGCACTCGATTCGCTGTGTTATCAAAGGAGCTGTGAATATGCAAGTGAATTGCCCATTTATGTCTGTATGCCCAGTTTCCGGACTAAAAGCTCCCCCTTTATTGGATGACAGAGAAATTGCAGTGCCGTCAATGGGTGATTCTCCATCTGTCACGTACACGGATATCGTTGAGTTTTCGCCAGGCTGTACTGTATCTGGTCCGGCTTCAACAGAAACAGTCAAGGATGGGAGTTGGTCCATGATGCTTATCACTTCGATTTCTACATTCTCGCTAGTAACGGTGTACTCGTCCATGACCATGAGACTTACGTTGTAGATACCCACACGTATATAGCTGTGCGTGACCGTCGACAAGGTGGTCCACCCGCTATTGAATCCATCTTTGAAATCGAAAAGATACTTGTAGACTCGTCCGTCGTCACTTGAAGCGGATCCATCAAAGGTCACAATTTCATTCACAGTCGCAATCTTTCTGTTCAACATGAGGTTCGCTACTGGCCTTTTATTGATGGGTCCTATTGGTGTAGACAAGAACGGTTCAAAATCAAGGTCTGTTCCATTGCCATTAATGGGGTTCCCATTCCCTCCTGGGTTCTGCAATTCATGATATGGCCCAGTTGTGTCTCCCCAATAGTTGTGTTCGGCGTTAACTGTTGCACCGTCTGAGACGATCATTCCATGGGAATTATTGTAGATGTCATTGTGGTTAGCTACATTATCCGCCGATTCTTCGTAGAAGACTCCATACCCATTGTAGGAAATGGAGTTAGCAGTGACATTCGTTCTTATATTCCCTAAAACGAATATCCCACGGTGGCTATTTGCGGATACAGAATTTCCTCCGGCCAAGGTGTCAAACACTTCTTCTTCAAGATGTTTTCGAGCGCTCAACGATATTCCATCCATGTTGGATAACACGATGTTATCTAGAACAGTCACATCGTGAATAGAGCCTTCATCCCCTTGGTCACGGACGTGTACGTATATTCCAGATTTGGAATTAAAAGATACAATATTGCCTGAAACGTCGGAATTGTAAATTGCGCTGTCGTCGCTAAAAGATGATACTTCAAGGTTTATTCCATTCCCATCGTTGTAGGAGACATTATTACCCGATACTCTTACGTCGAAAATTGTGCCAGAACTGAAAATTTGTAGTCCATCCTCACCATTAGAAGAAATGTTATTGTCTGATATGGTGATTTCGTTGACAAACGCATCAATTGTGGCATATTTGAACAAACGTATTCCATTGTTCTTGTTGAACGATATTAGATTCCCTGAAAACGTTAAGTTACTAATGTAGCCAGGCATGGTTGGAGAATAGCTTTCGGTAAGAAGGTTTATTCCCTTTCCATTGTTAAAGGATATGTTGTTGTCAATTAAGGTAACCCCTGAGGTTGCCAATCCCGTGATAGATATTCCATGTGCTCCATTAAACATTAGGCTGCTCGCTCTCACCAAAACGTTGCTGGGATCTCCAATGTGCATGCCACTGTGAGAGTTATTAGAAAGATAAGAGCTCTCAACGATAACCCTTGCCACAGTGTGATACACGGTTATTCCATTCACTGCATATTCTACAACGCAATACCTCATCGTTAACGATTCAGACGGCGCCGCGGTGAACCTGATAGTGGACCAGTCTCCAGCAGCAGGTTGAGGTCTGTTTGACGTGAAGGTTATTGGATTACTCTCCGTCCCCATCGCACGTAAACTTCCATAGACTGTTAGCGAGAGACCAGTGCCAAATTTCACTACAACTCCAGGTTCTACAGTCAACGTAATTCCACTGTCAACGGAGCAATCGGTCGTTATGATGTAAGGGCTTTGTGCAGGAGTCCAAGTAGTGTCCTCAGCAATACGCCCTCCATAAGTTGAACTCGGCCCGGTTTCATAGAAAACAAAGCTAAAAGGCATCTCGAAAGAACCCAGTATCATTAGTAACACCAGAATTGCGCCTAGTTTCTGCAACATACTTTCCTCATACATGTATATTCCAGAGTTCTTTCTCATGGAAAATTGTCAACGCACCCATTTATTATCTTTATTTCCAATCAGGGGCGATTGCGCTCTTGAGAGGAGAGGCGCACGCAGAAGAGAAGACGACACCTAAGCACTTCTCTTCCTCCACGCGAAGCTTGCATATTATCCACTGAAGCACCTACAGAACAATGGGCAAACATACAAATGTGAGGATATAACGATTGTTTGCAATACTTATATCGATATTCTTGAAAAGTATAGATTAGCTGACCATAATGAACACGAAGAGCGTTCTGCCGAATTTAGTGACAGTTCTTCTGTTGCTTTCCTTTGGTTCAGCAAGTATAATTGATGTTGCTGCGGACCCACTAGTAAGAAAAGTGGGGGTTAGGGTTGATAATTGGGGAAAGTACGGCGAGTTCAAGGTTACATGGAACTCCAACGATACAAATGCAAGACCCGACCAAGAACTCATCGACGCCAACAAAACCGCTTGGATTCACATATCGGTTTACACGATAACCCTCACGGACGTATCTTTTCAGGAAACAACCCACTTCACAAACGGCACAGAAAAATCAACTTCAAAAGAAGTTGATGTAGACATCGGTTGGGGCACCGGTACTCTCACCTTCATTTCAGCCGATCTCAATAAAAACGATTCCTTATATTCATCAGAAGAAGGAGCCTCACTCAAAATCAACGAAACGATTTCTCGCACCTATGTAGGTGTACTTAGAGAAGCGAACGTCCTCAATTTGACGAGAAGTGTGATTCTAGATGAACCACCGCAAGTTGTCAACATGTCAGTCATCTATTTTTGGGACAGAACAACAGGAATCATAACTGAACGCCAAGCATCCGCCGTGAACAAGACGGGAAGTTACGTAACCTCATGGTCACGATCTGACAGAATAATCGACACTGATCTTTGGGGAGACGTCCCAGCTGCAAATCAGGACCCTCCTTACTGGATCATAGGCACCATAACCTTGTTCTTGATAGTTATTGGAGGATTAGGGGTTTGGCTCCAAAGAAGATCACGGTCTAAGGTCCATAGGAGCCGCCCTCGTCGGCGCTCAACCAATTGTCACCTGTTTTGTTTAAGAAACTCAGGGAGCGTGAATCCGCTTGCGCGGCATATTACATCTATTGCCGACTAGTACTGAGACTTGTAATAACGTTCAGTGAAACATATTTAAGAGTCAAATCCAATTATAAGATGGAAAGGAGAAGACCAAGATACGCAACGTAAGATGGTGACTTACGTTATGGCGGCTTGGAAGAGAATAACCGTTAAGCCAAATCTTCTTAGTCGTTTTGATGGTCAGTTGGAGTGTGAACTATGTGGGCAAACTCTGCAAGTTGGAGACAAAGCATGGTCTCATATGTGCCCACGGAAACGGTCTTCATACACTGAATATTATTGTTTGATATGCTACACAAAGCTTTGGATAAGTTAGTTTCCTAGAGACTCCCACACACCGCAACGCTTTTCTAAAGCGCTATCGGTAAGGTCTAGGATTAAGAAAGGTCCGTTGGCGGTATATGAGAAAAGCAGAAGAACTATTGCATATCAAGGATCTGAAAGTATACCTATACGGCAAAGAGAGCATGATCAAGATAGTGGATGAAATAGATCTACAGATACGTAAAGGAGAGACAGTGGGATTAATTGGAGAGACTGCGGCAGGAAAAACTGTAACGGCTCTCTCAATCTTGGGAATCCTTCAGCCTTTAGGAAAAGGCAAGCCTCTATGGAATATTGAAGGTGAAGTCCTTTTCAAAGGCATAGACCTAATGACATTACCCGAGGAAAAGATGAAAGAGATTAGGGGAACGGAAATATCCTTCATACCCCAAAACCCTATACCCTCGCTTCATCCTATGGATATAATCGGATATCAGACAGGTGAAGCAGTCGAAGCGCACAAAGACATTGAAAGACCAAGAATCCTGGAAATGGTTGTAGATCATTTAGGAAAAGTGGAGTTATCAGACGCCAAAAAACGATACTATAATTTTCGAGATCAATTCAGCGGGGGGGAGGGACAGCGCATTTTGATCGCCATGGCCCTGATACGCAATCCATCATTGCTCATAGCAGACGAGCCCACGAGCTCGTTAGATGTAACTGTGCAAAGACAGGTTTTGCAGTTGCTGAAAGCAGTGAAAGAGCACTTCAACCTTTCCATGCTTTTGATCACACACGACCTTGGAGTCATAGCTGAGATGTGCGACTATGTTTACGTAATGTACAATGGAAAAATCATGGAACACAGTGATGTCATAACAATTTACAAAGAGCCTAGACACCCCTACACAAGAGGACTATTAGCGGCTGTTCCTAGAATCGATACGAAAAAGGGCCTCTTCGAATTCGAAGGAATTCCAGGAAGCCCTCCAGACCCACATCATCCCATCTCTGGATGCAAATTTCACCCGAGATGCAAGTATGCAAAATCTATCTGCTGCAAAAAAGAGCCGAAACTCATTGAAATCGAACCAGGACATTCAGTGGCATGCTTGCGGGTTCACGAAGTATAGTTTCCCGTGGAGCGCTAGATATGGACATAAATGTTGTCTCTCTAACTGGCTTGTTAAGCATTTTTACTCAATACTTTGCGGTGATCTTAGCAACGATTTGTATTGTCGATTTCTTTGCACACAAAACTCGGAAACTTCTGTTTATCGCCCTTCCTTACTTATTTCTTTTGCCTGTTGTTTTTTCCGCAGTTTCAATTTTTTGGTTCCATACGCATAGCAATGGCGTGTTGCTCCACTTTTCATTCAATCTAGCTTACTACAACCTCACAGCAGCCAGTACTCTTCATCTTTTGTTAGGGTTAATGATTGTTGGTATGTACTTATGGGATATCTTGCCAAGAACGAAGTCTCTTGTTATTCGGGTACGGCGTACACACAACCGATGATTGATCACGTTTCTAATGCGGACTAGAAGAGATAGAAAGGAAAGTAGAATTATCAGGCGCTATAAAACTATTGAAGACGAGGTTGCCGACGCACGTGTGTTACCATATTTTGTTGTCGTTTTCACGTAGACCCGTGCGTGTGCATCCGGTTCAGTGTTCAGAAAAGATAGAAAGTAATAAGGTATAGCGCGTAAATTATCAGAATTAACCCACTAATTGCTCGGATTTTATGCTTGTGTTTGTAAGTGCTTCTGGCTAACTTCGATGCGTAACCAGCAAGGATTCCGATTCCGATGAATGGAATTATAGCCCCCACACAAAACATCAGAAGGGGGAGCGTATATTCAAAATTCTGAAGCATCATCAACATCGTGAATGCAAAGGGTGCGATACATGGGTCAAGAAAGTAGAAGATAAAGCCGAGTAGAAGGAGGCCCATATACATGGCAGCATATTTTCCAGCCAGTTTCTTTACCATAGGTTTTGTTTGAATGGGCATATCTAACAATCCCAATAAATTAAGTCCAAGAAGAATGGCAAAAATAGATACAATCCACATAAGAACAAATTGAATACTAGGCATGAAGATTACCGTAAACGCAACTGTTGCTCCAAGCAGTACCGCAGCAGAAACAAAGCCTATCCCAAAAGTTACGACGCGCAAAAAACCCTCTTTGAAACGGCTTGTTTCTCCGATTGTGTGACTTAGTATAAAAGACAACATCGCAATTAGACACGGAGAAAAGGTGTCAAAAAATCCAAGTGAAAACGCTGCGAAGAGAGAATAAGCACTCACGTGGTTTGGCTCAGAAGGCGGTGGTTTCCCACCAAGAAACGCATCCATTACCGCCTCCAGATTTTCCTTCGTTACTTCCTTAAGCACTACTTGCTCATTATTATATGTGATTACCATAACCGGAGGAACTTCAGTAAGATTGAAGTCCCTCCATATGTCCCTCCCTGGCCTATAGCTCAAATCTACCCTCATAACGTAAACTCGGTCTTCATACTTCGACATAATCTCTGTGAGCACTAGGGTAATCCTCTCATTCTCGGGTGCGCAATCTGGGCATATGCTGGATCCATAGTAAAAATATCGAATCAAAACTCTGCTGCTAGCCTGCACCTCTCCGATAACCATGAGTAGGGTTAATATAGCGAAGAAGGCGGTTAGATTGAGCTTCATAAGTTGTCTTTCTGCTCCATGCAGTAGACCCTAGGAGACTAGAAACATGTATCCATTTAAACATTGTTTCTGCAGCTGACTGAAGTACAAACGTTTCATCAATGCTAAGTTATCGTTATGCACACGTAGGCAAAATCGCCAGCAGAACCGTTTTCCGCGCTAGTAGAGTCTCTAGTTTGGAAAACAAGAATTGAGTGGATGTGCGAACGACGAAGACCTGATCAACAGCATATGAAAGAGGCTATATCATCCGTTGACGGTATGTTTCTAATACAAGTTGCCACGTTTCAAAATTCCTGAGGAAACTTAGCCCCCTTTCAGTTAGCCTGTATCTGACCAGTTCTTCGCCATTCAGGGGATATTTCGCCTTTATGAAATCGCAAAGCATCAGCATGTCTAGGTATTTGTTCACTTGATCGAAATTTAGATTCGCAGCTCGCATGATGTTCGTTTTTGTTCTGCCTTGTGGGTCGCGATTAAGGGATTCTAGAATGTGCCCGACTATTGTTGTTCGATCTCTATACTTGAATCTGGCCAGAAAAGTTTTCTCAAATCCGAGGTTAAATAGGAAAGTTGGATACAATTCTCCTCTTTCCCTCCAAGTATTAGTATATAGTTCTATAACATAACTTTTTTGCTTCTCTAACTGCGGTCAAGAGGTAAGAGATGGCCTCTCCTCTATTTTCAGAGGAACCAACAAACACTAACCGTACCAAGATTTGCAGCACTGTCCACTAAAGGCTGAATACATCTTGTGAATGCACACTCAAATTTTCTCAACGATTCAACATGAAACTGTAGACTTTAAGATCATTCTTACTTTTCATGGATGCATTCCACATAACGTATAATACATATTGATACTTTCACGCGCACAGAACCATCAAAGTTTATCTGTGAAAACTACTATACATTCTATTTCGACGGATGATTGGACAGGCGTTGAAGGGTGCCACATCATGCTTCAAGACTTGAAAGATTTTCTTCGGATATTTACGTGGAAGGAGCTTTGGATCGCGGTTGGCTGTGCTTTTCTTGTTGTGGGTGGCTGGGTTTTCATTTGCTTTGCCTTAATGATCCCTAACACTGCTATCCGAAGCGTAGCACTCTGGGGTTTCATATTTCTGCTTTCTATTTTAGGCGGACTCGCAGAGAGATCACGTAAAAAGAGGAAATAGAACTGCCCAAAGAGCTACTGCTCATTCGCAATCCTAAAACATGTTTCCACACTCGCGCGCGCAACTCATAGATACTAGAAGCCTGCTATACTTCTTACTGATGACGACGCTACTCTTGGCTGCGAATATTTACCTATCAAAGACTAGACCTAAATCGAAAGACGTAGGGTAGAACGCACCGCCAAATCCTATCAGTGTGCATGGAGGTATTATTCCTCCGTGTGCTGTATAGAATGAGCAGATTGGAAGCGCTACGATTAGACTAGAATAACTATACATAACACTTAAAGTGTTCTACACAAAAGCAAAGACTTAAAAAAGTCATTACAAAACAACTATTAGATGGCGGCGTAGAAGACAATGGCTGCCTGGAAGAGAGTAACCATCCTACCCAATCTTCTCAGTCGCTTTGATGGCCAGCTATGTTGCGAATTTTGTGGAAAATCGCTCCATGTTGGAGAAAGGGCATGGTCTCACCTGTGCCCACGAAAACGTGAGTCATACACTGTTTACTATTGTTTGATGTGCTACCCGAAGCTTTGGATATGAACGGTATCTAGCACTAATTTCTTTCCAAGGATAAGAGCACAAAAGGAGGAAACTGTCCTCTAGCCAACCTCTACCTTCTTCAACTGATTTCGATACATCTCGACAATTTCCTTGACAGTCGTTGCGTCTTCAGCTGCCTTGTCCAATCTATAGTTTCCAGTAAATCTTGGAAATCTTATAGCTAGCCCGCTTCCCTTCCTGATTGTGTCCATAGCGCATGTGTGGATGGGGCTAAGCGTTATCTCGGCCCCTATGGTTTCGATGACAGCTTTTGGTTCAAACCACACGTCAGCGTCGAGAGATGAATCGACTCTCGAGTGTCGGTGAGGTATCTGGTGGCTTTTCATAATCTTGGGGAGCTTTGCAAGATCTTCGTCTGTGAAGCCTGTTCCACATTTTGTGACTGTCTCGAAGACTTCCTTGTCGGGGTCATATGCAGCGAGGAGTAGTGCGCCGTAGGTTCCAGCTCTTTTTCCTCGGCCATGAAATGCGCCTACAATTACTAGGTCAACGGTGTCGGTCATTTCGCTCCTGTAATCGCGTTTGTATTTTATCCAGAGCCAGCCTCTTGCCCCAGCCTGATAAACGGCGTCTTCACCTATAGATTTGCATAGTATTCCCTCGCAACCGTTTTCCACAGCCTTTTCAAAGAATTCCTCCAGGTCTTCTGGATTATCTGAGATTAGGTGTTCAGCAACTTTGACACGATTGGTTTCTTCAATAGCCTTTTCGAGGTGCCCGTGTCTAACCGGGTAGGGTTCAAGAGTCAAGTCTTTCCCATCAACGTACAGAATATCAAACATGAAAAGGGAGACTGGGTATTCTTTCATGGCCTCTTTTATGCCGTATTTGCGTCTTCGATGCATCAACTCTTGGAAGGGTCTCATTTCACCTGTGGCAGGGTCAATTGCCACGCATTCTGCCTCCACGATCGCGTCCTTCGCTCTTACGTACTGTCTGATCAAATGAGTGGCATCTGGGTATTGGCTAGTGATGTCCTCGAGTCGTCTAGAGAAGAGGGAAACGTGAGCTCCTTCTTTGTGAGCTTGGATTCTTTCTCCATCATACTTGTATTCAGCTATGCACTTTCCTCCAAGCTTCTCGAGGATTTCTTGGGGAGAACCTAAGCGTTCAGCCAACATGGGTCTAATAGGTTCCCCAAGTGAAACCTCAAACTTTTCGATGCCCTTCAGTCCTTTTTCCATAACAGTTCTTGCTACTCTGCCTAGATCAGACGAGATATTATATGCCCGTTCCAAAGACTCACGAGCCTCCTTCCCACCACCAAACGCGACAGCTAAAGCGTCAAGAACCGTCATGTCAGCAATCCCTAATCTTAGACTGCCAGTAACCATGCGCACAACATATTTTGCCTCTTTTGGAGTTGCATTGCCTAAGAGACCAGCTAGAAGGTTTATTTTCTGGTCCATAGATCCAGGACCCGTTGCCTTCGCCATCTTGTCCAAGCGTTCGTAAACTCTTCGAACGGTTAGCGGTTCTTGAAAAAACGTCACTTGCGCCTTCTTTTTCAAAAATTTCTGCGCTGTTGTGCCCAAGTCACCGGTTCTGTTCAAATCCTCCTCGATCTCCTTCTCCCGGTGACCCGTTGCCTTCGCAACCGCCCGTATGGCCAACTTTTCCGCCATACCAATCTCAATCCCAACGAAATCTGGATACAATTTCCCTTGTGTCAGGTAGACGACTCTGTCAATAATCTCCTTGGGAGTCTGTTTTAGCAATTCAACTAGATAATCGGTCATCTCTAGGCGTTTTGTGGTAGCCTCAATCTTCTCGTAGGAATCAGCCATAACGGTGTATCTCAAAACATTCCCACTACTCTTACCAGACCTTTTGGATATATTAAAGCTAAATGTTGAGATACGTGAGCTCCGTCAGCTCCGTCATGTTTACTCTGTCGCTAACATTAGTAAGCCACAGATGATGTTTACGACCCCGACAAAGCCGAACATGACCGAAGAGATCATTCTCCTTTCAGCCGCAAACAACACTCTTACATCTAAGAAACTCAACGCACGAAGTGGAGTTTCCAGTTCAGAGAATATGAACTGAGTGGATACAAGAAAAAGAAGAGTGCCGACTGCTATTACTAGGAAACTTACGTATTTGCCTATCCGGGTCGACATTGCGAGGACATTAAGTCTTTCGGTAATGATTGTATCCTCTATCAGGTTTCCTCGCCGTCGCGGGGATGGGGGTGGGACTACAATCTCCTTCTTTCTCTTTCTGGTCAAATGCCACCGCGTCCTACGTCTTTCCTGTAATGTTTAAGATGCCTGCTAGTATGAAGATTGCGCTAACAGAAATTAGAATGTAGGAGGGTATGTTATGGAAGAAGGGAGGCGTATATTCTGTTCCGAGAAAGATTAAGAGTGCTGTGAGTATGCCTATGCCCAAACATGCTCCACCTACAGCGATTCTCAAGCGATCGTGTCCTATCATTTTGAGATAATACGTCAGCAGAACAAAAGCTACTAACCCGATATCTGCCATGAGTGCACTTATTGCGTTGACGTCTCTGGCTAGAAACATGGGAAACGTAAGGAGCACAAGAGCCATGATGATTCCAATTATGGGAGTGAGAGGATATAGTGGCGCCTTGAAGTGCCGAGTCAAATGTGGCTTATCTCTCCTAAGCTTCATAAGCGAAAGGTTAACCAAAGCGAATACTAATAAGGATCCAAAGCTCGCTGCATAACCCAAAAACTGGACTTCTCCAATGATACTGAACAATATCACGAAGAACGCACCTGCCATGACAGCTAAATAAGGAGTCCCAAAGCGTCCATGAACAGATAGCAGAACCTTAGGTAGATATCCATCTCTACTCATCCCACGGGTGATACTTGATTGCACCATTAAAGCCGTACTTATAGAAGCCAAACACCCAACCATTCCGACGACTGCAAGTACGGCACCACCAGCGTCTCCCATAATTCTCCGCGCAACAAAATTGACCAGTGGCGATTGAACGAAGTCTTCCGCAGCTGCGACCCCCACTACAACATAGGCAACAACAAAATAGAAAATGGTCAAAAGTATCGTCGTCGCGATCATAGCTCTGGGCACATTCTTCTCGGGATTCTTTATGTGGGGGGCGCCCGCTACAAGGGCTCGCATCCCTACGAACATAGGAAAAACGTACCCTGATGCCACCAAAATGCCAGACAAACCTTGTGGTGCGAGCTCTGAGAATCCTTCAGGCGGTGCCAGACCGTAGAAGAATCCGCTCACGACGAAAACAGTCAAAATAACTATGAATGCACTGACTATTAAGGTTCCCACCTTCTTGGTCCCTCGAACGCTAAGTACACTAAGAGCTACGATGACAAACGCTGCGATTAAGGCAGCGTTGGCCAAAACGATGCGTTGCCCCGGCGGATTGACTATTGAGAAGAGGTAGCCAAGCTGTTGAGCGAAAACTACCGCGGCCAACGCTGCGCCAAATACACTGGCAAGCCACCTAGCACAACCAGTCATGAATGCGACAAAACCGCCGAACGCGACCTTAGTGTACGTATATTCACCGCCCACTTCCGGAATAACTGCGCAACATTCTGCATAGCTGAACATGGTCAACAGGTTGACAAACCCACACAGCACGAGCGCAAAAATCACACCGGGCCCAGCTAGGCTGAAATAAGCATAATCTAACAAAACAAAGATCTCAAAGCCTATCGCGCCTCCAAGTGCTAAAATCATTGTTCCGAAAAAACCCAGCTTCCGCCCCGACTCAGATACATTCATTTCCCTTCACCATCCGCTCTGCCCGTAGATTAGAAAGAACCCGCTTAGGATCGAGAAAAAGCCGAAGACAGAAAGTAGCAACGTGTAGAAGTGTACGTTCTCTACAGAGACGCTAAGCACGCCTTGAACGTCAAAAAGATTGTAGTGTAGAAGGCAAGTGAGAATGATACCTGACGCGCCTATACCACTTTGGAGCACAGCGATGACTATCGATACAATCTTTCTAATTTTCAGTTGCAATCACCTTCGCAAAAGAATGAACGCGGACACTAGGTCAAGCATCCCAACTATCAGCAGAGCTGTCATAAACAGCATCAAGTAGCGGGAATTCAGAAATGTCTCTGCGTCGAGAAAATCAAAGCAAATCAAAGCTAACATACCGATCATCACCACGCCCATCATGACGAGAAAGCCTCCGATAGCGACAGCAATTCTGCCCAGTTTCCGTGGTCTTAGAGACAAATAATCATCGACTCTGTTCTATGGTTCAAGTTTCATTCTATCTAGTTCAGTCAGGAGATCTGCGAGTCGTTCTTATGCGATTCTCCAAGCCTTTTCTCCCTTCTCCTTTGTAGCCTTTGTAGGATCTCCTATGACTCCAGTTTCGCTAATCTCCTTGGTTCGGAAACCCCAGTAAACTCGTGGGCCTTTTTCCTTCAACCCAATTTTCGTGTATTTCGACACTGGAAGCTTAATCGTTGGCCTTCGGATTCTCTCAGTCACTACAAACTCCTCACGATTGGCCAACGTTGTTGAAGTCTCAAACTCACCAGCATGCGCGTCATAAGGGGTCTCAATGAATTCTTCGATAAACTCTGGTATCAAACTCACCGTGTCAACGACTACGAAGGCTCCTGTATCAGTCGTTATGCGTTGAACAGCGGCTTCGAGGGCTGGTGTGTTGCCGCCGTGCCCATTTTCGAAGACGATTTTTTTAAACCCGTGTTTTATGAGGCTAACTGCGACTTCGTAGGCTAGCTGTTCTAGCGTGTGGGGTTTCAGGGTTGTGGTCCCTGGGAAGTCCATGTGGTGCGATGAGACGCCGTAGTAGATGGGTGGCGCGACCAGGGCGCAGCAAGCCTTCTCCGCTGCTTTCTTAGATAGCCAGAACACGTCATAAGCATCTGTGTCCAGGGGGAGG
>Ga0209635_10001087_pt1 | contig 19892 bp, 18 predicted proteins | sample DeeMarSWOR230_32_FD_187463 | JGI IMG/M metagenome (GOLD analysis project Ga0209635, IMG submission 187463) | Marine sediment microbial communities from White Oak River estuary, North Carolina - WOR-2-30_32 (SPAdes) (version 2) | ecosystem: Environmental > Aquatic > Marine > Intertidal zone >...
AGGGTTTCATCGTAGAGGCCGGACTTCTGGAAGCACTCTTTCCTAATCAGCGGCTTTGAGCCTCCGCCGAGGAGTCCCTGTTGAAAACTGACGGCATGCACATTTCCGCGCAAAGTAGGCTTTACCCGTCTTAGCACTCTTTTCGATTTATCTGAAACCAGGATATGACCGCAGTAAATAACTCCGACTTTCTTTGGGCTTTGCTTTATTTTTTGAATCTGCTTTTCTAATTTCTCAGGGACCCATTCATCATCGCTGTCCAGAAAAGCAATGTATTCACCACGCGCTGCTTTTATGCCGGTGTTGCGGGCAGCTGAACCCCCTCTATTTTTTTCATGGCGCAAATAACGAATCTTCTCATTATGAAAATTCCCTATCACTTCTTTCGTGTTGTCGGTTGAGCCATCATCAACGACAATAACCTCAAAATCCTTATAGGTCTGGTTTAAAACGCTCTGGATGGCCCGGGTCACTAAATGCGACCGATTATAGGCGGGAATGATAACACTGACCATGGGATTAAGAGACATGGGTCTTTGCGAAAATTATTGTTTTATCCTTAGCTTTTTTGCGATAGATAAACATTTTTCCCTGGTGCGATTATTTTTTCTAAATCGGGATATTAAATTCTGATCTCCAAAATGGCCTTTTGAGACATACAGAATAGTGCCGATCGTTCCCAGCACGGTAAATTTATCGGATTTAAGTATTAGTTCATTTATGGCTTGGGACACCCCTCCTACTTCTTTGTCATGAAAGGCCATGATGCCTCCTTCGTTAAGGCAATCCTGCCAGAGCAGGATATCTTTTTTGACAAATTCATAATCATGGTTTCCATCAATAAATATAAATCTAAATTTCTCATTAATAACCTCTCTTGCCTCTTCGCTGGTTTTGTCTATTAACCTGACATTCGCCGCCAGGCCATGTTTCAGGAGCACATTTAGAAATCCCTCCTTATTGGGCCGAGGAAAAGGGTCTACCAGCCAAAGATAGCTTTTCCTTCTTGATAGCTCATTTCCTGCTGCCAGCAACAGGGAACTGGCTCCCCTCAAACAACCAATCTCAAGGATATCTCCCTGTGCAGGGATATCCCTTGACATGATGTAAAGGAAGGCTTGCTCGGCAGCTGTGGTAGGACCCTCTGTTCTTAAAAACCGTCCCACCTTTATTATGCTGGGGAAATAATAAACACTTATACACAAATCAACAAAACGGCTCCAATGACCCATCATGCCTTTCTTCTGTTCCTCCCATCTTTTCAGCCTTTTTCTAGGGGCTCATTGTGTTATCATTTCAATTAAAGTTTGGGCGCGTATGGCTGCCTAAGCAAATAAATCTTTAGGCAAAATACCCAAGTGTTTAGGTAAGAAGCAAAAAAGGTTATCGTGAACAGGCAGCTGTGTCACCTCATGAATCTCTTCAAGCCTGGAAATCCTCTCTTTACCCTCCTGGAGCTTATAAATTCGATACCCATTCAAGGATAAAATGTACCTATAGATATCCAGCGGCTCTGCGCTATAAACGGGGTGCCTGTGGCTGTATTCAATGCAGACCATCGGTGCCTGTGGATGTCCCAGGATTTTCTTTGCTCCTCTTAACACCTCCATCTCCCAACCCTCAACATCGATCTTGATCATGTCGATCCGAGAAATACGGTTCTGTGCAATGAAGTCGTCTAACGTGCGAAGTGGAACTCGGCTAGGTCGCACATCCCCTTGTTCGGGGCGTATCAAGGAAGCCTTTCCTCTGTCTGTCTTTAAATCCCGATAGATAAAGACTTCTTTTTTCTCAGATCCTAAAGCCATATCGAACAAATAAATATTATTTAGTTTATTTAACCTGACGTTCTCTTTCAAGATGGCAAATGTCTCGGGTTCTGGTTCGAAGGAATAGACCGATCCACTTTTGCCTATAAGTCGGGAGGCAAAAAGTGACATAAAACCGATATTGCTTCCCACATCAAAGAACACATGACCGGCTTGCAGACTTTTCTGCAGCACCTCCAAGGTCCCCGCTTCATAGGTTCCGTAGTAATAGATGGCTCCTTCCAGCACCTTGTCCTTCACGGGATCAACGATAATATCGAAACCGTAATTGGTAGGCGCAAGAATCGGCCCCTCCTGGGGAACCGGGATCAATAATTTATTAAATAACGCTATTAATCTCGCACTCCCTTTAAAGGGATGCTGGGTGAGGAACCGCCTTATTTTATGCGCGCTTCGAATCTGCCACCTGTTCACCGGAAAAACCTTCTGTTCCATTTCAGACTTAAAGGAGAATTTTATTGTAGATTCCGAGTAACTGTTGACTGAGCCTTTTGGAATCGTATCTTTCTTCAACGAATTTCCTTCCGGACCTTCCCATCTGCGGCCAAACCTCTGGATGCGTGATGAGATATTTCAACTTTTCTGACAACGCATCCACGTCTTTTTCGGGGACAAGAAAACCCGATTGGCCATCCCACACCCCCTCTGGGATCCCGTTATGAAGGGTAGATATCACAGGCAGGCCTGCGGCTTGCGCCTCCTGAAGCACCAGCCCCTGGCCTTCCCTGTCCCCGTCTTTTGCCGTCACGCTCGGTAGAATAAAGAGATGGGATTGTTGATAAAGCCGCAGCACCTCCTCCCGATTCACCCAACCCAAAAATTTCACATACGGCTCCAGTTTTAAACTCTTCGTTAAATTCTCCAGGTCATTCCGTAACCCGCCGTCACCTGCGATGATATATTCAATATTCTTGCAGAGTTCTACCGCTTGAGCGACGGCCCGGAGGGCGTAGGCATGGCCTTTTTTTTCAACCAGTCTTGCCACCGTCAATATTCTTATCTTTTCCTCAGGCCCAAGTGCCTTTTCAAAGAAGGGAAACATATCCATCTGGAATCCCACAGGCATAACTGTGATCTTGTCTCCGGGACAACCTAATTTTATCGCCTGTTGCCTGGTGAATTCTGTATTCGCGATAAAAAGGTCATTTATCTTAAAAAAATTGTTACGATGGTTCTTATTCACCTTCAAGAGCTCTTTATTGATCTCCGCTCCGTGAAAATTAGTGATGCATCTTTTTGCGATACCTGATTCTTTAAGGGCCGCACCGATGAGACCGTTGAGGGCAAAATGGCAGTGAAGAATATCAAACCTCTCGTTTAAGAAAGAAAGGGAGAAAAAAAACTTTTCCAAATTACCGTAGCGGCGGATATTCAACAGGCTAAAGACAGCCGCAGGATTTTTATGAAAATGGGTCGCTGCCAAGAAAAGTGCCTTAAACAGACGCGCTGTTTTATGCCTGGGGATAGATACATAATAATGGGCTTTTTCCATAAGGTGATATTTTTGCACATCTGCATGCGTCTTCTGCGTGCGGCTGCCGTGTTTAGCGAAAACCCGGATGTCATGCCCTGCCTCTAAAAGTTCCCTGACCTGATCCAGGATAAAAGTTTCTGATAAGGCGGGAAATTGGCTGAGGAGAATCGCTATCTTCATGGTCATGCTTTCTCTGCCACGATTAGATTCAGATTGTTCTTTCGCTCAGACAGGACAACCCCATCCAGCAAATAATACAGGGGAGCAAACAGGTTGTCCACGGCAAAGCTTTGGCCGGAAAAGAGCCTGTTTAAAATCTTTCCCGAGACGGTGCGGTTAAGATAATAATAAAGCGGGTATGTTGTTATCACTTTCAACCCGCTGTCTCTGAACGCGGCCTCATAGGTCTTTTTGCTTCGGAACGTGATATAAGGCGAGAGATCAATGTCTTGTGCTCTGAACAGGTCGGAAATAAAAATGTATCCCTCATCTTGGGCCAGTTCTGAAATATTCTTTATCGCCTGAATGAATCCCTCATCATCTTTTATATGATACAGGACATCAAAGATATTGAGAATATTAAATTTGCGATTCATTTTCGACGTAATGGAGACAGAGGCAATATCCCCTTCCACAAAAACATATTCAGGATATCTTGATTTAAGCTTTTCGATGCTGACATGAGTAATATCAATCCCAACGATATCTTTTGCGCCCAGGCACTTATAGAAATCCACAAAGAATCCTGTGCCGCAGCCGATATCGCAAACGGCCTTGCCCAGAATATCTATTTTTTGCGTTGATAAGGCTTTCTTAAGAGCTCTGACTTTTGCCCTATAGAGCCATCGATTATAATATTCATTAAAGGAGAGGTGTCCGGCTCCTGCAAGAGCGAAATTTTTTGAAAGACGTTCTTCCCAGTAATCTTTAGGATGGTATTCCATCACTTTTCTTTGCAACAATGATATGAACCTGAGCCCTCCATTTAATGCAAGGCTCTAATAATGCCGTAAGCCGTAAGAATAAATCTTTGCCTCTTGAGGGTACTTTGGAATGAGCGTTTAGCCAATAGACAAATTGGCTAAAAAAATTAAAATATCTGCTTTTCTTAACGATAAGCAAGCTGCCGCTCCTAAGCATTTTCTCCAGATCTTGAAGAAAAAATCCTTTACGGATAGCATGACCAAGAAAGCCTTTGTTGATTTTATCTATGGCCTCTTTAGTCAAAAAGGGGAAAGTCACCCCCTTTTCAGCTGGGGTGGTTAAGATCAGCCTACCGTCTTTCTTTAAAACCCTGGAGATCTCCTTGATGAGATCCTCTGCCTCCTCCACGTGCTCAATCAGGTCCAGGCAGAGAACAACGTCTGCGCGGCCATTCTTAAAAGGCAATTTGAGCCCCGAAGCACAAATGGCATTCAGCTTTTCCTCTGTTGCCAACCTCAAGCCCATCACATCTATATCGACGACCATAAACCTGGCTGCCCGGCGTATCTCTTTAAGCCAACCCGATATCCTACCGTCATAGCCTCCGACATCTATGACTGTAGAGTCATCCTCTGTCGCTTCCTTTAAGATATCCTTTAACGCGTACCAGCGGATTAGGGTCCCTGGTCTCATCAGAATCGCCTCATAATGTTATCGCTAAAAGACAGCCAATTTTTGCAATTATTTTCCGTGTCGTATCTCTTTTAAAAGACTAACTAAAGTGACTCGTAACTGATTTTTGAAAATAATGTCGAGCAGATATAAACCAAACAAATAAACCGCTAATCCAGTCACTACGCGCGCCGTAAAATATGGAATAGTGGCTTTCAAGTCTACTAAAGATTGCATGCCAAGCAGCAACAATGTCATAAATATTGTTGCACCGATAATAGGAAAGATTGCTTTAAGCAATTCAAGAGTGCTTGTTTTAAGAGTGCGTTTCAAAGGAGAAATAAATAGAATTAAATTAACGACGCTGGGAATGACAACTGCCCATGACACGCCCAGAATCCCCCACTTAGCGGATAAAGGGTATATAAGAACAACTAAAATGACGAGATAAATTGCACTTAGCTTAGTTAGAATTTGAGGCTTACCTGTGGCATAAAGCACAGGGCCAATAGTCGCGGAGACTGCTCTTACGAGACCAAAGAGACATAATACCTGCAAGGAGGGAACCATAAACATCCACTTATGCTTTAAGAATATTATCGTAAAGTCGGGGGCGAGAGTAAATATTAATACTGCTAGTGGAAAGGTCAAAAACGCTACAATCCGCAAAACTCTCATATATGCCTCTCTTAAACGCGCAATATTATCCTGCATTTTTGAGTAAGAAGGAAACACAACTTGGGATATAACGTGGGTAATCTCGGTTGCTGGTAAATTGGATATGGTATAAGCCATCTGATAGAAACCGAGCATGGTAGCTCCTAATACCTTACCCACAAAAATATCGTCTCCCTGAGTAGCAAAAAAACTCACTATGCCGAAACTTAAAACCCATTTTCCAAACCCGAAGAGTTCTTTTGCCTTGTGAATATCGAAATCTAATTTCGGCCTGTAAGGGTGAATGACATATGATAAAATAAGCGCTACGATATTTCCTGCTAAGAAGCCATATACAAGTGCCCAGACGTTTCGTAATAAAAAGGCACAATATATCGAAACGATTAAACCAGCCAGGGTAGCTCCAAAAGAATAAATGAATTGCTTATGAAATTCTAATTCTTTTTTAAAATACACTACGCCGATATTTCTGAAACCGTCCATCAGCTGAGTTACGGCAAGAACCTTTATAACCCAATTAGCTTCCGGTGTCTTAAAAAATTTTGCTGCCAGAGGAGCGCCCAAAAAAAGTATACAAAAAAGAAGTAGACCCCTTATTAATTGTACTGTCCAAGCAGTATCCAGGTATTGCTCAGTCTTTTCCTTCTGCTGGATTAGAGCGCTCATAAAGCCTGTCCCGGTAAAAGTCCCTAAAATATTGGCAACCAGTAAGGCAATACCCAGGAGCCCAAAATCTGACGGAAGAAGCAAACGGGCAAGGATAAGAATCTTGATAAAATCCAGAACCCTTTCCGCAATCCGCAAAGAAAACACCCAAAATCCTCCCTTTACAACCTTAGGGAATATGGTTTCTGTCGGAGGTGGGCTGTTTTTTATTCCTAAATTTTCCATCATTTCTTTAAGGAAGCTTTGGGTTCAATTCTATGAATGGCCCGACGGTATAGTTTCCGCATCAAGGCATACATCCTGACCTTACGCAATAGCCATGCACAGCTTGATTCTAAGGCATTTCTCATCTTAAAGGGCGTAACAGGCATATACTTTCTTACGCTTTCGAAATGCCTTAGTGAGCTGAGGTCTTTATGATAACAGCTAATATAAGAACTTCTTGTTTCGCCTGGTCTTGAGATGCTTCTTATCCTCTCATCTCCCTTAAGCAGTCTGAAGCCATTTTTATTCAAAAGGTTCTCTAAACTCGCCAAGGAAAAATGATACACATGGGCTATACGCAGGTAATTAAGAAAATTAAAATCGTAATAATTATGAGGTATATTCTTTATCCCCGGCACTTCAATGTAAACAAACCCCTTCTCATTTAACAGCGATTTAACAAAGTTCAACTCTTCCTGCGGCCTGAGGAGATGTTCTAAAACATGAGACATAATTATTATATCCGGTTTTCTTTCCAATGGGCAGGAAAGAAACGTGCCTGTCCTTAGGTCAAGATTATAATTTTCTCTGCCAAACCGGACATATTCCTCACCAATGTCTAACCCTAAAACCTGACAACCCTTATCTCTAAAATAAGCCAGTATCCCTCCGGAGCTGCAACCCACTTCCAGGACAAACATATCTTTGCAATTCTTAGAAAAGAATTCTTTCAGGTATCGGTAAATCTTCTGGCCAAAGAAATAGCGGTCAAAGAAAAACTCCTTTGTGGGTTTCTCTTCTCCATGAGTAAGCATATTATATTCCTGTGAATATAACTTATTGTACGAGGCCTGGTCCATCCGGGGATTACTCTGAATTAATCCGCAATCACGGCAGATGACCACAGACAAAGGCAAGCCAAAACGGTCTTTCTCGGCTAAGGTTTCAAAGGCCTGGCCTTCGCATATAGGGCAAGGGACCTCCTCCGTCTTGTAATAACCGTTCTTAATCTTTGACTCAATCTGGCTCTTAATTCTCTCTTGCAGGGGATTTAATTTTATCTGCGGCTTGGCATCATATTTGAATCTTTCGCCTAACATGTATAACCTCTTCGCATACGATAAAGTTCAATCTTAATCTCCTGTTCTTGCATCTTTTTTCCGATAATAAAACCTGATTTTTTCTTTTATGGCCTCTGTATCTCGTATGGGGATTATAAAACCATTGACTCCGTCCTTTACCAGATCTTTTGCTCCGGTGTTCTCGGTAACAATGACCGGCAATCCGTAAGTTAATGCCTCAGGCACAGCCAACCCATAATTATCCTGCAAAGACGGATGGACCAGAACAGAGGCCTGTTCATAAGCATCCCTTGCATCTCCGCATGCGGTTACTATATTCCTTTTATTGCTTATCAACTTCTTGAACCATCTGTTGACAGCGCGGGTGGCTGTTGAGCCAAACAAAATTAATTCTGAATCCGGTAAATTTAACTCCCTGAAGGCCTGCACCAGATAATGGATTCCTTTTTGAGGAGTGATCCGGCCGACAAATAAGACCCTGAAGACTTTATCCTGTTTTGCCTGCCTTCTTCTGAAGTAATCCTGGTCAATCTCGCGGGGCATAAGTTTCAACCTCTCTTGTGCAAAACCCCTCTCAGTAAATGTCTCCAGCGTCAGTTCGGAAGGGACAATAATTAAATCTGCCAGCTCGTATTCCCGCAGGATTTTATCCTTGAGCTTGGGTCCCAGCCACTCATAGTCATAACCCAAAATTTTCTCTTCCTCTTTATGAAGGGACCACACCCGCTCTATATGCAAGCTGCTTGCGATAAGAAACTTCTTGAGGCCTAATTTTTTCGCCTTTTTAAAAATATTCAAAGCCATTCCCTGCACGGCATAAACTGGAGAAGAATTCTCTACGCATCGAGAGGCAAAGAAATCAAAGAGCTCGTACTCTATCCAGGTCATCGCCTTGTAACTCCACCTCAATGGCGTTAAACCAAAAGCCCTCTTAAAAGGAAAGATATTGAGCTGTTTAAACTCATTCTCCGGGCCAGAGAAATCCGCAGAACAGGCCTCTTTGCACACAAACCTCATGGGTTTCTCCTGGTTTAATTCTTTAGCCAGTTTCCCTATGCCCCTGAGGCCTTTTTTCTCGCTGAGTCCTCCAAAAAAGAAAAATTGCGGCTTATACGCCAACTCCTCTAGTTTATCCCACAGCCCTTCAGCCGCTATTCTGGATGCGTTCTTATCCTGGCTGGAAAAAGTCTCGCTAAACATCCTCTTTCTCTGGGATGCAAATTCATCAGGGCCTCTGAGAGAATCCTCAATTGCCCCAAGCATCTCTGGCACGCTTTCGACTATGCGACCACAGACCCAAGAGGGATAAGTATGCTTATCTTTTTTCTTGGTATTAAAAAATATGACTGGCTTATTAAAACGCAGCCACTCGAACACAGAACTACTTACATCCGTTATGTAAATATCGGCTATATTCATATAATCAAAGTTAATCCTTGTGCGTTCGCTTAGGATAAGATTAGGGGAAACGTCAACTTTAGCAATTTCCTTAGGGTACCTTCTGACCAAATCCGGATGGGGCATAAAGATGATATTGTATTTTGCACAGGCATCCAGAGCCTGAAGTAATTCCTGACCTTGGTCGAAAAAAGAGCTCTGCGTCTCGTCAAAATGAGGATTGTAAATAACCACGGGCCTGGAATCTCTAAATAATGGAAGCGATGCTTGTTGGTGATAACGAAAATAGTCAAATTTGGAGTAACCGGTTATGATATAATTGTTGAGTTTTCCGACCTTTGACTCCAGACGCGCTAACTCTCCTACTCCCGGGATGAAAATCAAGTCATAGTCTCTAATGTGCGCTTGGGTAAATCCCCTGTTTTCCGGTCCGTGGAATGCGTAGGTCCAAAAAGTCTCCACCCCCAGCTGCCTAAATATATTGTCGTAATAATCTGTAACCACGACGGCCCGGGGTTTATGTATATGCAGCCGGCAAAGCAACACAAAGCCAAACACATTGAAGTGGATTCGGTTGTATCCCAAATGACGCACTTTTCTGAAGATCACGCTGTGGGGAATACCCTCCAGCTCCTTCTCGATAATCTCCGAGGCCTCCCTGCTTGTACTCAGGATAACAACTGGATATTTCTTCTGAATTCGAGACATCTCGACAGCGATATAAATCGAGTGATGGATATGGTGAATGGATTGGTTGTAACAGAAGTAGATGGCGCAAGGCAGTGGCCTGAATTTCCGGTAGGCGTTGAGTGCCCCTGTAAGTAAGAATGCCCCTATGCGAATAGCGTTTTTCTTAAGCGATTTATGTAAGGCTTTCATAGGAGTATACTAAACCATGGCTAACGGGTCGACTTGCGGGGAGGAAGTTTGTAATTCAGGCAGGACCGCGACCATGGCTGCCAGAAACCAGAAGGGCTCCATAATTCTGATAATAATAAATACCTCTGAGGAAACACCCATAGCCAATAAGCCGGTAAAGCAGGCTATGAAACCAAGACTTAAGCCTTTGCCAAAATCATCCATCTCTTCCCCTTTGAAAACGCGCCACCCCATCCGAAAAAGTGCCACCAGCATCCAGAGAAATATCAGAAAACCTACTATCCCCACTTCCCTCAACACCCGCGTATACTGGACATCCGAGACAACCCCTCCGCCAGGAACGCCGCGGCCTAGAATAGGGTATTCGCTCCACAACCGCAAAGAGTTTTTCAAAGAACGTATCCTCTCGGAAGCTGAATCATCCAACTCTATCTTTCTTCCAAAGATCTCTATGCTTTTTTGATATTGCCAGCCGGATTGAAAAGTGCTTTTATAACGCCTCAGCGTTTCTTTTGGGGCAACCCAAGGAAAGATAATGATTCCGCTCACCAAACAAAGTAGAAGAATAACTCTATTCCTCCGGCTGAGTGCTAAAAAAGTCATGAGGACCACGATCAGACCAAGCATGCCTCCTCGGGAGCCCGTATGAAAAAAGACATAAAACGAATAAAGCAGCAAACTTGACAGAATAAGATTCCTGGTCAAAGAACGGCTGTAAAGCAATATCCCCAGAACTATCCCGATGATCACCAGTAAATATCCTGCCAGTGTATTGGCTTCTCCAAATTTTCCTTCAAAAGGGGCAGTGACCCGGCCATAGTAAGAGGCAGTGGTCATGGCGTAGGTATTCACGATAAAGCATACAAAAAGCATCAGGTATGTAAAATTCCTTATCTGGTTCTTTTCTTTTATGTTGTTGGTGACCATAAAATAGATAAGAAAGTATTCAAAATATTTCAGAAGATAAAAGAGGCTGTGAAAGGGATTGTTCGTCCCCCGGATCGCACCCAAAACCGAAGCTACGATACAGATACCGATATAAGCCAAAATCGGCCTGTTAAGGGAGGTGATCCTCAAAAGACCTAACTCCTTATTGATGGCCATCTTGGCAAGCCACCCTAAAAAAATAACCAGTAGAAAAATATCATCTAAGCGTATCACCACCTCCCTGCCGGGAATAGCCCCTGAGCTTATTTCTGGAGAAATAAGCATGGAGAAAATCAATATGACCAAAGCAAAATCCGTTTTTATAAAAGAGATGGTGAATGCGATCAGGGCCGCTATAAAAAGGAAGGAATATTGAAAGGGGGAATTAAGAAGTAGATTTGCCTGCATGCTCGTCTATCTTCTCTTTACCATAATACTGATATTGACGATAATAATTGTAGGAGGCAATGGGTTCTATCTGAGGATTGGTGTTATTGATCAACACGCCGACGATCTTGGCGCCTACGGACTCAAGCTGTATTTTAGTACGCATCAGCGCACCCCGGCTGGTTCTGCCAATTTCGTAAACAATCATCACGCAGTCAGTCTTACGGGCTAAGATGCTGGCATCTGTAACAGGAAGGATAGGCGGAGAATCCAGAATAATGACTTCAAACCTGCTCTTAAGTCTCTCAAGCACATCTGTGAATTCTTTAGACTCTAATAGCTCTACGGGCTGGGCATGCAGATGTCCCGAAGGGGTAATCCAGATGTTATCCAGGCCAGGCGCCTTGATCGCCTCTTCAAACCCTATCTCCCCTAATAAAACATCAATGATATTATTCACAACATCTTCAATTTTGGCTGTCCCGATGATCAATTCGGTTAATCCTGGTTCTTTTTTGAGGCCGAAGGTCTTGGCCACCACAGGCCGCCTGAGGTCCGCCGAAAGTAGCAAGGTCTTTAAGCCTGCCTGGGCCATGACAATGGCCAGATTGATAGCCACGGTGCTTTTGCCCTCACGGGCACCCGCGCTGGTCACGAGAATCGTCTTTCTCTGAGGCCCGATTTTAAGGTTTGTCTGGATATTCCGGTAGGCCTCTGCAACAGGAGAACGGGGCTTGTAATGGGATAACAGGCGCATCATTCTTTCGCGCTTTTGGGCATCCTTTTCTCTCTTAAACACACCCTTCATAGAGGGGATAACGCCGATGACCGGTAACCTTGTCACGTTCTCTACATCCTCAACCGTGCCGATAGAGGTATCCAGGTTTTCTCTTATGAAGGCCAGGCCGGTTCCTAATACCAGACCCAATACCATCCCCAAAAGGACGGATAAATCTTTCTTCGGGGCTCTTGCTGCAGGCAGTATCATCGCCGGATCCACCACAGAAACGCTGGATATCTGCTGGGCCTCCGTAATGCGCGTCTCTTCGAGCTTTTCTTTCAGCATGGCATAAAGCTTCCTGTTAACCTCTGCCTCCAAGGTCAAGCGTGCATATTCTAACTCATAATCAGAGCTTGCCAACTGATTCTCTAAATCTTTTATCTGCTCATTAATCTCCTGCACAGCCGGATGATTCTCTGTGTATTTCTCTAAGAGTTCCTGCCGTTTCCTGTTGAGTTGCGATAATTTATCGCGGTCGGCACGCGCCTGGGGACTCTTCACCTGATCCCGTAAATCTTTTATCTGCTCCTTAAGCTGTCTGATGTTCGGATGCTTATCCGTATATTTCTGCGAGAGCCCTATCAGCTCAAGCTCCAATGCCGATAATTTATTTTTAAGGGTGCTGTCGACCTGCGTTACCCTTATCTGGTCTCCGAATTTCTTCAAGCTTTCTTCGTTTTGGTCTAAGCGCCTTTCTATCGCAGCCAATTGGGCTTCGATAAATTTACGCACGGTTTTGCTTTGCTTCTGCTTTATCTCCAGATCCTCTTCGATATACGTTGTAGCAATGGTATTGGCTAACTCCATCGCTTTTTTCGGTTCTTCTCCTGCCACCATGATCTCTATAATATTCGTCGCCTGGATGGGCTTCACAGTGACAAGGCGCTGCAGACTGGCAACCACATCTTGGGTCTTCTCTAAGGAAGCGTCCTTCTCCAAAAGCCCAAGGTGCTGCGCTACTTTTTTTATCACCGGAAACCCTTTGATGATATTGGCCTCGGAAGTCATGATATCCGCCGGATTATAAACAAGGGCCTCTGTCAGAAGCCCGGCAATAGTTTTTCGCTCCTCTATCTTAACCGTGGTCCTGGCCTGATAGACGACAGGAGGCTGGGAAACAAAAAAAGGGCTGACCAGTGTACATAATACGACGCTAATAAGAATAATCCATTTTCGCCTGCGCAGAATCCGCAAATAATCCCGCAGGTTTAATTCGTATTGAGCCATGGATAGTCCTTTTCTATTTTCTCAAAATAACATGAAATAAACAAATTATCAAGGTTTTTTACGCGAAGAGGGGGCTTGACACAATACTATTTTCTGTTAGACTAAAATTTGCAAAACCCTTTAATTTACAAAGAGATACATTCATATATGGAAACGGTCTTGGAAGTCAACCACTTAAACAAAGATTTCTATCCTCCTCTCGCCTTCTCTCAGCTGCTCAGATTTAATTTTAAGCGAGGGGATCCTGTTCATGCACTCAAGGATATATCTTTTTCGCTTCCCGGGGGACAGGTGCTGGGGATCCTCGGCCCCAATGGTGCAGGAAAAACAACTCTTCTGAAGATCATCGCCACTTTAATCCTGCCTGATCATGGCGCGGTTACCGTCAATGGGTTGACCTTGGGCAAAAATGACGAGAAGATCAAGGCCTGCGTAGGCCTTGCCTTGGATGAAGAAAGAAGTTTCTACTGGCGCCTGACCGGCAGGCAGAATCTGGAATTCTTCGGCACTCTTTATGGTTTAAATAAGATCAAGCTGAGGCCGAGAATAAATGAACTACTGGAACTCTTCGAAATAGAGTATGCGGATAAAAGGTTTGATTCCTATTCAACGGGTATGAAAAGACGCATGGCCCTGATGAGAGCTATCCTTCATGACCCAGCGCTTCTCTTGCTGGATGAACCGACCAAAAGCCTTGATTTTACATCCGGCCTGAACTTAAGAAATTTCATTAAAGAAAAACTAGTGCGGTCGCAGGGCAAAACCGTTATTTTTACCACCCATGTAATGGAGGAGGCTTTGGATTTTGCGGATTTTTTTATGGTCTTGAACCAAGGAAGGTTATGCGGCTGGGGGACATTGGAGGAGTTGAGAGGAAAAATCCACAAGCCCCACGCTTCCTTAAGTGAAATATTCCTTAGATTAACAGAAGGTCATTAGTAAAATGCTCAGAGAGGCTGCCGCGTTTTTAAAAAAAGATTTTTTGACAGAATCCAGTTATAAACTGGCTTTTCTCTTTAATATCTTCGGGGTGTTTATAAGCGTTCTGATTTATTTTTTTATCGACAGATTGTTCGGCTCAAGGATAGCCCCTCATCTTGAAGTTTTTGGGATCAACTACTTCTCCTATGTCCTGCTGGGCATGGCCTTTTTTAGTTATGTGGGCGCAGGGATGGGGTCTTTTGCCTCACAGCTGCACAACGAACAGATGCAGGGGACGCTGGAGGCGGTTCTGCTTACTCCTGTCAAGATATCCACCCTGCTATTCTCAATGGCTCTATGGAATTTAATTATCGCCACTCTGGATATGGTTATTTATATAGTGCTCGGGATATTTGTATTTAAGATTGATTTCTCCCAAATCAATCTCCTCTCAGGTCTTATAATATTAATCCTTACCATCACTTCCTTCAGCGGCCTGGGAATCCTCTCAGCCAGCTTCATTATGATTTTCAAGCGCGGAAATCCTCTGGGTTGGGTCATCAGCAGTCTGGAAGGACTTATCGGCGGCGTCTATTTTCCTGTAAGCGTTCTGCCAGCCTGGCTACAATTCGTAGCAAAATTTTTTCCTATCACGCATGCCATCCGGGCCATGGAATTGGCCGTATATCAGGGATATCCCTTAAGGCTTCTGGCTAAAGAAATTTTTCTTCTCTTTCTCTTCTCTCTCCTGCTTATTCCTGCCGGTCTTATCGTTTTTAAATTTGCAACAAAAAAATCAAGGATGCAAGGTACTTTGCTCCAATTTTAACCGAGTTGCAAAAGACGCCTGAAATATTCGAAGAGTTTTGGCCTGGAATCATCCTTTTGTCTGATGAGAGAGAGTTCTTCCTGGGGCGGGAATAACATGCGGCGGGAAAAATTCAGCTTTTTGGCTAAGGTATCGTTCATGCCAAAATAAAACAAAAAGTGCATCAAGGTTTCATTCAAGGGCTGCTCTGCCAAAAGAAATGAATCCGTAAATCTTTGTTCAAACAGGCTTATCCTTGTCGGTTTTAATTGATGGAGGACAACCGCAGGAATATCCGTGCCTAAAACCTGGCTAGCCACATATAAACCATGATACACGGCCTTGGACAAACCAAAGTTAAAAGACTCTTGTATTAAAATATCCCAATCTATCTTCTCTCCTTCTAGAGAAATCAGTTTATCGATGTCGCATAAGAGGATGAGTGGCCGATACAAATGGGTCAAGGCATGCAGACACAGATAAATAATCTGGTGGTAAATGGAAAATGTCTTTAACGCAATATTCGCTATTCGGATCTCAACAGCATCATCCCAAATCTTCTCTATATCAATTTTGTTAAGAATGTTCTCATCGTACGGATAAAGATTGATGATATGCCAGAAAAGATGGATGTGCGGCGGATGTGCCTGGGGTTGATAATACAACAAAGAATTGCGATAGGCGCTGTAAGAAATGCGAGATAAATCGCTTGAGTGAAAAGGTTTTTTGTAATCAAATCCGTTCAGGATGCGGTCTGCCATCAAGACATCCATCCGCTTGACCAAAATGTCTAAATCTCCCGTGGGCCGAAGACCTGCATCCTGATAAACCCCCTCTGCAAGCGACAAGCCTTTAAGAACTATAAAGGGTATCCCTTCCTGGTTAAATCTTTCGGAAATCTTCTTCAGGGTCTGATGATGAAGCAGATTCCTGGCCAATACCGTCTGATAAATGGCTCTCAGCTGCGTAAGAATATCCTCCGGAAACAACTCCCTGATTTCTTCATCTTCGCAAAAATCCTTAAATATCAAAGCAGCCACTTTCTCTTTCATGGCCCTTTCCAAAAAATAAGCCCAGTTGAATCCTGGGCTTGAAATACGTATGATTTCTTCCCTTAGAGCGCTGTCTTTTTTACTGCGGCAGCAAAAACGTATGAATAATTCTTCCCTTTTAAGCATGGGCAAGGGCACAAGCAGAACCGTCCGCAAAAATCTATTGTCGTTTGGCTGGCCTTATTATGTCAGCGGCCTGGTGCACTGATTCCTGCTTCTGCCAGTCTGTGCAGTGCAGCCCTCAGTATCTTTGCAACAGGCCAGGGCTAAGGCCTCAAAAAAAGGCTCTCCTGTAAGATGTGGCTTCTCATATTTTTTCTTCTTTTTTCTATTCATCACGAACCTCCTTTATAAAGCTGTTTACGCGCCTGAATCACTGCCCGAGTCAAACGGCAGGACTCCTGGCTCTTGCCTAAATAGCTACCGTCTTCCAAATCCGCCAGGCCAGGACAACGTACGCAATCAGCCACCATTGAGCAAGCACGACAATCCGGTATGTCCGCATAAGTATTTATCTTCCTGTAGTCTCTTACTGCCTGAGAATGATACCATATGTCATGAAAACTGTTTTCCCTGACATTGCCGAATTTAAGAAAAAACTGAACGCAAGGATACACGTCCCCATAGGGAGAAACACAGCAGTTGTCATGCCCGGCTCCGCAAACAGGCTTTTGCATCGCTGATAAACGCGCAGGCTCTTCTTTTATGACTGACGTGCCCAGATATTGATAGGCTAGGCAGAGTTCATCATCGCTTAACCGCTGGGCCAGGGGTGCTGGATCCCTGTCATTGCGGGGAAAAATCAATGGGTCAGCCCTGTATTCGACATGGAGACTCTTGGCCAATTCAATCAATTTGTGATAGTGCGAAAAGGTATCTTTTAAAAGAGGCCACTTTACCGTGACATCGACGTTACGCATCTTTAAAAGCTTTATGGCACGCAAGGTTCTTTGAAACGAGCCTTTAACCCGGGTGATTTTCTCGTGTGTTTCTGCCGTTGCGCCGTACAGACTCACTTCCACGCCGAGGGGAGCAAACCCAGCGATTCTTTCCGCAGCCGCCTCATCCACAGCCACGCCATTGGTAAAGATAAAAATGAGGTAATGCAGCTTTCTGGCTATCCCCAAGATATCAAAGAAATCCTCCCTCATAAAAGTCTCTCCACCGGAAAAGGTGACCTGAAGACAACCCAGTGCAGCCAGCTCCTTGAGCACTCTTTCAATCTCGGATAGGCTTAATTCTTGACGACCGGCTTCATCAACGCAATAGCAGTGCAGGCAACGTAGATTGCAGCGATAGGTCAATTCAAGCAGGACCTGGAAAGGGATCTTCTTTTTCGCTATATTCTTATCCAGCTGCGTTATTTTTTCACGGATTTTATATATTCCCATCTCTTATCCAACCGCCTCGATTAAGCCCTCTTCTAACAGCTGTTCGCAAAATTCCCGAGTATCGTCTTTTGCCGTCTCCAGGTCCACCTGGAACTTGCGGCAGAGGATTTTGGCCAAACACGCAGGGTCTGTCTCTTTTTCTAAACTATCCCAGATAACCTGTCCTGCCTCATTAAGAGGATAGATCTTTTTTGTAAAAGGGCTGACTAAAAAAGTCGTGCCCTCGATGGTCCTCCAGGCGATATCCTTATTTCTTTTTAAAAGACCCTTAAGCAATTTTTATATGCCTCCAGATATCTTCATTCTTATTGAAGGGCAATCCGTAACAAGGGACGCGCTTCAGGAGATCATAGCAGTTACCCAACAAACTGTCTATCAGCAAAGGCGAGACTTGTGCGCCTATCAATACGATATTGGAAATCACCTTCAATGCTGCCTGCACAGACGGGATTTTATAACAGGTTGTTTTTTTGGCATGGCTGATCAGATAAATGGCAGCAAGGGGTAAATGCAAATTTCCTAGGCCCCTGCTTTGTACCCCAAACGGCATGGCAAAGGCGTGGTAGCCGTTATTCAGGCGCCTGATAGCCACTAAATCATCTGTCAAAATTAGCTTGCCTTTGGAGATTCTGGCAATGGTGGATTTGCCGACACCGGATGAGCCAGTAAAAATATAGGCCTTATGCTGATGGCCGATGGTTGAGGCGTGCAGAAGAAAACCGCCTCCTCTCCTGAATAAATACTGAGAAAAGAATACCCTGAGGTAATTTTCTAAACCTATGGGCTGCTCAACAGCCACCTCCAGATGCCGAGTGCGAAAACTCTGCTGGAGCTGCTCTGGGTTTTTGATACCAATGATCTTCTGGTTGCCTTTTTGTCTTAAAGAAACTGAGAATAAGTGGCTGTTTGCGGCACGGGAATAAAAGTTAAGAAAAAAATCCGGCTTCTCCTCTGTTAAAAAAGCGCGGTGCTGTCGGATGAAGGGGAAAAAAGACCTGATGTTCTTGAATTTTAGGCTGAATACCTTACCTGCAAGCGCAAGTTTTATTTCAGACATTTTGTAACCAAATTTTTACTTTCAACTTAAGGCGTATCCAGAAAATCCTTAATTTTAAGATTGGGCCTTTTCTGAAATTGGCTGCGGCATGCTTCAGGCTGACCTTGCCTATCAAGGCATCCAAAGGGGTGACCAGCGGCAGAGGACTGGCATCCCCTTTATGGATGAGAAAGACCTGTTTGCAGAACTCGAACTTATCGAGGATGCGGTGGATAAAAAGCGTATCATCCTGTTTTAAAACCGCGATATCCCCTTTTTTAAGTTCAGAGGGAGAAACAGGCATAAAAGGGACGAGCTCGTCTTCTTTCAACAGAGGAACCATGCAATTTCCTTTTACTTTAATGAAACCCGTGCCTTCTGTTTTTTTAAGGGATTGCTGAATCATTTGAGGGCCCTATCTTAGAGATTACCAGCTTTGAATCTCTCTAGAGGCGTAGGCGCCTTTGGCTAAAGGGTCAATAATCTGGCTCAAGAAATAATTCAGATTGGCAATGAATTTCTTAGGGACAAAAACCACATCTTCTGACAAAAGAGTTACATTCTCGCTTAATTCACCTTTGAGTGCGCTGGACAGGTTGATTCTTTGGGCTTGCGGCTTATCCGTAAAGGGTGCGCGGATGAGGATGGTGCTGGAAGGCACAGAATCCTTGGTAAAACCTCCGGCCTGGCCAATGGCCTCCAGGATCGTCTTTGCACCGGTCACAGCATAGACGCCAGGGTCAGCCACCTCTCCCAAAACAATAACCTTAGCACCTCCCAGCTTTTTAATGGTGACAGAAACATCCGGATAGCGCATATTTTTCTTTAGGCCCTCTTTTAACGCTTGCCTTAACTGAGCGATGGTTAAACCCCTGGCCTCCATGTCACCGATGAGAGGAAAGGAGATCTTGCCATCAGGACGCACTGTCACTTCCTCGCTTAACTCCGTGGCCCCTCCCAATTTCTTAACGCTGATAGAGACGTCCGGATAGCGTATGAACTCCTCTAAGGCCTTGGTCAACTTATCCCTTAACTGCGGGATGGTTAAGCCTCTGACCAGCACTTCATCTATTAAAGGGAAAGTTATCTTTCCATCCGGACGCACCACTACTTCCTGGTTGAGGTCAGGGTTCTGCCAGACCGAAATGGATAAGGTATCGTCGTTTTGAATCGTGAATTCTCCCTCGGCTTCAGCTGAAGGATTCTGCCAGGCCCTGATCAATAAAACGTCCTCCTGGTCAATGATATACTCTGCTGTTGCCTTGGGTTGCAAAGGCTCTCTGGAAGGAAGCGGCTCTGGTTGTTCTAAAGATTCTTTTGGCCTTTGCATCAGGAGTTTCAGGGCTGCGTAAAATTGCTCCTCTGCTTCCTTGTATTTACCCTGGGAAAGATATTCATTGCCTTTTAAATAGAAACCCCAGGCCTCCTCCTTGTTTTCCTGGGCAAAAAGCAGAAAGACCTGGCAGAAAATGAAAAGACAAAGGATTAAAGATATTTTTTTTCTCATTGCGCCAAGTATGTTTCGACTTTACGTTTTAAGGCCTCTACTCTCTCTC
>Ga0209635_10001088_pt1 | contig 19881 bp, 25 predicted proteins | sample DeeMarSWOR230_32_FD_187463 | JGI IMG/M metagenome (GOLD analysis project Ga0209635, IMG submission 187463) | Marine sediment microbial communities from White Oak River estuary, North Carolina - WOR-2-30_32 (SPAdes) (version 2) | ecosystem: Environmental > Aquatic > Marine > Intertidal zone >...
CGTAGTAGTTGCTCCAAAAATCGTGGTTCAAGTAACCTATAACGAGGTTCAGAAAAGCCCGAAATACGAATGTGGAATGGCACTGCGCTTCGCCCGCATAACGCGAATACGAGAAGACAAAGACCCAGAAGAAGCAGATACTATGCAAAAGGTCAGAGAAATCTATGAGAGCCAATACACGAAAAAGGCGAGATACCCACACTAATTCCGCTTCCTCTCTTTGCTCATGTATGACTCAACGTCCACAGATTTAGTCTCTAACCAGAATTTTACACGATTCCTTGTGGACAACGGGGGCGCACAAGGATAGATTAGGACGACAGAAGTCCTTGGACTGCGACCAGTAACGTTGCTATTACCAACGCTGAGTCGATGAACTCTCCTCTCAATACTTTTTCCAAGACCTCGTTGAAATCCATCAGCTCAATTTCCGCTATTTCGTTTGAGTCAAAGTCACCTTTCGGCTTTAGACTCTTTGTGAAGAATATTTCAACCGTTCCAGGGCCTATATAGCTTGGAGCCCAAGTGAATCTTCCAATCCATTCGAGCTTTTCAGCTGTGTAGCCTGTCTCTTCTTCCAATTCCCTTAAAGCCGCTTGTTCAGGCGTTTCATTGTCCTGAGCTCCACCCCCACCCGCTGGTATGTCATAGATTATTTTGCGGAATGGATGTCTATACTGTCTTGTAAGAATCATCTTGTCATCCTCCGTGAAAGCTGCTACTGCCACAGCACCACCTATGGCTGGCCCAGCACCCGCAAAGTAAACCCACTCGTGTGTTGAACCGTCTGCAAATTGCAGAATATCCTCAACAACACGCCTGCCATGTTTATTGTAGACAACGCGTGATTCTATGACTTTCACCTCATCGAACTTACTTGGCAAGGCACACACCATGCACAGCTTCATCTTACAACTTAGTATAGCTTTTGCTAGCGCGCACTCGGTCAGTGAATTGACACACCAGGCTAACAGAAATTTTATCGAGTTTTTCTTAAGTCAGATACGAGATTGCTGTTAGTTCGCGCGCTTGTGAGTTTATTAATCTAAGAATTCCCTTAGCCTTAAATTATTAATGCAACCTTTGATATAATACGTGGTGGAGAGAAGGAGGTGATTCGATTGTGGTTTAAGTCATTCAGCGAAAGGATCTTAATCGTGCTTTTGACTGGTCTAATTCTAGCTGAAGCGTGTAGTCTGGTTCAAGCCGATTCGCAAGAGGTGGTTGTCCGTGTTTCCACGGATAAGACCACATATGCTTGGGGTGAAACTGTAGCCATCATCGTTTCTGTCACGAACACGGGCTCTTCAACGTTGAACTTCACCTTTCCAACAACTCATCAAGCCGGGTTTACCATCTTCTTGATGCATGGGCAAGACCTTAGACTAGTATGGACTACGCTCAACGACTTCTACTATCTCCTGGTGACTTATCTGACGCTGGCACCGGGTGAAACGAAGGACATTACGTTTGAGTGGGCGCAAATCAGCGAAACTGACGTTAAAATCAAACCTGGGACTTACGTTATCTTGGGTTATCTGTATGAGTCGGAGACACAGCCTTGGACGTGGTCCGAGCGTTCCGAATTCGATATCAGAGGTCATGGATACAAAGAACAGTGAGTGCATCAGACTCTGAGAACGAGAATGAATATCAAGCAGGCTGAAGCCGAACATGACCTACTCAAGTTTCCTCTTGCACATCGGACATCTTATGGGACATTCCGTCTCGCTCATGGTGATTCCGCAGAGGAAGCAAACGCAGATCTTGCAGTGTGGGCAATACCAGTTCGCACCCGTGATCCGCTCACCACATAAAGAGCATGGTTGGGTGAGACACTCCGCTGACATAGTCAGACCTTGTCTAAGCCCTTCTTAAGTTTAGTGAACCAACGAAACTTCAGAGACGGAGAGAGTAGAATGAAACAGAAGAGTTGTGAGCACAGTTTGCGGGTTAGACTTTTTTAGATGAACTGAAATAGGATCGGTCGGAAAATGTGTGCTTCTTTTCGAAAGAGGATGAGTAAGCCTAAGGCAAGTGTTTCGATAGCACTGCGCGGAGATGCCGTCAGTTTGGGGAAGGAGTTGAGGGGCACTGTTCATGTGGCGTCGGAGGAGGAGTTTGAGGCTGACGAAGTCAGGGTTGAAATAACTGGCGTTGCTCCTCATGCCATTTCCAGTGAAGATGGCACACGGGATAAGGTGCTTTGGTTGATTGTTGAAAGGGTTTCAGGTCCGTTGCACTTTAGACCGGGACTTCGGCAAGAGTTTCCCATAAGCGTCGTGATTCCTGTAACCCCATGCTTCAGAAGATATGGGATGCCGAGCAGGCACTTCACCCAAGGAATATTGGGACGGATCATCAGCGGGAGACTTCGAAGTGTTGAGAAGTGGCTGGAGAAACATCCGGAGTGGAGGGGCAAGATTAGATGGTCTGTCAAGGGAGTGATAGCTGTGAAGGGGCGTCGCGACGTTACTACCCAGGTTGATTTCACGGTTCCTTTGCCACCTCTGACCAGAGACGAAAAAGAATCTATTCGAAAGAAGGCCAGATTCCATTTGGCCGCGTTCGTTCTTGGGCTGCCTCTGATTCTTGTCGGACTGTATGCACGCGCGCAAGTGTGGGTCTTTGAACGCGTGGAGATTTGGGGTCCAATATTCATTGTTGGACTGCTTCTCTTCATGTTTGGGTTATCCAGCCTCTTACCGCGAATACAAGCGTTGCGAACGAAAGAGAAAAGTCCGAAGAGCTAAAGCGCGCGAGTAGAGTTTGCTGTCAAATGGTATAGGCTAACTGTGGAAAAAGTGTGACGTGTCAACATGACACGGCAGAAAAAATCATAGTTCGCAAGAGACATCAATACTGTGGAAACCTTTCAGGGAACTTTCCCTACGGCAAGAAACGTCAACCCCATAGCGAATGCGCTGGGATGGCCTAGTAGGCGTTGTGTTTCTCTCATCGCTTCCTCGTAGTCTTTTGTTGTAACTACGCCTTCATTCATCAAAGCCTCTTTCTCCTGCTCAACAATTTGAACTGGAACAGAAACAAGCATTTTCAATGCTTCAGGATTCTGCTGCGTGGCATACATTGGAAGAGGATAGATATTGACAGAGTTTAAGCCCGCCTCTGAAAATATCGAGAAAAGCTGTCGGCCAATATAGCGGTCGTCCCCTCTGGTTTTTGCCCGTTGACCAAACTTTGACCACACGTCGAAAAGTCTGGGTGTCTGCGGAAACCAAAGCATTCCCCCATCATCAACATCAGAAGCTCCAACAATTCCTCCGCTCTTGGTAACTCGCTTCAGCTCTGAAATTGTCTTCACTGGGTTCTCTACGTGCATGAGAACCAGTCTGCAGTATGACAGGTCGAAAGTTCCGTTCTCATACTTCAAGTTGTCAATGTTTCCCAACTCGAACTGCACGTTTTCGATGCCTTCCCTGGACGCTGACTTTTTTGCTTCATTGACGAACACAGGATCAACATCTACGCCACAAGCTTTTTCTGGGTGAACTCTCGAAGCGATTCTCCTTGTAACAGCACCAGTTCCACACCCAGCATCCAGAACCTTCATATTCGGCTTCAAACCGAGAATGTCAAGTTCCTTCCCAATTATCTTTGCAAGTGCCTTGGCCTGTGCTTCAAGCCTCATTGCCTCATCAAGCTCACCTGAATACGCATATTCACGGGGTTTGTCGCTCAAAGATATTCCTCGAGGAAAGGGTATTTGATCGAGATTTAAGCATACTCATGCGCTGGCAAACGCACGCATTTTATAATCATGACTTGACTTCGTCAGGAAATCCTTTGTATTCGATAACACCGAGTTGTTTGAGGAAATCCATTTGGTCATAGACTCCCCATCCTTCTACAACCTTGCCATTGACAATACGCCAGATAGTAATAACACTATATGTCAACTTCTTATTGGTAGGAGATAATCCCCGAAATTCGCCTGTATGAGTTGCTGTTTCTCTAAGGCGAACGCATACTTTTTTCCCTTCAGCCATAATGTCCTCAATTGTCACACGCAAATCAGGAAAGCTCTGGATTTCCTCCATTACGCCTTGTTTCATAACCTCTAGTCCCTGTACTTGTTGCGCAGGCGTATGATAAACAAAATCGGTTGCTATCAACTCATCAAGCAAAGCTAGGTTCTGCTCATTAATAGCTTCAATCATCTTGCGAATAATAGCCTTATTCTCTTCTAACGACATGGAACATCATCCCTCTGGAAAGAGTTTCTTTCCTTTTTCTGTGTACTCTATAGCACCTATCTTTCTGTAGAAATCCAGTTCATCCTGGACATCCCAACCTTCCACAATCTTGCCATTATCAATCCGATAGATCCATACGGATGGTTCAATAAACTTGTTGCCTGTAGGTGGTAATCCTCCGAATTCTCCGATATGTGTCGCTGTGATTGTAGACCGAATCCAAACTTTATCCCCTTCAGCTATTATATCTTCAATTGTCAGATGGAAATCGGGAAAGCTTTTGAAAATCATAGTCAAAAACTGTTTAAGACTTTCTGCTCCACGTGTTTGACGTGTATGGTCAACATAGTCAGTTGCCACCAGATCATCCACTAAGGATAGATCCTTTGAATTTATCGCTTTAATTGACTTTCGCACAATTGCCTTGTTCTTTTCTAATGACATGTTTCGTCCGCCCTCTATTTCTCCAGAATGCTTTTCAAGTTCTGTGACGCTTTATCGACCCCTTTTTTAATCATTCTCTTAATGAATAGTTTTTCGAGGAACTTGCCTAGAATCCCCCAAGACAGCTCATATTCCACCGCATATGTGAATTTTGTTTCCTCCTCTAGGGGTTCTAAGAGAAATGACAGGACAAAATCCTTCGTGAAGCTACCTCCTGTCAAATGATATGTGATTTTCTCGTTTTCGAGACTCTCGGTGATCTCAAGATCCATTTCCCCTTCTCCTTTTACATCTAAATGAGCAGATAGACCAACTCTATACTTGTCTTCGGGAGTAGTTACTTTTGAAGTGTATTTAATATTCTTCAGATCTTCTTTGTATCCTTTCTCCCATTCTGGGAACCTGTCCAAAGCAAGCATTTCCCATATTCTCTCTGGTGGAGCCTTGATTTCAATTGACTTTTCTACCCTACCCAAAATGTAACCTCACTATCAATCCTAATTATCCGATTTTGCAATTTACTGTTTGCTCTTGGTAGACTACTCAAAATGTGCGAGGTACATCAGCCAAAAAGAAGAGAATTCGTGGAGGCAAAGCGCGAAGTGGGTGATGTCTCCACTGTACCAGTAAAAGGCGAGATACCAGTACGATTTCCCCGCAATTCACGTAGAGACTGCTCTGCAAGATATTATTTGGCCCAAAACCAGGACATACAGGCCAAGTCTACAATTCTACAAGTGGTTCTAGATTTTTTGCTTGCTTAGGACTTTTCTGAAGGCGCCGTGTGTTGGGCAGTCAAAAAGGCCTATGTGAAGTTGCAGTCTCTTGCCTTTCTTATCTGGACGTCCAGCCATTTTCCATGATTTTCGGGGCTCAGCAACCTCTCTTTTGCACTTGGGGCATTTTGCGCTGTCTCCAAGTGATTTGAAATGCATTCGCCCTCTGATGATCTCCATCTTCACCTTTCCTTGTCGAACCATGTCATAGAGAACTGTCGTGAAATCTGCTATGGCAAAGGTTGACATTTTGGCAGTTTCAGGAGTGCTGAACTCGGTGTGGAGGTCCACGCCTCCCATTATCTCTTGCGATGTGAAGACTTTTTCTTTTCGTTCAGTCAGAAAAGAGACTATCTCACCTTCCAAGTTCTGGCTTTCACTTTCAGGCTTCATTTCTGCCATATTGAATTCTCCTGTTTGCATCAAGAATAATCTGACACTAAAGAAGAGATAAGTAGGTTATGAATGTGAAATCCATATTCTTCAATCATAACGTTCAGAGTTGTAGTTTTTGGGGGATTCTACCCTCACTTTCTAGCTCAAAAGCAGATGGTGTTCTTCATCTTATTTGAAATTTCTGTTCTGCAGAGCATGCAACTGACGGGGTCGGCCCATTCTAGAAAGGACGAAGGAAAGGTTAGAAGCAGAGGAGAGAGAAAGGAGACTCGTTGGAGATGCTTCTAGCCTTCCTTCAATGACATTTGGTTGACTATTTCTCGATAACAGGTGCGTACATATCGATAATGAGTCGTTCTTTGGTCTTCCATGGCATTCCTTTAGAAGGGGGTTCAACCCAGGGATTGAGGAGGTTTTCGAGTCCCGTGATTCCGTATTCAACGTGGCTTTTGTCGTAATGGATCTTCAGTCCTTTCCAGTTAGGGTGGAAATCGTACTTTTCGCTCTCTTGTATCCATTTGATGAGTTTTCTCCATGTTTTTCCAATGTCGACAGCTCCCTCAACCTTGCAGGTCATGACTGCGTACAGACCGCCGTCAACAGTTTTCATATCTACGTCATCTTCTGTTTTGAATTTTTCTCCAACTGTTATCCAAAACTCATATCCGTACTCGCTGTTGGGCTCAAGAATTCCATCTGCATCGAGTGGCGGGTCTGGATTGTTAAATCCGAAGATCATGTGCCTTGATGGATCATTCAGTATACCTTTAGGCTTTGCCCAAGCAACCATCTTTGCACTGGCTTTTTCCTCAGGATTGCCTAAGAATTCTCCCATTGCGTGAAATGAGACAACTTTCATAGGAGACAACCGAACGATTTTCACAAACTCTGGCATTTGCATCAATCCGTCTTAGAAATGGTTCTGAGTGCTTAAAAAGAGAACTCACAACAAGTGGTCACATATTGTTACTATGAAGTGGATTGAAAATCCCTCGTGAAATCGTCGCAAATCGCAGGTCTACGTTCACCTTTGAAGAGAAATAATAGCGAAATATTGAAGGAACGTGACATCAGACGCCATTCTAGCGAATTCCCAGTGGGCTGATTATGGATTTTGACTTCATAACCTAATTATATTTCGATGATGAAGGAGAAGCCTAGGGGCAAACACCATGAGCATAGTTTCAGAACTTGAACAACTTCAAAGAAAGAAAGCTGAGCTGAAAGACAGGTTGAACTCCATTGAGGAAACCGAGAAAACTCTGGTGGTCAGAATGAAGGTTCTCGAAGAGAGGCTAGTAATCCAAGCATTGGAAAGACAGATCCAGGTGAAACTCGCGTCTATAGAAGAGCTTAAGTCGAGAATGAACGAGCTCCAAAGCAGACTGGGGAAGCCACAGAAGAGAGAGGGTGAAGTGACAGCGAGGTCAACTCCTGCTATCAGCCAACAATCGAGACAGGCAGAGCAGCCATACGTCCAAAGATAAAAGAACTGCTCCAAAACAGGTCGTTTTGTGCCAGACCAAAAAGTGGATTCATAATTCATAATTCATATTAAATATAGAGTCAACGTTAGCCCGCCATGTTAAACCAGAAAAAACAGAGGCATCTGGCTCCTCCCAAAAACAAGGCTGACGAGAAAATTGCGGAGATTCGAGCAAGGATCGAAAAACTGCTAAAGAGCACCAAAAAGCTCGAAGTTGAGCTTGCGCGCAAAGAGAGAGAGTTAAGAAGTTAAGCTAAGCCCACAAGTTGCGCTGGAATCTAAGGAAGTCTTACCTCGTTGATTCTATCTAGGTTTTCTAAGCTGTTCATCTTTACCTTTTTCTCTGAGATTGTGTAGAGCACGTTATCTATGTAGAGAGTTCGCTTCACGGAGTAAGAAGAGGAAAAGTAGTAGCCCGTTCTTTGCAGGTCAATGTTATCCTCTATGTGAGTGATGCCGCCCCTAAAGACCAGCCCTTTGTCTGTTGATACTTCAAAAACGTAAGCTCCCTGCCAGACGTAGTCTCCGGAGATATAAGGCGGCACTCCGCCGGGATACTTGCTCTGGTCTATTTCGGCAACCAAAACAGGCAGCACCAACAGGCATTTGGACTTGTCAAACAAGAATGCCTTGTGGTCGCTCAGAACGGGTGAACTTGTTCCTCTATCGCCTATTTCGAATTTCGCTATTTCGATCGGGTTGCCGACATCACTGACATCAAAAAGCGAGATTTTCACTCCTTGGTACCATGCGAAGTCTCCCTCTTCGGCTGCCACCGTTTCTTTGCCTATACCTATGATATGGTTCTCATCGTACGGATGTAGGTAGTCGGAGTAACCAGTTATCTTCAACTGTCCAAGAACTTTCGGTGCATTAGGATTTTCGAGGTCTACGACAAACAAGGGGTCAACCTTTCTGAAAGTGACAAGATAGCATCTGCCGCTCATGAATCGGGCTGAATAGATTTTCTCGCCTGGAGCAAGGTTTTCCAGTTTCCCTACAATGTTAAGGTCTCCGTCCAAGACGTAAATGTGATTCTGGGATGTTGCTTCCTGCATTGTTCTTCCAATTCGACCCGTCGTCGTTGCTATTCTGAAGTGGCCTTTGTGCTCGCCCATGGAGAACTGGTTGAGAACGCAGCCGGGAACCTCGCCGCTTGCCACGTATTCGATCTCGCCGCTTTCTATGTGAACCTTATGAATAGCTGTTCGTTCGACACTTTCAGTGAACATCCTTGGCCATAGAAGGATTTCAGCCTGAAACATCGAGTCAGCGAAGGTGATGTAGATGTTGTTTAGAGAAACGTAGATACTGCGTGTCGCTCCAAGCAGAAACGTCTGGCTCGTCGGCTCCTGCTCAAGGTTCTGGACATTTACGGCGAGTATAGTTGTGAAAGTGTAATATGGGCTGGAGACATTAGAATAATAGATCGAGGAAGCGCGAATCTCTTCAGCGCTGTCGTCGGCATAGATCTTTGGAAGAACCACTTCGTTCTCGTAGTCATATGCGGGGAAGTTAGTCAAAGTGTAAACGTAATCATCTATCATTCTGGAGTCAAAATAGTACCCGTCTAGTGGAACATCACGTCTAAAAACAGGGTTTGCTTTGTTTGCGACATCGTAAACCTTGACAGAGGTTTTGACTGAGACCTTCTCGTAGGATCCATATGAATCAGACGTCTCCTCCAATATAATCAGGCTGTTTCCATTCACGAAAATTCCTTTCAAGGTCCCGTTCAGTGTTACATGTGAAAGGACCTCTGCCTCTTCGGCAGGATAAGCTCTTAGAATAGTGACGTTCCTTCCGGAACCGATGTAGATGAATTCTCCGTCGGTCTTCACAAAATCTGCCTCATCTACGCCTTCAACCTGAATGTTGGTTGTTGAATAGACCGAAAGGGTCTTTGTTCCGCCAGTACTACTCTCTGCTGCAAAGCTCAGTGGTCTCAGCATCGCCCAGTCATTATATGATGTTCGAAGTTCCCAGCCGGCTTCCACATAGCTTTTCAACTCCTCATAGGATGAGAACTTCTTCAAACTGCCAGGTCCTGGGAGTTGAACTTCATCGAGACACGGCAGTTCAGCCACAACAATGACGAATCCAAGAAGCATAAAGAGAAACAGGAATCTCTTTTCCATAATCTTCACTACACACGCGTTTCTAACCTCTTACTGCGATGATATGTCACTTAATGCTACACTTTAGAACAAGCTGTTCTGAGAATAGAACAGTCTGAGACGCTACTCTGCTTCACTATGTTTTGCTAGTGTCTTAGAAGTGCGCTTCTAACATCAACATGCCAACTCTTTTAAAGAAGCTGGCATACTCAATTGAAGGCGGAATGACTATGGAATACGAGATCAAGTATAAACCATCCTATTCGATGCTGGTTGTCAAGCTAGACCCAAATGAAACCATAACTGCAGAATCGGGTTCCATGACCTACATGGATCCAAATATCGATGTTCACACAAGAAAGCGTGAGAAGAGCCTCCTAGGAAGCATTGGGTTGAAACTGCTCGGACGTCAGTCATTCTGGGTCAACGATTACAAAGCGGAGCAAAAGCCTGGTGAGGTTGCCTTCGTCTCTGCTCCGGTCGGCGACATTGAAACTTTGGAAGTCAAATCAAACCAAGGGTACATAATACAAAAGGCTGCTTACATAGCGTCAACACAAAACGTGGATTTGGATGTCAAGTGGGAAGGCTTCACCAAAGGACTGTTTGGTCAAGGTTTATTCATGCTGAGAGTCTCCGGCGACGGCACCCTCTTCATCAACACCTTCGGTGCAATCGATAAACACACTCTGAAGCCGGGTCAAACGATGATAGTTGACAACTTCCATCTGGTAGCTTTCAGCAGCACGTGCAGCTATAAGGTCACGAAGTTCGGAGGATTAAAGGAGACCCTACTGGGTGGAGAAGGCTTAGTGACACGAGTCACAGGGCCTGGTGACGTGTACATTCAAACCAAGAATCTGCGTGAGTTCGTGGAATGGCTTTGGACTTTGATTGAACCGCGAGTTAGGGCGAGAGCAAGATAGAAAACGTGCACTCCAACCAATCTGATTTCACATTTGCTGCTTAAGCGGCGGAGCGATAGGCCACCCCTCCGCTGAGTGCGGTTGCGTTTATGACCCGGTTCGGATCCCAAAAGTCGGTAGGTGTACAGTTTCTATGCAATCAACGCTGATACGTATCCTCAATTCATAAGGGATAAAAAACCTTGCGCAAGATTGTAGAATGAAGCTCTTCGCGTATTGGAAAGGAAGTAGTCAACATGTATGAAGAAAAAACAGTGATGGATGTGCATGTGTTGGCGCCTGCCAAAGTTGCAGACGTCATGGTCAAAGAAGTGATCGCTGTTGAATCCGGTGTGACAGTTAAAGAAGCGGTAGATCTGATGAATCACTATGAAATCGGTTGCCTAGTCGTGTTAACCAAGGATAAGGTAGAAGGCATTGTCACAGAGCGCGATATACTCAAACGAGTCATCGGCAAACACAGAGATGTAAACATGACGAAAATCAAAGAAATCATGTCACGCCCTGTCTGGGTTGTCCGCTCAGACACTCAATTGGAAACTGCGCTTCAAACCATGTTGACACGGAAAATTAAGAAGCTTCCAGTAGTGCAAGAGGGCCGGTTGATAGGCCTTTTGACCCTTACAGATGTCGCACGCTTTCAACCTAAACTTCTAAATAAGTTCAGGAAATTTCTGCTGAGAGTAGATACGCCAAAGCGCATCCGAAAAGTGGCAGATCGTTACATATCTTGAAAAGATCACCTCAGGCTCGCGGACGAACCCTTCTTCACTAAGATATGGATCAGCAAGCCGTATGTTGTGATCAATATGAGCAGCATGTGAAGGCCCAGGTTCCAGAGTGTGTAGCGCGCGCATTTGCATCGGTGCAAGCTTTCTAGAAAGACAAGATTCCATCGGCATCTAATATTCGGTCGTTAAGCGTGGGCGCCCCGACAATCGTTACCGAGTCCACTAGGTCTTGTTTCCTCAACCCGAGAGCCATGCATGACTGCTCGCAGACCTCAAGCACTACTCCAGAACGGACTGCTTGGTCTACGATCTGATCAAGAGAAGGATAGCCTTCGAGCTTTGTTTTCTCTGATGCTCCTTTTCTCATGATTGTCACTCCTTTAAGGAAAAAGTAAATCGTAGCCTTTCTCCCTGTTGCCACCGCCTCAATCGCCAGGATGAAGGGTGCATACACCCGATCTGGAGCATCGAGACCGCTTGTTTGTACATATAGCAAACCTTTTCCACTCATTTCCCCGCCCTCAAGTGCTGCCGTATTTGGGTTTGCGATGGATTATTAAAGATGATTTATTAAAGGATGCCTCGTGTCCTCAAAGGCTTGAGAGTACGGAGCGTGAACACGTGAAAATCTTGTTCATAGAGCCTCCGAAAGAATCTTGGTTTGTTATGGGCGAATACGTTCCGCCCCCGTTTGGCATCTTGGTGTTAGCTAGCTACCTAGAAGCTGCCAACCAAGATGTCCAGGTCGAAGTGGTTGATTGCCAAGCTGAGAAACTCGGCTGGAACTCCTTGGGAAAGCGCATCGCATCTTCAGCTCCAGACATCGTTGCCCCAAGTGGCTTAGGAACGTGTAACGCGTATACGGTGCTTGAAACGGCGAAGCTCGCAAAAGATGTTGACCGGTCTATAACAACTATTGTGGGGGGTCAACACTTCACGGCCCTGGCACGCGAAAGTCTGACCATATATCAAGATGTCGACATCGTGGTTCGTGGCGAAGGAGAACAGACACTTGTTGAGCTTCTTGCAGCCTTAGAAAGCAAGAATCCGCTCTCAACGGTTAAAGGGATATCATTTAGACATGAAGGAGCAGTTGTACAGACAGCAGATCGGCCCCTCCTGAAAGATCTCGACTCATTACCCTTGCCGGGCTATCATTTCGTCAAAGAACACATGCAAGCTTATTACTTCACTTTGATGACAGGAAAGGATACGCCCTTCGCGATTGTTGAAGGATCACGCGGGTGCCATCACAACTGCTCATATTGTTCACAATGGCGTTTTTGGAGGCAAAACCATCGGAAGAAATCCCCTAAACGCATTGCAGACGAGTTCGAAAACCTGCACCAAGAGTACGGCAGCAAATTCATCTGGCTGACTGATGACAATTTCGGTTTGGATCAAAGAATCTTGGAGCTGTGCAATGAACTCAACGGAAAAGGATTAGGCGACAATGTGACCTGGTTCATACAAGCCAGATGCGACGACATTGTCCGAAACAGGAATCTCCTGCCGAAAATGCGGAGAGCCGGAAATATTTGGATGCTCGTGGGCTTTGAGAACCCCGACCCATCGATTCTGGAGAGGTTTCACAGAAAGGGAGTGCCCAAAGCAGAGGCAAAGGAAGCCGTGGATTGGCTTAAGAAGAACGAGATACTTTGTCAAGGCACATTCATCATTGGAGAGCGAGAAGATTCACATGAATCTATTGGGCAGCTCCGGGATTACGTGAACTGGTTGGACCCGGATTTGGCCACATTCATGGCTTTGACGCCTTTCCCAGGCACCGAACTCTACGAGACTGCAAGACGCAATAGCTGGATCGAAGATGCAGACTGGAGTAACTACGACATGATCCATGCCATTATGCCAACAAAGCATTTGACCCGCGAAGAGGTTCAAAAGGAGCTGATTGACTGTTATCGTAACTTCTTTGGTCCGTGGAACAGACGGTACACCCGGCTGTTTTCAAAGAATGCAATTATGAGAAGAACCTACCAGTACCTAGCGCGTCAAGCGATTCTGACCAATCTACGAAGTCTAATACAAAGCTGAATTGAAGGAAATCATCGGGGGAACAGTATGAATCAAGCTGACGATAGACTTCCTCGTCTTGGATGTGGAGCCGTCGCGGTATACGCTCTCATTTTCGTTGCAGTTCCCATTCTCACCTACATCGTTGGCAGATTCTTGGACAAAACGTTCTTGCTTCCCGAGTTCCCCCCTTTTCCGGTTAATCTGGCTGTGGGATCGGGCGTCTTCGCGTTCGGGTTGGCCATCGGGATCAAGTCGACCCGCTTGCTGTATCACAAAGGTCGAGGTCTTCCTTGGGGGGAAGTTAAACAAAAATCTCAATCCACCAAACTCGTCACCAAAGGTCTTTACGCTTGCTGCCGAAATCCGATGACTTTCGGGTATTCATTGCTTCCCTGTGGAATGGGAATCATGTTCAGGTCGCTCGCTATGACTCTTCTTATTCCTGCCATTGTCTTCGTTGTTATGATTACTTGGCTGAAATTCAGGGAAGAGCCGCGATTAGAACAGAGGTTCGGACAGGTTTATCGGGACTATAAGCGCCAAACACCGTTTCTCGTTCCCCGTTTGAAACCACTGATGAGCGATCTTGCCAGCTCGATTCGAGGTTTACGTCGTAGTCAGAAGACTGAGCCCACTTACAGTCCAGTGAGACGTGGCCCGTCGCGAAAAGCCAAAGGGGAAACTGGCTGTCCAGATACCCCAGAGAAGCTCAAAGAGAGGAAGATACGTGTCTTCCAACGACGGTTGCTCAAATGGTATACCAAGTATGGAAGGGACTTGCCTTGGCGACATACTCGCGATCCCTATTGCATCCTCGTCTCAGAAATGATGCTTCAACAGACACAAGTTGACCGTGTCATACCAAAATATAATGAGTGGTTAGCCGCATACCCAACGTTCGGAGCACTAGCCGAAGCCCCTTTGGAAGAGGTACAGAAACTCTGGCGGCCTCTCGGGTATAATTTTCGACCTGAACGACTGCATCGAATTGCCAGATATGTTGTCAACGACCTTGACGGAAAGCTGCCCAACACGTTTGAGAAGCTCATCGCGCTTCCCGGAATCGGCCGGTACACCGCTGGCGCCATTCTCAGTTTCGCTTTCAGCCAAGACGCGCCAATTGTCGACACCAACGTTCACCGTCTGATTCAGCGCATTTTTACTGTCCACAGCAACACGAAACGTACTACTGAGAACAAGGAGATTTGGCATTTAGCAGAAATCTTGATTCCACACGGGAAAGCCTTCATCTTCAATCAAGCACTCATCGACTTCGGAGCCCTTATATGCACCGCCCGTGATCCCGCATGTTCAAGTTGTATCATGAAAGACATTTGCGCACAAAGGCCTCTTCACTCAGAAGACAGCTAATAGATTCAGTGTTTTATCTGGCAGGCGGATACGCAGAGAAACGACTTGATTAGCTTTAAATAAACGATTTCTTTGACTATAGCTTTGGCCTGCAATGTTAAACCAGGTGGAGTTTCTTCTTCAGGGACCTTTGCTGCCATTAACTATAGGGAGGCTTCATGTCTCTCCAAGTTTCAGAATAGAAGGAGCGGCTGGCGAGAAGACTGCAGGAGGGTCTTTTGCGCTTGCTTTTGTTGGAGTCATGGGTGAAGGGGATATCATCAGAAAAGCAAGTTCAAGAGTCGAATTCTTTGTTTTGTTGTATGCCTTGGCAACTGGTCATGCAGTAACCTCGACTGTTGGAGGTGCCACATGCCTGTCCACGCTGGACGATCTCGGCAAAAACAGAATTTCTTTCCCAAGTTATGAGAGAGCTACCCGCCGCAATGAAGATTTTCAATCTGTTTCTAGCAAACCTATCCTATTAACGAAGGAAAGGTTCTTGCAACTGGAAGAAGACAAGGATAGGATATTGGATGAATACGTCGGTCTAGCGCTCACCTACTATTACTACGCTGTTCGAGCAAGCAAGAAAGGAAGCCCTGCAGAGGTCGTTACTAACTTGGCAATTGCTGCTGAAGCACTCTTCTCAAAAGAACAACCTTATACAGCGCACCTCGAACGCAGGCTCTCCGGTTTTATTGCGCACGACGAATTTGAAAGAAAAGAAATCACAAAGAGAATAGGCGAGTTCTATCGTCTAAAGGAAGCCGTCGTCCGTGGTGAAAAAAGAGGAATTCCGCCAGCTGACGTGAGACGGGTCAGTGAATATATTAGGAGGGCAATCGACAAAGCCTTGTCTTCGAAGCTCTTCACAAAGGCTCAGCTGATTCAGGAAGTAGACAAGTTTTGATCGCACTTGTGTGGAGAACGCATTAATTGGGGGCTTCGTAGACTCGAAAGAGTGCCCTTTTGGGCCTCTCAGCCAACGAAACTAGCGACTACTACCCAGAAATTCCAGAAAAGATTATATCCTCCTCTTCGGTGTTCTCTCGACAAACATACCTCAATTCAGTGTGGATAACTTGGAAAGCGACGTGATGATCGAAACCAGAAACCTCACAAAGGAATTCAACGGGCTAACGGCTGTGAACCACATCTCCTTCGACGTGAAGAGAGGCGAGATATTTGGCTTGCTTGGCCCTAATGGAGCAGGCAAAACCACCACGATAAGGATGCTTGCCACACTACTCAGGCCCACCGAGGGCACGGCCACAGTCGGCGGCTACGACGTTGTGAAGAATGACAACGAAGTGAGGGAGCTCATCGGCCTCGTTTCCGAAAAGATAATCATGTATGATCGGCTCACGGCTAAGGAAAACCTGAGGTTCTTTGGAAGACTCTATAACATGCCCAAGGAAGTGCTCAACCGAAGGATCGACGAACTGCTAGGGTTGGTTCAACTCAGTGATTGGAAGGATTCTCAGGTGGGCACGTTTTCATCAGGTATGAGGCAGAGGATGAACGTGATAAGGGCGATGCTTAACATGCCAGAAGTGCTGTTGCTGGATGAACCTACATTAGGCCTTGATCCTCAATCCACCGTAGAAGTCAGAGAGTTCATAAAGAAAATCAACAGAGAAAACAAGACGACTATCATTCTCACGACCCACATGATGGTTGAAGCCGACATGCTCTGCGACCGCATAGGCATTATAGACTACGGGAAAATCGCTGCACTTGACGCATCAGCGAATCTGAAGAAGCGGGTCTCAGGAGCTGACAAAGTCGTCTTGGAATTGGAGATCGCAAACCTCACCACCGACATGGTTTCATCAATACAGTCCCTAGAATGCGTCGGATCCATCTCTCAGAATAGCTCTACCCATATCAAAGTGCACGCAAAAGGTGATGGCGCGTTCGACACTATAATCGACGCCATCAGAGCTGAGAAAGGCAAGATAAACTCGGTGAAAAACCTTGAACCCACGCTTGAAGACGTGTTCCTGCACATCACTGGCCACGAAGTGCGAGACAAAGCAGACCAGAAGATACCCAATAGAAGACACAGGCATCTCATGCCACGGCGGAGGGTGAGGTGAGCCAGATGGGCCTCAAGAGCTTAATCTCCCATAGCCTCATGGTTACCTGGAAGGACTTGATGGAGCTGTTTCGGAACAGATTAGGGCTGATCATGCTAGTATTGATGCCGATATTCATGATGGGCTTGGTTGGCTTCATATATCCCTCTGACACATCCATCAGCGACGTACCGGTAGCCTTAGTCAATGAGGACACGGGATACGGCAACTACACTAGTGCAGGTGCAACATTCATCATGGCCTTAGAAGCGTTGAATAATCGCACCGGCATGATGACCATTACGAAGGCTTCAAGTCTCGATGAGATAAGAGATATGATCCAGAGGGAAGAGGTTGAAGGAGGCATACTGATTGCCAGCAACTTCACCTTGAGTCTCGTCAGCGGAAAGCAGGGAATCATCACAATAGTGATTGACCAATCTAATCCTCAAATGTCGACGCTGCTGTACAGCGCCTTGAAGGAAGTGTTTGAACAGATGGGCACAGGACTGGCACAGGAGAGCGTTCAGCAGCTGCCAGGGATTGACGATACCAACTCGCTGGCGACCGTGAAGCCCTACAATGTTCAAACAGAATGAGCTGTTCCAGGAAGCTTCAGCTATTTCGACTTCATCGCTCCTGGGATCATGGCCATGACGGTGATGATGAGCGTTATGACAGGGCTTCCAGCAGCTATCTCCCATGAGAAGGAAGTTGGCACCCTGGACGGAATGATGGTGGCCCCCATCAACCGGCTCGCGGTAATCCTTGGAAAAACCTTGGCCCAGACGGCGAGGGGTCTACTCCAAGGCGTTCTCATTCTCATCTTGGCTGTGGCTCTATTCGGCGTCACCATTCACGGAAGTATTCTGTTGGTCTTCGCGTTGCTCCTATTAGGAGTGTTCAGCTTCGTCGGCGTCGGCGTCGTGATAACATCCTTCGCAAGGGACCAAGAAACCGCCATGATGCTGATGACGACCCTAATATTCCCGATGATGTTCCTCAGCGGCGTATTTTTCCCGATACAGCAGATGCCTTGGTACATGCAGAGCATTTCAAAAGCGCTTCCACTGACCTATGTAGCCTCAGCACTGCGGAAAGTTATGGTGCTGGGCGCAGCAGTCTCCACGATAACCACCGAGTTAGCCGTTCTGATAGGGTTTGGCGTGGTCACGACGGCAATCGCGGTCCCTGTGTTCAAAAGAGCTATGACCAAGTAAAAGATTTTAGCTGAACTCGCGCGCGTCCTATTGCACAATTCCTCTGAGAGTCGTAAGAGCCGAGGCAAAAGTTAGTGCTTGTCACATAGTAGGATGCAACTGGGAAATCTTCTTCTCAACTCTTCCATTCCTTTCACTATGAACTCTTGCCGGTCGACATTTCGGTCTTTGACTAAGAGATTTGCATCCCGTGCTCCTTTTCGCATCTTTTGCAGCAGTTCAGAGTTTTTGCATGTCATGTATTCATCGCATTCGACGCAGTCAGCTATCTTCTTGTTCGACGCACAGCTTCTCATTTCACAGTCAGTTCGACCGCCACCTTTCAAGCATCCAGAGCAAAAAGGAACTTCTTGAACAGAAGTCAATTCTTTCTTAAACCTTTCATAATCAAAGTCCTTGGTCGCCCACTCTTCCAGACCATACCTTTCAACTAGTTCCTTATATCGCATTGTCAACTCTTTCAAGGCTCCATTGCCCAATACGCAACTACCACACCAGATCCCGCAAGAGCCAATCTGATCCTTAACACTATCAAAGGCTTCAGGTTTCAATACACAATTCACCAACAGACAAGTGAAGAATGTGAATATAAATCTCTCTTTCTTCCACTAACGCCTGCGCTTTGCGGTTCGTCGAAAAGTCTGGGGGTGAGATTCGGACCCTCCCGCAATGGAGATATCACCGAACTCTCCTGCAAACTCCCCCTTTTTCTACAGGGTCATGTTAACAAGTCATACTTCTTGCACAGTCAGCCTATACTATCTGACAGCAAAACCTATGCGCATGGGTAAACGGTGTGGTTGAAGGTTTAAGGCTTACGGTGTCTGCTTCAGCTTGCTTGAGTAAAATGTACGATTATTAGTGCAACCCATATTACGAGACCGATGATTATCATGGCTGTTCCTTCTTGGCGATACCGTTGTCTGTCTTCTGGTTTCAGCTTTGCGAATTTTCTGAAGTCAAACCATCCCGTACCAACATAAGAGGATGGGTACCTGTCCTCTCGGTAGATGTACGTACAGAGAATTTGGAGGACACCTACAATCGTAACGAAAAGTGCTTCGTAGACGAGCACAACAACAAACAGATTAAGAAGTCTCACGACTGACAGAATGAACAAAATCACCAAGTCGAAAACTGTGATATATCCTGCAGTCCTAACTACAAACGCTGGCACAGAATGAACGCGATTAGAGATGAATCCTCACCTGCTATTCTTAGTCGTCATTAGCTCACAAGTTGCATTAATAATTTAAGGAAAGATGTTTCTACCTTTAACTTTCCAAGCAACTTGTCTTGTTCTCTTCATCATCCTTTTCTCCCAGAAACCAACTGTAAAAATGAGAAGTCCGATTAAGGGAAGAAGCCACCTGTCAATACTGGTACGTTGAACATCACATTGGCAAGAAGATCAATGGTGTTATTTAGGCAAATATGAGAAGCTATCAGAAGAGTGCATAGCGTTGATACACAGAAATCCACAAACTGAGAGCTCCCAGAAAATCCTTAAATCTGGGAAACATGCTAAGAAAGCGACGTCGAGCCCTGGTAGTATAGTCAGGTCTAGTATAGGCGGCTGTCGCCCGCCCGACCCGGGTTCAAATCCCGGCCAGGGCGCTTTTCCTTTTCAAAAATAAGGCGTCTGTTGCGGTTAATTTCAGAAAAGAAGCCAATTTCATGGATATTAATTTTCGTATCCTGTAACATTTTCTGTTGACGTTTGAACCAGAAATGTGTGCCCGGCGCGCGCATACTTTCTCAGCCGTTTAATGTGGTTTCTTCAAGCAATAACACCTGTAAAAAGTTTAAATTCTTTTGGAGTAAAATAGATTATTTATGACAGAAACGACCAATATGAAGGACACTATATTTCAAACACTTCATACACCTAACAAGAGTATTCTGAAAAGAGTTCCAAATTTAAGCCCAGAAGATTATTCGCTATTACTTTATTTAGTTATAGGATATGACTTGGGCAAAGGAAAGTATTTTGGATTGACATTTCCTTTGGAAGATAGTACTCATATGGAGGAATTAAGAGCCTTAAGCAACGGTTATGTTGAATTTAGAGATGGTGTTGTTAGAATGGGAGTGATTAAGTTA
>Ga0209635_10001092_pt1 | contig 19865 bp, 40 predicted proteins | sample DeeMarSWOR230_32_FD_187463 | JGI IMG/M metagenome (GOLD analysis project Ga0209635, IMG submission 187463) | Marine sediment microbial communities from White Oak River estuary, North Carolina - WOR-2-30_32 (SPAdes) (version 2) | ecosystem: Environmental > Aquatic > Marine > Intertidal zone >...
GGCAAAGGTTCAAAGATCGAAAGGGAATTTAACACGGGTAATACCCGGTACAAAGTCAGAGAAACAAATGGGTTTAAAATTCAGAGTATTCACGCGGAAAAAGAAAATAAAACAAAAACCTATAACTAAAAAGTTCGGAACAAAGCGATATTCGTTAGATTCGAGACATAAAACCGAAAGGGCGGCAATCCAGGAGGCAAAGGTTCAAAGATCGAAAGGGAATTTAACACGGGTAATACCCGGTACAAAGTCAGAGAAACAAATGGGTTTAAAATTCAGAGTATTCACGCGGAAGAAAAAATAATCAATAACGATAAAAAGAAAAGGTAATGATATGCCAAATTATGATATGTATTTGATCTCAGAAGAAACTAAAAAAAAAGTGAAAACGGAATTAGGATTTAAAATGAAAAAAGTTTTAGGAAATAATGAAGATAAAATAATGAAGATCATCAATGATAATCTCATTAAATCAAAAAAAACAAATTTAAACGATGAAAAATGAGTAAAAAACGAAAAGAAATCGGAGTTTTCGATGGCAAGCAATTTATTCGTGATGCAACCGTAAAAAATCTCAAAGAAGCTCGGAAAAAACGGGATAGTATCAAGAAATCAGGTAAATGGAACGCGCGTATAAGAAAATCACCTAAATCGAGACGGCATCAAGGGAAATACGATGTTTTCAAGAGGAAAAAATAAAATTTCTTATCAAATAAAAATCGATGAAATTACTAAGATCTATGCAATTAAATTGAAAAAAAGGAGGTTTTATTTTCGATGGCAAAGAAAAAAAAACAACCAACGGCACAACAAACACGGTTCGAGATAGAAAAAGGCAAAATCGAGCTTAAACGCGACAAGATCTTGATACCTGCAAGCAAGAAATTTACACGAAAATCTCATACCCGAAAAACCCATAACGTTAAAAAATCAAGGCAATTCGGGATAAAATCTTATTGGAGAAAGAAGGCCAAGTTGAAAAAACGCAAGAAATTCAAGGGAACTTTATTTACTTTTAATACAACGGTGAAAACCAAAAAAGAGGCTAATGATCTTAAGAAAAAATTAAGGTCGGAGGGTTATCACGTTCGGACTTCAAAAGCTCCCAAGCAACGCGCTCATCGAGGAACTATCGATATTTTCACCCGTAAGGAATGAATCCAATCGAGATGATCATATTGAGAAAAACAAAAACACAAAAGCAAAAAGAAATTATTTATGCAGTTCTGATTATCGGAATAATATTAATTATTTCTGCTTGGATTTCTGAGATTTTATTTCATTATATACAAGAATTTAACACGGAAACTATAGATCCTATAATTTTCTGGAAGTTCGAACCCGTAGAAGCTTTTAACTCGGTTATTTTATTATCAACGGGTATAATTTTAATTATTTTAATAGTATATCTATTAAATTTAAAAAAAACTAAAAAAAGGCAAAAAAAATGAAATTTAATAAAAACCAATTAAAAATAGGTACAAAAATCGAAATGGAACATACAAAATCAAAAAAACGGGCGGAAAAAATCGCAAAAGATCATTTACGTGAAATTCCCGATTATTACACGAGATTAATCCGAATGGAAAAACGAGCATTCAAGGAAATGAAAAAAAAGAAAAAAAAACGAGCGCGATAAAATTATCAGATCAGGATTGAAATGGCTAAGAAATCAAGACAATCAAGACCTATTACCAAGATCGAAGTATATTCATTAATCGTTATTGTTGTAATCGTTTTAATACCGATCTTTATATTATTTCATCAATATACCGTATACGGTGTATTTTTCAACATCTCGGATGTATTTCATCACGAAAATATAGCGATCTTCATTTTCCTAACAGGTATAGGATTTTTAATAGCGATTTTTATTGTAAATGCGAATATCATTAATCAAAGAAGTTTTTAAGTTTTTGATTAATTTTTAAATCGATCGTGATGATTGTATCATTATGTGTTGACCCGTGATTTAATAGAAAAATATATTGTATTTCAAATCCCCGTTTTTTACCAATTCCCGCGGAATTCCAGCAAAATGATATAACATGACCTCCCGGTTTTATTACACGCGCTATATTATCTTTCCATGTTGACCATGTTGACATTCTCATTAATTCCGTGGAAGTTTTCAATCCGATCGAGTTATACCGTCGTTTCAATTGAGTTGGAGAATAAGGCGGATCGAAAACAATGCCATCAATGCTATCATTTGAAAATAATTGTAAAAACGTGTTTGCTTCTAAATTATAATCACATTTGAAATCAGGATTAAGATCATTCGTGATCACGTTTTCAAATCCAATTTTTTTTATCGTGTTATCATTAGCAAACGGATCTAACCATTTTTCATCTTTCATGATATAATTCTGGAAGATTTTCTTGATAGAAAATCCCTTCTGTTGAATCAAGAATGTTTGTTTATTACACATGCACCAAATTCGTTTCACGATCAACCACGATTCACCTGGTCCGAAAATTTTTTAATACATCGATTTTATTATCCCGTTTTCGCTTTATTTCGCTTAATTTACCGTGACTGATTAATACCGTGTTCAAATCACAATCATATCGTTCATGAATCATGTCGATCAGTTTTTCGGAATCCTCGATGATTCTCGGAATCATCCGGGGATATTTCTTGATTAATTTATCAATTACATCAAGTTTATTTTCATAATACGATTCCATTCCAGAGAAATTCACGAAAAAAATATCATCATAATAAAAATCGATATTTTCTAACCATGCGCGCGTGATTGTTTCGTTATAATTCCACCGTCCGGTTACAATAAACACGCGACCGGAATACTCAAGCAAATTTTTATATTCCGATGTTTGAAGCCACGGTGCTACATTGCCATATTTCAGTAACTCTTGAAAATCCTCAGATTTTGCTATTTCATTTTGTTTTTGTATATCATCGAAGAAAAATAATAACCTATACGGGGTAGGATATAATAATGTATCATCGAGATCATAGATGTTCAAATACACTGTAAAATCATCAAAAATTTTTTTAATAAACCTCGATGGTAATGTTATTTCTCTACATTTTCCGGTTTGACATTCAGATATTTTTAACAATCTCAGTTTGATAAACTTGTCAATTTCCTCGATCATCGCATATTTTCCATTCGTGCAATATCTACATTGTATGTTTAAACTTCCATAATTTTTACAATCGATCAATACTAAATCATGTATTTTTAATTCTTTCATGCTTTCACCTCTTGATGTTCATTAATATTCATTATCTTTCTTAAATAATCAACCGGGAACCTAATTTCAATCCCCTCTAATGGCGGAAATTTCTGTTTAGAATAATTCCGCCACTTTTCGGAGTTCTTGAAAAAATCATCGAAATCATTTGATCTCATCTTAGACGGGGATTTTTCCTTCGCCCGTTCAATAGAAAAAATCTCCAATTTTTTTTTTTTGCATATCCAATCCGCAATTTCCATCTCGAAATCGATAAAATCGATGGAAACTATCATATTTTTCGGTATATATGTTCCACGGGAATTTTTAATCCTATTTTTCCTCGTAAGGCATGAAAAATTCACTAAAATCGATTTTTGGGAATAATTCATTGCGTGATTGAAATATAATCGCATTAGCTATCATTCACCTCGTTTATTGTTTCATAAAATGTTTTTAATTTTTTGCCATCCCTATAAAATTCAATCTTGCGTTCATTTGTTTTAATATTAATTATATCGATAATATCGATTATTTTTCCTGCATGTTTAGTTCCTATGTAATATGCCTGGTTATCATAATAGAGATTGCCGTTTCTACAAATTTTTCGACATTTTTGATTTGTAATTAATGAATCCTGAGGCGTGTTATTAATAGATGTCCAAAGTACTAACGGATGGCCACTGCCTGGCCGTGGCCCCCTCAATTTTTCCGCTTGATTTTTTTAATAAAATAACATCTCCTATCTGTATTTTATGATACGGGAGTATTTTATTAATACTAAATCTCGATTCAATTGTTTTCTTTCCTTTAAATATCAAATCAAGATACGGTTCGATAAATATAGCAAGATGAATGGTTTTTTTTAGAGAATTATTCCATTGCTCATTTAAACATGCCGATTCTTCGATTATATCCGATATTCGTTCCGATAAATTTTCAATAGTTAATTCCATTTCATTCCCCGCGGTCATCTTCTAAATCATCGAAATTCTCATCCCCGGCTAATAACCTGAAAAAATATTCCAATATTTCCTCGAATAAATCCGGTTCAATTCGTGATTCCATGTTATAAATTTCTTTAATCATCCGATTTACAATTTTCTTAAAAAATATTAAACAACAAAAGCTCGTGATTACCAAGAATGAACTGATAAACGAGATTATTAAACAAATCGTGTTAAAACCATGATAAGAGATTATTTTTAACACTATTGTAATAATAATCAATGCTATGGCAGTTTCAACGGAAATAATACCGATTTTACGCAATCGTGATAAATTCATTTTGATTTACCTGTTTGTTAATTCTACATAGGTTTTAGCATGATGATATAAACAATTACCCGATTTTATTTTAGATTCTTGATCTGAAAGGAATTTTAACATGTCCTCGATCATTACATTTTTATCGAATTTCGATAGATCATGATGTTCACGGAATAATATATCCTCGCGTTCATAATATTCGATTGCATTCAAATAATCATCGCGTGTTATCGTTTGCCATCGAGGACATTCATTCGTGATAAAAAGCGATTGTGTTTTATCCCGCGTCATTAACGAGGTTCCCACATCCGGAACTATGGGAAACGATCGGCACGGGAATGACCGTTTTTTATAAATACCACACAATTTCTTGTTATCCTCGATATCGATGAGAAACGGGCAATCACTCCAAAACACAATGAAGGTTAAATATTTTGTTTTATTCGAATGATTAATCACCCGGCATTCGAATTCGGGATATTCCGCAAGAATAGATGATAGATGATCATGATACATGCAGATCATTTGAGAACTACAACATTTTCCACAATTTTTACAATTCATTTAAATCTCCATTCACTTTAAATTGTTTTACAATCTTTTCATATTTAAAATCATTAATCCTGGATCTATCCACGAACGGCATGTTTCTTGATTTCCGGTTGATATTATGAATGCAAGGACCGCATGCATTTTGCGCTCTGTTACAATTTTTACATGCAGTTGGAATGTTCGGTTTTTTCCTGAAAATCGAAGCAAAATTTTTAACTTCATATATTTTATGACAATTGATGCAATTTTGCATTTGTTTTCCTATATTTTTAAATTCTTCATGATTAAACCAGCATATTGAACAAATACAATATTTTGTCGAGCAATTATGACAAATTATCATTTTTTCGGGATCGATTCGATTATTACATGATTTAACCCTATCAGAATCAAAATAAACGGGTATAGTATAACCACAAAAAGCGCAACGGATAGATAGATAATTCTTACCGGGATAAACACGAATCCAATAACCCTCATCTAAATGAATTATTTCATTATCTTCTTTCAGCCACTTTATTATTCCCTTGATTACCTTGAATACATTCAAGGTATAAGCGAACTTAACCGGGGTTTTTCCCATGTTGATCACATCGCGAGTTTAATAACGAACATTTTTTTTCCAGCTTCCGTTTTACTCGATCTCTAATGATTTTTTCACAATTTTTACAATCATAAATATTCTTGAGACAAATAAAATTTGTTTTAAATTTTAACGATAAATATTGTTTTTTATTGAAATTAATATCATGTAATACAATACCGATTTCTTTTGATTTTATCATCATGTGAATGCATTCTAAATTGATATTCCTCAAGAAATGTTCAATGAATTGCATCGAAATCAATTTTTCCTTGGAATCATGAATTTTATTAGTAATATCATTTCGTTTATCGATTAACAGTTTTAACTCGTTTTTTAATTCGTGTATTGATGTTTTCAATTCTGTTTTTTTTTTATCAATCAAATCTTTTCACCTCGTAATTAACTTTTATTGGCGATGAAATAGCCGGCAAATTAACAAATAGCCGGCAAATTAACTTATCTGATCATTACCCTCCGGGATTAATTTTATCCTCGTTATGATATTCGATTTGATTATAATTGCATCACGGAAGATTTTCGAGATGGATTTTGACCAAATTTGCTTTATTGCTATTGCCTTTTTAGTTTCCTTAACAATCACTCCGATCGCGCATAATGTCGGTAGTTTATCCAAGTTTGCATTACCCCGGTACATGCCGTGATCTACATATTCAAAATAATATACAGAATCCAACGGATTTACAAGCTTGGCAATCCTCGACACGTAAGACGGGGTACAACTTAATTTCCTTGCTATATCCGATTTTTTTAATCCTATTCTAACTAATTCCATTATTTTCTGCTTTAAACTCATCATATCACCATTGTTTGATTGGTTTTTATCGTGTTATTGATCTCATTTGTTGAAATCATCGATTTCATCACGTTAATAAAATCCGTGAATGTCGCGGTTAAACCCTTTATTTCCGATTTCAAATCATCTAAAACCGGTTTTATTTCATCACGATTATTGATTTTCTCATCTAATTTCCCTAATCTCGATTCCAGGTCGATCGAGAGATTGCGCTTTATACGATCCGCGGTCCCGGCTCTAATAGTTTCAAATAATCCGGGATGAGAATTATCCGAATACCAAGTTTCCGCCATGAGATCAAATTCCGATCGATTAATGATAACCGGTGTATAATGTAGTTTTTGCTTGCCGGTGGCGAATTTAAACTCGGGAAAAGCGCATTTAAACCCGTGTTTTTCCTCAAAATAACGTGTTATTTCCACGGATTTAAACCTGAGATTATCCATCGCGGAATTGACATCTCTACCTACTGCCGTTACCCAGAAGATCATTGATTTCGGATTTAATTGAAACTTGATATTATTGATGATTATGATTTTTTTTATCCAATTTTCAAGTTTAACACGATTTCCTTTCACCTCATCGAAAAATCTTTTATACGCGTTCATGTTTCCCGTGATCGTGATTTTTACTTGCGCTTTATGCACTTGTACCGCGGAAAATTCATCGGATTTTAAATTCGGATTTAATTCATGAACGAATCTCGATTTTTTAATCAGTATATTCGATTTTACCAGCGCGGAAACGCGCTTGCATATGCAAGCCGGGGTTTTACCGGTTTTCGAGGCTAATTGTTTCTGAGTTTTTCCCGCGATCAATCCATCGATGATCTGTTTATCGATCGAATCTATTTCGATGTTAGAATCGAGCTTATCCGATCTTTTAGGTCTAATTTTAACCTCGTTAAAATACCCGCACACGGGGCATTTTTTCCTCATCCTATTTTGTCGTGATCGAGGTTTGTATGTCAAGTTTTTCTTGCATTTTCGACATGTTAATTTCAATTATTAATCTCCAATTTTTTATAATCATCATTGAATTCCTCATTCATCCATTGCTTGGAATATTCGATGTATTTCGAGTTTAACTCGATTCCGATGAAATTCTTTCCTTGTGATCTCGTTTCGATTGCAGTTGTACCGGATCCCATGAACGGATCGAGGGTAATACCAGTTTTATAACCTGCATTACATGCACAATCGGAATAACCGATATTAAAACGTGTAAAATCAACGGGACATGATCGTGATTTAGATTGACCGGTAACTTGATCGCGTGAATGATCATGCCAGCTTATTCCCGTTGAGTTTGATCGTATTATTTTAAAGCGCGGGGAATCACATTCTATACAGATTTCACGCGGGCAACAAGAATCGATCGGATCTCTAATAAGTTCACGCGGGAATGTCGCGTAATGCTTGAACGGTGAATTCGCGGTATTAATAATCCATGTTGATCGCCGGTTTTTCCCGTATAACCTCGATGCATCATATGATTTTCTCCCGGAATAGGTATTTTTTCCATATGCTCTTGCAGGATTACCCCGTGATTTTTTCATTCCCCCGTATGATGTTGATTTTCGCACCGGATGTTTTATCTCCGAGAAAATTTGATTGTAGTAATAATCATGCGATTGCCACGCGTGTTGAATAATTCGCCCGGTTCCGTTGCATTTCTCACAAGATTTCTCAATTTTCTCGATTTGTTGATCGGTTTTAACAAAATTAATGTTTAGGAAATCACGGATTGATAATTGTTTAATCTCCGATTTAACGTTTATCCCGGTACATGCCGGGCAATCGATATAACGATAATCTATACCCTCGAATCCATTTTTAACCGATAACGGTTTATCTTTATTAGATTTTATCTTGATAAGCCACTTGTTTAATTTATTAGTATAATATAATGGATTTGCCGTGTTTTTCACGAAAAAAAACAGGTATTCATGATCCGGTGTGCATTTTGTCGAATCCGAGCTTGTCATTGGAGCCGGCTTTGTCCAAATTATATCATTCCTGCATTTCCAACCCCGGTTCCATGTCATCTCGATCTGAAACATTGCTGGAATCCCGGTTAATGATTTTTCTCCGATAATTCCCGCATGAGCTTTTTCTAATACTATATTAGCGCAATCCGGGTTAAATGATTTACTCTTGCTTGATGACCAACGCGTCGAGGAATAACAATCACCTATATTTACAAATAATACCCCGTCTCTTCTCAATACACGATAACATTCATCAAAGACATCGCATAAATGCCGTATATAATCAAACGGTGACGGTTCCAATCCTAATTGACCGGACCAGGCATTACAATTATTACAATAACCTTTTTTATTAAATTGATGTTTACATGATTTTTTTCCATCAAATACAATATCCGGTGTTTGATAATCCCTTAATCCTCCCCAATACGGCGGAGATGTAATCACGAGATTAACAAAATCGTCCGGGAAAGTTTTTAGAACATCAAGCGCGTTTCCTTGATGAACGCGGTTTATGATGTTCATGATATTATCCGTTATTTCCATTTTTTTCGCCTATATCCATTTCCGTTTCCCGATTTGTTTCGATTATCAATTTTTTTTGTGATTCTGTTAATTTATTAACATCACATGATGCACAAATCCCGTACCTCAATTTATGATGAGAGGACATGATGACCTTTCTACAAATCACACATTTTAGCATTCTAATTCACTCGTTATAATATTCCCCGGACATGTCCTTTATTTTTATAATCGCAATAATGCGCTTTTTCTTGCAATTAGGACATAATCGAGATTGATCGATATCTAGTTTCATTACCTCGAATAAGGTCGTTTTACAATCCAGGCAAACCAGCGCGTCAACTGTTCTCCCCGTTAGTTTATGTCGTTTTACCATTTTTTTCTCCCGGTTTCATTATTAAATCCTTTTCGTGTAACTTGGTAATCAGATCGTTCACGGTAAACCCACAATTTGTTTCACAACATTTGTTTATGAATTTTAGTTGAATAACATCGAATATTTTTTCTTTTAACACGTTAATACAACCTAAAATCTTGCAAACCTCGATATTTTTCAACATTTCTTCCCTATCTTCGGTATTTATCACTTCACGTTTATATTTCTTCTCGCAAATGTCACAAACTCCGAAATCGATCGAACTCAGGTTAATTCCGGTTAAAACCTGATCGCAAAAGATGCATTTAATCATTTAATCACCCGGATTGAATTTAAATATCTTGAAATTATTTTCATCGAATTTTTTAATCAAAGTGGATTTTAGATACGGTTTTTTACCGCGTTCCGAAACCGGTATTTTTAAATACCTGAGTGCATTACCCGCGATTGCCGCGGATTCAAAAATCTTGATGATATTGATCTTTTTCTTGTTTAAAATCGATTTACACTCGATACATCGAAATCGTTTATTCGATAATCGTAATATAATGTATTTTCGACATTTATAACATTTAATCAGCGCGTATATTTTCATTTTCTTTAATTTTCTCCTCTTTTTTACGAAATTTAATAACACAATCATGAAAGGGAATATTTATTAAATAATCCTCAGGATTTAAACATGAACTCCTTAAAATTAATCCTAATAGGTTATATGTGCTTGCCTTATTCGGAAAATCTTCATTCAAATGTTTTAGTAAATGTTGAATGAAATCCTCGAGTTTAAACTCATCGGTTAAATTTTTAATCCATGTTTTCCATTCCCGTTTCCAGTTCATTTTTTCCATCTATCCAATCCTCGTATTTTCTCGATTTTTTTCTTGAAAAAATGGCATGTATTTCGATATTTTCTCATGTAACACATCATTTTATCACAATGTACATGTTCGTTTATTTCCGGTTTTTTCTTGTTTCTATTATCACATTCGAGGCATGATGCTTTTTTTTCATCATTAATATCCTTGATCTTGATGTGTGTGGTGATTATTACCTCGATTTTATCATTTAAATCAAATGCATCGATAATCCTGAATATTTCACTCATTTTCATTTTTTCCGAACATGTATATTGTTTTCCGTTCTTCTAATTCCTGCAATTCCTCGTTAGAAGGAATCGAGAAAATCACGGTTCGCTTGATCAATTCGAGTTCCTTTCTTTCCTTCGAGTAATAATGTGCATAACATTTATGTTCGTCATCGAGATAAATTATGCACTCGCAAAATCTACACCTATAAGCTGTTTTAGTTTTTTTCTTCCCCGTTTCCCTTTAACCTCCGATAAGCTTCATTTAAAGCTTTTTCTATCAATTCCGTTATTGGATCTCGATATTTTCTCTTTTTACGTTTTTCGACATTATAATTATCCGCGCATGATAAATCATCGATTTTCTTGATCATGTTTGATACTGATAATGAATTATCCCGTTTCGTGCAAAATGGAGAAAATTCGATTACAAACCGGTTATTCGAATGTTTTTTATAAAACATTTCTATTGTATTTTCATTCAATAATAATAATTGATCGAGACAATCGATTTTTTTAACGCGTTCGTTCCGGTTATTATTCTTACGTATAAATCCGAATCTAAAATGATGACATTCATAACAATATGCCATTATTCATAACCTCCGTTTTTCAGGATTCTATATAATGCAATGAGATATGTAAGAATTGAGACATCGATCCGGTTAGGTTTGTGTCTTTTGAATATAAAATGTTTCACCGTTTTTTCACCGGTGATGTTCAAATGTGTTGTTTTCATCAAATCGGCCAATACTCTATAATCCAAGATTTTTATTTTTTTTACATGCCTGGTCCTCGATTTCTTTTCGCCCGGTTCTCTTTTATCCCGGTTTTTTTTCTCTTCTTTCTCGGTTTTTTCCTCTTCTTTCTCGGTTTTTTCCTCTTCTTTCTTCTCTTGTAAAATATTTAAAAAATCACTCATTATTTACTCGCCTTTTTTATATAATTGATTAAATCTTGTCGTTCATCATTCGTTAATATCGAAATTAACGATCCGATTTTTTCCGGGATTCTTTTTGAAGCTTCGTTAAATAATTTCAAGAATATTTTCGTGATATTCCCATTTCCTTCTCTAATTAATTTTGAATCATCAATCGATGATTGTAATAGATCATTCATGAAACGGGAACGATTACCGCGCTCGATTTTATCTATGATCGATTCGTATAATTCGCGTTTCATGCGAAATGAAAAAGCGATCGTTCTATTACTCATTATCATTCTCATCGTAAGTGTCTTGATCTTGATCTATTAGAGGTGCTATCAGGCCGATTACATCTATACCGTCGATTTTTAATAACAACGGGTAAGATTCTGTTAAATACATGTCTAATTGAGATGATAGAGTTTTCAATAATACTAGCAATTGTAGCATGAAAATACTATCGAATTTCGATGTTTCGAGAGAATTGATTTGTCGATTTTCGAAAGCCTCGATCATTATATCCTCATATACTTCTATTTCTACATCACATATATCGTTATAACAAAAAAATTTCAACATGCACCCTGGATCTTCGATTACATGCATTTTAAATTCATTATCGAGAATTTGTTGATCTTTTACATAATTATAGAGATCATCATTAGAGATGTTAATTTTATAACATGCATTTTCATCGATGTCATTTAAAATAGTCAAATAACTCTGGATTGCATTTTCATTATCAATTTTATTAGCATGATCTAAAATCTTTATCCTCGATTTGAACTTTCTGGTTCTATTTTTATCATCCCGTGTTTTCATCTCGATTACATCATTAAGAATCGTGAATATCCATGTTGCATCATTTGGTTTTACCCGTTTTAAAATTTTATGAAAATCGAGTGCCGTGATCTCGAACATGATCTCATCATTTACATTCATATTCAAAAAATGAATCTTGTCGAGATTGAGATAAATCACGATCGAATTAGTTGAATCACGCGCTATGAACTCGATTTTATCCGGCTTTACATGCATTATCACGAAACTATTAACCGCGGGGATCTTGCCGATGTTTTTCAGGAAAGTTACCAATAGTGATGAATTCATGACCTTGAATGAATTTTCCATCGATGTTTTTCACCGTTAATCGCTTAACTTCTCAAAAATTATTTCGGAAATGTCGTTATTCAATTCCGTGATCGGAAAAAATCGATCCGAAATCGGTTTTAATACATGATCTTGGAAATCGAATGATGCATCCAACACGATTGAAAATAACGAATATTCGAGTTCTTTCTTGCTATCGAGAAATTCATCGATAAAACGAGATGAGAGATTAGCATATCCATCCGTGATGAGTATAATATCCGCGTCTTTCAATTCTTTCTCATTTTTAATAAATGTCTTTGCCGATATTAACGGAGGTTCAAATTCCGTTCCCCCGGACGGTGCCGTCTCGATGAATTTTACCATGCGATCCATGAAATCATCTTTCCTTGATGCATGATAAAAATCCGTGTAGAATTTTATAGATGCATTAAACAGGATTATCCGTGCATCACGTTTTTCGCGCTGAGCTATTTGAATGCATGCGATGGCAATCGCTTTAGACCACATGTCCGTTTTTCCTTCCATGCTGCTGGATGAATCAATTGCTATTACGATCGGTCCTCTGGATTTAGGAGCTTTCCCACCTATTTTATATTGTAAAAGCTCCCGTTCTATGAATTTTTTTAAAAATATTATTTCTAATTGTTTATCCGTTAAATTAACGAATTCGGATAATATAACGCGTGATATATCGTTATTCATCTCTATATCTGAAAATTCCGTGAATGCTTTTTTTGCACGGACCTTTTTCTTCGATAACGCGAGCTTGTTTAACCTCCCGGCTAATTCGATCAATTTTCGAAATTGGCGCGATTTTAAAACTAATGTTGATAATCTCATCCGTTGTTTCATGTCAACACGATTGCTCGATTGCTCGCTTGATTTTCCAATACCGAAACTCTGACATAAATCATTTTCAAATTCGACGGTCTCCCTTGCATCTTGCAAGGCTTTTTTCATCACGATTATCGAATTCATGTTCTTGAATTCCTCATCGATTCCTTCGATCATTCCTGAGATCTTGCCTTTATATTCCTCAATCTTTCCTTGATGTTGCTGGTAACTCTTCATGAGCTTTTGTTTTTGTTGTTCGGTTAATTTTTCCGTGATCAATAATTCTTCGATATTTTCAATCTCATCGAGATGATCATTCATGAATTTCTCAATCTTATTTTTTCCCTTTAATAATTCATTTACCCTCGATAATTCATTCTTGAAATGCTTGAGTATATGTTCGCCGGCACTTGCCGCGGCCGTGGCACTATTCACCTCATCTAATTTCGTGAATGACCGTAAAGATTTGTATTCCGTCGTGGCCATCATTTTTTCAAGAAATTGACGGTTGAAAACATTATCGTGATTAACCTGGTTAACCGGTTTAAATTGCGGGTTATACTTGAAAAATGAACTGAATAAATCATTCGTTAATGAATCGAACAATTGGTAATCTGTTTTCCCGGTTGTAACCGTTTCCCGTAACATTGAATTTTGTTCCATCATTTCGTTGAATTTTGTAGTATCGAATTTACCGCACTTGATATTAAGCTGGTCAAATCCGATTTTATTCACCGGTTTCTTCATTGTTCATTCCCCTTTAATTTTTTCAAAATCCGCGTAAAAATCTATACCCAGCTTGTCTTTCATTACTTTCATGTATTTATTTCGCACGGATTTGATGCATTTTGTTATTGATTTCTGCAAGTTTACCGAAATGTTTTTTTGTTTCTTTATCTTTTTCAATTCCTCCATTATTTTCATTAATTTATCCTTGATCTCTTGAATTTCGACAAGATCGTTATGATTTCGCGGATCTTTGCTTCTCGCTTGTTTTTCAAGCTCGGATGCCATATCTAATAATTCTTTCACTTTATGAGCTACCGGGTCGATCGATTTGTATAAAGTTCGTTCAAGCTCGTTAATATCCGTTTTTTCATTCCAGAGAATGTTTTTTAATATGATCAAATCCTCGGAAATTACATGATCACGTTTATTCATCAATGCCCGCGCTTTTAACGCGTTAAGAGACCATTTATAACGCCTGGAACTACACCGTATGTTGTTCACGCGTAATAGTTCCCAAATTTCCGCTAATTTTTCTATTTTTCCATTCATTTTTATACCGGGGAGCTTCGATCGAAGTTCTTCAAATTCATCCCTTGAAACTCTAATCTTTATATCGAAATTTTTTGATTTTAACATGTGGATAAAATTTTCTTTATCATTAATCTCATCGATGAATATCTTGAATAAAAATCGATCGAAAAATGCTACTAAAACCGGTTCCTCCGGTTGAAAATTTGTAGCAGCGAACATCGAAATCAAATCGATCGGTTCATGATCAAATGTTCGTTCGTTCATTACCTGATTGAACGAATTCAATATCGATGAATTCGCGTTGAAAACCTCATCGATAAATGCAATTTCGCAATCCTGAAGTTTTCCATGCTTGATTCGTTCTAATTTATCATCTTTCAACTTGCTTAACGAGTATTGACCAAATACCTCTTCCGGGAGGGTATATTTTGTTAATTGATGAGTAAACAATCGAAAACCCTCGAAATGGCCGTTAAAACAGGTAATCAGATATGATTTTGCCGTTCCGGGAGGGCCGATCATGATAACATGATTCCTCGATAGCAACGCGAGGAACATGATTTCAATTATCTCATCGCGCTCGACAAAAAAATCCTCGAGATTATCCCTAATCGAGTTTAACTTGTCGATCGTTTCGATGTTAGATTCGGTTAATATTGTTGCTTTTTTCGTTTTCGTTTTATTCGACATTATCATCAATCATTTCATTTATTTCATCATGATCGAGCAAGTTCAGCGCGATTTGATTACCGTTTCCGATCAAAAAGAGAAAATTCTCGGAAAATTTCACTTCGAAATTTTCATCTATATCATGTTTACATTCATTATTCAATTTTTCTTCAATTCTGGTTATTATTTCTTGCGAGTTTTCCATGTTATTCAAATCCATCGTGTTTTATTAAAAATAAAAAAAAATAATTATAGTTCAATTATCTATTTCATCAAGCTCTTTTCCCAATTCCTCATCATTGATTTCATCATTTTCATCATTATCGCTTGAACCGTTGAATGAATCGAGACTGGTTGCTTTTTTCTTGTCGTTAATTTTTGCAGCTTTCACGAGATGAGATGTGAGTGTTGTTTGAGATGTGCTTATTATCAATTCGAATTCCTGATTCACACCAAACGGAAAACCTGAAAATTCATTAGCCATCACCTCTTTCGGCCCGAAAATCTGCAATTTAATTGTAACTCCCGTATCCGATTTTCCGATGAATCTACATTTGCTTTGGTTGATAACCTGCTCAGATTTGAATGTTTCTATATCCGGGATGTATTCTTTTTGGGAAATAATCAATTTCTTTGTTGCCATTACTTGCCTTGCCTCGTGTATTATATTATCTATTTCTCATCAATGCTAATCGCATTAGTGATAACTACATGCATCTAATCGATACATGTTTTATTATCGTTTATAAATTTGATTTTTTCTCCTTGATCATGTTTTAATTTTCTTTCGCATGAAATAGCTGACTGCCTGGATCGAAATTCCTTCATTGCTACCAGCTGGATTTTTCCTTTAAATTGTTTCGTGTATCGAGATTTTCCCGTTAGATGTTCGTGTATTCTTCTATTAATATTATTTGTATAACCGGTATAGTAGATAACCTTCCCGTGGTGATTATAACATTTTAAAACATATACATGATACATTATCGTTTCGATTTCTCATTCTCTATTATCATTTCGCTTGAATTTTCGATGATCGAATAAATGACCTTGTTTAAACCGTTTTCTGATTTAATAAAACGTTGTATCGCAAGCCGTATGTATTCGGACCTGGAATCAAACGCGTTCGGATTTAGCTTGACTATTAAATCAATGTATTTTACATACATGATAGGTAAATACAATGTCATCCTAAAATTACGGGCATTTCTCCCGCGCGGCACCGTTAACGAATAATGATCCAATCTTGCAAGAACCTCGTGTTTAAATTTCAATAACTCTTGTTTTTCAAAAACCTCATTCAAGCTATTATACAGATAAAACTCATCATTAACGATTTTATCCAGAACTAAGAATAAATCTATGATGATCGATTCATGTATAGCCATTTTCACGACTTGGCTATAATTGAGATAATTACCTGACCGGATTAATGTGTCGATTTTTTTTTTTAAAGCTGGTAAAATCGAAACACAAATTGCCTTGTGGGATTTACTCGTGAACCGTCACCGTTTGCCATCCGTTTTCTGTTAACACGTATAAAACATGTTTTTTTATTTTATCATCGAATCTAATCGATGATACAATTAATTCAAAAATAGAACCTAATTCCCGTGATGATACTAACACTAATTCAATACAATCATTTGATTCTATCGATTGCATCGAAATATTTCCCCTTACTATCGATAATTCCGATTTTTTAACCCAATTCGATGATTTGAAAAAATTTTCAAGCTCGATCAATGCCTCAGCTCGTTGATTTAATAAATTGACCTCGGAACTCATTGAATTCATCGTTTTTTCATATTTTTGGTGTAATATTCAGATATTTGATATTTGATTATTTGAATACTTGTATTAACGTGATGATATGAAAACTCATATAGAGCGCGATATGAAATACTGGAGACCAGAACAAATAAAAAAAAGAAAAAAATATTACTTTTTGATAAATATCGATTCGAATAAAAAAGCTTCATTCCAGTATCTTGCAACATTAAACGTTGGAGGCTTTTTACCAATATGTTTCAATTTTTTTACTTGCAGTTTTGTAAACGAACTTGTTTTCCACCGGCTAAATACCAGGCAATACCTCGAATTATTTGGGATAATTTTAATACATTTTCCATGTGTTAATCGCCCGTATTGAATTTTTCCCATTTTTCGAATAATTCCTTGCATAATTCTATCGCTAGATTGAAAATTTCCCCGTCCTCATCATTTATAGACATTTCGGAGCTTGCCGTTTTCCCGAATTTAAGCGGGATAGCCTCGAATAATGAACCGGTTCGTTTTACATGATACACGAATGATTTTATGCTTGTTCGATATAACAAATCCTCGTTTTCGGATAAATATTCGAGTATTTTATTGATTGTTCTCTGATCTACCATTATTTTCACTCGTTTTTATGTATAATTCCACAATTATTACATTTCAAGAATTTTAATTTTCCGTGATAATAAAAATGTATTTTTCCATTACATGATATACATCGATATTCGGTAGAATCTAATTCAGGTTTTGGTAATAAATTCATTATCTCCTCATTTTCTAAAAATTCATTCTCTGTTAATTCGATTAATTCGTTCTCCGTTGCTTTGATAAATCCTCTATCCCTAATTTCCAAGAATTTTATAAACAATTCTCCGAGTTTTTTAATATCAACCGGTAATTTATCAAAACATAAATCCAGATCAAAATCATTTCCTTCAATTTCGAGGATCAAATCATGATCTGCATATATATTAATCGATACAACAATTTTTCTCAAATCACAATATTTATCGAATTTATCATCACCAGGTTTAATATCATTGTATATATTGATACCGGATTTGATGAATTCCGAAACGATTTTTAAATCATTCGACAAACAGCCGTTCGCTTCCCTTCTGGAAGCTTTTATAGTTTCGATAGATTTAGATTCTTGTTCCATGTTTTTGATTCACGATTTTAGTTTAGTTGATTTTTTAATAGCGTTAAACTACAACGCGCATTATTAGAGAAAAACTAATTGTTTTTATCTAACGGGCGTGATAATTTTTCATGTAATTTTATCTATGATCGGATCGAGTAATTCGTATAATCCCCCGGCATGATAGACCTTCCATGCGCTTTTATCCGATAATGTCCATAATAACCTTATAGTTAGTATTTCGGAATTGGATTTTTTCTCAAGCTCGTGATCATGTATATCACTTAACGCGTTCCTTAATTCCTCGACATCCTTGAATCGTGTTTTTCGCATGTTTCCGCGGTCATTAAGCTCCTTAATTATCGCCCTATATCTGTGTTTATGTTCCGATGTTTTTTCCGGGGTTTTCAATAGATCCTCGAACTCATTTTCGAGTTCCCATGTTTCCATTTTATCAATATTTGTCATTTAATCGCCCGTTTCATTGATGCCCTTGATTTTTTGCTCGATCTTGTCGATAACATCGTTCATTAACTCGGAATCGAATGATTTATAATGATATTCATAATCATCGAGATCAAACCAGAGTTTTGATGATTCGAGAGTTCCGAGGATTTTTCGAGCGCGTGAATTGGATATTTTTTCACCTTGCAATTCCGCGCTACAAATATTACCGGTCTTGTAGAAATCTAGCTCTAATTCGATGATTTCCATGATCGAATCAGCATTATAATACACACGGGATTTACCGTAATTTTCCCAATGCTTGCCGCCAATCTTCTGATGGCTTGCAATCATGTATTCATCGATCCCGGAATTCGCCTTTACCGTTATTAGAGAACTCGGGAATTTTTCCTTGATTATTTGTGCCAAAAAACAAATTATTTCCATCGATTTATCCCTATCGATATATTCACCCGTTTTTTTATCCTTAACGAACGGCCCGCGAATTTTATAAAGGAAATTTTTCAACATTTCATCTATCGTGCCTTTTTTTTCTGCTTTTTCGAGTTTTTCTATTAAATCTTGTTTTTGTATTGTTTGCATCATTTACATCACTCCGATTTTTGTACATGTTGATTTTACACGCGTATATTACACGCGCGATGTTAAAAATGATCTAAATGATCATGATTAACGCGCTTTGTAAATCATTAATATATTGAAGTTATACGTTCATTCCTGATAATCCGTGAATATTCCTGATCAAATAATTCTAAAGCTTTATCTTTGTTTGTACAAATCGTGAAAGCTCGATTGTTATCCTGGTCCAAGAATCCCCTTGATTCTACACAAAAAACGATGGAATGATCATCGCGCTCGATGATCCTGAGTATAAATCGTTTTTGTTTTAAACCGGTTCTGCATTTCAAGGTTTTTTGTTTTAATACCTGCATTTTTTTTCTCTCACCCTTTAAATTAGTGAAATTAATTTTTTGACATGTGTTTGTATTTTCATTGTGTTTCTATGTATATCCGTGTATATCCTTGTATATTAATTTATCTGAACAATGAGGTCACATGACCTAACACGGCATTTTGTGAAAGAGACCGTAATACACGGCCGTAATACGGGGAGCTTGCATTGCATTTATTAGATGACCTAAAACACGATTTTAATGATAAACCGTAATACGGCCGTAATACGGCCGTAATACACGGCCGTAATACGGGGAGCTTGCATTGCATTTATTAGATGACCTAAAACACGATTTTAATGATAAACCGTAATACGGCCGTAATACGG
>Ga0209635_10001094_pt1 | contig 19852 bp, 27 predicted proteins | sample DeeMarSWOR230_32_FD_187463 | JGI IMG/M metagenome (GOLD analysis project Ga0209635, IMG submission 187463) | Marine sediment microbial communities from White Oak River estuary, North Carolina - WOR-2-30_32 (SPAdes) (version 2) | ecosystem: Environmental > Aquatic > Marine > Intertidal zone >...
TCCAGAGAAAAACAAAAACCCCCACAACAACAATCACTATCTGCACTATTTGTTTCATGCCTACCCTCCTCTTCCATTATTTGATTTTATTATCATAGCTCTTATTTCATCTCAAGTTGCATTAATAATTTAAGGATAGATGTTCTAGATATGTTAACGATAGATTATGAAAAAAGTGTTGGTTGGCACATTCTACATCCTGCAAGGTATTGGCAACTTCATACTTGGACTCTCTACCAGTGTTGAGGGTTCTTATGGAGCTCCAGGAGGAGTTTTAGCAGGTTTGGAAATTATGATTAAAACTTTTCTTGTCTTTGTTTCCTGTCTTTCGTTAATTACCGCCTTAATTCTTTTTTTGAAGCTTGAAGACTGGAGTTTAAATGTAGGAATCATTACTTCTGCTTTCTTTTGTATGTTTTATGGATGGATGGCACTAATTAGTTATAACAATCTTGTACGGCCGCATGACATAACACGCTCCGCTTTTTGGCTAATGATAAGCATTATAATTGTGGTTCTGAATGCTTTGGCTCCTTTCTTTTTGTATAGCCTTACCAAGAATAAGAGTGTTTGACACCGATGTTTCTTCCATATTCTATTAGTTCTTTTATTTTTGCTTGAATTTATTAATATAGGATTTTTCCTTTTCCTTGTATTGTTTTATCAGTTCTTGTGCTCTGTCTAATCTTATTTTACGCTCTTCCACCATCTTCTCAACAATCAATTCTATCAAGTGTCCAGATGCTCCTGCCATAATTGCCACGTTTCTAGCATGCAACGACATATGTCCTCGCTGGATGCCCTCATGAGCTAAAGCTCTCAATGCAGCTAGGTTTTGAGCCAACCCAACCGCGGCTAACACCTCTCCCAGCTCTCTAGCAGTTTTAACACCTAAGATTTTTAACGCTATTTTTGCCACTGGATGTACCTTAATGGCTCCGCCAATAATTCCCACCGCCATAGGCAATTCAATTGAACCTTCAAGATCTCCGTCTTTGTTCTTTTCCCAAACTGTCAAGGAACCGTAATGTCCTGACCTTGCAGCGTACGCGTGGGCTCCCGCTTCCACAGCTCGATGATCATTGCATGTAGCGATTACAACGCTGATTATGCCGTTTAGTATACCCTTGTTGTGAGTTGCAGCTCGATAAGGGTCAGCTTCAGCGAAAGCATACGCCTCCACTATTCCGTCTACAACTTCTTCTCCGCCTAATGTCTCCTTCGCAATCACAGCTCGAGCCCTAGCTAACCGTTCAGTGGCCAAGTTAGAAATAATTCTCAAGTAGACTTTTCCATGAGTTATCCGCTCAATCATAGGCGCAACCGCCTCCGCCATAGTGTTCACGGCGTTCGCACCCATAGCGTCTCTACAGTCCACATCGAGCTCTGTGATGACCATGGGGCCAGTGATTGTTTGTATCACTTTTGCGTTTACGTCTTTAGCGCCTCCGCCAACTGACACGAGCATTGGATCCTGTTCATTTGCTTTTTTGATTATTTCTTCTTTTGCCGCTAAAATGGCTTTTTTAGCCTCATACGGTTTGTCTATTCCAATGACTTGGACTTGCCCAATCATAATCGGCTCGGTGCTGTTGGTCAAGAAGCCTCCTTTCACCCTGGCCATCTTCGCCGCGTAGCTGGCTCCAGCTATCACTGAAGGTTCTTCGACGACCATGGGAATTAAGTAGTCTCTTCCGTTTATTAGAAAGTTCGTTGCGATTCCAAGGGGTATGGGCATGGCTCCAATCACGTTTTCAATCATCCGATCGGCTAGTTCCAACTTTAATGATCCAGTTGACTGCAGAATGTGGGTTTCTTCGTCGGTTAATCTCGCAAAATCTTTTACAATTTGCACCCTTTCCTTTGGGCTTAGTTTATAGAACCCAGAGATTTGAGAAGTTTTATTCATAGCAACCATTTCCTTTATGTTCCGTTTACTATTCGGCTAGATGAGATAAGAATTTAACTGAATTACTCGTTCTTTATTTTTAGTTAGGTATCTTGACAAATTTGCATGCACAAGAAAATAAGCGCTTTATTCATTGCTCTGTACTTATTCTCCTACGCAACCCTAAGCATAATATGAAATCGCGTTTCTATAGAAGAACTGCGACATTCAATGTTGTTCTACATATAAATAGCGTTTTGACACTATTATTTCATGGATGACCTTGCATGTGGGCGATCTGGAGAACTGATGCTTTAACCGTGCTGAAGGATAAGAAGGCTCGAGCAAGTTTAGCTCGGTATTTCGACGTTATGCAAGATGACAAGCCAGCAAAATTTATGATTGCTAAGAAACTGCCGGCAAACTTCACTGAAAACGACTCTACATCAAAATTATGGAAACTTCACGATCAACTCACTAAAGAATTTTATAATCTTGAAAAGGAATTTGATTTTCACCAAAAAAACCTAGAAACACTGAATAAGCCGGCAAAGTCATATTTTGATTTGAAAATTGAAATTGCAAACCACATTCTAAAGACGTGCCATTTCTGCACTCGTAGGTGTAGCTTGAACCGACTCGATGAAGAACTTGGAGAATGCAAATGCGGAACTCAAATCACAGTTTCTACTCTGTTTGAACACATGGGCGAAGAGCCAGAGCTTGTCCCATCTGGAACTGTATTCACATTAGGCTGCACACTACGTTGTCTTCACTGCCAAAACTGGTCAATATCTCAATGGCGTGAAGCAGGCGAAATATATTCTCCAGAGCGATTGGCTAAGGAGGTGGAGCATCTACGGAGAAAGGGATGTCGAAACGCCAATTTGGTAGGTGGAGAACCAACGCCTTGGCTGGAACAGTGGTTAAAAACGTTTAGGTATGTCAACGTGAACGTTCCGGTGGTTTGGAACTCTAACTCGTATTATAGTGAGGAAACAGCTAAGCTTCTAGCTGGGTTTGTGGATGTGTACTTACTTGACTTCAAGTATGGAAATAACAAGTGTGCTGAGAGAATCTCCGACGCTCCTGGCTACTGGGAAGCATGCACTCGTAATCATCTTTACGCAAAGAAATATGGAGAACTAATTATACGAGTGTTAGTGTTGCCTGAACATCTTGAATGCTGTACGAAGCCTATTCTAAACTGGATTGCCAATAAACTCGGAACCTGGGTTAGAGTCAACGTCATGTTTCAGTACAGACCCGAATGGAAGGCTCATGAAATTTCAGAATTACAGAGGAGATTGACTGGGAGTGAGAGGGAAAGAGCCATCAAACTTGCCAAGGAAGCGGGATTAACTAATTTTATAACATGATTTCGGAAGGTTATAACATACTTTTTCGTTTTCTTTTCCTGAACAGCATCGTATCGTTGTGGTTGCACACGTATTCGAACCCTGCTTCTACCAACTTCTTAGCTTCATCAACTGCTTCTGCTACTGCCGAATGGAATTCGTCGCCTTCAAAGCTCACGAGATGTGTGTAGACAAGTGTGGTTTGGATATTTCTGTGCCCGAGCGTCCGCATAACATGTAGTATATCCTTTGTTTTGTGGTATTCCATAGTTGCTTTTCAGTGTCGCAAGGTGTGGAAATGTATTCTCCGTATCCTCGGATTCTGAAATTTTTCAGACATTCGTTTTCTAAGTTTGATGAGACTGGAGTCAGCGGTTTTGACTTTCATCTTGACATGACTCAACTGGACAAGTACGGTATTCCAAAACTCACTGTTTTACCCCATCAAACAGCAAACAAAACACTGGCTTATCCATACAAAGTCAGAGTTGTTATCAAAGGAACGTATGAAGGCAAGATATTCGAGGCTGACCTTGGCGGATTCGATATCGCTCAAAAAACAAGTTACGGATTGTAAAACAGAATTGTTAACATTCTTCAACTTGATTCTGGAAAAAGAAAAAGAAATGTTGACTAGTGTTCTGCTTCATCTTGCTTCACATTCATATACAATGCTTTGCTACTTACTCGAAAGACATGTGGATTGCTGAAATGTAAGTTAAAGCAGTTACTTAGCTTCGTCAGGAAATCCTTTCCATTCGATAACACCTAGCTGTTTGTAGAAATCTAAATTGTCATCGACATCCCATCCTTCCACAACTTTACCATCAACTATACGATAAATCCAAACCTGTCGCTCGGTAAACTTCTTGCCAGTAGGGGCTAATCCACGAAATTCGCCAGTATGTGTTCCCGTAATTGTTATACGAATCCAAACTTTATCTCCTTCAGCGATTATGTCCTCAATGGTCAGATACCAATCGGGAAAACCTTTGAAAATCATGAACAGAAACTGTTTCATATTTTCTAGACCATACATTTGACGTGTATTGTCAACAAAGTTAGGTGCTACTATGTTCTCTATTGAAGATAGGTCTTGTGTATTGATGACTTCAATCGTCCTTCGGACTATTTCCTTATTCTCTTCTAACGACATGAAGCATCTTCCCCCTTGATATTATTTCTCCAGAATGCTTTTCAACTTCTCTGCTTCTCCCGAGATGTCCTTTTTGAGTGCTCTCCTAACGAACAATTTGTCAAGGAACTTGCCGAAAATCCCCCAAGGCATCTCATAGTCAATTGCATATGTCATTTCAGTCCATACCTCCATGGGTTTCAGGACAAAAGATGCAGTCAAGGTTGCTCCATGAATAGGTGAGATACGAACGGTAAGCTTCTCGTTTTCCAGACTCTCCGTGATTTCAAAATCCAACTCCTCTTGCTTCTCTTTAATCACGTGAGCAGATGCTTCCACTCTATACTTGTCTTTGGGAGTGCGCACTTCGGAAGTGTACTCCGCACTCTTTGGACCATGCATCCATTCTGGACACCTGTCCAAAGCAAGCATTTCCCATACTTTCTCACGTGGAACCCTGATTTCAATTGACTTTTCTACTCTACCCAAAACATCACCTCCTCCTTACTCTCACGTTTTCTGTTTTGATTTCCATGCGTACCAGACAACCAATGCTGTAACCACAAGTATCGAAAACCACACCAGTACCGCATACGCAAAATAAGCGGATGGTATTGCCAAATACTCAATTACAGAAATGAGTCCAAGAGCAGCAAAGACTATGCCCACGATGATGTTTAACCAGCGATTAATCGAATCATTTAGGGTCAGCGATAGGAAAGCCATAAAAAATGGAACCAAAAATTCGATTGAGACAATAAGCAAAATTTCAGGTGTTATTTTTGTCCCCATTACTTCTCCCGCAATTATTTCCTCTATTACACCTGGCTCCAGCCACATCACAAAGCCGACGAACACGCTTCCTAAGGTATGCAGTAGCCACAGCACTGAAATCTTTATCTTCCAATCTTCCATAACTCAATCACACCTCCTTCTAAGTTCACTCAACAAAAACTAAAAAATGTCATGTGTCTATTGCATCAGTATTTATAACTTGTGGGAGAAATTAAGGTAACTCTATGTTTGCATTAAAGATTTAAGGAAAAGAACTACAAGGATACGCAAGGTGATGTTTAGTTGAGAGAATACACGTGTGTACAAGTTGGTCACCACAAGAATATAGGTAAAACAATTGAGGAATGGCAAAAGAATGGCTGGCGTCTACACACCTACCAAGCCCAAGGAACTCCAACCCTTGTCAATCATTACCTACTGTTTGAGAGAGGCGAATGAACAGAACCGACACTTCTCAACTTTCCCACTTTTTTCTAACGTTCCCAGATACATTCAAAAGCGTAATGATCTATCCCGAATCTTTTTCTTTCTTTCCCATCGGGTCGTAACTTCTTTCATTTTCTTCTCGCATTGTTTGCAGAGATAACCGTTATCGGTCTTCACTCTACATTCGGAACAAACAAGGTTCTTGCAGTGAGGGTTATTACAAACTACCAAATCATCATCGGTTTGACCACAGTTGTCACAATTCCCTTTCATTTCGATAGTTCCTTATCAAATTTAATCTTCGTTTCAAGTTGCATTAATAATTTATCAATACAGGATTTTTCCTACCCCTAACAATTTAAGGAAGAACATTCTATGTTAATAAGAGCATGGAGTTGATTGTGTGGTTAATGTTGGTAAAGGAAGGATCTTCAGAAGGAAAGATGGTAAGTACTTAATCTATCTACCCTTATATTTAGCACACGATTCTCAGTTTCCTTTCAAAACAGAAACTTCAGTAAGAGTCAAGGTGTCATTCAAAAGCGGAGAAGAGAAACTGGTTATAGAACCCTTGGAAGAGAAGTCATCGTAGTTGCTCTATCTGCGTTTTCAGAACTTCAATAAGAGATAGTGGAATCTATTTGGAGGAGGAAGTAACCATGGAAAGTTCTAAGAGAGTTTTAGGAATTGTAGCCAGTCCTCGTAATTCAGGAAACACCGCAATACTGGTTAAAGAAGTTCTGAAGGGTGCAGAAGAGAAGGGATATGAAATAGACCTGAAGTGTCTGGGAGACTTTAGAATAAATCCGTTGATTGCCTCAGCTTCAGATAAGCAATCCATATGGAGTCCATATTCAGACAAACCGTACGGAGTAACTGTCCCCGAAGATGACATAGAGATGATTTATCCGTCTCTTGAGAAAATGAATGTACTTGTTTTTGGAACTCCTATTTACTTTGACCATGTTAGTGCTCGTGCAAAAATATTCATTGATCGTCTGATCTACTACATTGAAGAAAGTACAAAGGATCGTTTTCCTAAAAATGTACGTACTGTGATCATAGTAACCTATGAATGGGATAAATCTGAAGCTTATGGTAGCGTAGTGGAATGGATAAAAAATACACTGGAAGAATATTTCAAAATGAAAATCGTTGCATCACTACAAGCTGAAGACACAGTCAAAAACCCTGTAGCCAACAGGGAAGACCTACTGAAGAAAGCTCGTCAGATAGGGATGAATTTGTAGTGATATCACATTCAATTAGTTCTTTTTGGTTCTGCCAGAACTTTTTCACATTTCTCACATTCAATACGGTAAAGAAAGAAGAATGTTGAGTAGTGTTCTGCTTCATCTTCCATTGATCAATGTGGTGTGAACTCCTAAATCAATTTACAAAAGCTTAAACTGTGAAAATGCACCAGTACCGAATGCATTCATGTATTCAAGGTTCCCAAAGAAAGCAGCAGAGATCACCTCAAAAAGAGCATTAGAAGAAGCAGCCGCGATTATTTTCGAGTCGGGAAAACAATTTTCAGAACTTGGTCAATTGTTTGTTGATGCAGAGACATCTGTAAATATAGAAGAAAGAATCAGAGCAGCAAAGGAAAAATTCTTAACAATTGCTAAAATGGAAGAAGAAACCTTTCAAAACCTTGCTGAAAACATTCAAAAATTTGTATTATGAATACACGCATGAAATCTGAAGGGCGTAGTGAGTAGATAAGGATTTGCTATATGTTCATTCACAAAAGCATTTAAACTCAACATAAAGAGTTAAGCATATCGAATCGGAGATTGTGCGATGAGCATTGAACTTCCGGAAGCCAAGATTCTTGCAGACCAGATGAACAAAGAACTTCGGAGCAAGTGTATCAAATCTTATCATCTGCAAGACTATGAGAGACTGCAAAGAATAGGTATGATGGATGAAAACACAAAATCCTTCGACCAGCTCGTCAATAGAAAAATCGAGTCTGTTTTGTCCAGGGGCAACGTTATACGCCTTAAACTCAGCGATGGAGTGAATCTGATTCTGGGCCCTGAATACGGTGGCAAAATCTTCTATCATACGAATGAAGAAAAAGTTCCAAGCAAGTCCCATTTGAAAGTTGATTTTAGTGATGAGACAGCGTTGACCGTTAGGCTCACAAGCATGGGTGTCATCAATGTGGTGAGAGACAGCGACCTTGAAACTTCCTATGTGTATAGACGAGATTTCAATCCTGATGTAATTTCACCTGTAGATGAAGAGTTCACCCTGGAACAGTTCTCAAACCTTTTGGGAGGCAACAATAGAATGCTCAAGTCAGTACTCGTAGGAAAAGACGCTATTGTTGTGGGACTAAGTAATAGCGCCTTTCAAGACATAATATACCGCGCTAAGCTTCACCCAAAGAGAAAAGCCTCCGAGCTGAACAAAGAAGAGAGACGAGCCCTTTATGATGCGATAAAACTTGTACTTCAAGAGAGAATCCGACTCAAAGGAAAAGACAAATTCTATGACCTATATGGAAAACGAGGGGGCTACACTCCAGCAATGGGTCCAAACATGAAACAAACCGCCTGTAATGTCTGTGGGACTCCAATAGAGAAGTTGAGTGTAGGAGGAGGCTACGTATATCTCTGCTCCCACTGTCAGGTATAAAGAATGTTAATATTTCTGCAAACCACATCAATTTCTTCTAAATTCCCCATACATGCACGCACAATTTTTGAAGATAATATTTTTATGCTAATGCTAAATTGATTCTTGCATTATGAGGACAGCATTCAGTTTTAGGGAGGAATCAAACATTGGGATCATTTCATGAATTTATGAATGAATATGGAAACCAACTAGAGAAGAGTGACATCAAAGACGCATATAGAGGATTGATGGAATATTTTAACGCTTTGAGATTGTATTTTAAGACGAAATATCCTAGCCATTCCATGTCTGACAGTGTTTATTATGGATATATGGATATGACATATTTTTCTTTCTTCCCAAAATCGTTAAAACGTCGAAAATTGAAAGCAAGCTGGGATAGTTTTTCTTCATGATGAATTTAGATTTGAAGCGCACGCGCAACAGTTGTAGCTTGAGAAGTGTGCATAGGTGGTCAATATGGAAGGATTCGTGGAATTTCCACAATTAGAAACGGAAAGACTAATGCTGCGTGAAATGACCATCGATGATGTAGAATTCTATTTCCGCCACTTCAACAACGACAAAATAGTAGAAGGATCTTGTTTTCTAGGACCTGAAAGCCTCGAGGCTGCTGAAGAAGAACTCAAACGCTACTGCATAAACCTCTTCAAAGAAAACAAAGGTGTCCGCTGGGGAATGGTTAAAAAAGGGAGTAAGGAACTCATAGGAACCTGCGGCTATTACGATTGGAATAAAACAGTGCATCGAGCCGAAATCGGATATGATTTAGATCCTGTATACTGGGGACAAGGTATCATGACTGAAGCACTAGGTGCTACATTAGAATTTGGTTTTGAAAAAATGGAGTTGAATAGGATCCAAGCAATTATTGACTCGAAAAATGTCCGATCCATAAGACTTGTTCAGAGATTGGGCTTCAAAAAAGAAGGAATTCTTCGGCAAAATAGCTACTTCAACGGGCAATTCATAGACGATATCGTCTTTTCGTTACTGAAGAAGGAGTGGACAAGATTCTAATGGTCAAAAAAAAGGGGAGTTCTGCGGGTGATATCTCCAACATCATTGACTAACTAATTTCATAACGTAATTATTCAATAATTACAACCAAAACATATTTTCCCTACCTCATCAACTAATGGTTTAGAAAAAGGCGATTCAAAAATGGTGTTCTGTCCTGAGTGTGGCGGCGAAATGAAGTACATGCCGGCTACAAAACGTCTCGCTTGCAAAAGCTGTGGGCTCTCTCTCACCCGTCAAGAACTATTTGAGTTGCGCCAACAGTTGAGACCTAAGTTTGAATCTGATGATGAAAAACGCAATAAACAACGAAGAGAATACCTCAAATGGTGGCTTGGTAAGAAAAAATAGTGAGACGTCCACGTAGCGTTAGACCAATTAAGCAGTCAGCAGTCTGTCTTTCACTCGTAAAACAACTCAACCTTTTACAATCCCCTTTCTCTATACAGAAGAAACGTATCGGGTAGGTAGACTCACTATTTTCTTAACATAGGTTTCAACAGTGGAAAAGCCTAATAGAAGCTTCAAAAAGCTAGTAGGATACTGTATTGTTGAAGAGTTAGACGAGAGGGTAAGGCCGTGCCAGATATGATTAGAAGTTTCATTGCGTTTGACCTAGACAACGAGTTGGTTATCAGACGACTTTCAGAAGTCCAAAACAAACTTGTCAATACAGGTGCAAACTTAAAACTTGTTAAGCCTCAAAATATCCATATAACCATGCGGTTCTTGGGAAACATTTCATCGTCCATGATCAATTCAATCTATGAAGAAATGGGAAAAATATCGTTTGCTTCATTTGATGTGGAAATCAAAGGTTTAGGAGTTTTTCCAAAATTAAAATATACACGGGTAATTTGGGCTGGAATTCGAAAAGGAGCTGATGAACTCACAAACGTCTTTAATCAACTGGAACCTCTCCTTCGAAAACTAGGACTAAAGCCAGACTCGAAAGGTTACAGTCCTCATCTCACAATTGCGCGGGTGAAAACAGGTAAAAACAAAGCTGGACTCGTCCAATGCATCCAAGAACTAGCAGACTACGAGTTCGGCAGTATCAGAGCAGACTGTTTAAAACTTAAAAAAAGCGTTTTGACATCGAAAGGCCCTATCTACTCGACCTTAAGGGAGGTTTGCCATTAAAAAATATTTATCAGTTCTTTCGGTGGTGTCCATGTCTTTTACTGTTGAAGAAGTTTGTAGAAAAGTTCTGAAAAAAACTACCCCTAGCAGACAAGAAAAAAGACGTGTTCTCGAAATGGCAGAAAAACTTGAAGAAAAAGTAAGGGCAGCGTCTAAGCAAGCTGGAATAGCAGCAGAAGTTAGGGTGGAGGGATCAGTTGCAAAAGACACTTGGCTAAGAGAAAAGCCTGACATCGACATATTTATGCAAGTGCCAGTCACCCTACCTCGAGAAGCTTTTGGAAAAGTCTGCCTACAAATTGCAAGGAGAGCTACAGAAGGACACGAACAGATTGAAAGATTTGCCGAACATCCATATTTAGAATCTTGGGTCAACAAAATTAGAGTGAACATTGTGCCGTGCTATAAAGTGGAGAAAGGCGAATGGCTCAGTGCAACGGATAGAACGCCTTTCCACACAGACTACGTTAAGCCTCTTCTAAACGATAGACTGCGTGAACAAGTCAGGTTGCTAAAAAGATTCATGAAGGGCATCGGTGTTTACGGAGCTGAAATACGAGTCGGAGGCTTCAGTGGATATCTCTGCGAGCTTATCACTCTTCATTACAAATCGTTTGTCGATGTTTTAAGGTCAATTGTCAACTGGAAAGAAAGCAGAATAGTTGATTATGAAGGCTATTATAAAGGAAGAGAGCGGGAAGCAAGGAAGATTTTTGAAGAACCTCTCATAGTAGTGGACCCCATTGACAAAGGGAGAAACGCTGCGGCAGCCGTGAGAAAACAGAAACTAGATGAACTAATAGTTGCGTCTAGAGCGTTTTTCACAAACCCTCATTTAAAATTCTTCTATCCACAGGAGACAACAGCTTACACGACTAAAAAACTCGTCAAAACAATAACGACTCGCGGCTCAATTATAGTTTTTATAAAAATTGGAGAAGTAAAGACGGTGCCAGACATCTTGTGGGGGCAACTTTACAAATCACAAAAGGCGCTGAGAAAAATGGTTCAGCAACACAACTTCAAAATCATCCGCGACTGCGTCTGGAGTGATGAGAAAGACTTTAACATATTCATTTTTGAAGTAGAACAGCGCTTCCTCCCACTGATAAAGAGACATTTGGGACCACCCATCGGTAAGAGAAAAGAATGCGATACATTCCTACAAAAACATACTGGTGCTATGAACACTTTATCTGGACCGCGCGTCGAAGCTGGCCGCTGGATGGTTGAAACTAAAAGGAGGCAAACGGACATTGTAAAACTGCTCGCTGAAAAACTGAAGAATGGAGGCAGACTGGTTGGAGTGGCTAACCTAGTTTCTCAAGCCGTTACGAACACCCTAGAAATCCTGGTAAACAAGGAGATCATAAAACCGTATTCGACTAATCCCGAGTTCGCAAAAGCTCTAACAGAGTTCTTGGAAGGAAAACCCAGATGGCTTGAGCAAGAAAGACACAGACAAATCATTGATTAGTAGAGATATCACCCAAATTCTCTTACAAAACCTCACTTTTTTCTGTTGCGGACAACATATGAGTGCTCTTTTATTGTTATCCAAGATTGTTCCACAAGATTTAAATTTATTGTGCATACTAGTATATGTAACGCTAGTTGAATAAAGAGAGAGGAGGCAAGATAAGGCTCAGTTTGGAAAGGCTTGAAACCAGCTACTTTATCAGCAAAACAGAAATGAAACGATACTCCTTTCTCATTTCTGGCTCCTTCAAGCCCCAAACCACTGGGTCTTAAACTCACTGTTGCATATGTATTGATTTTTATGACAAAAATAAATCATATTCATTTTGGTAAAATCTTGTATAAAATAATTGTATTGTGCATAATGTTCTCCTCAATTTTTCCTCTTTTTTCTGAAGTGCACGTGTCTTTCTTTATGCTCATATTTGATGAAAACAGACAAACTATATATTAAACTGAAACGTGACTAAGAGGCGGTAAGAGAAATGACGTTGGAATTAAGCCGCAAAAAGATGCGGGAACAAGCGCTGACTAGATTCAAATATCTCAGAACCTGTGTATTGGCTAGAGAGTTATGTCTGCTTGTCCGCGCCAACAGAGTGACGTTTAACATAGAAGATGTCCATGATTGTTGCGCTTTTGTCGCCAAGTTGTGTCATGAGGCAGGTTGCAACGAACCCAGCGAGTTGTGCAGTAAAGCAGCTGAAGCTGTTCTCACCAGTGAGGAGAAATACCTTGAACTTTGCAAGCAAAGCTGTGAAAAATGCAGTGAATCTAGGCGACCTAAAATACCCCAGAGCGAGGAAAACGCTTACTACGTTGCATAAAACAAATAAAAAATATCGAGTTTTCAGTTTTTAAGATCAACTACTTTTATGCTTTTTCTTCTCTCGCTCTTCCAAAAACTTCTGTTGACATCTCAAGCAACAGAAGACATATTTCTTTCCATCAATGACTTTTTTGCAAGTTGCAAACACACATTTATCAGCAGGTATTTCCATTTCACACAATTCACATTTTATGAAGTAACTCATTTTTTCACCTTCTTTTTCTCTAAATAGTTATTGATAGCTGTCTTCAACGCATCTGCAGCCAAATTTGAACAATGCATCTTCTTAGCTGGTAGCCCATCAAGACTTTCCGCCACGTTAGCCCTAGTGATTTTAGATGCTTCTTCAAGAGTTTTCCCTTTAGCAAGCTCAGTGGTCATGCTGCTTGTAGCTATAGCGGCACCGCAACCGAAAGTTTTGAATTTAATATCCACAATTCTATTATCCTTAACCTTAATGTATATAGTCATAAGGTCGCCGCAAACAGGATTACCAACAGTTCCCACACCATCTGCATCTGGAATTTCCCCTACATTTCGCGGATTCCTGAAATGATCCATAACTTTTTCGCTATACAATCTTATCACCTCACATTTCTTTCGGAGTTAAAGGGGACATTGCTCTTAACTTCTTCACCACATCTGGCAGCACTTCAAGCACGTAGCCTACATCCTCCGCTTGGTTTTGTTTTCCCAAAGTGAACAGTAAAGACCCATGCGCCTCCTCATGAGCTAATCCTATAGCAAGTAACACATGCGAAGGTTCTAAAGTTTTTGTAGTGCAAGCAGAGCCCGAGGACACTTGGATGCCAAACATGTCGAGGCTTAATATCAAAGATTCTCCCTCAATGTAACTGAACCGTAAAGCAGCATTATCTGGCAGTCTTTTAGTTGGATGCCCATTCAAATAAGAACGCTCAATGCTGCTCAATATGCCTTTTATTAATTTGTCTCTCAAAAAACGCAGTCGTTTACCTTCACCTTCAATTTCACCTTGCGAGATTTCCGCAGCATTAGCCATGCCGACTATGCCGGGTACGTTTTCTGTGCCCGATCGCAACCCTCTTTCTTGACCACCTCCATGTGTGAAAGGTTGGATTTTTGTTCCTTTCTTAACATAGAGGGCGCCTACGCCTTTAGGTCCATACATGTCGTTCGAAGAGATTGACAGCAAGTTTATGTGTTCATCTTCAACGTTTATTGGTATTTTTCCTGCGGTTGCCACAGCGTCAACGTGTAAGTAGATGTCATTGTTGCTGGCGAGTTTTCCTATCTCCTTTATCGGTTCAATTGTTCCTATTTCACCACTTGCATACGTGACAGATATGAGAATTGTTTTTTCGTTTATTTCGTTCTCAAGTTTTTCAATGTCAACAACGCCTTGTTTGTCTACAGGCACATACGAGATTTCGAAGCCTTGTCTCGCGAGGTATTTGCAGGTATTCATCACCGACATGTGCTCAATAGTGGTGGTGATTATGTGGTTGCCTCTTTTCTTGTTTCGGTAAGCAATTCCTTTTATTGCCAAATTGTTGGACTCGGTGCCTCCTGAAGTGAAACTAATTTCTTCAGGGTTTTCTGCTCCTATCAGTCGAGCAACTTTTGTTCGTGACTCCTCCAAGGCTTTTCTCGCATCTAGCCCCGATGAGTGCAGTGATGAAGGATTTCCATAAATATCTGTGAAATATGGTTTCATCGCCTTGAAGACTTCGGGGTTTATGGGTCTTGAAGCCGTATGATCCATGTAAACTCTTCTCGTCAAATTAACCTCCACCTACTTCAGTTTTTTAATTAAAAATCGAAGTTGGTCTCCGTCTTTACGTATTTCGATAATTTGATGACCAAGACGCTTAACCAAGCGTTTTATGTCCTCTTCAGCCGCTGGGTCGTCAGCGGTTATCTCTAGGATTTGCCCAACATCCAACTTGTCAATCTCTATTCTAGTTCTGAAAACTGGTTCAGGACAATACAACCCTAAACAGTCTAGTTTTCGATTAGGCTTTATTTGATTAGGCAACGTTAGCTAGCCTCTCATCTAAAAAAGCTGTCTTCGCCAAGTCTTTAAATGTTTTGGGCTTTACGATCTTGTTAACTCAAAAGATTTAAAGAGTGAATGTTAACCATTGTGGTTTTTTGCGTGCGTATGAAAAATCTCCCGTTGATGTTTATTTTTCTTCCTTGAAGGCACTCCATGCAGATAGCAACTACCTTCACGTTCTGAATAGGTTGATGGAAATGCAGTAGACCTTAAGCAAACATGGTTACATAACCTAAACGTTTTCCACATTTTTGACATTTTACTGGTTTGGCGTTATTCATTTCTTCACCACAAAAATATTGCTACGAGTCTATACGTGTTTAGCAGAATTTGTTCCTGGCAAATAAGTTTACAGTATCTGATTTAGGAAAGGTTTTTAGGTTAGATATTCCATACGTCATGCCAGAGTTGATCACATGAGCGGACGGTGGGTTCAAGACTGCAAAAGAATCTTAGAACAAATAAAAAATCTTGAAGATATTAAAGGACAAGACCGTTTAGACATGGTGCGAAAGATCAGATTTACTCTACATGCACTTCAACGCAGCGTATCAGGCTGGATTGGATGGATTAACAATCCAGACGTTATGGCAAATTTTTCTCTTGAAGAACTAAAAAAAATAAGCGAAAACCTTGCTAAACTAACACAATCCTTCATAGAATATGACTGTGAGATAACTTCGCTTGCTGAAAAGGATTTAATAATAAAACAGCCTGAAGCACCAGACAAATCAACGGAAAAAGCAAAAGACAGAACAGACATATTCTATGTGAAATAACAAAGCATTCTAAAACTTTTTTTATTTATGAAATTAATCAAAACTGTATTTTTCGGTGCATGTAACATTGGCTTGGACATTTACCTCCCTTTGGTCAAAAACATGCGCAGACACCTCAATGTTTTCGGAAGAAGTGTCTGCAACAAATGACGTGAAGTATGTCCCGTTACCGTAGTCTATGAACGTGTAGTTATTCTGAGAATCTGGGACAATCCAGTTGCTCGAATTGTTGTAATATAATGTGATGTTTTTGGCAAGAACTGGGACTCCTTCATTCAATAGGTTGGAGGTAACGTTGACTTGTTTAGTGTTTCCTCCTATTACGCGGTATGATCCCTGAATCAAAAGAGTTGTAATTACGTTTATTGCATATGTTTGGTTGATCTCAATTCCTCGATCTAACAATTTAAAAGTGAAGTTGGCAGAGGCTCCTGAAACTCCTGACCCGTTTATTCCCCAAAAAATCCAGATGCCTGATGAGTATGGCGCTGTGTCTTTAGCCGTGAAGTTTAGAATATACTTTCCAAGCTGGTACTGTCTCCCCACAAAAGAAGACCAGCTTTCAAGGTTGACTTCAAGATTCTGGTTTGCTCCTCCTTGGGAAATGTTTGCTAATGATCCGACTAGAACATGTCTGGAGCCTAGCCTGACAGCGAAAATGGAATCGCTCAAAGAATTTGGGTTTGCTTCACCTATTGCTTTTCCAACCTCGTAAACATAAAGCTCCACAGACAGCAATAACAAAGCTATTAGGAGAACACCAAGCAGAAGCGCTTGCCCTGACCTATTTCTTCCACCCATTATTTTCACCTGACTAATGCTAACTGTAAGCGAACCAAATAGAAGTGAACCTCTGAACTTTGGCTGACACAAAGATATTCAGAAGAAACAATTTTTTGACCTTTTAAACCGTTAGACATAGTGGAATCGTTGATTTGGCTCATTGCCTCATCGTACACAGTAACGTTATACGAAACGCCAATAGGCAATAAAATTCCAAGAGATTCTCTGACAGCTGTCCAGTTGCTTTCATCGATAAAATTTCCAAGAGTTCCATTATTATCAAGTTCCATCAAAACTTGCCTTCCTAAAGTTTTCAACATTTTTTCATCATCAGAACTAGCTGTTGGATAATAAAGTGTGATGGAAAAAACTGAAGCTGAGAGTATAACCAAAACTGCTAAAAAAGCTTCTATCATCCTAATTTGTCCTTTTCTGTTGAACAGCACGCTATTCTGGCCCCACAAATTTCATCGTACACTTGTACAGAGCAGAATTCACGGTTACAACGTAGCTGAATGAAACGATTTTTGACGCAGCGCCTAAATCGTTCAGGTCAGAACCTATCGTTAAAGGCAATTGTGGATATGCTACCCATTCAGCAAAGACTGATGACCCATTAGAACCTGTGAGTACCAGTATCGTTGGACTTGAATCTAAGAGGTGGGGAAAACTATATTCTGCTGTTTGGTTATCGCCACTAGTTTGTGTTAATTCAGAATTATATCCGTAGGTAAAAGCGTGTCCCATCAAAACTTGTTCGGTTGGATACAAAAAAGACACGTTTAAAGCGTAATTCAGTGGACTTGATGTCATGAAAGTTCCGTTAGCCTCAGGTACAGATGAATTATGGTTAAATGGATAAACGTCAAAAGCTACCATCCTAGTCTCTGCTTTTGCAAAAGACACTAAAAGCGCTGTACCGTTTTCTGAATTTGGTATGGTAACACTTATCGAACCGTTTCCACTAGATGTGGTTGATGAAAACTCGTGGTCAACGTAATTTTTTGAAATTACATAACAACTAAGCTGGGCTGTAACCGGTAGGCCTGATTTCTCTGTTGACAGTTCAAAGTTGTATGTTGTTTCGTTTTCTCCACTTGAGCTTGAAACCAAACTCGTAGAAAGATCAAACAAAGTATCTACATCTATTTTTAAAGCAACGTCGCGAACTCCAAAAGATTCTAAGAGCTGAAGATACGTTATGGAGTAAGCGTTATTATCATTTAGACGCGAAACTTTGTCAACGTCGAGTTGATAAAAGCGTGAAGAATTTACTGTTGCCAAGCCAAAACTGCTTGGAACAACCTCTTGCATGCTCCCCCAGTCAGTTGGAGTTCCAGTGCTGAGGAGAATATTCTTGGCCAGCTGCTGGTAACGTTCAACATCGTTTCTATGAGAAAGCTCGTTGAAGCGAGGATACAAAGTCATCGCCGCGATAGCCATAGACGCTGTGGTCAGAATAATCATAATTGAAGAAGCTAAAATTGTGTCAATGGAAGAAGCTGGCATCTATAAAACCTCGGTCAGAAAATTTGACATGAAACTCTGAGAAAACACAATCGCTAAAAGAGATGTCACTGCAAGTAACACTGAATATTTGAAACCTGCTGCGAAAGAGCCTTCGCTAATTTTGCCCATAAAGAAACCCGACAGCCAACCCTGAAAGATTATTCCAACGGAAAAAATATTCACTTGCGACTGTATTTTTAGGAACGGTGTTTCAGTCATGCCTGGAAAGGATATGCCGGTCAGAATGCTGATCATGGATATGGTGGTGAGAGCCATCAGAATGCTCCAGATAAAAGATAAAATAATGTATGGTTTAAGCATGGCACGTTTGTCTTTCTCAATGTCTCGGTCTTTTTCGCTGTATTCGGATAGGATTTCGAGAGCTGTTGGAGAGCCACCTCCAACTTCTATGCTTTCAACCAAAATCAAAAAGTCAATGAGCACTGGCCAGCTTTGAATCTCGTTTCTTATGCTTCCGAAGATTTTTCTGAGAGAGACGCCCCACTCAATCTGATCTCTGATTAGTCTTAGGTATTTGGAAAAACTTTCATATCCCCTTCTTTTTGATGCGTGTATAATGCTTTTTTCAGGTGAAAGGCCGGTCTTTCTAGCTTCAGTTACATCACGGAGAAAACTTGGCATCGCTTCTTCAGCTGTGAAGTTTGTTTTAGCAATTTTATGGTAGCTTATTGCTGCAGGTATAGAAATCATCATTAGGCAAAATGTTATCAAGGTTGGCAAAGGCAGCAATTCGGTTATGAGTCCAAGCGAGGGAATAAAGGTGACTGCCATAAATAAGGCTGCGGTACCAATTGCTGGAGCCATTGCCTTATAATATGGTTCTTTGATTGCAATCAGGCTACCCTTATGCATGGTATGCGCGACTGCCATGAATAGAAGAGAAATTAGAGGCATTGCAAAGAAGATCAAAATATACATATCCTGCGGAGTGCTTGGTGTGGCGCCAATTTCCAAAGCAAAAGAAGTTGAATAAACCACTACAAAGAGAAGGTAAACGCAGAGAGTCACGATTAACATAACTGAATAAATCTCAACAAGTGTTCCTAATTTTTCTATGGACCGCGTTGCAGCGGCTTTTCGTGCCTCGAAAATAGAACGCAACTTACTGTTCAGAAAACTCACCAGATTGCCGCCACTTTTTACTGCTGAAACATATCCTGCTAAAAAGTCACGATATTGTCTTGATTTTGTTTCATCAGCTTTTTTATACATGACAGTAAGCGTATCATATCCAAGGACTTCAACTTGCCTCACCATATCTTTTGCCTCTTTCTGAATATTTGGAAGAAGGTGTATTGACCGCATCTTTTTCCATCCTTCATGAAGCGTGACTCCGCTTGCTGCCATTACCGTGAACATTATGGCAGCAAAGGGAAGTTCACGTTCAATCTGGCTGGATTGGTTTATTCCCAAAAGACTGAAAAAACGTCTAATTACTGTTGGTATGTTAAAAGATGCCAATGTCTCACCAGCTAATTTTTTCAGAAAACTTTTCGGGTTGGAATTGAGAGCTATGATAATATTTGTTCAAGGTATCGTTAAGGCTATGGTAGTCGCGTATATTTTGTTCTACCAGTGTTATCAACATTTTTTTGCGGTTTTCCAGCTCATCCATTAACTTTTTCATGGATACATTGAGGTTCTTCGCGATTTTCTTAAGCAAAAAACTATTTTCCAAGTCTTCTTGAAAATTGTCAGAAGAGGGATTCCAACTGAATATGTCATGAATTGTATTCACGTCTTTTATCTCTGATACGCGAACAAATTTTCTGCTTGACAGCAGCTTTCCAGACTGGTCGAAGATAGGTGATCTAACATGTTTCACTACAATTGCACAGTTCATTAACGGGATGATTGGGGGCACAATATTCATTGGTGGTTGGGTGAGTCTTTTAATCGCTGTTTCCACATTTTCAGCATGAACCGTGCATAGTCCACCATGTCCTGTGGCAAGTGCTTGAAAGAGAACAAAAGCTTCTTCTCCACGGATTTCGCCT